>Ga0315553_10000183_pt1 | contig 55785 bp, 106 predicted proteins | sample SalMarSW160140MG_FD_203099 | JGI IMG/M metagenome (GOLD analysis project Ga0315553, IMG submission 203099) | Salt marsh sediment microbial communities from the Plum Island Ecosystem LTER, Massachusetts, United States - Salt Marsh Sediment SW1601-40 ...
AACCGAAATAGTGTTTAATTATTTTGATTTACCTATAGTATATTTGCATTCAAAGTCTCGAAAACGCGAATTGGCTCAAGCTCGACAGATAGCTATGTATTTTAGCAGAAGGCTAACTGAATCTTCATACGAGTTAATAGGGAAAGTAGTTGGAAATAAGGATCATGTTACTGTAATGTATGGTGAAAAAACAGTGAAAGACCTGTACGAAACGAGCAGAGAAATAAAAAATCACGTAGACACAATAGAAGAGCTTATATATGATAGTATTGATTTAAGGTCAAAAAATCAATATAAGCTCAGGCCAGAAATTCAAGTAATAAAAAAATATGTGATGATATCTGATGAGATATATAGGTTGCAGGTACAGCTTCCACATAAATATAGACAAATGCAATTAAGTATAACCGAATCATTGGATAGGTTACGGATAGAATTAAAGTTAGTAAAGTGGGTTTTAGGATTAATAGAACTTGAATGATTAATATGCTTTTAAGACGATTCTTCGGAAGTGGCGAAGTGGACACGGTAAACAGTTGCGTACGAACTGACCACATTATAGACTTAATACCTCGTCTTAAAAGCATTTAACGATGGCGGTATGGGTAGTTTGCCCAACGCACTGCGCCAGACCTGATTTGAAATACTAAACATTAAAATATTTAGCGATGGATTTTAGAAAATTACACGTAATAATTGGAGAGTTAGAACTTGATAATATAAAACTGGCTTCCAAGGGAGATAAGAAGGCATTAAATATACTTGCATTGACACAAGCATTTAGAATAATTGAGCATAAGTACAGAAAAGGAACTGAATGTATAAATTGTGGTTCAAAAAATACTCAAATTGAAATTATATGTAATGACTGTGCAAATATAGAACCGCGCGAGGGAATTGACCTCGATTTGAAAAACGGTAAATTACCTAAATTTGATGTTAGCTCACTTATTGATTTTAAAGAAATGCGTAAAAACTTCTTTAAAGAACACACATCTACAGACTCATTCTTACATATACCTAAGGTAATTACACATCCACATAATCTATTTGAGTGGTTCAAAGCTGAAATAATTGAATATCTTAGGGCTGATTGCTAAGGTTGAAACGTATACGGTCGTAGCTACCAATAATTGAAAATACAAAACTTTAAATACATGAAAGAAATAACAATAATATGCGATGTTTGCCAAAAAGTACTGGATGATGAGTACATAAGATTAGGCAGTGAAAGCGAACAGGATTTACACTTTGAAAATAAGCTACCAAATAGGAAAGTTGGCGAAACTATAAATATAGCCAGATCTAGAGATTTACATTTCTGTTGTAAAGATCATTTTGTTAAGTACTTTTTTGAACAGGATTAGTGGGTTTTATCATCTACAACAAGCGAATAAATAAAAACAAAAAAGGTACATAGTAATAATTTTAAAATATTTTTAGAGATGGAAAATTTAAAACACAATTTAAGAAAACAGATTTGCATGGAAGTAGATGCAAAAAACATTGATGGTAAAACGGCAGCAAGACTGCTTGAATCTATTAATAATTTGTATGATGACAAATTAAAGAAATTAGAACATCATAGGGATACAACGATAGGTTTATGGGCATTTGATTGTGCCCCTAAACAATTAATTGAAAAATTTGTAAATAGCCAAAACGATGCTTGTAGTTTATTTACGGAAGACGTTGATAAACTAATAAAAGAGTGGGAGAGTTTTTGTAATAATAAAAATATAATCGAATCACCATTTTTTCAAATAAAAGAATATTAACTAAAAAGACATGAAAAAAATAGAAAAACTCCCTAAATGGGAATACGAAAAAGCAAAGCAGATTGTTTCAGAATACGAAGCTCAATTCTCTTTATCTTTTGTTAAAGGGCATTTTTCTATTAATGATTTAGAAATCTATTCAGAATCAATTAGCGTTCCTAAATTAACTGAAAAGATATTTGATGAGCGATGTTGTTGTGTATTAGAACAAGAATTGAATAAGCGAGTAAACGGCGTTGAATGGGCTAATACTGATGATATGGGGCATTTGGTTATAAGCTTTTACAGAAGAACAGTAACAGATGAAGATATCAAAGCTGTTATTGACTCTTTAAATGCCCTTTAACGGTTAATTTATGTTGTCGTGGCTGCCATCAAAAAGCTACACAATTTAAAACAAATAAAAACTTAGATATGAGTACAGAAAATTCAAATACCAAACAGCCACACACTACAGATAGTATTATGCTTTCGGTGGTTAAAGTCGATTTTTCAAAACTTATCGGTAATAAATATCCACTTGAAACTAAAATGGCAATATTGGACTGGATGCTTAAGACAGGCAAGGGGTTTGACCACCAACACGGATGGAATAGAAATGGGATTAATAAATCTTTACTTGATTATTCAGCAAACAATCACAATACTCCTGTTTGTTTGCCAAAAAACAAAGATTATAATTTATTTTTTGATGCCTTATTTGCAAGAGCTGTTTATGCACAAGAAAATAAACCTCTAAAAAAATGGAGAGAAAAGGAATCCGTTAAGCCAAACAAGTATCGTATGTTAAAATTTAACGATGCGGTTCCAGTATGTGAGCAAAAATATTTTTCATGGCTTATTGGAGATATTTTTAAGTTTGATGGAAAGCTTCTGAAAAAGAAATTACATCATCCTGAATATTTAAACCGAACCGAACCAAAAATACTCTGGATATCAATTTCCACAATTGGAAATGGTTGGATGGTTCAATATCAATTTTCATTTAAAGAATATAATTATGAACCAGGTTGGACAAATGGTTATCATCAAAATGAAAATGAATCTATTTGGAAATTTCTAAAACGCAGCTATGATGAATTATGTACTGTCATAGCTAAAACATAACGGTTTATGTATGGAAAGCATACAACAAGCGAATAAATACCATATAAAAAAATATTAACTAAAAATAATGATATGAAAAGAATGAAACTTTATAATCGGAAACAAACAATTAGAGCTATGAAAGTAGCTTTTATTACACTCATAGTTATTATAGCTGCCGTTCTTATTTTAATAAATTGCTCTTCTTTTTAACTTATGATAATATTTGTTAAACTATAATCAAAAAAACATGAATAATTTAGAAAATACAACCGGACAACCTCCTAAATGGGAGCACAAAATTGTAATAGATAAATACTTAGGTTATGGTATTATGGATGAAATAAACCAACTTGGACAACAGGGATGGGAAATGGTTTCATCTACTAGTGTTGTAGTTGAAGGTACAACTACTCAAATAAATTATTTGTTCAAGAGGCTTAAAAGACAATCATTAAACAATTAAGATGTACCTAGGATTATGAAAAAGCAGCAATTTACCAATATTTTAATAACATGTTTTCAAACATTACATAAATGTGGCCCATAAAAAATGCATTTTATATGAAAGTTTTATGATTTTATAGTTGATTATTCAAATATTAATGTTATATTTGTTAAAGAAAACAATGAGATATTAATTTAAAACTTGAGCATTTAAAATGGAATCCAGAGGCTGATTTTTTAAAGCCAATGATTGAAAGAAGAAAAACAGAATTAACTCAGTTGCAAGAAAGATTAGATTACTTATTTGAAAAAACTTGTTAAAATGGGAGCAGGAGGAAAAAGAGAAGGAGCGGGGCGCAAGCCTTGTTCCGATAAAAAACAAACAGTTGCTTTATATATAGAAACTTCAATTATTAACGCACTTGGTGGCCTTGAAAGCACAAAGCAAATCCTTTATAGTTTTGCAAAAACTGAGGCGGGTTGGGAAAAGAATAAGAATACTTGTACTAAATCTTATGAATGCGTTATTGACCAACAAAGTGATCTGCTAAAGGCTTGGCTGGTATGGAGATTAAAGCATCCGTATAGTGATTTCAGCACACAGGATTATGATATAGGAGAATTTTTAAAAGCCTATAATGATTAGAAAATGATATTATTACATAACAATTTAAAACTATTGAATTATGAAAACAAGCAAAAAAGAGATAGATTATTCATATATCAACAATAATAATTTTACCAAAGATGCGCGCAAGCACACATCATGCAACCACGAGCTTGCTAAAGATGAAATTTGGTTAGGTAATACAAGTGGAGTTGATATTCCTAAACACTATGCTTCATTAAAGACTGTTAGATTGGGAGAGCAAGCATATTGTATAAAAGGAAAGCCTTTAAGTAGGGATTATTACAGACCATTGATTCTGAACAAATCCGAGCAAGCTCAACACGAGGAAATATGTAAGAAAAGATTTATAGAGGCTCAAATGAGATACAATTAGTAGTATTTGAGATAACAAAAAAAATAAATTAACCTGCCTTTGCTCCTTTAGAAGTCTGGAGTTTGGGGAACAAACAAACATAAAACATCATGAAATCTCTTAATGAAAACTTAGCTAAAAAAATACCAGCGATAATTACATCGATCACTCTAGCTGTTGTAGCATATTTTTTATTATCATGTTCGAATCCTCAACAATTAACCGAGCCTAATTATAACGATAGAATTGTTGTAGGATATTCAAAGAACATGAAGTATTACAAAGTTGTCGATCAGAATGAGATTTCTAGAACGGATATCCGTATTGATAGTATTGTTAGGCCTGTAGGTTCTGTTTTTATTTCAAAAAACAGGGGTGTTTATTGTAGATATTAGTGAAATTTTAAGCGGCTTACTTTTACCGCATGTTAGCAAATCGTAAAGCGAACGGATTATGAGCAAGAAATTATATTTTAAGGATGGCGATGATGAAAAATGTTTCCAATTAAGCTACTTTAAATGGCTACTTGACTATGATAACTTAGATGAAATTACTGTGTGTGAAGCGCAACCGCAAGATGTAGAAGGTTTCTTTTGGTGTAGGGAATACGAAACTGCTATGGATAAAAACGAAGGTGGTTGCGGGTGGAGTTGCAAAGGATACTTACCTCGAAATGGTTTTAATGGTTGCTGTAAACATTACTCACTTAAATTTTATGAACCGACATGTAAATGTTTAACGATACGCAAGTGAGCGTATGTTTGCTAACAAGCGAATAAATACCACGTACGAACACGTACAGTAAAAAATATTTTGGTTTAAAAAACTCAAAAACAAAAATAAAGATGGGAGTTGATGCAAAATTATTAAACAAAAAAACTGGAGATAAAATATACATTGACAGGTATTACAATCTACAGAATAATTATACACATTACTTTGATGAAGCTAATAAGTTGAGTGGAGATGGAATGGAACGAGATGAGCTTGTTGAATTATGTGATGATTTGATAACATTATCCCATTTAAGTACAGAAATGTTAATAGATATACGCGATAATGTGAAAAAATTAAATAAAGAAGATAGGTTTATCATTATAGATGAAAATAATGATAAATACTGATATGTGTAGCCTTTTATTGCCTACAACGCGAATAAATATTTTAGAATTTATTTTAAAACTCAAAAAACTATGAAAGCTAAATTAGAACAAGAATGGCGAGTATATTACATAAAGCATCAGATAGCTTGTGCCAAAAAAGCTGGAATTGAAGTGATAATCAAATGTCCAACTAAAATGAATTGATATGTTGTCCTTAAAAAAAAAATAATGAAACGAATTTATATAAGTGGAAAAATAACAGGTTTAGACACTCTTGAAGCAGCAAGAAAGTTTCAAGATGCAGAACATTACCTAATCATGAATTATGATAACGTAGAGATTGTGAATCCTATGAGAAAAGTACCTCATAAAAAAGAAAAGACGTGGGAACAATGCATGATTGGAGATATAAGCTTATTGTTTGGATGCGATACTATTTATATGCTTGATAATTGGGAAAGTTCGAAAGGAGCAAGAATAGAATGTAGTATAGCAAAAGAAATGAGTAAGAATATATTATTTCAAAGTGCGTTGGGAAATTAACGCTAAATCTAAATTAATACAGTACGAATTATGAAAAAGATAGATAAAATATTTGATGACCTACATTACGAGCTGATAACTGAGAAGCAAGCAAAACAGCAAGTGTTGGATTTATTTAGTATTAGCGGTTGTTACTCAATAACATTTGGTAGGGACTTGAAATGTAAAGTAAAAGTTACAAATGGTGCACCAGAGGTTGAAGCCGCCATGAATGGTTGGGGCGACAATATAAGTTTAAGCGATATTTCAGTAGATAAACTGCAATTACCGCTAACACGCGAATAAATACCACGTGCGATTACGTACAGTGGGTAAAATAAATAATGATAATAAAATGGAAAAGAATTAAATATAAAACATGGAAAAATACAAGATTGCCGGACATAAGGTAGAGTTAATTAATGAGGATTGTTTGATATTCGGCCCTTATGCAATTGGGCTTCCTTTAGTTTTAGAGAAGATTGATAAAGGGGATAAGAAAATAATCATGCATGATGGTGTCGAGATACCAATATCTCAACTAAAAGAAATTCAAGCTTGGATTAAAACATTAACGTTATGACACAAGAACAGATTGAAAAAGTAAATGGTATAGCAAATAAGCTTGCAAAAGAATTGTGGAGAAGTGAACACTTGGAATGCTTCGGGAACCTTGAAATTAAGCTACAAGAAATAGTTAAAAATTTAACTATACCTGATGTTGGCGAATCGGATTGTGTCCATTGTGGTGGTTCTGGTGAATTAGCTGGCGGTTTGGTAGGTTGTCACTATTGTGGCAACTATTAATAGCAAGCTGTTTGCTAACGTATTGTAATATGAAATAGGGCGAGATAACCAACAGAAATTGATTAAATGAACGATAAAAAAAAGGGGAGGCCAATTGGTATATTATATAATGACCATTTCCAAAATTCAAAGAAATATGGAACTCCGAAAGCGCAATTAATTATTGCTGATGTACCATATAATTTAGGCAATAATGCCTATGCAAGTAATCCAGCTTGGTATAAAGATGGAGACAATAAAAATGGTGAAAGCGATCTTGCAGGAAAGGAGTTTTTTGATACTGACAAAAATTTTAATCCTGCTGAATTTATGCACTTTTGTAGTAAGATGCTAAGACCTGAACCAAAGGAAAAAGGACAAGCACCTGCAATGCTTTTATTTTGTGCTTTTGACCAGCAAATGTATTTTATAGAATTGGCTAAAAGATATGGATTAAAAAACCACATCAATTTAGTATTTCGAAAAAACTTTTCAGCTCAGGTTTTAAAAGCAAACATGAAAATTGTAGGTAATTGTGAATATGGATTGTGTTTATACCGGGAAAAGCTGCCAAAATTTAACAATAAAGGCAAAATGATATTTAACTGTATTGATTGGGAGAAAGATCCAAATACAGTTAAGAAATTACACCCAACTCAAAAACCTATTGGATTATTGAAAAGATTAATTGAAATATTTACAGATGAAGGAGAGGTAATAATAGACCCTTGCGCAGGTAGTGGTAGTAGTTTAGTGGCGGCTATCCAATGTAATAGAAAAGCATATGGTTTTGAGATAAAGAAAAATTTTTATACTGATGCTAATAACTGGATAAATGAAACATTGCAAGATAAATTAGATATTGAGCGATATGGATTTGCTAAAACAAGAATCGAAAAAGAAGGTGCAACTTTATTTTCATAATGCTTTTGTAAAAGCAAGTATGGAGTTATAAAACTCAATTATAGGTGACACATATCACCACAACAATTCAAACATTATTTGCGCTATATCGTATACTCTAATAAAAACTATCATGAATTACGAAGCGCACATACAGGTTTTCACAAAAACAATTATTCCTAATGCCACTTTTGAAGCATTAGCGGAGCTAGAGCAAGAATTCAAAGCTCAGTATGATAAAGTTGAAACTATTATATACAAAGCAATAAAAACTAAAATTGAACAACATGAAAAATATAGCAATTAAATCAGCCGAACAAGGAATAGCCTTATTCAACACTAATCACGGCGAATTCATAACTTCAGTAGAAGATCTCAGTCCATCAGCTAAACTAGCTCGCGCTATAATATTAACAATATCGCATCCTGGAGAGGTTAGTTTTGATAGTGGTAAAGGTGATTGTGAGTTGTTTTAACGTTTTGTGTAAGGCATCGTTGCGATTTTATAACTTAAACACAAAGAAATGAATAAAGCAAAATCAGGAACCCAGACAGATGGCAAAGAACTAGCTAAGCAATGTGCTTTACATGTTGTTAGTGAGAGTAATTTGTTTGAATGCCCTGCGTGTGATCAAGTAGCATGTGAGGTTGTTGAAGAATTTATAAGCAAGGCAAACGAAAAAAGAAGCTACGATATAGATGTTACGCACTGCGTTTGTAGAAATTGTGGTCATAGTTGGTGGGATTAATCATTCTTGCTAACAAGCGAATAAATACCATGTACAATTTCGTACATTAAAAACTAAAACATGATAGTATTAATTGTAGTATTTTTAACTATTCCTTTCTTCTCAGCATTTATTTTTATTTCAAAATATGCAAGAGATTTGAAAGATGACAATGAAAGTATTTATAATCAGATTATAAAATAAATCTTTTTATGTAAACATGACAAATATCATTGAAATACCTGATTATTGGTGTTATTTTTATCTCAAACAAAAATCAAGGATATGAAAATTATAGAAGCAATAAACGCCGATACCGATATGTGTGAAATAGAATTATCAATAGGTGATGATCGGATGTCTAAAGAAGATAGAGAAGCTAACGTAACTGTTTACTTTGATTGGGAATGGGACGACGGCAGAAGAGTTGTAAGTGAGATTAAACCAGTAAGAATGGAGGATATTCACTTCTATGAAAACCCAGGAAACTACTTTGCCGTTTTAAATTGGGCTAAAGAATTGGTGACTATTGACTATATTGAAAACGTAATTAATTAATCCTTAATAATATGAAAACACATTGGAAGAAACTCGAAAACCCCGATTACATAGGAGCGTATAGTTTAGACGATGGCAAAGATTTAATAGTAACAGTCGAAAGTGTCAAGCGCGAAATGGTGACTGGCCAAGGAGGTAAAAAAGAGGAATGTACGATAGCCTATCTTAAAGGTCAGAAACCCTTTATATTGAATAGAACTAACATGAAAATGATTCAAAAGATTTACGGCACTCCATATATTGAGGAATGGGTAGGTAAAAAGTTGACTTTGTATGTTGCTAAGATTAGGGCATTTGGCGAAGATAATGTTGAATGCCTAAGAATACGCGAACAAGCTCCAGTAAAGCCAGATTTCAACCCCAATCATGCTAAGTGGAGTGGTGCGATAAAAGCAATAAAGGATGGAAGTTTTACTATCGATAAATTAAAAGAGATATACACTATTAGTAAGGAAAATGAAAAACTACTCAATGAAAGTATTTAAAATAAGATGTAGTGCGATTGGCAAAATAATGGCTGGAAATATAGGTCTTACTGCTAATCAAGAAATAGATTTGCAAACACTGTCTGAAAAACCAACCTTAACTGCTAAGCAGGAAATAAAATTAAACGAACTTAAGCATAAAAAAGCAAATCCTGAGTTACCTGAAACAATGAAATCATATTGTAAATTATGGCTGAAAGAGCAAATTTATAATAGAGGTGTACATTTCAGCAATAAATATACCGACAAGGGTAATGTGATGGAAAATGATAGCATTGATTTCATTGCTAAGATGCTTGATTATGGTATGTTAATGAAAAACAATACGGAGTTTGAGAACGATTACATTATTGGAACTCCAGATATCATACTACCTGACTGCGTTATTGACGCTAAAAACTCATGGGATTTTGCAACATTTCCATTACTCGAAGATAAGCCAACAACAAAGGATTATCCGTGGCAATTACAAGGTTACATGGATCTAACAAATCATAAGTATGCGAAACTGTGCTATGTATTGTCGAACACTCCTGATCATTTAATTGAGCGAGAAGCAAGAATATTCACAATGGATAATGGATATGAAGAATTGGATGCAGCTACCTACAAGGAAGTGTATGATAGAATGAATTATGATGATATAGATGATAAGCTCCGAATAAAAACGTTTGAGTACGAAAGAGACCAAGATGCGATTAATGAAGTTTACGAGCGCGTCAAGTTGTGTCGTAAGTATATTGATTCTTTAATTAAAAAGTTGCCAAAATGAGCGTAAGAATAGAAATAGACGAACGCCCGGGTTAAACTGGCTAATGAAAAATCTAAACATTGAAAAGTAATGGCAAAAACTAAAAATTATTTATTAGTAAAAAGGGGTGAAAATTTAGTACCTTTAAGTACTGAAGATGGTTTAGCTATAGCAGGTTTAAAAGAAGGTGAAATGGTTGCTTGTCTTATTGGTGATGTTAGGGAAGTGTGGAGACATAGAAAGTACTTTAAGCTTCTCAAAGAAGTAATCAACCATATGCCAGAAGAATTATCTGATAAATACCCCAAGCCTGAAAACCTTTTGGATGAATTGAAGTTGCAAATGGGTTATTATAAAAAACATTACACATTGTCAGGTAGAGAAATTTACAAGCCAGATTCAATAAGTTTTGAATCTATGGGTGAAAAAAAATTCATTGAGTTTGTAAATGATTCTAAAAATTTAATTTTGAAGTATTTTTTAGTCGGCATAAGTGTTGAGCAATTTGATAAAAATTTTATGAGTTTAATATTCGGATAATTATGAAAGAATTATTAAAAACACTTGAAGAAATAAAAGAGTGGCAAATGAACCATGTACGACTTGCAAGAACAACAGAAGTTTACAAACTTGCTGAAAAAGCACAACAGCAGTTAAAAATTTTAAATACACCTGTTGTAGAACAAGCGAATGGACAACCGGATGACAAGTATTACTTACATGTTAGCCATAGATGGGTTATTTATAAGAAAAAACGACCTGATGAAGATAATAAAGTTTATAAAACATTGAATGCGGATCTAAAGGTTAATTATACGCTTTACAGTTGCGGCAGGTGGTGTACTGAACAAGGAGAACCAGAAATAATAGGGTGGTTAGATGCAAATGAGGATGATATAAATGAGTTTTGCGAGTGCTATGAATAGTGCGCCCTCGCATACGCACTATCTTAAATAAAATTTAATAATCTCCACGAACTGCGAGCGTGGGCAATACTTAATAAAATGGAACATGAATTTAAAATAACAAAAGAAATTGAAGCATGTGGTAAAGTATGGTTTCATGTAACTGTTAATGGGGATCACCAAGCAAGCCGAAAGACGTATGAAGAAGCTAAAGAAATGCTTGAAAAATGTAAAAACAATGTAAGGCGATGGAAGGCAGAAAAATATAAGGAGGTTGTTTATTTAGAGAGGTGGGATGGATAAAACTTTAACAAAATGAAAGATAATAGAGTGTATGTAATTAAAAACAAAATAAAATATTATGGCAGGTTGTGAAAAATGTTGGGGTGATGCTTATATGAGAACATTAAGTGACCCGACGAAAAACCAGCATGAACATTATGTTGATCTGCTAGAAGAAAGATATAATACACCATGTTCAGCTGAGGAACAAGCAGGTAACGATGCTGACTTTTGTCCTAAATGCGAAAGGAATACAGTACATCAACACACACACAAGTGCGTGATATGTGAGTGGAGTAGCAAGTAATTAATACTAACGTTGAGCGTATGGTTTCGTAAGCCATGCACCAACGATTCAAATTTAGCAATAACTTCACTGGCTTATGAACTATACGCATTGTTAGCGTTTCGTTTTTGAGCGGTGGCAAAACAGGATAAAATGACAAGAGAAGAACATTTATTAGTGATACTTGGCGAGGAGTGTAGCGAAGTTGCGAAAGAAACAGCTAAAGCACTTAGGTTTGGGTTGGATGACAAAGAACCCGGACAGGATAAAACCAACAGGCAAAAAATAGCAACTGAGTTCAACGACCTTTTTGCAGTTGTGAGAATACTTATTGATGACGGAATACTTAATGATAAAGAAGTTATTGTCGTTGAGCAAATGGAAGCTAAAATGCAAAAAGTAGAGAAGTACTTAAAGTATTCAAAGAGTGTTGGCAAATGAACGCTAACAAGCGAATAAATACCACGTACGATTTCGTACGCTAAAAACTAAACAATATATGCACGCAGACACAATAAAAAAATATGCTAATAGAAATTATAACTGGTTGCACGAGAAGGCTAAGTTTTACTTTCACAGATTCATAAGACTGAGAGATTGTGATGACTACGGAAACTCAATTTGCATAGCAACTGGTAAGCCGATAAGATATGGGGTCAATCTTCAGGCCGGACATTACTTTTCAGCGGGAAAATACAAAGCTCTGGAATTCAATGAAGATAACGTTCATGGACAGAGTTTACAGGATAATTATTATGGGCATGACTTTGCATCTTACGCTAGGAATCTAAAAAATAAAATAGGGGTTGAAAGATTTGAAAAATTAGAACAATTAGCTGCTATTTCAAAAAGAACTCCATTTAAGCAAGACAGATACTTAATAATTGATATAATTGAAACTTACAAAGTGAAGGTAAAAAAGTTATCAAAAGAAAAAATGTTTAAAGTATGACAAATATCATTGAAATAGGTTGTTTTAATAACTAAATTGCCTACGAACGAGAATATTAACTTATAAAACACTGAAAATTTAACAAAATAAAACAATGGAAAACTTAACAGCATTATTAGAAAATTTAGCAAAAAAATTAGGAACAACGACCGAATATTTATGGGGTATCTTAATAAAACAAGCCTCCATAAGTGCAACTACAAATTTAATTTACTTTGTACTTCTAATACTTAGCGGGGTAACTTTGTATAAAATTTACAAAAGATTAATGAAAAAAGATGAAGACGGAAACGATATCTACTGCGATCTAGAAGAGAGGGCAATTATTCCCATGATTATAGCTGTTATTATTTGGTCTATAATATTTATTATCTACTTCTTTGAATTAGAAGACGTTATTAACGGATTCTTAAACCCTGAGTACTGGGCATTAAGTGAAGTATCGAGACTATTCAAGTAATGTTTGAGAAATGTAAAATAATCAAAATTATGAAACATATAAATTTAATTGTCAGGACAGTAATCTGCCTATCTCTAGTGCTATCAAGCGCTGTTGCGCTAGGACAAGATAAACGACTTTATGTAGAAGTTGTAGATACAATTGAAACAGCTTACTATACTTATTATATTGGAGAATGGAATAGGTTTTCGAGTCTGCCAGTTATAGAAAAAGATAGTATAGGTATAGATAGTATTAGGATAATCAAATTATTTTATATTGAGGAATATGACCCATATATAAGTATAAGAGCTAAAAGCGACACTATTTTACCGTATGCAATCCGCAAAGTCTACCTACAATTTCAGCAAAAAGAATATATTAACGGGTGTAGTAGTTATTTTTCTAGTGTTGGTGGGTTGTAACATTACAAATAACATAACTTTAATAATAACTAATTTATGAGACTAAGAAGAATATGGGAATTACCAGTTAAAAAATTTGATGGTGATATGATAGATAATTGTTTTTACGTAAAAGACTTATACGCGCCAGAGTATTACGTGAAGATGAGCGAAATATTTGATTGGATTAAAGAAAAGGCAGAAACAACAGGTTTGACTGTTGAGCTAAAAGATAACAATATAATGTTTATTAGCGGTTCGTGCTTATCACGAGAAGAAGATGAATACCACAAGAAAAATAGTATCTCAAATGTTAGCGGAGTTGGTATTATGCCTTGGTTGATTTGTCACTATAACGAAAGAGAAGGTGGATATTTGACTGTTGGTAAAATATACCAAGCAGTTTCTATTAATGAAGATGGTTGGATAATAAAGGACGACAGTGGTGGTTATAATATATATAGTAGTGCCTACTTAAATAAGGTATAACTTTGAGTATAAAAATCTGATGAGGTACGAACTTGTTTTATATAGTGTTACCCATCGTTAATTATTATGAAGCCATGATTGCTAACGGTTGCCTATGTATCGTATGACGATAGGAATATGGATATATAGCTATTGTTAGCATTAGTACGGATTGAATAAACAAAAAACTTAATAAAATGACAAGAACAGAAATTAGAGATTTAGTAGTAAAGGCAGTTGTAAATACGGAAGAACTTACAAATGTAACTGATACTATTTTTAAGGAAATAGGTGATGCTTACAATAAAGGATTTAATCAAGGCAAACGAGTACTAATAAAAATTTAAAATACACAACCGATGGCGAAAAAAGTTTTTATAAAGTACCAGCATATTGAGAGATTATTTGTATATTTACAATATGATTGGAATATATAAAATTATAAATACAGCAAATGGCAAGTATTACATAGGCAGTTCTATTAACATAGATTACCGAATAAAATCACACTTTAAATGTTTAAGAGGTCAGTATCATAAAAATACACATCTACAAAATGCGTTTAATAAATACGGTGAAAAATCATTTGTTTCAGAAATAATTGAAATCTGCAATAAAGAGGATTTACTTAAATTAGAAACATCGCATATATTAAGTGCAGAATCTTACAAGCGTAAAATAGGGTACAACATACTAATTAATGCAGAACATTCAAGGTTAGGCATAAAGCATACACAAGAAGCTAAAGATAAAATATCAGAAGCTTTTAAGGGTAAGAAATTAAGTAAAGAACATAGAGACAAAGTTTGTCAAAATTTAATAAATGGTAGTTTGTTAACAGACGAACAGAAAAAAAGAATTAGCAATAAAAATAGGAGATTTAATGAGTTGGATATAAATAATATTATAGACCTGTATAAAATAGGAAAAACACAGCGAGAAATAAGCAATATCTATAAATGCAGCAAGACAACTACCAATAAGTTATTTAAACAATTATTTGAATCAGGAACATTAAAAAAACGAAAGAATGGAGTTTAAGAAATATATGCACATAGAGCGTTTCGGTACTACAGAAGTACAAAATATTGAATTAGGAGAATGTTATATTTTCCCTAAAATAGATGGAACAAATTCTAGTATATGGTTAGATGAAAACGGAGAGCTACAAGCAGGAAGCCGTAAACGGCATTTAAGAATAGATGATGATAACGCTGGTTTTTGTAAATGGGCTAAAGAACAACCTAATTTACTGGCTTATTTAAAAGAAAATCCAACGCATAGACTGTTCGGTGAATGGCTTGTGCCTCATAGTTTAAAAACATACCGCGATGATGCATGGAGACGTTTTTATGTGTTTGACGTTGCTTTAGATAAAGATGTAAGCGAAGTTAAGCACGAAGGAGATAGCTTGCTTAAATATTTGCATTACCACGAATACAAACCTTTAATTGAAAAACATTTTATTGATTATATACCACCATTGGCAATTATTGAACGTGCAAGCTACGAACAATTTATTAAACAGCTTGAAAAGAATGTGTTTTTAATTGAGGATGGCAAAGGAGCTGGAGAAGGTATTGTAATTAAGAACTACGATTTTTCTAACCGATATGGACGGCAAACTTGGGCTAAAATTGTAACCTCTGAGTTTAAAGAAAAACACAGCAAAACAATGGGTGCGCCAAAAGTTGAAGGTAAAAAGATGGTTGAAGAAGAAATTGCAAAGAAATATGTAACTACTGCACTTTGCGAGAAAGTGAAAGCTAAAATTGAGCTTGATAACGATGGGTTTAGTAGTAAACAAATACCAAGGCTCTTAAACACTGTTTATTATGATGTGGTAAAAGAGGAAAGTTGGAATTTTGTAAAAGAGTTTAAGAACCCGACTATTAATTATAAGACACTACAACACTTTATTTTTGCACAAGTGAAAATATGTGTTCCGATATTATTTTAATCAGCTTTAATTTAATAATAAAATAGCGTATTATGAGAGTATTATTTTTTTATAACTGAATAAATACCACTTGGCAATGAATATATAGTAATGATGAATTAATTTCGATCTATAACTATTGACTTATGTTATATAATTTTGTATATTCGTGTTTTCATAGTAAGGTTAATGATGGTTTTCATAATTAGTTTTCCCCGAGCTGCTAAGCCTTAGTAGCTCGGGGTTTTTTGTTTATAAACTTTAAAAACATGACATTTATCATTGTTATAGATATAAAAAGCCTATACCTTGGCTGAGTATTAACCAACATAAATAATATGGAATGGATAAAGCAGATGTTAAAAAAGCCTGTTAAGATAGATTTATCAAACGTATCTATCACGGAAAGAGTTAACGCCCCACTTCATTTAAGATTACGCAGATACAAAGATATTAAACGAGAAACAAGCGAATACACAGAATGGGTTCATTGCAATGATGACAAACTCACATCCGGCTGGCATAGTTATTCCACTGAAATAAAATTGATTCCATTTAGTGAGTATTGCAGGAGATTTTATTACGGAACACTTGATAAAGTAAGTGATACTAGTAAAGCTCACAAATCAATTCATCATAAATTGCGTGACCAAATAGTTATACATTAGATTTTAATTGAAATACAAATTTTAAAAAACACGAGTGTGGAAAAAGAATTTACAAGAGAGCAAAACCCTAACTTTTTTAAGCTGTGGGATTTGAAATGTGTGAAGCGTTGGCGTGATGACCAAAAGCACCTGAAAGATTGGTATAGCTATAAAATATACGCTAAGACTACAAAAGATTTAGAAATGAGTGTATGGAATGGCACGCATCCAGTTAAAGAAAATACCACCAAACATATTTGCAAGGCAGGAACTAAAGTTATGGTTTGGATGGTAAGCAGATTCGGAGATGTTGGAGTAACAGATAATTTAGAAGCACCTAAAGGATATGATGTGAGAGGATTGAATGCCGACATTGACTTAACCGATTATGAGTTTATAGAACTGGGTGCCATTTAATTTGCAGCAACTTTAATTAAACACAGTGTAATGAAAGAAAGATATGGCACTATGCCAGATAAAATAACTAATGAAGGTAATAGAATTTTACTTGAATGGTTTGATAATTTCGACTCTTGGTCTGATTACTATACCTCAAACATCGATAATTGGGAATACAAGATAATTCAATTGTTATTTGAATGGCATTTTGACGTATTTGATTTACATTCAAAGAACCTTTGTTTCTATTACGATGAATTAAACTAAACTAAACAAAGATAAGTAATGGAGGGATTTTATGCACAGCATGTGCAGCATGTTAAGCCTGATTGTTGGGTTGAAGGTGTTTTGACTTATATAAACGACAAAGATATTAAGAAAAAATTAATCAAACTTAATAAAGAAGGTAGATTAACATATATAGAACATTGCGGACGGTTGGAGTATTTTGATATTAACGGAAATATACGACCAATCGAACCTGTCACTTTAAGCAATGGCAAAAAATACCTCAGGCCAAGAAGAGAGCATGAACATAATTTATGTTTCCAGTACATACCTCGCAATCAAACTACAGAAGGTTACAAATACATAACTCTTAAGATAGAAGATGAAACTATTTAACATAATATTATTAATATTCATTTTAGGATGCAGTAATGAGCGATAAGGTTGAGTTTATATACACAGAAGGGAAATTAGTTTATATAGTCTATAGTTTAAAATGGTGGCGTAGGGCTTTAAACTTCTTTTATCCATTTTTTAAAACATTTACGATTATAGATAACTTAGAAGCTAACGATATTGTAATAGTTGACCAAGATGGGTATAATGTGAAAAAGAAAAGCCTTGCATTTACACCAAAGCCAGGAACATATGAAATAGAGGTTGAAGAATTGACAGGTGGCAGCGTCTCAGGTTCAAGCGATACAGTAAAAGAATATTTTAGCACTACAGGAAATATAAACACTAATTATAAATAAAATTGCAAAAACATGACAAATATCATAGTTTTAATGCAACAAAACTATTACTTTTATCGTATAATTAATTAGAGACAAACACAAGAAACTAGCAGTTATGACAAGGATATTAATAGGAGGCCAAGCATTAAGAGAATTAGGAAGCGATAGACATACAAATGATGTTGATTACTTAGTTAACGACACATCAACAAAAGATGCATTTATAACTTCTGAAAAAGTTGATTTAATTAACGCGAATGGCAACAAGTTTTTTGCTGAAGTATTTAAAATTGAAGAAGGCAACAAAATAGCAACCCCTCAGAGTTTATTAGAGCTAAAAGCTTATTCATTCGTTCAACACTGCCAAAATTTTAACTGGGCAAAAGTTGACTCAACAGAATACGATATTAAATTCTTAGTTCGCAAATTTAATCTAAAATCTATTAAGATAGCAAATAAGTACATGACATCAGGTGAATTATCTGAAATAAATAAAATTATAAATTCAGTTAAATTTTAAAAACTAGCAACTATGAAAACTTTAGAGATTTTAAAAACAAGAAAAGAAGAAATCGTCGAAGCAACTTTAGAAGTAATGCCACAAGCCTTGAGTGGAGACCAAGCAAACAGAACTTTTTTCTTTGAAGTGGATGAAGAAACAAATGAGTTAATAGTTGATTATCTATACTATCTAGGAAATCAATATTTTAGCGATAATTGCTTTTATACAATTCCAAGCCACGAAACTCCAGATCCAGAAGATTATGGTTATGATTCAATCGAAGAAATGGATTTTGATTTTTGCGGTTATAGAGAATTTATTGAATATAGTATTAATAGTAATATTGCGGATTTAGAAGTACTGGAATTAAATACAATCTGTTAGTTTCCTGCTAGTTTCTAGCAGATTTAATCCCCGTTTCGTAATGTCACGGGGATTTTGTATATTTGCATATGTTTAATTGTAAGACAAAATAAGAAAAGCATTAACGCTAGGACATACGAATAAACAAATTAAAGACATGGCTTATTCACATAAAGAAAAGGAATTAATGTTTGATAAAATGATAGACTATATAAGCAATGGTATGTCATTACGTACAGCATTAAAGCAAGAGGATGTGTTTAGTAAAACTATTTGGGATGAATTAATAAAAGATGAAAAAAAAAATACACGATACGCGCGCGCGTGTGCAGAGAGGGCAGATGCTATTTTTGAGGAAATAATTGAGATTGCCGATAATTCGGGTAATGACAAAATAGATTTAGGTGATGGAATTGAAGGCGTTAATCATGAAGCAATACAAAGAGATAGATTAAGAGTTGATGCTAGAAAATGGGCGGTATCAAAAATGAACCCGAAAAAGTACGGTGATAAATTAGGGTTAGAGCACTCAGGAGAGATAAAGACATCACCTTTAACTCCCGAAGCTGCAAAAGCTATAGACACTAACCTAAAAGAATCTATTTAATGGATTTTGATAATCTAACAAATGATGAGATTTCAGTAGCTAGGTATAATTGTAATAAATCGCTGTTATATTTTACTAGATTTTGGTTTAGATTATTAAGAGGCTCAAAATTTATAGTCAATTGGCACCATAAGGATATATGTGAACAATTAGAAAGAGTTCAAAATTACGAATTAGAGTACTTAGGTATTAATATTCCTCCTAGGTTCAGTAAGACAGAATTAGCTGGGGTTAACTTTATTGCCCGGGGTATAGGAATGAACCCAAGCGGTAATTACCTTTATATTACAGCATCTGACGAATTACGCTCCGAAACATCGATAAGAATAAGAGACATAGTTTCTCACCCTGTATTTAACCGAATGTATGGGGTGGAAATGAAAGCCGACCAAAAGAGTAAAAACTTATGGAGAACAAAGCAGGGGGGAGGACTTAAAACTGCAACTGTATCTGGTCAAATAACTGGCTTTGGAGCTGGGCAAATGATAGACCATAGTAAAGAGTTGGAGGATTATATAAGGGAGTTCGAAGGATGCATAGTGTTAGACGACCTCAATAAAACAGATGACGCTGAAATGCTTAATGCTAATAACACGAAGGTAGCTAGGGTTATAGGAAACACGATTCTAAGTCGCGTAAACAGCCATGACACGCCAATAATAAACATACAACAAAGAGCTGGAACTGAGGATGCAACAGAATATTTTAATGAACTTTATAGAGATAATGATAAAGCCGTAAATTTAGTCTATCCCATAATCTATAAAGGTGAAAGTTTATGGCCTTGGAAATTTCCAATGAAAAAAATCGAAGATTTAAAGAATAACCCTAAAACATCGCATACTTTTGAAACTCAATACATGCAGAATCCATTGCCGTTGGAAGGATTAGTATATCCCAATAAATTTCAAACATATAAGGAATTACCTAAAGAGATTATCCAGGAAGATGGGAAAGATGTTGTTAGGTTGGTGGGTTGGTGTTTAGGTATAGTAGATTCGGCGGACAAAGGCGCAGACCATTTCTCAGCCCCCATTCTTCAAATTGTGGGCAACAGAATGTATTTAAAGGATGTTGTGTTTAACACAGATGAACTCATAACGCAAGAGGATAAAATAGTTCAAAAGACCAAACAAAATAATGTTATTAAATGGGTGATAGAAACAAATCACGCCGGAAATTACTTTTCTGGTAGAGTAAGGAAACTTTTGCCTGATATTGAAGTGTTTGGCCAATGGTCTAGTACTAATAAAATGGGGCGTATTTTGGTTAGCGCTGGATTTTTAAATAAATATTTATTCGTCCCTGAAAACCCCAATCATGAAATGAGTTTATTTTTAAATGAATGTTACAAACTACTTAAGACGTCGACTAAAAAAGATGACGCTCCAGACTCTTTAAGTATTGGAGTTGCTCATCTTGAAAAATATCATGGAATTTTTAACGAATAAAACTAAATAATTATGAAAAGAATAGGTAAGATTAAAATATCGGACTCATTTTTTAAAGATGAGCTTATTATAGATTTAGCACCATTATTCAGTAAGTTTATACCAATACATATAGAACATAGATTTCATCATAGAGATTGTGTTTATACTGGATATTGTGCTGATTTTGATAAAGTAGAAGATGTAATTGCAATACCGTATTACACATGTACTATGAAAAAAGATGGAGATACAATTGAAATATCATTTAATAAAGAAAACTAAATAATTATGAAATATAAATTAGCCAAAGCAGGCTTATTAGATTGGATATCTAAAAATAAAGTTAGATACTTTAACAATAAGCCGAAGGCGTCTAAAAGACCAAAATCCATTGCAAATTATGTAAATTATATTACTCACGGCATGGCAGTAATACAGCATCATACAGAAACTAGCTGTAGGCCATGTAAATTAATACTTACAGATATGCCAGTAATAAAGCGTAAAAAATATTTTAAAGTGATACATTATAAACAAAGTGCTTATAAGTGCGCTTATTGCGGCTGGGAAAGTGAAATAATTACAGAAAAAATAAACTAAAAATTATGGAAGGAAAATATTTAATTACGACGGATAATTGGTTCTATGCGCCAGACGGCTTACAATATAGGGCGGTATGGGGTAACGTATCAATAATAGAAGATGTATTTCTAGGATTAAAAACCAATAGAAACAGCACTAATTGGTACGCCAAGATAGGTTCAGATAAAAATCACTGTATTGTAGCAGGGTGTCAAATATATTACGCTGTTAAATGCGATTCAAAGCCAAATATAAATGATGTTGAAGATTATTCAGCTGATGCAGAAAAAGGTAAGCAGTGTTACACAAGACGCACTAATATTTATATAGCAGAATAACAGTAAAAAAAATAAGAAATGATTATGAGAAAACATAAACCATCAGGAAATAAAACGCCTGCAAAAATACAAGCTGTTATTGACGCATTGAAAGAAGATTCATATTCAAACTACTCAGAATGTATAGATAATCATAGAAAAACAAAAAGACTATGACAGCGCGAAACATTAAGACAGGTATAACTTACGAAGGAGGAAGAACTTATATAGGTAGTATTATAGGTCTTGACAGAGTCACATTATGGAGATGGGAAACTAAAAAAAATATAATTGAAGAAGAGTACAATGGGTATATAGTAAGATTTGATAACGTTGTGAGAGAAAAACAGAGGAAAGGGCAAAATCTAGAAAATTATAGGCATTATAAAAAATAATCCTCTCAAATGGAAAAGTAAGTCCATAACTGGTATTGGCGCGCCCTGCTAAGGCGTTCATCGTTAGTTCGGTGTAAGAGTTCGAGTCTCTTCTTTTCCGCAAAGTAATAAATACATGGTGTAAACGTTGCAATAATACTCAGCTTAACATAATATTACTTAACATAATATTACTTAACATAATGTTTTTGTAATTTTGTGTAAACATGTTTTAAATGAGTAGTTGGAACTTTCGAAGTCTTATTAATGTTTTTAACAAGAGGGGTATTTCGCGCAACTCCTCAATTAACAGTACTTTTCAGTACTTAATAGATAAACCAGCTTGGTTGTCTTTATCAACTCCAACACAATTCCGACAAGCAGTATCTGAGAACCCAGTGTTAAACGGGTGTATTTCTATATTAGCTCAAGCAGCAGCCAACGGGCGTAAGTACTTGGTAGATTTAGAAGGCAATGAGGTTCCTTGGTCAGATAAAAAACCGGCTGTACAAGCAGCTAAGAAGTTGTTTGTTGATAGGCCAAATCCCCTACAATCTCCTTTTGAATTTAATTATGAGCGTTATTATTATTTACCCACATTTGGGAATAATTACGTTTATATGAATAATCCATCGAGCATGGAAACAGATATATTGACTGTTAAGAGCCTTATGAATCTTAATTCCGAGTTTGTACAGGTTCAGCAGACAGGAAAGCTATTTGACCAAATAACCTTAGAAGGTATTATATCTAAATATGTTTTAACTAATTACAACCCTGTAAAAGAATTCGAAACAAGCAGGATAATCCATTTTAACGAAGTCAACACTTCAGGAATAGGCGCGTCAATAATGGGTACTTCAAGATTGCAAACATTATCATTGCCTATTGAAAACACTCAATTAGCTTTTGAGGCTATGAATGTAATCTTGAAGTCGAGAGGAATGCAAGGTATTATTAAAACCGTTAGCAAGGATGCTACGGGAGCTTCAATACCTTTGATGGGGGAAACCAAAAAAGATGTTGATGCTAAATTTAAAAATGACTACGGAATAGGCAAAAATCAAAAACAATTCCTTATAGTAAACGCAGATATTGAATATATAAAAACCATAATGAATTCCGAAGAGCTAGGTATTTATAAGGAATTCCAAAACAACGCGATGATTATTAGCAATGGTTTAGGTATCCCGCCTGAAATTTATAAGATAAATTCTCAAGGCTCTACTTTTAATAATCAATCTCAATATATTAAAAGTCTTTATCAGGATAGAGTAATTCCCATGGTTGAAAATGATGATGCAATCTACAATGATAGACTTAAATTCAAAGATTATGGACTAGAATTAAAAACAAGCTTCGAACATATTCCAGCTTTGCAGGAATCATTCAAAGAAGAAGCTTCGGCGCTTAATATGAACGTTAGAAGTGCTGAATTAGCTTATAACAATAACACTATCACGTGGAATAAATATCTGGAAATAATCGGTGAGGAAGGAATAGGGAACGAAGGTGAGATTTATAAGTATGAACGTGATTTATTAACAATGCCTAAAAAGGAAGACGATGGAAATCAAGAAACAGCCTAAGAAATTAAGCAGAGATTTTATACAAAAGCTAAAAGCTAGAAAGGCTAAGAAACTCGAAGATGTAGAAATGATTAAAAAGTAACGCTATGATACACTGCAAAGAATTAAATATAGATTATGCAACTAAAAAGGAAATGTATTCGGCTTTAGTTGAGAATAAAGATATCTTAATAGCTCAAAAGAAAGCAATTAAAAAAGAGGTTGATTGCGGTGTTGTTGTTAATCCTATTATAGTTAGAGACAAACAAGAAGCTAATAAGCAAGATGGAGATATTATAGACCCCATAAATTTAAATGAGCTTAAAGTAGTTGTTATTATTAATACAACTAATTTTCTAGATAAGCATGGCGATGTCCATATTCCCGGATTATGGAGTAAAAGTTTATCTGAAAATAAAATGATAATGCATTTGCAAGGGCATAAAATGGAGTTTGATAAAATTATTGCGGATGGGGAACAATTAAAAGCTTATACAAAAACATATACTTGGGCAGAACTTGGATATTCTTATGAAGGAATGACTGAGGGGTTAACGTTTGAGTCTACTATTTTAAGAAAGCGTAATGAATTTATGTTAAATCAGTACGCTAATGGATGGGTAAAAAATCATTCTGTTGGCATGTATTATGTTAAAATGGATTTCGCTATAAATGATGAAGATTATCCAAACGAGTTTGAAGCATGGAATAAATATTACCCCCAAATAGCAAACAAAGAGGTTGCTGATGACAAGGGTTATTTTTGGTATGTATTAGAAGCGAAAGTAATAGAGGGTTCGGCTGTTCCAATCGGGAGCAACTCAGCTACCCCAACTTTAGATAATGGAATGAAATCTGATGATTTAATTAAAACAGAAAAAACATTAGAAAATAATATAGCTCCTATTAATTTATTCGATTATAAATATCTAAGAGAAAACTACAAAAGATGAAAGAGATATTTTTAACACAAAATAAAGTAGCCTTAGTTGATGATAAAGATTTTGATTATCTAAATCAATTTAAGTGGTATGCTGAACGCAAAGGTAATACATATTATGCGGCTAGAAAGATAGTTGTAAACGGATTAAAAACATCTATTAGGATGCACACGGTAATTTTAAATATAAAAAATGGGTTAATATGCGACCATATAGACCATAATGGATTAAATAATCAAAGGAATAATATAAGGATTTGCACTAATAGACAAAATTCAATGAACAAAAGTTCATCAGGCATATCAAAATACCTAGGTGTTTCGCCTAGCAATATAGATAAAAAACCATGGAGAGCATTTATAAAAATAAATGGTAAAAGTACGTCTTTAGGTTATTTTAAAACAGAAAAAGATGCTGCAAAAATTTACAACGAGGCAGCTAAAGAACACTTTAAAGAATTTGCAAACTTAAATATATTAGAGCCGTTGAAACAACACTCTAATATCTTAGAGCCGCAACTATAGCACTCTAATAATTAATTATAATTATTTACGACAAAATTTAAAATTAAAGTAATGACACCAGAAGAAAAAGCACAAAAAGATTTGCTTTTACAAGAAATAAAAGCAGAAGTACAAGGGCTTATTGATGACTCTCAAAAAGAGAACGTCACAAAGGCCGACCTTGATTCTAAAGTTTCTGAGATTAACAATAAGATTGAATCATCTCTAGACAATGAAGGAATGAGAGCGCTTAAAGAAAGCGTTGATGAATTGGTACAGAATTCTAGCGACAACACAGCAGCTATTAAAGCTCTGACTGAAAAAGCAGCTCAGACAATTGATGAAGCTCCAAAAGATTTTAGAAGTGCCTTAAAAGCCGCTATTCTTACTAAAAAAGACTTGGTTCTTACTGAAAAGAACGACGACAACGGCCAAAGACTTTCTCTAAAAGACTATTTTACCGAAAAAGGTAATAAGCAAACGCCTGTATTTAAAGTTGCGGTTGATATGCTTGAGTCTAATATTGTGCAGTCAAATGTAGCAACTGTTAGATTAACTGAGCTTGATCCTAATCGTGTAGGTATTCCTTTAACAGTTTATCCACATGTGTTAGATTGGATTCCTTCAAGAGGTATCGCAAAACCTTATATGAGTGTTTTAGTTGCTTATTCTTATGAGGACGGAGTAGGAACTAAAACTGAAGGTTCAGCCCCTAGTAAATCTAGTTTCTTATTTAAGACTGTAGGGTTTAGCGCCTTCACTATTGGAACTTATTTCACTTTATCTGATGAGACTCTTGACGATTTAGACGAAACATTAGACGAGATTTCTATAGTAGCTCCCGATAAAATTCAAGATAATGTAGATGAGCAGGTTTTGGGTGCTTTAGGAAACGACACTACAGCTCTAGCAGGTTTATTGACTGCAAATAAGAATACTGCTTTTGTTCCAACAACTTATGCAGGTTCCGTTGCAGGTGCTAATCTAATTGATGTATTTACTAAAATGAAGCTTTCGGCTTTAGCTAATAAATATAGACCTGATACAATTATTCTTAATCCTAATACTATTGATAATATCGCAGCTATCAAAGACCAACTTGATAACTCAATTATGGATAGAAGGATACGTTTTGACAACATGGGTAACCCTGTTGCAATAGCCGGAATGCGTATTGTTGCTGCTACCGACATGGTGGAAGGTACAGGTGTTGTTCTTAGCTCTGCCCAACTGCTAATTGGTAAGCGTAGAGAAATGACAATGGAAATAGGATATAACGGCACTGACTTTACAGAAGGACAGAAAACAGTAGTTATTAATATTCGTATTGCCTTTGCCGTAAGGGATAAAGCTGCTGTTATTTATTCAGATGGTCTTGATGCAGCTAAAGACGTAATTGATGCAGGAGTATAAGAGTATGAAAAAGTTAATTATAATGTTAATTGCAGCTCTAGGAATTGCAATTAGCGCACAAGCACAAACAAAGGCAACAGAAGTTGCGCCTAATGGATATATATCTGATGAATATTATGGATATATTTTTGGAACCACTTCAGACACGCTAACAAACGCTGATACTTTGACATGGGTAGTGCGCTGTAAGGGTGGTCATACTCAGAATTGGAATATTAAATTGTATCTTGACCATGTGTCTGGTACCGCTGGCGGTAATTTATGGGTAACTCAATCAATGGACGGGGTAACTTATGTTCCTGAAGCAGGAGATACTATTACTGCAAGTTCTGTAACTGGTGATGTAATGGATACTCAGACAATAAGTAAGACAGACTTCTTATACCCTTACTTAAAGTTTTATTATATCCAAACAGGGACAGCGGTTACTATACCTAAAGTATGGATTTACACAAAACCTGACTAATGAAAGCTAAGTTAAAAAACGGTAAAACAATAAAAGGCAAGCTGGCAGATACTTTCTGTCGGCTTGGTATTGCCGTTGAAGTGAAAGAAGCTAAAACGGAGCAGCCTATTACTAATACCCCTGTTGTAAAGCAAGAGGTTAAACGTAAAAGAAGAACTAAAGCAGAGATTGAAGCTGATAAAAAGCGAAAAAATGAAAAATCTATTTAACATAATATTATTTTTTGCTTTAAAATTCAGTATTAAATATAGAAAATGAGTATAATTAATGCGACATATTATAAAGGAGACATAAATCTTACAGCTACCCAACTAAATGGATTAATAGACGGTTCAGGGTCTGATTGGCAAAGCATTTATGAGGACGTAATAATGGAGAAGCTTTTAGGCTATCCTTTGTTTAAGCTTTATAAAGCCGATTTAAATGACACAAGCGATCCAACAGCCACAAGATTTAAATCTTTAGTTGATGGAGATGAATTCTCTTTTGGATATGCGGGAAATACAATTGAGACAAAATGGATGGGGTTGAGGAATAAAACTCTGTTAACATCTCTCGTTGCTTATTATGTTTATTATCAATATAGGAATGAAACCGAAACATTCAATTCTGGTTCTGGACAGAAAAAGACCAAAACAGAAAACTCAGTAGACGTGGATGTTAGACCAAAACTTATTAATAGCTGGAACAAGATGATTTATCTGTATGGCCACATCCCTAGCTGTTACGCGAATAAAGATAATTTTCTTAACAATGATAATTATGTTCATTACAATTCTCTACCGTCAGCTTACAACTATTTGTTAGCTAATATTGACACATATCCGGAATGGATATTTGAACCTTTAGAAACGCAAAATATTTTTGGGATATGACAGATAGAAAATATTTTGTAGATGTATTTAGCGACATTGTAGATGCGATGAGAGCGACTGGAACAATAATTGGCTCTAGTGAAGTGAGTGGAACTTATACACTAATTTCTGACAATTCATTTAACGCTTATGAATCCGTCAAGATTAATGATGTAGATTACCTAATAATAAGTGCTACATCAACGCAATTTATCATTCAAGCTGCTACTGGTCTCGATTTTACAGGCGAATCATGGCAGGCTTTAGCCCCTTATTATATCTACGGGCATTATTTGGAAATAACAAATAGATTAGATTTAAAAAGCAGGAAAGCTGTAGATAAATTTAGAATATGGCCTTTAATAGTTTTAATACTTGACTTGAAAGAAAAGCATGATGAAAGTGTAAACTATATTTATTCTTTGGATTCGATCTCTCTATATATAGTCACCCCTACACCGGATAAGACAGCGACGTCACCAACACGGAAAGAAACCGTATTTGAGCCTATATTATATCCTTTATATTGGGATTTGATAGAAAAAATTAAGGAATCGAAAGCTGTATCTACGCCAAAAAATTTATTAGAGCATGAAAAATATGATAGATACGGCTGGGGAAATGAAACAGCTTACGGAAACGAGGGATTAGTTTTTAATGAATTTCTCGATGCTATTCAAGTAAACACATCTGATATAAAGGTATACAGAAACACAATAAATCCTGGATGTACAGGAATTAGTTTATGAGCATTCAAAAACCAAATATAAATTTACCGGACACCCTCAGAACTTTTGTGAGGAATTCTGATGCTTACAAATTAACGGAAAGTTTATTTATAACGCCAGATGATTTCTCATTCACAAAAGCCGAATTTGCTGATGATGATTACTGGTATTCTGAATTAGGTATTAATATATTTCCTCTACATGGAGTTAATGAGTTTGTTTCAAAAGACACAGAATCAAAAATTATTACGTCACTTCAAGATTATGATTATAAAATCAACAACGGAAAATACAAACACGAGTTTAAATACGATTGGTCGCTTGATTATCACAAGTTAATTAACGAAATATCAGGACAAAAGATAAGAATTATTTATCGCTCTGGAAATGTATTGAGGGCGACTACTGATGGCTCCACTGTGACAGGGTTTTCGATATCAACATTTGAACTAGAAAAAATACTATTTAATAGTGGTGATTCTATTGGAAATAGCAAGTTGTTTTTAGAGTGGATGGATTCTGACGAATTAAACGTTAATGGATATGAAGTTGAGGTAGATTGGAATCCCGGAAAGATGAATAGGTTGGTGCTAAACATTAATCTAGCATTTGGAAGTGATTCAATAACAATGTATGTCAAGTATCTGGATAAAACCATAAGCGACATTAATTCTTCAGACATAACCATAACTGATGAATTAAACGGAAATATAACATTTGGTATATTCATGCCCGGGGATGGAATTTACCAATTAGGAGATTTTTCTAACACAATAACAAGAGCCTGTATATATGTTCAGAGTACTTTATATATAGGAGCCAAGAAATTCACATTTAACTTTATTCTTCAAATTGAGCAAAATCTAAACTTCATAAGCGGAGATAACTGGGAACTTATTAGCGGGGACAATCTTAATTTAATTAATAAAACAGCGTAATCATGCCGAATATATTAGATATTACGAACATACTAACGACGATAAATGATAATACCTTGCTTTACGGCGGGTCGCCAGCTGCTACTCCTGAAGGTTACGAGGATGCTAAATTTTCAAAAGCTAATTTGCTTAAAGAGGTGGCCGCACTCATCGTGGCGAATGCTGATGATATCTTGACAAACGCTGGTGATATAACAACATTACAATCAACACTTAATGTTGATGCGAATCTTAATGTATCAGGCTTTGGGAACAGGACATTACCCGCGAATGGGGTAATAATAGAATTAAATATAACTGTAGTCTCAGGAACTAATGTCGAGGTGTTAATTGGAACAACCGTAGGGGGCGACGAATTGGCAGATTATAGCGGGACAAAAGCTCTCACCACTGGCGGATTCAAAAGAAAATTAACAACATACAGAAATACTGTTACTGCTGGGGAATCACCATCGAAACCAATATATTTCACAGTAACAGGAGGAAGCGTACATATACACACTTATTATAGATTATTAACAACAACATAAAAATTAAAGAAAATGGCAGAATTAGGAAGTTGTCCTACTATTTTGGACGGAATGGGAAGCGGTGGATGCATCACATCTCCTATTATCAAGTTTATTACTGGATTTATTCCAGCGCTAGAATCTCAACAGTATGATACTTTTGCAGATTTTAATAGTGAATCGGTTAATAAAACTCAGATTGTATCTGGAGATTTATTGCCGATTGGGATTTTTGATGAAATAGAAAACGTTTCCACAGAAGAATTAACTTCTGAAACATCAAGGGGAACAAAACTATTTCATCGTAATGGAAAATCTGGATTTATTGGAAAACTTTTATTATCTCCAGACCAAAATCGTATTTTGCAATCTTACGACCAAAATATAAGAGCAGGTTATATAATGGATGATGAGGGCAATAGGTTAGGTACGTCAGCGGATGGGATAATAGTCAAGCCTCTGTCTGTGTCGTATTTCAAAGTAAAACCTATGGATTTACCATTCTCGGCGGATGGTTCCGCATGGTCTATGATTGAGGTTCAATTTGAATTTGTTGATGAAATTAACAAACAACCAGCCTATTCTATATCAGACGAGTTAGATTGGATTCCAACAAAAGTTCTAAAACCGCTTACTAAGATAACCTTATCGCCCGGAGCGATGGCGACTTTTGCTTTTGTGTGTTCGTTCGCTTATGTCGACCCAACAACCGGTAAGTCAGTGCCTTTAACAGGTCTTGGAACAGATGGAGCTGAGCTTACGGTTCTTGATCAAGCTGGGGCTGCCGCTACGGTAACAGTCGCTCCTGTAGTTGGTACTCCAGGCGATTATACAATAACAGACAGTGGGGCAGGCATGACTAGCGGTTCAATTAAGCTCAATGCGACTGTAGATTCATTTTATTACTCTGACACAACAACTGTATCTGCTTAATGACATTAGACAGCTTCATAAGGAACGTTCAAAATCTTAATGCCAAGGCTTTAATTCTAAAGGCGGCAGCTCTTAAGAAAAAAGAGCTTGCCGACCTTAATAGGAGCAATCTATCAAAAGGTAAGTTAGCCAGCGGTGATGATACTATGGAGTATAAGTCAATATCGTACATCAACGAAAAGGTGTCAATAGGAAGTATTTCTGTACCTAATATGGATTTCAAGCTAATTGGAAGTTTTCACAAAGGTATAAGCGTGGATGTTGGTAATGAAATTGTTTTTAATGGAGCTGACGAGAAAACATCTAAACTGTTACAGATATATGGAGACGATTTGTTGACTGTTCAGACAGATGATTTGATTAAAACTACAGACCCGGAAATTGTAAAAATAATGAATAAAGAGATGACTAAATGAAAGAAACTAAGCTACGAAAAAAAACAAGGAAAATGAATTCAAAAAACATTCCTATATCTGAAATTAAGAATGGTATTAACATAATGAAATCAGCATATGAAAATTAAAAGCTATTTAATAACAGCAAAGCAAAAAGCTCACCTTTCAAAGGGTTCTAATTTCTATGTCACAAAACAAGGAATTAAACGTGATTTTAACTTGATGGGCGCTAAGTACGAATACAAAGTTTATTTTAAAAATGGACTATACGTTGAAAATTATGAAGGAGCTAAAATTGAGAAACCTACTGTTTTGGAAAAAGAAAGAAAAACAAAACCGGAAGAAAAAGGAAGTAAAAAAGCTACCATATCACCAGAGTTGCGAAACCCTGCCGCTGAGAAGGTTGATAAAAATGTCAAATAAGAAAGATGTCCGGTATTTGCTTATAGATGAGTTTTGGCCTGAAGATTACGAGGATTCGGATTTATACGCTAAAGCCGATGAAATATTGTGGGAAAATCAAAAACTGAAAGGCGATAGGTCATATCAAAAGAGTATAAGAGATGAAGGAAATAAAAAAAACGAAGAAGGTAGAATAAAATTCCTGTCTGTATTGCTTTATCTCTTTGATTTAGATGAAAAATCAGCCTTATATGTTATAAAAGAAACCAACTCAAAGTACAAAACAAAAGAAGAAGTAAAAAAGGCTTTGAATAATAGAATATTCGATAAAGAAGTTGAGAGAGTTCAAGCTGAAGGAAAAGAACAGATAAAAAAAGAAATTACATTCGAATCTATGTGTATTCCAATTGAAAAACATTTCAAAATAACACTTGACAGAGATATAACAGTTGTCAAGTATTGGGCTTGGGTAGAGGAATTAAAAAGAGCAACCGCATAATATAAAAGAGATGGCAAACGATGTATTTCAAGATGTAGATGATGCGGTAAAAAAATTGTTACCTCAATTGGAAGCGGTTCAAAAAGCTATAAAAGGCGTTTCAACTGAATTAATAGCTCTTGATAAAACAACAAAAACAACTGCCAAAAACCAATCCGACTTAAAACAAAAAACATCTCAATTATCGGCGGTAGATAAACAGCTTATTAAATTAGATAAACAGCTTGAGACAGCTGAAGCTCAGTTAACTGAAGAATATAAGCAGGTACAAAAGGCTGTGCTGAAGAAGAAAGAAGCTGTTAAGCAATCTAACGACGAATTAAAAAAACAAGCTGGAATAGTTAAAAAAGCTTCAACTGAGTTAACATCTCTCGAAAAAACAACAAAAAATGTCGCTAAAAGCCAATCCGATTTAAAGGCGAAAAGCTCTCAATTATCGGATGTAGATAAAGAGCTTATTAAGCTTGATAAGCAAATGGCTATTGCAGAAACTAAGCTTACAAATGAATATAAGCAGGTACAAAAAGCATTAATTAGAAAACAAGAAGCGCAAAAAAAGGCTGCGGCTGCCATAAGAGAAGAAGTCACAGGTGCAAAGGCTGCAAAAAAAGCTGCACAAGATCAAAGGAAAGCAGCTCAAGAGTTAAATAGAGCGCACGCCGAAGCTATAAAAATAAACAACAAACTAAACCAAACACAAAAAAAGTCAAGCGGGTACTTTAAAAATATGGCCAAAACGATGCTTGCTACAGGGGCGGCATTATTCGGAATCAACAAATTATTGAGTTCGTTCAATAAACTCATAAGCAATTCTATTAAAAACGCAGATAAGCAACTAAAGGCCGAACGAATGCTTTTAGTTGCTTTGGATGGCCGTGAAGACGCACAAAAAAAACTTATATCTCAAGCGCAGCAATTACAAAAAGAAACCTTATTTGGCGATGAAGAAACAATAAAAGCTCAAGCGTTAATAGCTGCATTCGTTAAAGAAGAAGATCAGATAAAAAAAATAATTCCGTTAGTTCAAGATTTGGCTACAGCTAAAGGTATGGGTTTAGCCGGAGCCGCTGATTTAGTTAGTAAAACACTAGGAAGCAGTACCAACGCTTTAGCAAGATACGGCATACAGGTTGAGGGTAGTGTAGGAGGAACGCAGCGTCTTGAGTCGTTAGCCAGAAGTTTAAGCAATGCATTTGGCGGCCAAGCTAAAGCTGCGGCTGAAGCTGGAGCAGGAGGATTAACGCAACTTAAAAATGTGCTTGGAGATGTTTCCGAGAACATGGGTAAAAAATTACTCCCTTTTATAAATAGAGTATCTAAAGCTTTAATTAATAAATTAAGCCCTCAAGAAAAAACTGTTAATTTATATAAACTTGAAAATAAGGAATTGACCGCATTGTTTGGCAGTCTAAAAAACACAAACTTATCTCAAGGAGCAAGAAATAAATTATTAACAGAGGTAAATACAAAGTATGGAAAATATTTACCAAATCTACTAACCGAAAAATCTACTTTAGAAGATATAGAAAAAGCCGAAAAGGGAATAAATAAACAATTAAAACTTAAAGTAATACAACAGGCTTTTCAAGAAGAAATTAACGAGTTATTAAAAGAGCAGTTGAATGCTCAAGAATCACTTATAAATAACGAAATAGCCTTAGATAAAATATCACAAGATAGGTTAACTGTTATAAGTGCAGGTGGAGCGGCTGCACTAGAACTTCAAAAAGACTTAATAAAAACTACAAATGGTTTATTTCAAGCTCAAGTAGATAATAACGATAAAGAAGTAAAAAGTACTGAGGATAAATTCAAAAGAATAGGGGAGCTTTATGGTATCGCATTTTCAGAAATAGAGGCAGCTATGCAAGCTGAAACCGAAGTAGCTAATGTCGAGAATAACAAACAAGTAGAATCTACCAAAAAGAAATACAAAACTCAAGTTGAAATAGATAATGAAACTAAGCAAGAGAGATTAAAAAACTATCAAGATTTCTTAAATAAAAGAGAAATCGCAGATCAACAGGCTGATCAAGATGCAATAAAACGAGCCGAAGTGTTAGCTCAAGAAAGACTAAGAATACTTGAAGAAGAAACAGAAGAAGCAACAGAACTAAGAAAAAAAGCTAAAGAAGAAGAATTAAAGCTAGAAAAAGAATGGGAAGATGCTAAACTAGCAATAAAAGAGGCTGGATTAGACGCCGCCGGTAAAATTGCAAGTGATAGATTAATAGCAGGAGTAGATGAAAAATTAAATGCATTTTTAGCCGAGAATGAAGCTGAACAAAAAATACTGGATGATAGGTTGGATAAAGGTAAAATATCTGAATCTGAATATCTGAGAGAAACTAAGAAATTAAAGGATAAGGCTAAGCTTGAAGAAATTAAAGCCGAAAAAAAGAAAGCTCAATACGAGAACTTAATCAACACTCTAGTAGCGATAACAAAAGCTCTGCCAAATATTCCTCTATCTATAGCTATCGGAGCCGCAGGATTAGCTAACGGAATAGCCATTGCAGCTGAACCAGTACCTAAATTTAGACTTGGTACAGATAATTTTGAGGGAGGTTTAGCTGATGTTCATACGGGAGAAATTATTAAATTAGCCGATGGTTCTATGTACGAAACTCCGGTAGGAGAGACAAGAATATACTTACCTCCAGCCACAGATGTTATTCCGGCACATAAAGCTGAAACAATTATCAAAGAGAATAATTCTGGAGAAGAAATAAGTATACTAAAAAGTATTGACAGAAAACTAAGCAAACAAAACAATAATATCCAAGCGACTTGGACGCATAAGGGATTAAAAGTAAGAGATTATAATAATAATATTGACAGAACGTATATTGGAAAATACAGATAATGAATGTAAATCCTTATTATATAATATTAACTAATTTAAAAACGTCAGCTTCTAAAACTGATGTGCGTATTTCGAATTGGCAAGGAATAACCGAAAGACTATTTAGAAGTGTTGATTACGGAGCTATTAATCTTAATCAAACTTTACCTATAAATTTTCCTCGCATAGGAAGTTTAGCAACCGATAAAGGGGGGTATTATTTTATCGATAGCGCTAAAAATGCCGACGGGGTTAAAGCTCAAGTTCAGATAGAAATAAAAAGACTCGACGGTGACACAAATAGTTATGTAGATTCGTTTATAGGTATGTTGGACTTCAGGCCTTCAGCTGGGTACAATAAACAGGATGAAATTATTGAATGTAAAGTTATAGATTCAAGTAAGTTTTCAAAATTTAGTTCACGCGATGAAATAGATTATAATGTGTTTAGTCTAGTAAGCTCTGATAGTATTACTATGCAAGATTTCACTAATCCTTACACCGAAGCAACTTATAAACCAGTCGATATATATGCTAAATGTGTTTCTAGTGGAGGACTTGAGGGGACAAGGGGTGCTGCTAGTATATTCACGGCAGCTTTAAGGTGGGATTATGAGGGTGTTACTAGTATTAATGAGATAGGGGATAGGGTTAAAATTTCAACTACTCCATCAAATAATACAGTATATATAAACGAAACAGATATAGATGTTGAAATAACTGGTGTTTCAGTACAGGGTCGTGCAAAATTCTTTTTTATAGTATCATCATTCACTGGAACAAAATGGGATGCTGAGTTGTTGATTATTTCAAAATCAGATATTATAGGGCGAATCAATACACAAACTATTGCTACATTCACTGGAACATCAGCAGGATTAATAAATGTAGATGAAGATTTTGATTTTGATTTAATTCCTTTAGTTCCAGATGTGTTGCCTCCAGGGGAGGAATATAAATTTTTCTTTCAATTCAATCTAACAGTAACGCTAGGTTTAGCGGATTTAACCGTTGTCATTACTAATGAATTCGATATATACAATTATACATTTTACGAAAAAACATCAGGATGGCCTGAAAACCAAATAAGAGGTTTATACTCACACGAGGTAATGAGTAGGTTAATTCAGCTTATTACTTCAGAAACTGACACAAGTAAATTAATTTATTCAACCTTACTTGGTAGACCTAATTCCGAATTTCAAACATATGTGGGTAATGGCACACTTGGTTTAGAATTTTTTACAAATGGAGCGCAATTGCGGCAATTGGTAAATAGAGCTTTAAATATTAATTTTAAAGATGCTTTCAAATCACTTAACGCAATTACTCCAATCGGATGTTGGTATGATAAAACTAATGATTATTTTGTTATAGAAAGGATTGATAATTTTTATTTGTCTGAGTATTATACCTTTAACCTAGGTCAAGTGAGAGATATTAAAACAACTGATTTTAAAGAATTATACTTTAATACAATTCTAACTGGATACCCAAAAACTGAATACGAAGAGTTTAATGGAGTAAATGAAGTTAATACCGAGACAGAACACGAAATATCTATAGAAGAAAAAACAAAATATGATATTCGATCACCATATTATGGCGATACTAAAGGTCAGGAATTCGCAAGAAGGAGAAATGTATCTGTGGCAGCTTCGAAAGATACTAAATATGATAATAATGTATATATAACAAGTTTAAATATATCAAATGAGACAATTCAAGGAGGTTTGTCTGATTTAGCCGGTTATGCAGGTGTTGAACAAGATTATAATTTAACAAAAACACCGAGGCAAAATTTACAAAGACATTTTAAAATAATTCAATCTCCATTGTATAAAGCTCCTTCGGATATATTCTCATTTAGAAAATCGGCAAAGGACACCAATATAACATATACTGACCCTGAAACTCTCACTCTTGTTAATGAATTAAATAACTTAAGCCAATACGCTATAACCAACAATATAATAGACCCCGAGCTAGATGAATTTGAAGGAATAATTAATGAGGATATAGCAAACGAAATAACCGAAAATCCACATAAAATTATTAAATACCTAGATAGAGAAGGAAATAGAAAATATGGATATATTTGGGAAGTCGAATTTAATAGATATACAAAAGAGGCTACTTATAGATTGATTAAAGTAAACGAAAACAGACTACCATAATGGCAACGATAATACCATACATGAACCCATTGAGGTTCACAAAAAGAGGAGCAGGTGTAGATATAGACTACCATACTAGGCTTCCCCGTTATGATCTTATGTATAATGGAGTTGACTATCAAAGAGGTATAATCGCTAATAAAAGCTATTACCCTGATCACTTGAAAACTAATAAATTAACATTTGAGTTTTTGACGACTACAGCTCAAAGCAGCATACAGGCTATTATCCTTAAGCCAGATGGAACTTCCAACAATTTGACTATAAAAAATATAACGCCAACTGGATGGGTATCCAAGCCTATATACACATTTACTTATTATCCCATAGACGTAGGTTATCATCAGGTATCGATAAAGACAGAGACATGGTATGATTCGGATATATTTTACAATAACATAAACGGAGATGATTCACTTAAGAACTTGGTTGAGTTTGAATATCGAGACAGCCAAAATAGATACGCTGCGTTTTTTACAGGGGATAACGGAAGTTGGATACCTAAAGCTTATTATACAGGGTTCGTTATAGAGGGGGATGGAGAAACAGAACAATCATTATTCATTGACCAACCCGGGAACCCAACTATTCTCGAAACCACCGAATCAGATGGGTTAATAGTGACGCTAACAGACTTGACAATAAAAGACTATAAACGCATAAGATGGCAAAGAAAATGCGATGATTTTCGTGTAAACGGCTCTAAAGTTGTATGCTTAGATATCTCCTCAGAAAGGAAAGACCCTAACTCAAATATGATTGATGTGACATTAAAATGTGCTTATGCTGAAAATAATGGTTATTATGTTTATTAAATTTCGTAACTTGCAAAAAATATAACAATGAAAAGGATATTTATCATATTAGGACTATTTATATTTATTCTAAATAGCTATGGTCAACAAGATGGTGAGTTTGATAACTTAGATGTTTTGTATGAGTCAAGATATAAAGGTGTATTAATTGAAGACTGGATTAATGACAGTACTCCGGCAAGTTCTATAGCTGGCGATAACGGACTCACAAAAACAGGTTCAAACATAGGGCTAGGTGGCACTTTGAATACTAATACTGAAATATTAGGTGTTGGTTATCCATTAACTTTAGGAACAAATTTAAGTAGGTTGGGCGATTTTACTGTTCAGTCTATAGATACATATATAAGTGCGAACGGAGAGTTTACTTTAGAAGTTGGAGGCGTTGAATGGGTATTTAATGGAGTATATTTCATCTCTGACGGCGGTGATACATTAATGACAAATGATTTAGTTGACGCCAAAATATTAGCAAACGCATCTTATTTACCCTTTAACTACAATTACAATTACAGCACCACGATAACAGATTCTCGCCCGGGAGTTGGTTATTTCAGATTAAATAACGCCATTTATTCAAATGTAACTTATATATTTATTGATAATTTTGATGTAAATAGTACAGATAAAAGTGATTATTTACAGCAACCCGACACAGGCTCTTATATAAGTATATCAGACGGGGTTAATTATGTTAACTTCCAACTTAGCGGAGCTTTAACTGCGGCTAGTTCTTATTATAAATATGCCGTCACTTACTTGTCGCATAGCGGTGTTTTATCAGGCACTTGTAAGATAAGCATGGATTTAAGCAACAATTTAGGAAGAAGCGATGCTGATAGCTTATATCATGAATATTCTAGCAAATGGTTAGCAAATGGTGACACAATACTAATACAAGATACATCAACCTATGCAGACACAGCAACTTATGCGTTAAATACTCCTTCAGATTCATTGTATCACAAAGACACTCAAACGTGGTTATTAAATGGCGGCACAATACCAAAGTCTGATAGTGTTAGGTTAGAAATGACAGCAACGAATAAGCTTACAACAGATTCTATTTACTCTGAAAATGATATTGTTTTATATTCCGGCGAGTCATTAGAGCTTAATTTTGGAGGAAATATTTACACTTATGATGGCGCTTACTTCTATGACGATTCTGATACTTTAGCTAAAAAATCTGATATCCCATCGAGTGATAGTTCTTGGGTTTCATTTACTACAGACACCGTTAAAAATAAAACTAGTGCTGGATTGGTATTACAATCTACATCAGGGAGTGTAATTTTAGATTCGGATTCGGACACAGTTAAAATTACTACCGGGTCTAACTCATACAAATATATCAATGACACGGCAGATTATGCTTTAAACAACCTTAGAGCGAATCTATTTAGAAGTTATAATAGCTACTTTTCTTATGCGGATAGTTTAGTGTTCTCAGGAGAACCTATATTATTCAACGGAGTTCTTGTTATAGCAGATTCAAATGTAGGGTCACCACGATTATATTCTTATTTTTCATACGATAATAGTACATCATTTATGTATCAATATAGCAATGCTTTCAAGGTTCAACAGTCAAGCGCAGGTATATCATCAAGAATTATGCTAACCCCTCTTAACGTAGCAGCTATTACGGCAACTGATGCATCTGATAATGTATCTTACATAAGTGCTGTTCCTACCGAGGGAGTTAAATTATATCAACTTGATGCTGGAACATCTACAACTATACCTGTATTGACGATAAGCAAAGATTCTGTATCAATAACTAAAAATGACATCCCTTTATATACATTTAGGGATGATACTTTAGATATGACTACATCAAGTTTGATTACTAAATCTATAATAGCTTATGAAATTACTAGATTAAATAAAGCTGAAACAGACACTTTAATAATGGGGGCAGATTCGGCTACACAAATATTGCCAGCGCAAACTTACATTCCATTGATGGACTTGGACAGCATACAAGTTGATAAGCTAGTAGGCTCTACAAATAGAGATAGTATTTATATTGGAGGTAATTTATACATCTCAGCAGATTTGTTTGTATATGGTAAATCTTTTTTGAATAAATATACAGCTCATGCCTATATTTCGACAGATAGTGTCGCGACAACGTCTCTATCAACTACATGGACATTTTTAGGGAGTGGAACAAACAATAAGTTCATTAACGATTTAAGTGATGGGTTCACATTTGACGACGATACATTAGTGTTCGATCCAATGTCAACAGATTCTAGAGATTCCGTTCGGCACATATTGAATTATGATGGACTAAGTGCAACTAGTTCTGTTAATGAAACGGTATATTATGGGATATTTGTAAAACATGTTGGAGGGTCTTATATCGAACAGGCTGCTTTTACAAAGTCTACAACAACGAGTACAGCGGACGTGTATTATCCAGGAGCTATATGCACAGGTGCTGTGTTGTGGTTAAAGGATGGCGATAAAATCCAAATTAGAGTCAAATGTGAAACAGGGACAACAACATTAAGTACAACATCGTTTGGAATACTATTAAAAGAGGAATAAATTATGAAAAAACTATTTATAATATTAGCTTTTTTGCCCCTGTTCGGATTCGGGCAAAAATCGTTATTGGGGTTTGATGGCGGAATATTAGGGTTTAATAATACTCTTCTATCAGCATCACGATTAGATACAGTGATATTAATTCATATGATAGGACAAGATAATATTGGTGGTGGTGCCTTAATATCAGGGTTAACAGGTAACTTAGAAAAATACACTGGGGAACAAGGTGTATTTATATTTGATTCTACTAATTTCAATAAAATTAATTCAGATGTAAATAATAATCAGTTTCCTGTATCACAACAAAACTCACATTTTGGTCTTGAATTATCACTAGCCTACAGGTTAGACAGTTTGTTACCCGGAAATATATATATTAATAAATATGCTATAGGAAGTTCATATTTATACGCTGACCCCACATTAGATTGGAACGTAGTCAGTACGGAAGAGCTTTATTATAGGTTCAAAAATATGAGGAGTAGGGCTTTAGATAAATTATCAAGTTGTGTCGTGGTAGAATATGTGGTCTGGTATCAAGGCGAAAAAGACGCTTCAAGTTTGGCGGCTTCCAACGTATACGCTGCTAATTTGAATAACTTTATAGATTCTGTGAACACTTTAACGGATAGTTGTAAATTCTATTGTGTAAGAATTCATGAAGATATGGCTAATATTGGATATCCTTACCACGACACTATTCGAGGCTCGCAATATAGTGTTTTTCAAAATCATTATAACACTGAATTAGTGACTGTTGATGATTATAGTTTACAAACAGATAGCATTCATCTTAACGTACAAGGAGAAATTGATTTAGGTGAAAAATTGGCTGTTCGTATAGAACAAGACTTTACTCCTTCTGTAGAAGCAGTTAATTTATATGCGAGATTTACAAATCCAACGCTGAATGAGAGAACTAAAATAATACATGTATTTGATTCAATGAACTATAAAGGATTGACAGATAGCACTAATATATTATACTTTTTCAAAACTAACAACGAGACAAATGCAAACTTAAATTGGATGAGCTCATCTTTTACCGGTACGCCTATGAATTCCCCAACATTTTATTCAGATTCAGGGTACGTATTTTCTTCTGCAAGTTCACAATATTTTAATACTAATTTTAACACTAGTTCAGATTTTGATTATCCGCTTAAATATATGTCAATGGGTATTTATTCGAGTGCTGCTATAGGGTCCGGACTATACGCTGATATTGGGAATAGTAATGGGGTGCAAAGAAATTATATTACAGCTTCATATAACGGGAATATGTATGGATTTCTATCTACAATATCAATTAGCGGGGCTAACACTTCGGATGTAGGGTTATTTTCGGTTAGGCGAGATGTAATTGATGAATATATCTATAGAAATACTACCGAGATAGCTAATGGAATTCTCGCAGATACAGTTAGAATTAATTATGATCTGTATATAGGTGCTTTAAGTGCTTCACAATATTCTAATCGTTCATATTCTTGTATGTGGTTTGGAAGATTTCAAAATATATCTGGAATATATGGAATAATAAATCAATATTTGTATGATAAATTAATATTTTAATAAAGATGAAAAAGTTTCTAAATTGGCAGAGAGTTGAAGATGGCAATAGCGATTTGGGCAATGGCGATGCAGACGAACCAACACCACCTGATAAATGAAAAAGATAGCCACTATATTTGTTGTCATAGGCTTGTTTTTAGGGCTATTTTCAGCTATTGTTCCTTACGCTGATATATTTAGTGTTAAGTGGGAAAATAGGATATACTTTAGAGGTATACTATTAGGGTTTTTATTAATAAGTTTTAGTGCCGCATTAATTGAAAACCGATACATTCAAGATGCAATAATAGCGTTGGGGAGCGGTATTATGTCATTATTATTTATAAGTACTTTAAATCTATTAATTGATACTCCTCAAGATAATATTATTAAGACAGAGTTTTATTTTACAGCTACGTTTTGGATTATCGGTGGAGTGTTTATTATCTTAACAATTTCGCGGCTATGGTTGAACAAACTATTAACATTTATAGGGCTTTAGAATATGTAGGGTTAGTTATGACAATTATCATAGCTGCAATGGTGATAGGCCGGAATATAAAAAAAGGCTACCAGAATTACGTAGATAATAAAATTGATATTATGGATACAAAGATAACGTCAATACAAAGAGAAGTGCACGACAATAAGCACAACAATCAACGAGAACATGACGCGATTAAAGAAGAGTTTTTATCAAGGGTTAATATGATTTTTGAATGGATAAAATCGCAATCAAATTAATACTAAGAAATAATGAAAATAACCACAACACTAACTATCATGTGCCTGATTCTTTTTTCATGTCAGGAGTCAGGCACTTACTCCGAGTCTTACGTTCAGCTTAAGAATGACACTATTCAGATGCAAAAGGAAATGTTTGATATCCTCCAGCACAATTGCAATAGTTTCATTTCTGAATTACAAGGGCGGAATGTTATTCAATCAGATGCTTATGAGTACACAGTTAAAGGAGCCAGAGACACAGATAGCTTGTCTATAACTGTCAATAAGGATTATTTGAACGCTACAATTCTAATCAGGGACGGACAGAAGGAAATAAGAATAGGTTATGGAAGGGGAGGGTTATTAATAGATAATCCATATGAATAAAATTAGATGGAGTAAGGAGCCTTATAGTTCATTTAGAAGGGCTACCGGAAGCACTGAAAAAGCTATTGAACTACTTGAGTTTATGAAGAAAAATGAACATGTAAGAAAGCAAATAATAAGAGAATATTATGAAATATAAACTGAGTCAAAGAAGCCTAAATAAATTAGCTGAATGTCACGAAGATTTGCAGGTTTTAGCTAAAGAGGCAATTAAATTAAGCCCATATGATTACGGCATAAGCTGGGGATATCGCTCACCAATTTTACAAAACGAGCTTTATCAACAAGGTAGAACTAAAGAGGGTAATATAGTTACAAATGTAGATGGCTACAATAAAAAATCTAAACACAATCATTTACCAGCATTAGCATTCGACATAGTTGCCTATGTTGATGGTAAGGTCACATGGGAACGGTCTGTATACATGGAGATAGGCGTGCATATAATGGAAGTAGCCGAAGAACTTTTCGAAAAAGATTTAATTAAAAACAGAATAACTTGGGGCGGACACTGGCACAAGTTTAAAGATTGGCCTCATTTTCAGATATGAGCAAGCAAAAATACATAATACCCTCGGTAATTGCATTGTTGATAACATTGTTAGCTCTGACAGACGCTCTATTTTTTAAGGGAGATAAAAGCTTAAGTAAGATTGTCGAGGAAATTAGCATCCTGATATTATTTTATTTGCCTTTATTGTACCCTAGAAATCCACCATTTAAGTTTCTACTTAACATAATATTAACCTATATATTTTTACGAATAGCGCTTTTTGATGTGTTCTTTAATATATTCGCAGGTTTAGATGTGTATTATTTAGGTTCAACTGATATTTGGAACTGCTTATTAAGCAATATAGGATTGCATTTTATGTTGTTCTGGATATATAAAGCCTTTTTCATATTCTTAGTGGTTATAATTTGGATTAAAAATATAAGCAATGGATAAATATCTAATAGGCGGATTAGCGGTTTCGTTACTAATCAATATGCTTACAATTTGGTTGCTGTTTAAGAAGCCAACAACACACAACGAAATAGCTAATCTAAAGCAGAAGAACAAGCGAAATAAAAACTCTAATATCGATAACGATATAAGTGCTAAGATGGAAGCTAAAGAGCCTAAAAAAGGCTTATTTAAAAACAGAGAAAAACGATTACTCAGAAAGAGTAAAAACAAATAATTTTAATATTAACTAAAAAAAGAAACAATGAAATTAAATGCGTTTTGGAAAGGGTTGATAATGGCCTTAGTTGGCTTTGTCGCCACGACATTATCAGATTTAGAAACATTCAACGCCGCGTATGTTATTATCGCGACATTAGGTTTTACAGTTATTTATGTCGCTAAAAATTACGCGTTCCCGTCTATTTCAGTTTTTGGCTTAGATATTCGGGATGCTATCTCTGGATTAATTCTGGCGGTAGGTATGGGGTTGTCAAGTTATGTTGCTCAAATACTGACTACAGGGTTTGAATGGCAGACATTATGGATTGCTGTATCTGGAGCTGTAGTTGGTTATATTATGAAAACACTGCCGTCAAAAGCAAAAGAATAGTTTCTTTTCATAGTTCGAGGGTCTATCTTTAGGGATAAGCTCTTTATTCTCTCACAACGCGGGTTATTCTAGCCTCGACAATTAATTTTGTCGGGGCTTTTTGTTAAACATGACATTTATCATTGTTTTTTGGGGATTGCATAAGTATATTTACATTATATTAATTATTACATAAAACAATAATTACTAAAGGAGAAACTTAAAATGTAAACGGTTAGAGAAAACCTAACACACCGCCCCAGCTCCGTAAATGGTCTGAGGTTTTTGGGTGGAAACAAAAAAAATATAGAGAGTAGCAACCCGAAAAAACACTGGTAGTGGCTTAGTGGCATGATGGGTGAGCAGTAATACAGCGGAAACTTTATGCTCTGCCATTCTCTATATTTATTATTGTGTATTATAAACTGAGAAAATTATGGATGTAACGACAAAAGGCAACGTGGTTGCTAATAAAATAAAAGTAGGTGATATACACCACGAATTTGAGTATGGATGCGCAATTAAATGTAAAGTAATTACATTACCAGTCAATGACGGTAACGGTTACTGGACATGGAAAAGCAGAAATGTAAACACAGGTGAAGAAATCAAATATGGCGTACGTGAAAATATGAGCCATTACGCCCCAAATTTATATGATTATGAAGCTTACCCTGGTTGCAAGTTTGTTTAGTATAAGGTTATATATTGTAACGGACAGTACTAATATCAAATAACCCAAATAGAGAACGATTATGTATAACAAATTTAATTTATTAAGGAAATATTTTACAGAGAATTATCCTCAAATACCTAAAGAGGCATTAAGTGATTATGTACTTTCAGAAATATTAGATATTGCAAAAGAAGAACTAAAGGCAAGCGAGAAGATAGTGAGCGATGCCGAACAAGCAAATGAATCATCACCGCTCGATAGCGTTTTTGTACTACAGCATAAAGAGACTAGAAGACTACATGGTTGCTTTGATAATAGAGAAAAGGCTGAAAGCTACGCAAATGGTAGTACGAATATATCGATAATGGAGCTTGAAATAGCTTGATAAACGTAGTTTTATAAGAAACTTAAACAAATGAATTACTTTGAAAAGAAGAACCCCGAAATTATGCACACGGTTCAAACGGAAATATAAATTTTAAAATACAAGAGCGATGGCAGAAACACCATTAAGAAAAAATGAACTTAGAGTAATTGCATTATTAAGTGGAATGATAAGGCAATACAATGAAATAGACAGCAATATTCCACTAGATGATATGTATAAATTAATATGTAAAACGGCTATTGAAATACTAAATGTGTGTGAAAGCGAACAGTTGAGTTGCGACACTTGTATTGACTTAAACAACTTAACAGGCACACAAAAATGTAGTGAGTGCAGTAAATATGATAAACATAGAGCAACTTAATTGACTACAACACGCGAATAAATACATATACGATTTTGTACATTAAAATAAACTGTAAAAAAATTATGAAAATTAAAGTAGGAATTAAAAATAAGGAGTATTATGCTGGAATATATATTTGCAGCGGTGGAATTTCTTCATTAGTAAATTATAGACAAGGTAAAAAACTTTGGAAAGTTCTAGGAGTGTTTAGGTTAAAAAATTTATGGATTGGGTTGATTGGAAAACGAACCAAATAATTTTTTATTGTTTATGATTTCTGTTATAAATACGTAAGATTATGGAAAAAGTAAGTTTAGATTTATCTTATAATGATAAAGACAAAAAGGAATACGAATCTTTTTTTGAGCAGTTAGAAGAAGAGGGATGGCAGCTTGAAAATACATTTATAGATCAAAGAAAAGGTAAAGGCAATTATTATTACCGCACAATGATTAGAAGGATTGTGAAATAATTTTTTTATAAAACACAAAACATGACATTTGTCATTTCGTATAACATAATTATCAATTAAATTGCAAATAAAAAAGCTATGATAGTAAAAGCAAAACTAGGAAGCAAAATTAGATGTTTCGAGATTCCATCTTTTTTAGAAGAAAAGTTTCTCGATGATATTGAGAAACATACTCCTATAGGCATGATGATATCTTACACTCAGTTAATAAGATGGTTTAGGCATAATAAAGTTGCCATTAATGAAGTGTTAATATAATATATATCCTAAATGATTGAAGAATTAATTCATATAAACACTGAAAAGAAAATAAGAACTCATAGATTAATATCGGGGGAGCAAGATAACGAGAAGTGTATTTACATTTATCATTATTACACTAAAGGGTATTTCGATATTAAGGAGTCTAAAGATAAACTAAAGCGTAGAAACCCAGAGGATGAAGCTTTTTTATTAGATGCAAATAAATTCGGAATTAAACTATTAAAAATCCATGATCATGAAATGGAACAAAAAAGAGGTAAGTAAATTCGAGCAAGTTCAGGTTAATGTTCACTACAAGACAAGAAAGCAGGTTGAATACAAAGGCGAAAAAACAACCATTAACTATGACAAGAAAATTTGCGGATTAATAGTTAGTTCTGGCGATAATGATATTCAGTTCTTGCCTAATAATGACGATATTACTAGGAGTATACTGTATTCTCAAATTGTGAATATTACACCTCCCGAGCCGGATTATTATCAAACGACATAATATAAGTTTTATAACTAAAATTATAACAATGATTAAAGAAATAGTAGAAGCAACGATTAAAGAATGTTACCCTAAATTTGTAAGCGTAACAACACTACCAAGCGATTTTGAAACACAGGTGCTTAACGAAGTAAGAGAGCAAGTTAAAAATTTGAATATACCTACTGTTAGCAACCGAAGGGAACTGCTAATTTCCTACACTTTAAAGATGCTTAGTTGCACAGACGAACACGCAGAAACAATGGTTGATAGTTATTTGAGCTTATATGGCTAATATTTTGCATGTGGTCTTAAGGCTAACGGTAAGAATAAATGGGCGTTTTAATGCCATTTATTTATTGTTACCAACTGCACGGTATTAACAACTAAAATTAAATTGAAATGATATACTTAACGGTAATTAACACGATAGCGATAATTTACATATTAACGCACAAACAATTTTCTATTCATAAAAACGAGACATTCTCAAACAATACGTTGTTAGGTTATGGTTTGTATTATAAGAACAAAAGGAGATTATATACACCCATAAGAAATGCAAGAAGAACAGAGCTTAACGAGGAAGTTCACAGGATGATAAATGACACAGTTAACAAGCATTACACAATAAGAGCTAAATTTAGCTGGATAAAAACCATAACCGATGCTGAGCAGTTCAGAAAAGACTATGAAGTAGTAGATAGAAAATTAGTTAACGAGCTTGTGGATAACTTTAAATTGGAACACCAACAGTAGTGTTGTTGGTAACACGCGAATAAATACCATGTACGGTTTAGTACACTAAAACTAAGATTATGGAGAAATATTTCAATCCAAAACCAAATTATAACCCAATCTTAGGATGTGTTTTCAAGGGCGATGTAATAAAGAGGGAATCTCTCAATAATGAATCATTAGATAGAATTGAATCTAGGAAAACTAAGCGGTGTTTATAAAAAGAGAGTGTAATAACTTAAATAAAATTGAGCAATGGAAATAACTAATAAAATAGTTGAAAGCTATAAATTTAAACGAATAAACAACAGTATGTGGCGCAGAGATGAAATGACATTACAAAATGCATACACTCATAGAGGCGACAATATCTACGAGAAAATACTAAACACCAAAAAAGCTTATAAGGCATGTTATAAAGGTAAATTTGTAGCAATGATTGAAACTGAAATGGGACTACACCATTTAGTTTATATGTATTTTGAGCGGGGCGCAAATATGGAAATTAAGACGTATGTAATATCCAGTGAAACAGATAGCCAAGTAATACAAGCTAAAAACATAGCGTCTGTAATATGTAAATACGGTTTAATTTGTGGCGATATAAATAAAGAAATTGTAGCCATAATTGAACTTGAGCGAGGGGTAGAGTTTTTAAAGCAATTTTCGAGCATGACACAAGCAAATGAATTATTACCGCGTGTTATCAAAATGCAGCTTCTTTCCGACGACCAACTTAGAATATTAAATGATACTTATAATAGATTACTTGGCGAAGAACCTACAAAATTATAGTTATTTGCGCTAACAAGCGAATAAACACACTAAAACTTAATACAATGAAACAAAAATCGAGTGTACTAGAAAAAATAAGACAAAGAATGCCATTGGAAACTAAACTTAAAATATCGTTTCAGATGCACGATTATGAAAACTGGAAAGATGGTGAATATTTTGGAGATACTGAAAAGTACGTTAAAATAGCACTTGATGAAATAAAGGAACATATACAAATACGCTATCCTAATGTTAATATAGATAAATTGTGTTTATACCGTGTTGTAAAATAACATAAGCGACATAAAGAATTTACTGGTGGGGAATGCGCTACAATAAGCAAATAATACAAACTATAATAAAATTAAACACAAAGATTTATTATGTCAATATTAATTTGTATATTTGCCTAATAGAACGCGGGAAGCCTCTTTGTAATGCTCACTAACTCACGTCTTCGAAGCCGGATTAATTTCCGGTTTATTTAAAACTTTAAAATTACAATTGTCAATGAAACTAATTAAAACATCTGAGAAAGTATTGGTTTGGATGCATCGGACAGGTAAGACTCAATTAGAAGTTTCTGATGCTATGAATATAAATAGACAAGCCTTGGCATCTAAAATAAAAGATAATGTTTTTAGTGTGTCCGATCTAATGAATCTCAAGCGTTTAGGGTTTAACGAATAGATTTTTTTGGCCATAAATTTTAACAAATGTAAATTTTTATTATTAATTAAAATTAAGATTATGAAAGAAATTAAACACACAGCTCGTGGGGGTACTGATATTTGTATTTACGAACATACTGAGACTCAAATTATAGGTAGCTTCTTTAATGATAAAGATAAACCTGAAGTCGGAGATATTATAAATACAGCCTACGAAAAACCTAATTACGTTGTAGTTAAAATCATCGAAAATAGAGATGCTTGTATTCATTCTGATTGCAGAAAAAATCCAAACAATGCCTACTTTATTCTTGAGGTAGATAGAGTAAATCCTCAACGACTCTAATAAGAATAATAGCCAAAAAATAGCGAGAAACTTCTATAACCTCGCATAATTAACAAAGAGATATGAATGTAAAAACTATTGCAGACGTCTTCGACAAGGTAAAGGATAATGTGCTATAACAGTAACTTGTAAGTGTAGTTTGGGATTAAACCCACTACATGACCAAGATAGTAATAACTTAATAAATTGATATATAGATGAATAACGCAGCGAAACCCAAATTACATTTACAAAATGTTGTGCACCGTTTATTAAGGGTAGTTTTGACACCCCTTATAATTGTGACCATGTGCATAGTTGCTTTAAGTGCCGTAATTAGCTTACCAATTTGGATAGTGAGTGGCAAAACGATTATACCGTATGCTGTAAATTTAGCCCATAAACACATGGAATTAGCTTGGGATTAAATGGTGCATAACGTATGGTTGTATAGTGTAGCGTGAATTACTCACTAAACTACAATTGAAAAGCTACTGTTAAAAATTATTTTTTAGGGAGGGTTTTTATTTTTTTTGTGTAAATAGTTTGTATTTAAAAAGTATTTACTATATTTGTATAGCAATAATGCAGATAACTTTAAATTAAGATTATGAAAACTTATTTAATAGCCAGAGCTAAAATTGAAGAAAGAGACTATAAAAAAGGATTTGACTCTATTGTGAATTTAGATTACATGGGTGCTTCTGAGTATGAATGGGGAGCAATGCCAGAATCTCTAGTCAGAACTAGAAAGAACATTAACGATTACACTTATTTAGATGTACCAATTAAAAATATAAGCGTAACCGTATTTTGCCACAACGATAATAAAAGCGATGTAAAAAAGTACTTAACAGAACTTGCTAACGGCAAAATGCGAACCAAGAACGGAAATCACTTTGATTGGTACGTACAAAACGAAAAGAAAAGTGATTTTACTTATGTTAGAGATAGGGTGAATTTTTGGTGGGACATTGAAAACGATTTGATGTTTTGGATTAAAAGCCCTGATTTTGAAATTAAGTTTAAGGATATTATTAAAGTAAAACCAGAATAATGGCAACTAAGAAAGTAACTATTAGCTTAACTCAAGAACAACAAGACAAAGCTAAAGAAGATAGCAAAGCCATATTTGGCAAAGAAAACCTAAGTGGATATATTCAAATTCTTATCCAAAATGGTTTTGAAAAAACCAAAGAGCGTGGGCAAAAATAATTTTGGATTAACCCACTGAGCTTGATTAAATGAACGAAACAGCTATACACTATACAACGTGTTAGCTTTTCGTTTTAATGAAAGCTAACACGCGAATAAATACCATGTACGGTTTCGTACACTAAAACTAAGATTATGGAGAAAAGCGTTTTATTAGAAGAAATAGAAAAATGGTCGCATAAATATGAATTAAGCTTTCAATTCTGGGGGAATGATTGTAATAATGTTTTTATTAGCAAGGATGGAGTTGATTTATATGATACTGGCGGATATTCATCTATAGAAGATGTGTTAATAGTTACTTTAAAATGGATTTACAGAGTAAATAGGACTCCAAGTAATAAACGAATTTGTTAAATTAGATAATATGGCAAGACCTCATAGAAACACAGTCGATTATTTCCCCTTCTATTGCGCTGAAGGTAAGAAAATGTATTATCTTGAAGAAAAATACGGTAACGATGGGTTCGCGGTATTTTTAAAGATATTACGAGAACTTGCAAAATCAGAACATCACTACTTAGATTTATCAAAAAAAACCACCTTAATGTTTCTTAGTGCAAAATGTAAGGTCAGTGTAGAAACTTTACAGGTTATTATAAATGATTTAGTAGATTTAGAAAAATTCGATTCAATTCTTTGGAACGAAAATAAAATAATTTGGTGTCAAGATTTTATTGATAGCATTCAAGATGCTTACAACAAAAGAATTAATAACTGTATAACTTACGATGGTTTACTATCACTTTTAGTTGGTTTAGGGGTACGTAAACCAACTAAAAGTGATAGTGAAGGTGACATAAAACCACAAAGTATACTAGAGTATAGTAAAGAAGATAAAAGTATATATAAACAATTCTCTCATTTAAAAATTTCTATTGAAAAAAATAATAAACTAATAAATTTAGGTTATAAGCAAGATGAGATAGATTCTGTTTATGAAAGTATAGAGAATTACAAAAAGAATACTCAGTATAAATCGCTTTATTTAACATCAAAAAAATGGTTAAAAAAGGAATATGGAGATAGAAAAATAAGACCATTACAAACTAAACCATTACCCAAATGGGAGTGTAAATTCAATGCAGCTCCAACAAAGATTTATGAATGCGATACTGAAGAAGAAGCGAGAGAGTTATATTTTAATTTTGGCGGAGCCTACCCTCAACAAGTAAGACAAATTAAATAATGCAAATAAACGGATTCGAAATATCGAAGTTTAATATACATAAATTCCCTGAAGGGGTAAAGTATCATACTTGCCCATTATGTAGCGCTGATCGTAAAAAGAAAACACAAAAATGTGTCAGAATATATTGGGAATCTGGACTTGCTAAATGTTCTCATTGCGGAGAGGTTATTCAGTTACATGAGTTTAAAAGGAAAAAAGAAAAAATAAGGTATAATATCCCTGATTGGAAGAATAACACTTCATTAAGTGATAATGTTGTTAAATGGTTTGAATCACGTAATATTAGCCAATTTATTTTAAGGTTAATGAAAATAGGTGAAGGAATAGAATCAATGCCTCATTATACAAAAAAAGAATCTATATGGAAAAATAAAAACACAATACAATTTCCTTATTTCAGAAATGGAAATGTAATAGATATAAAATACAGGTCAGGTGATAAAACTTTTAAGCTATTTAAAGGAGCTGAAAGAATACCTTATAATCTTGATAATATACAAGGACAGGAAGTTATCTATTGTGTAGAAGGTGAACCAGATGTTTTAGCAACTATGGAATGTGGAATTCATAATGTCACAAGTCCTCCAAATGGATTCACAGAAAAAGGAAATGTTAATTTAGATTGGCTTAATGCAGATGTTGAACATTTTATAAAAGCTGAAAAATTAATCCTTGCGTTTGATAATGATGTTCCTGGAGAAAACGGTAAAAGAGAATTTATAAGACGGTTTGGTGCCCACAAATGTTTCACTGTAGATTTAAAAAATTGTAAGGATGCAAATGAATATTTAGTTGAATATGGAGTTGAAGAACTTAAAATAGCTCTTGAAAATCACATTGAAATACCTTTAGAAAATGTAAGTACATATAACGACTATAAAGAAAAAGTAAGAGATTTCTTTTTAAATGGAATGCCAAAAGGAATTATTACTAAAACATTGAAAGGTCTTGATAATAATTTTAGTGTAAATTTTGCTCAAACTGTTATGGTTACTGGTAAACCTTCATCTGGAAAATCAGATGTTGTTGATCAAATAGTACTAAGTTATGCACTAAACTATGGATATAAAACGGCTTTTGCTAGTGTTGAAAATAAACCTAATCAATTACACCATCAAAAACTAATAAAAAAATTAAATGGTATTGTTCCATCAAAACCAGAGCATTTTAATAAATCGTTTGAAGCATGCGAAAAGTTTATTGATGATCATATCATAATGATAGATTTAGAGAATGGATATGATTTAGAACGAGTACTTTTAAAAGCTGAAGAGTTAGTTTATAGAAAAGGTGTCCGTATATTGGTTATCGACCCATTCAATAAAATACCATACAAAGGAAATATCGAAAGTATTACTGGAAATAGAACTAATGATTACACAAATAAATATCATCAATTGTTAAATGAATTTGAGAATAAATTTGATGTATTAGTTTTCTTAGTTGCTCATCCGGTTAAACTTCCTAAAATGGATAATGGCAAAAGAGTTATTCCTGATTTTTATGATGTCAAAGGAGGTGGAGAGCACTATGATATGAGTCATCATGGAATTGTTGTTGATAGGGATTATGAACTTGATATTACTTTAATAAGAACTCTAAAAGTCAAATTTATTCATTTAGGAGAAAACAACAAAGATTCTTTTTTTAAGTATAACATTAACAACGGGCGTTTATGTGATATAGATGGAGATCCTTATAGTGTTGAAGGTTTCAATATACTTTGGGACAACGAAAACTGGGTAACTAAAGGTATGGATGAAGCAGAACAAAAAGATATATTTAGTAATAATGATTTAACACATAATCCAGATGAATGGCTTGAACCGAAGAAAGGAGATGATTATGTACCATTTTGATAACAACGAATCAAATTTACATTTTTATTCTAAAGTAGTACTACGAAATTGGATAAGATCATTCCCTGATAGATTTGGAATAATAGATTTACAAAGCGTAAGGCTTGAGGAGTGTTTTGCTGAAAATGGAAGGATTATTTTTGTGCCTGATGTGTCAGTATACGATAGAAATGGGTTAACTCATATGTTTGAAATAGAACACACGTCACCGTTAACAGGTGAAAAATTAAATAGAATGCAATGGTATTTCTTTAATAATAAAGAAAATCCTATTATATATGAAATTGAGGCTAAATATATAATGAAACAGACTAAGTGTCCTACAAAAATAGAAATGCAGCGATTTGAATTGTTTAATGATGGAATTAAATTCTAGGTGGTATGAGTGAAATATCCGACAAATTAGAATACGGGTCTATTGCTATTAAGATAAAAAATGGTAAAGCAAAAAGAAAAGATTATGAAAGACTTAATCTCGTAGAGGCTAGAATATATTCTATTGAGTTACAAGAAAAACTAAGAAAAAAGTATTCTCCAGAACTTGTAAGTAAGATAAATGCTTTAGAAATACGCATTAGGAATATGGAACAAAGTTGGGATATATACAAAAAAGACTAAGCTATGAAACAACTAATTAATCGCAAAAATTGATTAAATGAACGAATTTAAGAAAGAAAAAAGGGGGGGTATTTGTTTTTATAACTGTGATAATATCGAGTTTATGAAAACTAAACCAGATAATTATTACGACCTTGCAATAGTTGACCCACCTTATGGTATTTTAAATAAGACAAAACGTGGAGGCGACAAAAAATTCAATATGGCAGAATACAGTCAATGGGATAAAAAACCTGATAATAGTTATTTTAATGAACTATTTCGTGTCTCAAAAAATCAAATAATATGGGGCGGTAATTATTTTGGTCAATTGTGGCAAAGAAGTGAATATAATAAAGGATTTGTCATTTGGGATAAAAATCAACCTGAATCATTAAATAACTTTTCAATGGCTGAAATGGCTTGGTCTTCATTGGATAGACCATCAAAAATATTTCATTACAGTGTTCGCAAGAATAGGAATAAAATCCATCCAACTCAAAAACCAATAGTATTATATGAATGGCTTCTTAAGATGTATGCAAAAGAAGGCGATAAAATTCTTGATACGCATGGAGGGAGTTGCACCCACGCAATTGCATGTGATATGGAAGGCTATGATTTAGATATATGTGAAATAGATCACGAGTACTTTAATAATGGCTTAAACGCTTTTGATAAGTACAAACGCCAGCTCAAACTATTTTAAAAAAAACTAATACTATGAAACAACTAATTGATTTAAAAGAAACTTTAAAAACACAAGAATCTCAGATACCTGAGTTTGTTAGAGACTTGAATTTAATTCTAAAAAGTTACGAAAAATGACTTTTCTCATGTTTTAAGTAAATAATTATGATTAATATTGATGAATTATGAAAGAAATAGACGAAAAAAAACGTAACGAGATTAGGGATATAACCGAAATAGTGTTTAATTATTTTGATTTACCTATAGTATATTTGCATTCAAAGTCTCGAAAACGCGAATTGGCTCAAGCTCGACAGATAGCTATGTATTTTAGCAGAAGGCTAACTGAATCTTCA
>Ga0315553_10000184_pt1 | contig 55780 bp, 49 predicted proteins | sample SalMarSW160140MG_FD_203099 | JGI IMG/M metagenome (GOLD analysis project Ga0315553, IMG submission 203099) | Salt marsh sediment microbial communities from the Plum Island Ecosystem LTER, Massachusetts, United States - Salt Marsh Sediment SW1601-40 ...
CGTGAGGGAAATATCTTCTCCATCGTTACGCATCTCGGCCGGAAAGCTGCACTGCTCAACGCTTACCCTCCCCAATACTTCGAGGCCATCGACCGGGGACACCGTCTCTATTCTGCCATCCCCCTCGCCGTGACAGCCGCCGGGTTACCGCTGATGACCGCCAAAGACCTACAAGAAGGTCATGCGCTCTCTGTCGATTTCACAGGGGAAGGCTGGGCTGCGAGACCTGAATTTCCACCGGTTCCAATTTATTCGCCATCTGATGCGGGTGCAAAACTCGCTCAATTAGCAGCCCAGTACGACCTCGCTTGGTTCGATTTTTGGCCCAGCGATTACGCCGGTCATCGTCAGGACATGAACTCCGCGATCGCTCTCCTGGAGACATTCGACGCCGTCCTCTCCGGTTTGCTGCAAACATGGGAAAGTAACCAGAACCTAATCGTTCTGACGTCTGATCATGGCAACCTGGAAGACCTCAGCCAGCGTGGGCATACACGCAACCCGGTGCCTGCGCTTCTAATTGGCCCCGCAGAGCTTCGCCGGCGATTTGCGGAAGATCTTGAAAATCTCACCCACATCGTTCCTGCGATATATAGAACGCTTTTCCCCGCGTAGTCGTAGGTCTTAACCTGCCCATCCTTAGCGCTAAGCGCGAGCACACCGCCGGGATCTTTGAAATATTCCGACCGAAGCGTATTCCGATACCCAATCGTAAATCATCCTTGCTATACTTAGAACGGTGTTTTGAAGAATTAGCTGAGGAGATGCGAGTGGAAACCCGATTGAGTGACCAAGAGAAACACATCCTTCTCGATCTTGCCCACCAATCCATCGTGGCTGCGGTTCATCAGGATCACCCCCATCGCCTCGATCTTGACTCGCTGCCGAACCGCTTGCAGCAACCTGGGGCATCCTTCGTGACGCTGACCCGCAGCGGTCTTCTACGCGGCTGCATCGGCACTCTCAAGCACGAAATCCCACTTGCCCAGGATGTAGCGTTACGGGCGCGTGCCGCTGCGACCGACGATCCCCGCTTCCCCCCACTTCAAATTGACGAGATCGAGGACACGGAGATCGAAATCTCGGTTTTGACAACACCACAACCTCTTGAATACACCTCGGCAGATGAACTCCTCACCCTGCTTGTCCCTGGACTGGATGGTGTCACCATCACCCATGGTCTCAAAAGAGCGACCTTCCTGCCCCAGGTTTGGGAGAAAGTGAATGGTCCCGAACACTTTCTCTCGATGCTCTGTCAAAAAGCTCAGCTTCCGGCCGATGCCTGGAGACGTGGCCAGCTGGAGATTTCAACCTATCGAGTGGAGAGTTTCCACCGCTCCCCACCGAAAAGAACTGCCGAGGAATAAATCCATGGGTCGACCTACGCCCTGATGTTACAACAGCCTCCGCCTTGGTAATATCAGTTGCTGCCCCACCAGAGCGCGCCCAAGCCAAACCCACATGAGAGAGCAACCCCATGTCAGAATTTCCGGTCCTCCATACCGAACGGCTCATCCTTCGGGCTTTCCAGATGGATGATGCACCCGCCGTACAGACGTATGTATCAAAAAAAGAAATCGCTGCTACCACATTGAATATCCCTCACCCTTACACTTTGGAGATGGCCGAGGAATGGATTGCGACACACAGAGATGCTTTTAATAACGGACAGGCGGTTCGTTTTGCGATCACGTTAAGAGATGGCGGGAGACTGGTCGGCGCGATCGGACTCGAGATCACAGCAGCGCATGAGAGGGCTGAGTTAGGCTACTGGATCGGAACACCTCATTGGGGCAAAGGGTACTGCACCGAAGCCGCGATAGCCGTGCTTCAGTATGGATTCGATTCCCTTGAGCTTGAACGGATATTCGCCACGCACTTTCACAAGAATCCCGCCTCCGGTCGAGTCATGCAGAAAGCGGGCATGAAACACGAAGGTCGGTTGAGACACCATATTAAGAAATGGGGGAAGTCTGAGGATCTGGAAATGTACTCGATCCTGAGGTCAAAAACGGGACGTGGTCACTAAATAGATTTTTGTCTCAAGCGGGCAATCCCATCTGCTTGCTCCCCCTTTTTTTTAACTAACTGAACAGTCTCGATCCCAACAATATTCCGCGGAAAGGTCTGCAGCTTGCTCTAGATACGGCTCCTTTAAATACAACTCTTTCGACTAACCCTCTGGGCTGCACACCCACTTTGTCAAGCTTAGATGTCCTCCGCTGAGTCTTCCTCCTCCACCGCCGGATCCGTTTCCAAGCTAAGAACCTGTTCAACGATTTGAGCTTCGACATCCTGAAGGGCCACTTCCTGGCCATCAGGGAATGTCACCCGCGTCTCACCTTGCTTACACCGCACGGTCAACCCCCGCCAACGCAGCGTTACAGGCCATGGATATGGGTTGACCGGTCTGATCCAGACCTTGTGGGGAGTGATTAGTCGAACGCCTAAAGTCTGCAGGAAAAGGCTCAGCGGCGCCACACCTTCGACATACCCACACCCACCTACGCCACCGCCTTTATCTGGGTTATAACGTGCACGGAAAGCTTTATCTTCCTTCAGCGCGACGACGACACCCTGCATCAACCTGGTTACCAGTTCGGCAGCCTGCTCATGGAATCCATAACTAACCAGACCCTCTCCGAGCAGCAGATTCCAGAACATCCATACTGCGCCCGCACCGTCTTGATTATCCGGCGCGTAGGAAGGGTCCTTGGCAGAGCAAACAGGTATGCCAAAGGGTCGCCAGAACTGGTCGGGATCGGTCAGCGTTTTCGAGATGAGCCTTTCGGCGCGCGTCTGATCCGGAATCCCCGCCCAAAGTGGGAGAAGCAGGGATTGATCAATGCGTGTCGTATCCGGCAACCAGATTTCGGAGGAGACCTCATTGCCCAATCCCTGTACTTCGACCCGCTCAATCGTGGTGTTGAGTTTGTCGCTTGTAAATACCCCAGTATTCCAGAACCACTGAAACTTGCGATGCGAGATCCGTTCGACACGTGAGCGCCCGCGACGTCCACGACTATGGATGAGGATCTTGAGCTTCCGGGCATCCTTCTCCGAACCATGGATGCGGACAAGGACGCGCACCGGCGGGTCGAAGGAGCCCTTCACCTCGAATGAGTATTCTCCACGCCCTTTACCCAGACATTTTCCCGTGAAAGATGAGTCCAGATCCCGGTCTCGTTGCCGATAAATATTCCGCTGCGTCGACCAGGTCGACTCAACTGCCTCTTTGAGAATCGCCAAATGCGGTTCAATGCCTTCTAGTGCCCGCTCCCTCCCGATTTCGCGGGCGATGTAATTCAAAGATTGGATCTCACGATAAAGATAGGAGGCCAGATCGATCGTCTCAACCATCGAGATGTCCAGCCCCTGACTCCAGTGATGCCACCGGGCAAACGCAGGCCAGTCATCGAACCCAGAATGAACTGCGTAATCCCATTCCGGCCATCCATCTTGATCCCGGTCATGGCGCTGGTCAAACCATGCTTGCACAAAGCGCCTGAGCGGCGTGAATATCTGCCGCAGCCAGCCGGTATCCTCAGTATGCTGATATACCATCCAAACCAACGTTGCCAGGAGTGGAATACTCTGTAATCCGCTGCGCTTGCGGCTGATATTAGGGAGCCACTCTATCTCGCCTTCAGCATCCTGTGTTTTGAGGAAATTCCCAATAAGTCCCATAGAGAGAGACGGCGCCGCAGGAAGAATCTGGGAGATTGCCAGGAATGCATCCTCTGCTGTATACCCGGATCCTTGAGGGCTGAATCCATCTCCGTCCTCACTCGGGGAGAAGCCATCATCCACCCCTCTGCGCTTAACCAAAATAGAGCCGGGCTGGAATTTCACCGGTCCGACGAAATTCCCTAAAATCTCTTTTTGCGATAACCAGAAAGTAGTATCCCAATCAGGCTCTCCTGATTCAATCTCCACTAAGCCGCTATTTTTCAGCTCCACTCGGGCGCGCTCCTTATCCCAATTACATTGAGTCCTTTCTCGCGCCTCAGTAAATGACTGATTCGTTGTGCCCTCGGCTGCCTGCGCCCAAATCCAAGAACCAACCTCTCCTGGTAAGAGACGTCCATGAACGCCCAGAGTTGGGTAGGGAGCCGGTTCAACACGAGCCCCGCCAGACAGAAATATTACGGGGTGCAGTCCAGCGGTTCGACCGGACAACACGCTGACTCCTTGAAAAATGCTCTCACCAAGAACCTGGGGATCCTCTCCGGGTTGAAGCAGGCCAAATAACCTAAGGTGCATATCAAGAGGTTCCGCTCTTAGGTTCGAGATCGTGAACCTGCCCATAACAACATGCGAATCGGGGACCCAATATTCGGCACTGACACCCATACGGTTGAAGGGACTGAAGTCGAGTCTAACGTAGTCAGGCAGAATTGAACGGACCACCGGCATCGTGTGGAAAAGCGCTGGGTCCGTAATGAAGCGGTCTTCCAGCCCGAAACTCGGGAATATTCGCATACCTCGCGCTCGTAACCCATACGTCGTATACAGAGAAAGAGAGGGGGGTTCCTCAGATGCAATCTTCAAATCCCAGATATGGTCATCGGCGATATCGATGTCTGAGAAGCGAGCGTCACAGGCTAAACGTAGAGCAACCGGTCCATCCAGTGGAAGTGACCACAGTTTCATGCGTAGATTGTATGAAGCTAATAAGAAATCGTCAAAGGAATCTATGAATAATCGCGCCCCTCCACAGTCCGAATTACCACACCACCGAACATCTGCTTGACGTGCTCACTTACATGCGTGTCATGCTAGAATAGCGTTACTTCCTTTTGGAGAAACGCTCGATGCCCATGAAATTAACCAATAAAGGTATGTATTTCGAGGAGTTCGAAGTGGGGCAGCGAATCACCAGCCCCGCCCGGACGATCACCGAAGCCGATGTGGTTGCATTCGCCGGATTATCCGGTGATTTCAACTCAATCCACACCGACGCTGAGTCTGTAAAAGAGAGTTCCTTTGGTCAACGTGTCGCCCACGGTCTCCTGGTTATTTCCGTCGTCTCCGGCCTTGCCGTGCGAACCGGCATCATCGAGGGAACGGTGATCGCCTTCCGCGAGATAAAAAACTGGAAATTCAGCCTACCGGTCTTCATCGGGGACACCGTTCACGTCATCCTGGAGGTGAAGGAAAAGAAAGCGATGCCCCGTTTGAACGGTGGCTCAATACTTCTGTCACTCGACGTCCGTAACCATGACGATCAAACGGTTATGAAGGGGATCTGGACCGTCCTCGTTGAAAGCCAGGCGGGTGAGGTGTAATCTAATAAGGCAGGAAAAGGACTTTCTGCCCCATTATCCTTAACATGCAGATCTCCCCTTCCCTTCATACACTGCATGCTATAATCACGAGCCATGAGCGATCCATCGGACGATCTCTCCAAAGATAAGGGACCGGTTCCCCCCGAGCCCGAAAACGACCGACCTCTGGAAACGGATGCCCATCCATCCAATCTTCACGACAATAATGGCAGCCCTCAAGAGCGGTTTAAACGTCTGCTGGAGGGAGATATCGCCTCCGAGAAACCATCCACTGTGGCGACCACACCCCCTGCGGATGATTCAGAACGCATGGGCGAGGGGATAGTTCAAGGCTCCCCCAACCTTTTCGAGACCGAACCATTCGAACATGACCTGACCGAATCGGATCAGGCGCGGGTGGCGGACTCCCCTCCCACGCAGGAGCCCTCTACCAACCCTCTCCCAGAACAGGGCTTAAAATCAGAGACCGATGTTTTACTTCAGCGTGTGCCAGAAACGGATATCGGCGCCACACAGGTTGGGCCCTCCGCCTACATCCCTCCCGCGCAACCCGAAGAACCGCGTGGTAAGGGTTGGAAGCGATGGGATACCTGCGGTGGATGCGCGCTGCGAATGGCTATTTTCGGAGCCTTTGTCTTAATCGCCATAGTGATCGGAATCGTCTCCTTCGGTGTTTACCAGTACTACTCACTGGCCGCCAGCCTGCCCTCCGTCGAAGATCTGCACCAACATGCAGCGCAGTTTGAAACGACGCGCATCCTCGATCGTGAGGGAAATCTTCTGTACGAAATCCTCGATCCCCAAGCAGGTCGTAGAACTTACGTCCCGCTGGGAGAGATCTCCCCCTACATGGTCGCGGGGATCATCGCCACAGAAGATTCCCAGTTTTACAGCCACCCCGGTTTTGATATCTGGGCAATTGTCAGGGCTTTCTGGCAGAATTACACACAGGGGGGTGTCGTCTCTGGGGCTTCCACCATCACCCAGCAGGTCGCGCGCAACTTGCTGCTATCACCGGAAGAACGGACACGGGTGACAGCACGCCGCAAGATGCGCGAGGTCCTACTCGCGGCGGAGATCACCCGCCGTTATTCGAAAGAGGAGATACTCGAGCTTTATCTCAACCAGCATTATTTCGGGAATCTCGCCTACGGTGTAGAAGCAGCAGCGGAAACATATTTCAACACCACTGCCGACAAGTTGACTCTCGCTCAGGCGTCTTTCCTGGCAGGGCTCGTTCAGGCCCCCTCAGTCTACGATATCTACACGAACCGCGATGCCACCCTGAACCGCCATCGCCAGGTACTCACGCTTATGGTGGATACCAGCATTGAGGATGGATGCATCTTCGTGAGCAACGCACAGGTGCCAATCTGCATAACGCCCGAACAGGCGGGCAGCGCTGCAGCCGAGATCATCAATTACGAATTCCGGCAGCCTGACATCCAAATCAGATATCCTCATTGGGTGACTTTTGTGCGCAGTGAACTTGAGGAATTGTATGACCCGCAAACAATCTACCGCTCGGGTTTCACCGTTTACACAACCTTAGACCCGGTGCTGCAGTCTGAAGCTCAGGAGATTGTACGCGCACAGGTCGAAGCTCTGGCCGACCATCGCGCCACGAACGGCGCTCTAGTGACCATCCGTCCAAACACGGGCGAAATCCTTTCTATGATCGGTTCGGCAGACTATGAAGCCAACGACGGTCAGATCAATATGGCCGTTCGTCCCCGCCAGCCGGGATCCTCCATCAAACCCCTTACATACACCGCCGCATTTGAGCTGGGGTGGACACCGGCTACGCTCATCTGGGACGTCCCTTCAGAGTTCCCGCCTTCGGGAAATCCAAATGATCCCCGCCCCCCCTATGAGCCTGTGAATTACGACGAGCGCTTCCATGGCCCGGTTACCGCTCGTTCGGCGTTAGCGAACTCATACAACATACCTGCCGTTAAGACACTTCAATTTGTCGGAATTTATGACAACGCTGAAACATCCACAGAAGACGGGTTCATCGCCTTCGCTCGCCGCATAGGGATCACAACATTCGACCGCAATGATTACGGCCTCTCCCTTACGCTTGGGGGCGGAGATGTCACTTTGCTCGAGCTGACTTCAGCCTATGCAACCCTGGCGAACAGCGGGAATCGCATTCCCCCTACGAGCATTTTACGCATAGAAGATCGGGAGGGTGCCGTCGTCTATCAGTACGAAACTCCCGCAGGCGACCCTGTCATCCGCCCCGAACATGCCTACCTCATCACAGATATTCTCAGCGATAATGCCGCTCGAACGCCTGCGTTTGGTCCCAACTCGCTGCTCAAATTACCCTTCAAGGCTGCCGCGAAGACGGGAACCACAAATGATTTCCGAGATAATTGGACGTTGGGTTACACCCCGGATATAGCTGTTGGCGTTTGGGTCGGCAACGCAGATTACACCCCGATGGAGAACACTTCAGGTCTGACAGGTGCAGCACCTATCTGGAACCAATTCATGCAATATGCACAAAATCGCCTTACCGGTGGTCAACCCTCCATGGTTATCCGTCCCAGCGGCATCGTCGATCGCGTTGTTTGTACCGTTTCCGGTGCTGAGCCCTCTGAGTGGTGCCCGTCACAGAACCGTGAGATTTTTGTCCACGACCAACTCCCGCTGCCAAAAGAACAAGATTTATGGCGGGAGGTGTGGGTGGACAGCTTCGCACTCGAACTGGCTTCCCCGGAGTGCGCGACGTACGTGGATGAGAAGTTAGGGCTGAATGTGCTCGATCCCTGGGCGCGTGAGTGGCTCGATGAGTCCTCTGCTGGGAAAAAATGGGCTGAGGATATGGGTTTTAAAGATCATCCGCTCTTTTTCATACCTGAGGTCGTATGTTCCAGCGACAGCCCCCATCCTATCCTGGCCTTCACCCATCCATCCGAAGGAGCGACGATCTCAACGAGTCCACTGGAGATATTCGGGCAAGCGGCAGCGACGAATGACTTCAGAGATTGGATCCTCGAATATGGCCTCGGTAACAATCCTTCCTATTGGCCTGATATTGCCCATAGTGACTCGCCGATTAAGCAGCCAGAGCAATTAATCAATTGGGATATCTCAGACTTGCTGAATGGACCGGTGACACTCCGGCTTGCGGTCCGCAGCAAGCGAGGTGGCGTCGCCTTTACTGAACTGCATCTGAATATTTTGATGCCGACCCCGACACCCACGCCCACTCCCACACCGACCACAACCGCAACACCCACGCCCACGCCCACAGTAACGCCCACCGAAACATTGACGCCCACCCCTAGCCCGACGTTTACACAAAACCCACCACCTACAGCATAACAACCAATAAAATACCCCCGCGGCAGAGGGGAATGCCAACGCCCGACCATAATCCCTGAACGTAGAGACGCAGCTCGCTGCGTCTCTACACTATCGGTCGCATGGCATTAATAAACCTCCCGCAGGTTTAGAACCTGCGGGAGGTTATGGATAAAGAAGGTTTGCACTAACAGCACGCCCTACAAGCGGGGATCTTATTCTCGATCGAACCACAATTCGCGGTAGACACGATTCCAGTCAGATAAGGCGCGGCCAGAGATGACAAACCCAACCGCCAATGCCAAACCCAGTTGCGTCCCATTTGCCCCAAAGAGCGCCCATAAGGGCATCAGAAGCAATCCTGTGACGACATTCCCCCGTGCGGAGTGCTTAATCAGGAGCTGGAGAGCAGAACCAAGTCCGACCGCCAGCACAAAACCCAGTGGCCAGACCGCTAGCAGTGCCCCTCCCCCGCTCGCCATTCCCATGCCACCCCGGAATCCTGCAAAGACCGGCCAGCAGTGACCGATCATAACGCATACCGCGGCGACAACCGGCGCTACCGCCGTACCACCGAATCTGGTGGCCAACCACACCGCCAGGTACCCCTTGCCAACATCCGCCACGAGCACGAGTATACCGGCGGCCCAACCTGCTGCCCGCATAGTATTGGTCGCGCCGGCATGACCCGAGCCTGAGCCGCGGACGTCAACTCCAGCCTTCGCGCGGGTGACCAATATTGCACAGGGAATGGACCCGAGCAGGTAAGCGATAATCGCGAAAGCGATAGTTTTCAGTACAGGTTCCATGGTTTCGATCATACTAGGATTATCCAGACAAAGCCACCTGATGAAAGATCGGGCCTGGGGGGATTAAAGCAGCGGCAGTTGAGGATCTTGATGTTCCGGCGGATCGATTGCCAATCGCTCCCGCAAATTCTCACGCGTTAGCGTCGTCTCTGCCATAAGGCGTCTGACAAGGCGGAATTTTATCACTGGTGGGCTGCCCTGAAGCCAATCCTGCAGCCGAGGATCTCGTCGTGCTTTCTCGGCCAACAACTCTGCGCGCCCACCTGGAATGACATACGTAATCCCATCTGGCGCATTAGGTTGAAGCACACCTGCCCAGACAGCCGTTTCCATGATTCGGAATGCATAGGCGACCTGCCCATCATCCCTGATCCACTTAACCATCTCCCCTTCGTTCACCTCATACTCAAGCTGCGAGCCAAGGTTCACAAGCAGGCGCCTAATTTCGTCGCAATCCTGTTGGCGTGCAACGGCAGTGTCCTCCGCGCGCAATCTCCAACGGCCATTCGCGTCGGGTCCCACTGCGTATGAACGCAGACAGACAGCGATAAGTCGGCGGTCAGGTGAAAGTAGACCTTGAAACACCTCACAGATTTGTTTGTCGAGTTCGTATTCAAAGATCCAGCCATCTTCGCGCAATGACTCAAGAACCCGGCGCTCAACGAGATCCTTAAGGTCCGCCTCGGCGAACGGCGGGTCGTGAAGCCAGTACAACCCGCTCTCGACTTCCATGCCACGCCCCATGTGTATAAAGGTCTTCCGATCCCCTAAGACTCTCTCCAGCGAATCACCCATAACCTGCATGAACTGCCGCCCTTCTGCCTCCTGGATGCTCTCTAGCAACCCTTCAGCCACAAGGTCAGACCATGCGGCGGCATGCAACACCGGATAGGTCGATGGCTCAGCCCTCAAGTTGAGAATCTGCTTGCCAGAGGAGCGCATGCGCTCCTCTCTCTCCTCCTTCCCGCATGCCTTCTGTACACCTGCTTCAACAACCCAATGAAAGACTGCCTGTTCCTCACCTGCACGTAGAGCTCGCCCACGCAAGGTGAATCCCGCTGCGTCAAATCCGGAAAGGACAGCCGCGACAAAACCGGGTTCAGCTTCCGGGAGGTATGCGATCGCTGGGATCCCTGATCTTATCGAAGTCGCCAGGCCTTTAAGTACTGTGCGCAGTGCGGCAGCATGCCATGACCAGTCATAACGCCGGCGGCGCAATGCCACTTTGATCGGAGCTGCGGTCTCTCTCCCCCACAACCATGCTGCCCATAGCGCCGAGAGGGTCCAAAAGGCTTGATTGTGGCGCGGAGGCACGGTGAGGAGCAGGCTTACCTCCGCGGGGTCAATCGTCTCCATCAGATCCCGTACAGTGCCGGGGTAGATCGCTACCGATCCCGCCCGCAAAGAGCTGTCGCTCGGCCATGTGGTTACCTGCAAATCGGTAGGCTCCATCGCCCAAGTTTCGACTGCCTTCTCCAGCGCACGCCAGACATTTTGCTCGCGGTAGCGCTGTGAGGCACTCAATTGACGCGGCCGCTCGCGACCCTCAGGATAACTCCATAGCGCATTCGCTCCATCAAAGGCAGATAACAGCACGGCATGAAGCGCTTTTAGAAGCGATCCATCAAGCGCCAGTTGGTCAATCTTGTTGATGATGGTTACGAGCGCGTAGATGGCGCGGCCGGGATAAACAGAAAGGGCTGCCTCCGCATGTTGGCGGTCCGTATCGCCGGCAGGGGCGACTTGTTCGAGCGCCAGGGCATGCTGCAGTCCCCGCCGGGAGTAATCGAGGGCGCGATTCCAGTCATCCTCCGTCGCGGGAGATTCGCCCGTATAGGCACAATGATCGCAAGAGTAAACCTTGTGAGTCGGACCGCCCAATTCCTGGTCCCATATAAAGTACTCGACGGATATAGCCTCACCACATCTCATACATGTGCTGCGATAGAGATCGAGGATGAACCGCTCCATGCGCGTATCATCCTTGGGAATTGCGGCCATGTGGGAGAGAGCCGCCTGCAGCTCGCCAAGCCCAAAAGGCTGAAGTGTGTGCTGAAGGATGAAGCGGGTAACTGGGTTGTTCGCGGCAACCAGAACCGCACGCCCCGATTGAGCTGCCTCCAAAACCAGGCGTGGTGAAGCGCCAAAGGGATCCAATACAAGCCCCGCGGGCAGGCGATCATCGGCCAGGACTTGCTCAATGACACCTTCCTCTAGTGGCGGCATGAACCGCTTGAGAGGACCCTGATGGCTATCTGGGTATCCAACCGGTAAAGGTATATCCATCCTCTTGAGTATACGTCAACCCCGCTCTGCTTTTATCACCATTTTCAAAGGAAACACCGATCGACGTGTAGCTATAAATGGTATGATTCACCCAGATGCTGCATCAATTCACGATCTTCATCCGGATAAGAAAACACAAGGACACGCCTGGGGTATGCCAGCAACCATAGTCAGCCGGAAAAGTGTGACCTAGACTCTGAACAGCTGTGCGAGTGAGACATCGATGAGACTTCCAAAAATCATCCACGCAATAACCCTCACCCTGCTCGTCTCGGGATGCAACGTGGCTGATCCATCCACACTGCCGGCCTCACAAGGAATCCCGGCGACGGTCGCGATAGGAGATCAGCCTCAAACCCAGGCTCCGTATACGGCTCCGACGTTCTCAGCGCAGTCCTGCCCCATTCCTCCAGGATCACCGGATTTGCCAGACCTGAATGATCCACACACATGGGCTGCGGAGATCCTGGCCTATCTCAATGCAGGTGGGTTTGTCAGTTCACTGCTCGATCACGTTCAAACATTGAATTCCATCGACCCATCAGCTAAGGTTGGTGAGAATCTCGACCTGAACGGCGACGGATTTGAGGATCTTGCGCTCATTCTGATCCAAACCCCATCAGAACTCTCGCCATTACCATCGGGCTCTCTACTCATCTTTGTTTGCGCAGAGGAAGTGTTCCGTGCTGCATATGTTACCTCTCCCGCAAGCGAAGCTGGACAGCCAAAGCTGCAGGCAGCGCGCGATTTCACCGGCGACGGACATCCTGAGTTGTTTACTCTTTGGGAATCATGCGGGGCACACACGTGCTTCGCACAGGCTGAAATTCTGAAATGGGCTGGCTCTGGATTTGCGAATCTATGGCAGGGACGCAGCGATGACCTGCCCTCCCCGGAAATCGAACTACAAGGACCTCTTGCCAATGGCAGCACATCAATTTCGATCACAGCGAGGGGAATTGGGTCTGCAGGTGCGGGACCCTACCGCGAAATCCGGCGCACCTGGACCTGGCATGGCGAATCAGGAAAGTTCGAAGTCTCGGAAGAAACGCTCGCAGATCCGAAATACCGCATCCACGTTCTACACGACGCTGATCTAGCTACCCTGGAAGGAGACTACGAGGCGGCGGCAATTGGATATCGACGGGTTATGGAGGATGGAACCCTGGATGATTGGTCCTCCGGCGAGGATGGTAGAGCAGCTCTCGGAGCTTATGCCGCTTACCGCCAGATCGTCATCGATGTTCGTTACGGAAATACAGCGGACGCTGAAGCTGGAATGCTTTTCCTTCAAGCCGCCTATCCACCCGAGTCACCTCAACACGCCTATGTCGACCTGGCGGGGAGCTTCTGGGAAACCTACCAGATCAGCGGGGATCTAGGAGAAGCATGTCTGGCCGCGCAAAGTTACGCCCACAGCAACCCTGAGGCTGTACTCGAACCGCTATACTATGGCTACGCTAACCGCACGTATCTCGCGGCTGACATCTGCCCGTTCGATAGCCGATAGAAAACATCTACTCGATATGTGACCACCACAAAGGACTACAATGCCTCCACTACCGATCACCCAGTTTGAAGCGCATATACCACAGCTTACAGCCTTAATCGAGAAACTCGTCCAGATCGAATCTCCAACAACCTCGAAATCGGGCGTTGACGAGATCGGACGCTTTGTAGCAACCGAGATGGAAATGCGCGGCGCCCATGTCCGCGTCGAACATCAAACGAAGGCAGGGGATCACAGGATTGGCACATGGGGCGAGGGTCAAGGGGGGGTGCTGCTCATGGTCCACCTCGACACGGTCCATCCTCTCGGCAGTTTGGAGCACATGCCCTTTACGAAACGTGAAAACCGCCTTTTCGGACCGGGCGTTTTGGACATGAAAGCCAGCATTGCGATGGCCCTCACTGCGATCGAGATCTTGCGCCAGGATGAGAGGCTAAGACAGGATCGGCTGACTTTGCTGTGCACCTCCGATGAAGAAACTGGAAGCCGCACATCACGAGCGCTCATCGAGCAGATGGCGCAAGAACATGAACTCGTCATCTGCCTTGAACCGGCTCTGCCAGACGGCAGCCTGAAGACATGGAGAAAAGGCACGCTCGCCTTCAGGGTTGATGTAGTGGGCAAAGCCGCACACGCAGGCAGCAATATCAAGGATGGCGTGAATGCCATCCTCGAGATGGCTCACCAGATCCCAAGGATCGTCGCGCTAGCGGATGATGAAACTGAGACTACTGTAAATGTCGGTGTGATTCAGGGCGGGACTCGCTCAAACGTCGTCCCCGATCTCTGCTGGCTGCGGGTCGACGGGCGCGCCAAGATAAAGGCCGAAGGAGATCGAGTCTTGGCTGCAATGCTCGCGCTCGAACCTATTCTTGAAGGTGCCGAAATCAGGGTCAGAGGTGGCTGGAATCGAGATCCCATGGAGCGCAACGAACAGATGATTAAGACATTCCAACGAGCCCAAGGTATCGCCCACGAACTGGGGCTTTCGTTATCAGAAGGGGGCACCGGTGGCGGTTCCGACGCCAATTTCGTCGCTGCGCTGGGGGTTCCTGTGCTGGATGGTCTCGGCGCTATTGGAACAGGAGCCCATACCAAACACGAACAAATCGAGACGGAAAGTCTTGCTGAACGGACCGCGCTGATCGCCGCCCTGATCAGCGAATGGTAGCCAACCCATCAAGCGCAGCCAGTAGATCTGCGTAGTTGTTCATCCACGCCATCTTACGCAGGAAGTCCGCTGGAGAGGGGGAAAGCTCCCATAGAACTCGGACTGCCTCACCCACAGGATCGTCCCCCGCTGCCCCGCCAGGCTCGTCAGCGTAGGCTCCATGGAAGGCGAAGTAAGCCTGATTCAAGCGCCGGATCCGGTATCCATGCTCCCAGAATAATTCCCTTCTGGCTTCCATATAGCGCTCGGCGGCTTCAATCTCTCCCGCTTCCAGGAGTGCATCTGCCTGGACACGTGTTTCGTGCATTTCTTTCCGAAAATCAAAAGCCGGTGGCTCCGTCTCACGCTCGCCTGAGGTAAAGACCGCCTGTTCCGGCAGCAGCTCAGGGTAGTATCGCCGAATTACCTCCCAGCCGATCGCCTTGCCCATTAACGATGCGGTGGTCTCATTCATGGTTCGAAGCCCTGCATTTGCAAAATAATTCATACCAAGCGGGCGCAAGGTCAGGTAATTATGAATCCACTCGTGTCCGATCACTTCAACGATCCATGTCAGGGTGGTCGTCTCCTGCACCATGGTTGGATAGGTCCCCATCCCGCCGATGGGCACGACAAGCGCCGAGACGTCTAGATTCTCTTCGATACCACTTTCGAGCTTCAGCTTCTGCTCGAGTGTCAGGTCAACGCTTAGGGTGATATTCGCGACCTGCTGAATAACCTCCCTCGGCGAGACGATGACTGCATTTGGGAGCGGGTCGAAGGTGAACACGACAGGCGGGAAAGGTGCGCCCCCTAGTTCCAAACCCATATCAGCGATCACAATCGCCACCTGCTCCTGAAGGATGCTCTCAGCCGGCGGTCTGAGCTGGTTCACCTCATTGTGGATGTTCTCCAGGTTTTCCAGACGCTCCTCGAGGGCAAAACCAGCTTGATCCGCATCCGGATCCCCCATCGCTTCCTGGACTTCCTGCTCGGCCTGCTGTGCAGTCCGCACCATTTCAAGATAATCAAAGACCCATTGCACGCGCTCATCATCACTGGCATATGCTGTAGGGTGAAGACTGAGCTGACTGAGCTTCTCAAAGGAAGCCTCGATCGTCCAGCCAAGATAATTAAACTCCACCTGCCGGGTGAATAGCCGGGTCCGATCCACGATATCGTGCACATTCAGACTGCTTCCACCCAGAAGCAGGGTCGTAATCAAGAGCAGCGAACAACGCTTGATAACGCGCCAGATCTTTGTGAAGACATCGGTAAAACGCATAACGGCATGATACCAAGCAAGTGAAGGGTGTCAATAACGGTATGTTATAATCTCGACCTCTTCAGGTCGTTCGAAACAACCTGGAGTCTAATAAAACCGATGAATTTCCTCGTAACCGGCGCTGCCGGATTCCTTGGCTCTGCACTTGCCAACCGATTAGACCGCGAAAGACACCAGGTTCGTGGCTATGATGACCTCTCAGCCGGGGACCCGTCGCGGCTTTCTGCAGATGTCCTCTTCACTCGTGGCGATGTAACCGATCGCCCCAAACTCTGGACGCTGCTACAGGAAGTCGATTGTGTCTACCATCTGGCTGCGAAAGTCTCTGTTCCCGAATCGATCCTCTACCCTCGTGAATACAACATCATCAACGTCGGCGGAACCGTCAGCGTCATGGAGGCGATGCGCGACGTCGGGGTCCGCAGGGTAATATTAATCTCCTCCGGCGCGATTTACGGCGATCAAGGTCAACAGCCCCTGGTCGAGGACGCGCCCCCGAATCCGGGATCACCCTATGCTGTGTCAAAATTAGCCGCCGAGCATTACGTTCATACGATCGGTAAGCTCTGGGGGATAGAGACCGTCGCGCTGCGCGTGTTCAACGCCTACGGGCCTGGCCAACCTCTCGCCGCGGCCCATCCAGCAGTCGTGCCGCATTTCTTGCGCCAGGTTGCCCATGGGGGGTCAATGGTCATACACGGGAAGGGAGAACAGACGCGCGATTTTGTCTACCTGGACGATGTCGTAGAGGCGATGGTCGCTGCCGCTTCCGCACCTACCATCAACCGCTCCGTGATCAACATCGGCAGTGGAATCGAGACGAGTATTCAAACTCTGGGTCAATACGTCCTGGAAGCCGTTGGTATTAAGTCGGAGTGGATCTACAAGGAAGATCAGGATTCTGGTCCCTCGCGCATGTGCGCCGACATCCACCTTGCCAAAGAGAAACTTGGTTATAGACCGCACTTCAGCCTGCAGGAAGGCCTTGCGCGAATGATCAGCAAGGACCCACGGTTTCGCCCCGATACACCCTCTGGGTGAACCTCGTGCCAGTTTGATGGTTAACTCCGGGATCGGATTTCGGTGATCTTTCCTGACCGCTATAAGGGGATCCCGCTAGTACCACGAGACTGTAGCTGGGATTCTTTTACCGGAATTCAAGGATGACATCCAGTCCTGTGATCTCACGCAGCTTCTTTGAACGTCCCACATTGATGGTCGCTCGCGAGCTGCTCGGGCAGCGCCTCGTTAAACTCGAGGGTGATCAGCGCATCGCCGGTTTGATCACCGAAACCGAGGCATACATCGGCTCTGAGGACGACGGGTGCCACGCTCGCGCAGGTCTCACAAAACGCAATCGTTCGATGTGGGGTCCACCCGGCCATGCCTATGTTTACTTCACTTACGGCATGCATTGGATGTTGAACATCGTTACAGAGCGAGATGGTTTCCCGGCTGCAGTGCTTTTGCGAGCCGTGGAACCGGTTGAAGGCCACGAAATCATCCGGCGACGGAGAGCTGGTCGCCCCGAGTCGGAGTTAACCGACGGACCGGCGAAGTTATGCCAAGCATTCAGCCTGGACCGGAGCTTTGACGGTTTGGACCTGTGCCATCCAGAGAGCGTGCTATTCATCGAGCGGGGTGTGAGTATCCCGGAACATTGCGTAACAACTAGACCGCGAGTGGGTTTCAATCAAGTAAGCGAACCTTGGAAGAGTATGCCCTGGCGCTTCCAAGGCACTCTGCGCTGACAAGGAGAATTAATGATGCAACTACTGGATGGTAAGAATGTTCTGGTCTTTGGGGTAGCTAATGATCACTCGATCGCCTGGGGGATCGCCCAGGCCATGCACGAGCACGGTGCGCGACTTGCCTTTTCCTACGCCAGCAAAGCCCTTGAGCGGCGTGTTCGTCCACTAGCCGAATCGGTGGGCTCAGACTTTGTGGAACTATGCGACGTTGCCGAAGACGATCAGATAAAAGCGGTCTTCACCAAGGCAGGCGAGAAACTCGGGAACATTGATGTTCTCGTACACGCCGTCGCGTACGCTGACCGGGAGGACCTCAAGGGCGATTTCCACATGACGAGCCGTAGCGGCTTCCATCTGGCGATGGACATCAGTGTGTACTCCTTTATCGCACTGGCACGCGCCGCCTTTCCGCTGATGAAACCCGGCAATTCGATGCTCACCCTGAGTTATTACGGCGGCCAAAAAGTGGTCCCGAATTACAACGTGATGGGTGTGGCGAAGGCCGCGCTTGAAGCGACCACCCGCTACCTTGCAGCCGATCTCGGACCCAGAGGGATCCGCGTAAATGCCATCTCAGCCGGACCTATCCGCACCTTATCCGCCGCCGGTGTGAGCGGCTTCAAACGAATGCACCGAGAATTCTCCGCACTTGCCCCGCTGCGCAAGAGCATCACCATCGAGGATATCGGCGGTGCGGCTGTCTGGCTCGCCTCCGAATTGGCGAGTAAGGTCACGGGAGAGGTACTGTTTGTTGACTCAGGATACAATATTCTTGGAATCCCTGATATCGAAGAAGGTCAAACCTAAGCATTCCCTGGAAACCTGCAGTGGTAAACATCTCTCGTGCTGGTCCACTATTCCAAACCGATCCAGAACTGCGCGCGCTCCGCACGCAGCTCTCAAAACGCGCGGCCATCTTCGTCTATGTCATTTTCGGGATCTGGCTGGTAACCGACCTGCTCATCCGGCAATTCATCCCCTCAAGCGCACCCAATAACCTCCCTTTCGATCTGGTCGCGGCCATCGTTCTTGGGATCATGGGGGCCATTGCCCTGCGCCTCATTCACCTGGGGAACACTTCACTCGCGGGCCACATTCTCACCAATTCTTTTCTCGCCTTCGCACTTATCATCTTGTTTTTCTTCACCCCGGGAATATTCATCCCAGCCGCACTTCTTTTCATCCCCATCGCGCTCGCAGGAATGATGATCGGTGGCAGATCACCTTTTATCTACTCGGTCTCAGCATCACTGGCGCTCGCCGCGAGATATTTCATACACGGCAGTGAATTCATCCTGCCTGGTTTCGAGCTTGGTGGTATCTCTGGGGTTCTTTTTCTGGGCTGTCAAATCGTTCTTCATCAGGGTTTGGCAACCATGTTCATCATTATTTCAGCTCACGTTGAAGCCACAATCGAGCAATTACTTCATCAAACCGAACAGTTATCTCACCTGGCAAATACCGACCCGCTATCCGGGCTGGCGAACCGTCGCTTCTTTGTTGAGCAGCTCGAGCGCGAGTTTGCACGCGCCAAACGTTACCGCCGACCCCTCACGCTTCTTTACCTGGATCTGGATGACTTCAAATCGATAAACGATCGTTTTGGACATGTGGTCGGGGATGATGTTATATGCAACTTGTCTTTATCGATGCGCGCCGTGCTGCGTTCAACGGACCTGTTAGCACGAATTGGAGGGGATGAATTTGCCGTTCTACTCCCCGAGACAACGATCAAGGGCGGCGTCGGTGTGACCCATAAACTGAAGCGTGCCCTGGTCGCTTTCACCTCTCGACCGGACTGCGTAATCCCCTCCTTGACCTTTTCAGCTGGGCTGGCCCAGTTTCGCTTCGAAGATGAATCGATCGACGACCTGCTCGCGCGCGCAGACCACGCCCAATATAAAGCTAAGGATGCAGGTAAGGGGCAGATTCGCACTCAGCATGACACCGTTCAGCTTGCTTTATTTGAGGAAGAACAGGCTCCATAAGGCAACACTCTGACTCTCGCAGCATAGGCCTCATCCCCTTCTTGTCTTGAGAAACTGACAGCTCCAGAATATCGATCGTGAAAGGATCGCTGATGGTACATACGGGAAACATTGATCTGAGTTCCAGAGGACATGCCGACATGCATGACTTGACGAAAGCCGTCGCGGACATCGTAGAGAGCTCAGGGGTGCACTCCGGTTTGGTCACAGTATTCACCCCCTCCGCGACCAGCGCCATCACCACCATTGAGTTCGAGTCGGGTGCGTTGGAAGATCTGCGGCATGCGCTCGACGAGATCGCCCCACAGGACCGTGATTATCAACATAACCTTCGCTGGGGTGACGGGAATGGTCATTCCCATCTGCGGTCAGCGCTTATGAAGACCTCTTTTTCGATTCCGATTGTCGCTGGCAGCATGACGCTGGGAACATGGCAGCAGATCCTGTTCGTGGATTTCGACGTACGCCCTCGCCAGCGCAGCCTCATCGTCCAGGTCATCGGTGAGTGAGTCTCGTGGTGTAGTAAGATGGGAACCCATCGCTGAGAAAGAGTAAAGGGGTATAGGAATGCAATGGTGAAACGTCTTCTGGCAGTTCTGGCGCACCCAGATGATGAAAGTTTTGGTCCGGGCGGAACATTGGCGCTTTACGCCCAAGATGGCGTTGAAGTGCATCTCATCTGTGCCACGCGCGGTGAGGCCGGCGAAATCCCACCCGAGATGCAGCTCAACGCTGAAGAAACCGCCAGTATGCGCGAGGTTGAGCTGCGCTGCGCGGCATCGCAGCTTGGATTGACGGGTGTGCACCTCCTGGGCTACCGTGATTCGGGCATGCTCGGCTCGAGTCATAACGGCCACCCCGAAGCGCTTGCCTCGGCCCCGGTTGCGGAAGTTGCCGAGAAGGTCGCCGGTCTGATCCGCCAGATACGCCCACAAGTTTTGATCACCCACGATCCGGTCGGAGGCTACCGTCACCCTGATCACATCGCCGTACACAAAGCAACGGTTGAGGCATTCAACATCGTAAGGCAGGAGATGGAGGGTGCACCCGCTCCCATAGATTCTCGCCCTCAGAAACTCTATTACCATACCTTCCCGCGTCGATTCCTGCGCTTCATGGTGTGGCTGCTGCCTCTCTTCGGCAAGGATCCCAGGAAATTCGGGCAGAATGAAGATATCAATTTACTGGAAATCAGCCGCGATGATTTCCCCATTCACGCCAGAATCGATTTCCGCCGGGTTGCCGATATAAAAGAGAAAGCATCCGCCTGCCACCAGAGCCAGCAGGGTCCAAGTTCCGGCGGGCTTTTCGGTGTACTCATTAGGCTTTTCAGCGGACCCGAGACTTTTACACGCGCCTACCCTCCTGCGCCTCATCGGCTGCGAGAGAGGGACCTCTTCGACGGCGTGGCTAGCGGCTGATTACACCAGGGGCACCCATGGGCGCCCCACTCGAGATGGAGCGAGGCCGTCCATCTCGACCGGATGTCGTGAGCAGCGCTGTCAGGTGCTCAGCTTGCATGGTAAGATTCCGCCATTGAGCAAATCCTCCTGGGGTAGATCGACTTCATCATGTCTATTTCCGAGCATTCAACGGTTGCCATTTCCAATTACGTTGACCTCCCCCGGAGGATCGATCCGGACGCTCGACGTTCCATCTGGTGTGACCATGGATAAAGGATCTCTGTGATCTCCTCATACCGGCACTGCCCTTACTAAGAAAGGAATCGGATACTTCGATGTTATCGTTATTGAACATCCCTGCAGCAGTTCTGCCGTTCGTTATCTTCGCCATGCGAGTCTCGGATATGTCGCTCGATACACTGCGAGTTCTCTTCGTCATTCGCGGGCGGAAACCTTTAGCCTGGCTCCTGGGTTTCTTCCAGTCGCTTCTCTGGGTTATTGCCATCACAAGCGTACTGAGCAATTTGGACAACTTGTGGAACATCATCGCGTATGCGGGAGGCTTTGCGACTGGGAATGTCGTTGGAATGACAATCGAGGAACGTCTCGCCATCGGGCACAGCAATCTGCAGATCATCAGCTCCCGATGGGGCAGCTCAATCGCCGAAACCATCCGCCAGAAGGGATACGCCGCGACCGAGCTCCCGGCGCGTGGCAAGGATGGCACGGTCAGCCTGATCAGTTGCAGCATCCTACGCCGGGATATCGACGCAGTCCGGAAGGAGGTTAATGGGATCGATCCTGACGCTTTCATCACCGTGGAAGACATCCGTCCGCTCCACCGAGGCTTTTGGCGATCCTGATGGTGGGGCAACCGCAGAAATGCTTTTGAAAGCATTCACTCCATAGGTTCACGATAAACTTTCGATGGTCTTAACCCCTAATCTCAAAATCCGATGAGTCTGGATTGGAGCCTTATCCCCGCCGCGTTCGTCCCATTCGTGATCCTGGTCATCCGCATAGGCAATCTATCGCTTTCAACACTGCGTGTGTTCACGGTTGTGCGCGGTCGTAAACGCGCCGCCTGGGTTCTTGGTTTCGTGCAGAGCCTGCTTTATATCACTGTAATCGCTGGCGTCTTGAAGAACCTTGATAACCCATGGAACCTGGCTGCATATGCCGCGGGTTTCGCCACAGGAAACGTACTGGGAATAATCATTGATGGTCGTATCGCGCCTGGGCACAGCCTGCTGCGGATAACAAGCTCGAGTCGCGGGGCTGTCATCATGGAAGCCTTGCATCAAGCCGGCTTGGGCGCAACGGAAGTTGCGGGGTCAGGCCGCGACGGCACAGTCAGCCTGATCTATTGCTACTCGCCTCGACGCAATGTGCGGAAGATAAGAGAACTCGTGCTGCAGCACGACCCTCAAGCTTTTATGACGCTATTGCATGTGCGACAGCTCGGGGGCGGCTGGGAGGTTTAGCATACTCGCCTCATAGCGCATGCTGCGCCCGAGACCGGAAGCAGAGCTTCTTGAATCAAAACAAATCATTAGTAGTAAACCAGGTAAGGGCGACGCGTCGACGTACTCTTCTACTTGGTCAGCTCAAGGTGAATTGAAATTTAGGCGCACAGATGGGCGCGCCCCCACATTAAATAATCGTAACAACCGATCCGCGTGTTGGCCCACATCACGCCATACAACCTCCCGCAGGTTTTTGTTCCTTTCGGGAGGTTGTCTTTATCATTTCGAGGAGTGGGGTGGGCGAAGTCACCGATGATTTGCCCACCGACAATGCCGTAGAGATGCAGCATGCTGGGTCTTGTTGTCCGCACGGCATATTCGAACAAGGTTTACATCAAACGAACCACGAAAAACATTATGGCATCACGGAATGTGAAAACGAATCGCCCACTGGCCGGCTTTGGGGTCAAATATCTCGGAGGACGTATTAACGAGCTCGATCCAAGTCGACCCAGGTTTCAAGGCATAGGGTTCTCCGTCTGGTATATTGAAACGCAGCCTACCGCCCGGATCACGCCGCCATTCGACCTCGTACACGTACCCATCGCGGAACGCCAACGCTCTTCCTGCGCCATCCAAATGGATCTCCACGAGTCCCAATGTGCCCGACAAAAACGTATGCGGCACGATTACGACAATGACGTTCTCCGCATCTATCTGCTCACTATCGAGGGCATCCGCGAGCAGAGCAACTTCTTCATCATCCGCGCCAGTCTCCTGTGATCGAAGGTATACGCTTTGCTCGTCAGCGTATTCCCAGCGGTGAAAGTTAACATCCGCGTAACGAATGTCAAGAACATCCCCTCGCTCTCCGCCACCCGGAGCCTCAGCGGAGAAGACGAGTCCGCTCAGGTCTGGAGGCGTGTTATCCACACCCTGTGAGAGGATGTAGGTCTGCAGATCGATCGTACTCGTGATGAGGTGGTTGTAGTTCACCGGGTCGAAACGGCACATCGGCGGGCAGCGCGCTGGATACTCGGTCACCGTCCGCTCTGCAAACGCCGATTCGGCAATTCTCTCCCGGACCCGGAAATCCGCGCTTCCATAAGCGAAGACCGCCGCGTACATGTTAACCAATTCGATGTCAATGAAACGTGCGGATCGAATCGGACCCACGATCGCGGCATCCTGACCGTAGAATAAGGCTGAGAAGCGCGTCAAACCACCTTCAGCGTAGTGTTCGAAAACGATGTCAGCGCGAGAAAGCCCCCATTGGGGACGATTGTTGCGTGGAAAGTTTGAGATCTTAATTAACATGGGACGCCGCTGCAGGAGCGATGCGACGTCAATAACTTCGCCGGTCAGAGGATTGATGGCATTCTTAGCCGCATCCCCCTGCCCGCTGGGAGCGGATGGCCTTGCAGTGGTCGCTGTTTCCGTCAGCACCATGGTGCTTACCGCTGTGGGGGTGGCCGAAATGGAGGTGTAAAGAGGTGCAGTGGGTGATGGTTTTTCTAATCTGGGCGTCGCGAGGCTACTCGTGCATGCGCAAAGAAAGATGGAAATCAGGAAGAGAGAACCTGCTCTGGTGGCTTGCATCTTGCATCACTCATAAAACGGCGCGGGATTGTAACACACCACTGAGGCGAATATCTATGATGTAGGAGCAAGGGTTGGTTTGCAACGCCCCATCCCAAACGGTATAATCCCGCGACCCTTAGTATGAGCGTATCTCGAGCAGATCAACACCTTGATCTGGTTGAGAAACAGTCATTATTGGTACACCTACTAGGTAAACCTGGAAGAATTAAAGAATAAATAGAATGGCACTCAAGGGCAACCTACGCGACTTTAACGTCACCCAGCTTCTGAATCTGATCAACATTGCCCAGAAGACCGGCACGCTCACGGTCGAGGGTCCAGATGCTATATCCTGGATTTCCTTCCGCGCCGGAAAATTAATCTACGCACAAATGGGAAACGAGGACGGAAGTCTGACCGGCATCCTCACCCGCGCGGGAAAGATTACTCCCAAACAAGCTGACGTCATCAAGGAAAATGCTACAGAAAAGAGCGACCAAGGTCTTGGCCTGCTCCTAATAAACGCTGGCTATCTCTCTCAGCAAGTCATCCTGAGCAGCATCCAACAGTACATCCTTGACATCGTTTACCAACTCTTCACTTGGATCGATGGACTCTTCCGCTTCGACAATGACGTCCTACCACCCACCGATGCAATCACGGTGCGCATGGACCTTGAAAACATCATCATGGAAGGCTCACGCCAGACACAGGAATGGGAACTGCTTAAAGATGAGATCCCTAGCCTTGATATGGCGCTAACTTTCGTAGACCGACCAGGCGCCAACATTCGTGATGTTCAACTCACGGTTGAGGAATGGAAGGTCGTGTCCTATATCAACCCCAAGAACACCCTCAAACAGATCGGTAAAACCAATAAGATGAACGATCTTGAGATCCGGCGCATTGTCTATGGGTTGGTACAAGCCGGCTTGGTTGAAATCATCCGCCCAGAAGGTATGCCGCTGCCTCCAAAAGCCAAAAAACTACCACCCGTTGATAAGAAGCAGCAGACTTCACTCGTGAATAAGTTGATACATAGAATCAGATCCCTATAGGGGAAGTGGCGTATGCAAACAGTAAAGATGGTCGTCACCGGTCCATTCAACTCTGGCAAGACAGCGTTCATTCAATCTGTCAGTGAGATTGACGTTGTCTCGACAGAGCGTAAGATCAGCACCGAGGCCGAACGCATCAAAGAGACGACCACGGTTGCGATGGATTTTGGCCGCATTACCGTAGACGACGACCTGGTACTTTACCTGTTTGGCACGCCCGGGCAGAAGCGATTTGATTTCATGTGGGAGATCCTGGCTGAAGGGATGCTCGGCTTCGTCGTCATGGTGGATAGCGCCCGACCTGAGACATTCCGTGAGGCACGCGGCATCCTCCAGACCTTCCGAGCGTACGCCCCTACACCATATGTTGTCGCCGCGAACAAGCAGGACCTCGATGATGCATGGGAAGTGGAGGACCTGCGTATCGCCCTCGGTCTCGATTCAAAAATCAAGATGCTCCCGTGTGTAGCAAATGATCGAGAGCAGGTGAAATCCGTTCTCCTAGAACTCCTATTTAGCATTCTTGAGGAGGCGAAAGAATAGAACGGACGTATCCGGTCTTTCGCGAAAACATCTGAGGCGCTAGCCACAAAAATGCGATTGTCCTATATTATTTATTCATGGAACCAATAACCACAGGACCCACTCTCCGTTAGGCACGGAGCCCATCTTTAAAAGGAGGGAGCGTTATGAAGAAGGGCCGCATCCTTGTCGTTGAAGATGACTCTGACATTGGAAATATGCTCCGGATCTACTTCACCGGACAGGGGTATGATGTTGACCTCGCCACAACCGGATCAGACGCGCTCTCCTCCACACACTCAAACATGCCCGATCTCATCGTCCTGGACATCCTGCTGCCCGATATGGATGGTTATTCAGTCTGCCAGGAACTGCGCGGATCCTCACGGACGCATCACATCCCAATCATTTTTCTAACCCAGAAGGATACACGCAGCGATCGTATTGCCGGGTTGGAGCTCGGCGCTGACGATTACATCACCAAACCCTTCGACATTGAAGAACTCAAACTGCGGGTGCAGAACGCCATCACCCGCGCTGCGCGTGAACGTCTGATCGATCCGCGCACAGGTCTCCCTACCGGCGCCATCATCCAGGAGAAATTGCGCGATCTCGTCGATCAAAAAGAGTGGTCTTTGCTCGATTGCCGCCTTGAGAATTTCGAAGGCTTCAAAGAAGTCTACAGCTTCGTCACCGGCGATGAACTCTTGCGGATGACGGCGGCGATGTTCGGCGAAATTCTGGCGGAGTACGGGGATGAGAAGGATTTCCTCGGGCACGCCGGCGGGGGCGACTTCATCGTGATCACCGTCCCTGCTGCTGCAGATTCGATCAGCGAGCAGCTCAAAAAAATATTCACCGAACGGATTAGAGAACACTACGCAAAAGAAGATCTGGATCGGGGTCACTTAGTCGTACCCCAGGGCAGTGGTGATGGGGTACAAATTCCATTAATGGACATGAGCATCGGTCGGATAGATTCAACCAAGAAGGAATTCAAAGACCCACATGAAATAACAGAGGCTGCCATGGAAGCACGGCGTATGGACGCGGCGACCTCTTAAAGCATGCTCGCAGAAGATCTCCTTGTTTCCATTTTCATCGCACTTACGCTGCTCCTCATCGGGATCGGCATCGACTGGCGTCTCCGTTCGTCAAGGAAAACCAAGGCGAACGGCGCTGATGGGGCGATTGATGCCACCTCACCAGCTGTGAGCGTAGAAAAACCGGCTTCTCCCGATGGCGAGCTTCCGTTTGCGCTCCAATCTCTGCATGCCGCACTGAGCCATCCCGAAAATTTATCCGCCCTCGTCGAAGATGCCCTTCAAGGGATCTCCCACCTGCTCCCGTTCGATATCATTGAGCTCAACCTGTTCGATCGGACGACCGGCCACTTCATCCCGCATCGGTTCTGTTCGCCACGCACTTCTGACTTTGTCGCCAACATGGGGGATGAGGTTTACCGCCTGGGGGAGGGCTACACTGGTTGGCTGGTCGAGCATCGCCAATCCTTGCTGCTCCCCGACGTTGGCGAGAGGGGCGATGTTCAACCAAAGGTATGGCGTGGGGCATTCCCATTTAAATCCTACTTGGGCACCGCATTAACAGACCGGGATGAAATCGTAGGCACGCTGGAGTTGGCGCACCAGGAACCACACACGTATGGCCACCGCCATCAAGCGCTGCTCGAAACCGCCAGCACAGCCATTGCCCTGTCGATCACGAACCTCAAACTCCACAGTCAGCATCAGCAGTTTGTCGATGAATTTGTCGGGATAACCGACATCCAAGAAGCCGCAGCCTGGGTTCACGAACCAGAAAAGTTAATGGGGAAGCTTTCCAAAACGCTCTCAGCCCGAGTCGGTGCAGATGTCCTCGGTTTGCTGTTATACGAAGAAGATTCACAATCTCTCTTCGGTCAACCGCCATTCTTCGGTGTGCCCGCGTCCTTCCTAACGGAGGAATTCGCCCTTCCCTCTCCGCCCGAGAACCCGCTTTCGACAATCTGGCAAACCCAGAAATACTGGATTTCAAACACTGCAAGGGAGGAGCAGCTCATCGACCAGATGGGGCTTCGATCCTTTGTGGAGAAGGCGGAAATCCACACGCTTCTGATCACTCCCTTAGGGGGTGATGATCAGCGGATCGGCGCTATCCTGGCGGGGAATACAGACGCAGAGTCAAAGTTCTCCGAGGGAGATGCCGAAGTCCTGGCCTCGCTCTCGCGGCTTTGCCCGCCCCTTATCACGGCATCGAAGAATCTAACCGGAGATCAAGGCGTTGACACGCCCGATGCCGTAGACGTTACCACCCCGGGTGCATCTCTCGATTCTTCGGTTCCGCCCGCGGAAGATACCCCAACCGGCGCTCTCGAATGGGCAGAGGCACTGCTTAGGATCTCAGCAGAATTGTCCTCCAGCCTCGATGTCGATCGTGTACTCGAGAGAACGCTTGCCCTCACCAGCGAACTTATCGGCGCCGCCAATGCATACATCCTGTTGCTTTCGCCAGAGGGCGACCATCTGCAACTGCGCGCTTCTTTTGGCGAAGGGGATCCCGGAAGCCTGCATACGGACCTGGAGCCACAGGATGGTCTTGCTAGCTGGGCCATGTCACGCAGCCAGTCCGTGCTAATCGATGATCTTACCCAGGACGCAAGATGGGAGGTTCTCGAAAGCGATGCACAGGAGCAACGCAGCGCCATTGCTGCACCGATTATCGGCGGGGATGATGCAATCGGAGCGATGCTCTTCACCCATCATGATCTGGCGGCTTTCGCTCCTGAACAACAAAGGTTGGTGCGCGCGGTTGCCGGTCAGGTCGGCGGGGCAATTAAAAACGCCGAGTTGTACCATGTTATAAGCGATCAAGCTGAGCGCCTAGGTTCCATGCTGCGGTCCCAGCAGGTCGAAGCCAGCCAATCGCGCGGGATACTCAACTCTATTGCTGATGGCGTTATCGTAACCGATGCGAATCACGAAATCATTCTCTTCAGCCCTTCCGCCGAACGGATCCTCGGACTTGGCAGTGAGGACGTGTTGGGACACCCCGTTTTCGATTTCATCGGAGTCTACGGCGCCGGTGGGACTCGCTGGGCAGATGCGATTCGCACCTGGAGCCAGAACCCGACCTCGATTGGCAGGGTGGCATTCCTTACCGAGCAGCTTGAGCTTGAAGACGGTCGTGTGATCTCGATTCACCCGGCGCCCGTCCTCCTGGGCGACGAATTCCTGGGAACGGTCTCGATCTTCCGTGATATCTCCCGTGAGGTCGAGGTTGATCGTCTAAAGTCCGAGTTCGTTGCCACCGTCAGTCACGAACTGCGCACGCCGATGACTTCGATTAAGGGCTTCGTCGATCTGCTTTTGATGGATGTCTCCGGCGATCTGGATGACGAACAGAGGCGTTTCCTCGAAATCGTCCGCAACAATACCTTCCGCTTGGAAATCCTGGTGAACGATCTCCTGGACATCTCCCATCTCGAATCTGGAAAAGCCACGCTCTCTTTCCAAGCGCTGGATGTTCACCAGCTTCTTGACGAGATGAGCGAATACGTCGAGCACAGGAGCCAGGAGGAAGACAAGCAAATCAGCTTCCAGGTCGAAGCCCCGCAGAGCCTCCCCAAACTCAGGGGCGATCTCGAACGTGTGCGGCAGATCCTTGCTAATCTGGTCGAGAACAGCTTCAACTTCACACCGGCAGGGGGTTTGATCCGCATACTCGTCAGGCATGTGGGGAATCAGATTGAGATCGATGTCATCGACAACGGCATGGGCATCTCGCTGGCGGAACAAGAGCGCATCTTCGAACGTTTTTTCCGTGGCGAGCAATCACTCCTCCTGGGCATCTCGGGCACTGGTCTTGGCCTGTCCATTGTGCTTAATCTGGTGGAAATGCACGGGGGGCGTATCTGGGTCACTTCGGACGGAATCCCGGGAAAGGGATCCACCTTCACAGTGTCGCTGCCGGCAGTAACCACAGATGATGAAGCAGCAGGGGGTATGGAATAGGGATGGCAAAGATACTTGTCGTGGAGGATGAACGCGATATCCGCGAGCTCATCGAGTTTGCGCTTCACTATAACGGCCATGAAGTCCTGACCTCGATCGACGGTGTGAGCGCGTGGGAGCTTGTGAGGGCAGAACAGCCCGATTTGGTGCTGCTTGACGTGCGCATGCCGCGCATGGACGGATACGAGGTGTGTCGCAGGATCAAACGCAGCGAAAAATTGCGCCATATCCCCGTTGCCTTCCTCTCGGCGAAAGGACAGGAAAGCGAAGTTCAGGCAGGTCTGGATGCCGGAGCAGAGGAGTACATTCTTAAACCTTTCTCTATGGATCAACTTATCCAGGCGATCGCACGACTGCTGAACAATTGATAGTTAGAAAATTCCGAAGAAAACCATATCCGATTAAATAATGTTATACTGCTAATAACATTTACGATTAGACGCACGGGGAGTCCAACCGGACTGAGAGGAGGGCTACGACCCTCGACCCGCAGAACCTGATCCGGATCATACCGGCGTAGGGATGGCAGCACACGATGCACCAAACAGCAGCCACTCCCTGCCCAAGGAGTGGCATTTTCCATGCTACATCGTACGCTCATCCTCACAAACGGAGAACTCCTAAATGGCCCCGCGCTCAAGGCGCGCATAGACGCCTGGAACCCCGATCAGGTGATTGCCGCAGATGGCGGCAGCCGCCACGCGTCCACACTTGGATTAAGGATCGACCTTGTAGTTGGTGACCTCGATTCAATTAAGGTCTCACAGCGCGAGACCCTCCGTGCGCAAGGCACGCAATTCGAACATTTTAATGCCCAGAAGGACGAGACCGACCTCGAATTGGCGCTGCTGCATGCCGTCGATCAAGGTGCAACCGAAATTGCAGTCGTCGGCATTATCGGAGACCGGCTGGATATGGTTCTGGCGAATATGCATCTCCTCACGCTCAATGCGTTATCCCTAATCCGCGTTGAACTCTGGCTTGGGCGCCAAACCGCCTGGCTGATTCGCCCTCCCGGCGAGGAGTTTGAGGGCGCTCCGGGAGATACGCTAAGCCTGGTCCCCCTAAAAGGGGATGTAACCGGTGTTACCACCAACGGACTGGCCTATCCGCTGCAAGGGGAGAAGCTTTTCTTCGGACCTACCCGGGGTGTCAGCAACGTAATGGAAAAGGATGTTTGCCGCGTGGATTTGGAAGCAGGGATATTGCTTGCGGTGCATACTCGGGCGGTGTAGCCCCTGCGGATCCACCGCTGCGCACCTCGAAATTTGTGGTTATCTCTTTGTTTTGTGAGTAACTGGAGGCAATGGAGGGCTGCATAACATGACCATCGATCCCGAACGTACAGTGAATGTCGCTGTTCAGGTGCTGCCTCTGCATGAGGATGTGTACCGAATTGTTGGCCGCGCCATCGGTGTCATCGCAGAGAGCGGCGTTAAATACGAGGTCGGCCCAATGGAGACCGTAATGGAGGGGCATCTGGACACCCTGCTTGAGATCGCGAAACAGGCTCACCTGGCCTGTTTCGAAGCCGGTGCAGAAAAAGTGGTAACGGTGATCAAAATCGGCGATAGCACAACTGGTACCTCAATCGAAGAGAAGGTCGCCAAATACCGTAGTAGTTGACTCTGACTTCAACACCAGCCCGGGAGATCACAGCAAATGGACGGCGGAACCAAAGGCAGCCAACATCGAGCGACTCGCTTCTGGCATGATGCTCTTCCACCACTCCTGCTCGTCTGCTTCGTTTTACTTGTATGGCAAACCGTCGCCGTTCGCAGCGGTCTCTCCGCCTTCATCCTCCCCTCACCTATCCGGGTTGCACAGGCCACATACGAAACCTGGCACATACTGCTCCCCGCGATCTGGACGACGATGGTGGAGACAGCCATCGGCCTGGGTATCGCCATATTGTTCGGCGTGGCTATTGCCGCAATGATGGACCTCTCGAACTTACTGCGCAGGGCGCTCTATCCTCTCCTGGTCGCTTCACAGACAGTGCAGATCCTGGCGATCGCTCCACTGCTCATTATCTGGTTCGGTTTTGGGCTTCTGCCAAAGGTCCTCATCGTGATCCTGATTTGCTTCTTCCCGCTGGCGGTTAATACGGCGGATGGACTCTCCTCAGCAGACCCGGACCTGGTCGCCCTCCTGCGCTCTATGGGAGCCAGGCGCGTCCAGATCTGGCGCGTGGTTCGGTTTCCCGCCGCGCTGCCCTCATTCTTCTCTGGCCTGCGTATTGCCGTTACCTATAGCGTTGTCGGCGCGACGATCGCGGAATGGGTGGGCGGTTCGGCAGGACTTGGTCTCTACATGCTGCGGTCGAAGAACGCGCTGGCTACAGATCAGGTTTTCGTCGCCATCGTCGTGACCTCGGTCATCAGCATTGGACTCTACACGCTTGTCTATGCCCTCGAGCGCACCGTGCTTCCCTGGTACCACACCACCCAGCGCGAAGAACACTGGGAGGGCGCCGGCATATATTAAAGTGCCGGGGTGATCGATCCGGTGTATTTGTCTTTTATATGGAGCATTATCATGCGAATCAAAAACTTGACCTTCCTTTCATTCATACTCGCGCTCACCCTGACCGGATGTGCAGGACAGGGAGAGACGCACCTTCCCTCCACCCTACAGGATGTAGCGTTAATGCTGGATTGGGTTCCGAACACAAACCACACAGGCATTTTTGTCGCCCAGGCTAATGGTTACTTCGAGGACGCGGGCTTGAAGGTCGCGATCATCGAACCCGGCGAGGTCTATGCTGAACATGCTGTCGCTGCGGGGGCAGTCGACTTCGGCGTCAGTTTCCAAGAGCAGATAACGCTCGCCCGCGCCGATGATGTGCCTATCGTGTCAATCGCAGCGATCATCCAGCACAACTCCTCCGGCTTCGCTTCCCGTGCCGAGCTAGGTGCCCACTCCCCTCGTGATTGGGAAGGTCTGCGCTACGGTTCATTCGGCAGCCCATTTGAAGCGCCGACGCTGGATGTACTGATGAGCTGCGACGGAGGTGAATTTACAGCGCTTGAGGTCATCGACACAGGTTTTTCAGATCCTCTGGCGCTGCTCGACGAGGCCCAGACCGATCTGGCCTGGATTTTCTACGGCTGGCAGGGCATCCAGGCCGAGGATAAAGGCATTGACTTGCAGATCGTGATGATGGAGGACTGGTTCGATTGCATCCCGGATTACTACACGCCGGTCTTCATCGCCAACGAAAAAACCATCAGGGAACGCCCAACTGTCGTGAGCGCTTTCCTCGAGGCGATTGCCCGCGGTTATCGCTATGCGATCGACAACCCTGACCAGGCTGCAGATATCCTGCTCGAGGCTGTACCGGAGTTAAACGAGGAACTCGTTCGCAAAAGCCAAGCCTGGATTTCACCCAGGTATCAGGCTGACGCCGCTCAGTGGGGGGAGCAGGACCCCCAGGTTTGGAAGGCATATTCAGCGTGGATGGTTGAGAACGGGATCCTAGCCGAATCCTTCCAATCCGAAAACGCCTTCACCAACGAATATCTTCCAGGGAGCCAGTAATCTTATGAGTAAGATAAGCGTCGAGCTCCGGGGGATTAGCAAGACCTTCCGTGCAGATGGTCGATCAGTTAGGGCTCTCGATGATGTTGCCTTGCGCATCGAGGAGGGCGAGTTTCTCACGCTGATCGGTCCCTCAGGGTGCGGGAAGAGTACACTTTTTAACCTGGTCGTGGGGTTGTTAGACCCCGACGAGGGGGATATATATCTCGAAGGGGAAATCTGCCCCAATCGGATTGGCCGGGTAAGCTACATGCCCCAGCGTGATCTTCTACTCCCCTGGCGGAACATCCTCGACAATGTGATCATCCCTCTTGAGCTTGCGGGGGTGCCGCGGGGAGAAGCGCGCGCACGCGCTCGGTCGATGCTGCCTCTCTTCGGACTGGAGAGTTTCGCCAACAGCTTCCCTGGCGAGCTCTCGGGCGGTATGCGCCAGCGAGCTGCGCTACAGCGCACGATTCTCGCCGAGAAGAGGATCTTGCTCTTAGACGAACCATTCGGAGCCCTCGATGCGCTCACCCGCCGTGAGCTTCAGGACTGGCTACTCGAGGTTTGGCGTCGTTTCGGTCAAACCGTCATTTTCATCACGCATGATGTTGAGGAAGCCATATACCTCGGCGATCGCGTCGCCGCGATGAGCCCTCGACCAGGGCGAATTGTCAAGACGGTCGAGGTCCCTTTGCCTCGCCCGCGCCGGCAAGTTATGATCACCGAACCGGTCTTCTCCTCGCTCCTTGCCGAGCTCCTCGAAGCGCTCGGGGTAACGACCTAGCCTCGACCTGGTGGCGGGCACAGTAAAAGGCTGATGGATGGGCAGCGTCATAACGGTTCACAAACTCAATGAGCGGGGCGTTGAAGTCTTCCGCTATAGCGGCACACTTGTTGGTAAACAGGGAACCAGTCTTACACTCGAAGCATACTTCGAGCGTTCAGATATTCAATTCTTTGGGCTGACATTTCGGGAGGGCGATCGCTTTATCGAGATCTACTACAGCGATCGTTGGTTTAACATCTTCGAGATTCACGATGCCGGCGACGACCACCTCAAAGGCTGGTACTGCAACATCACCCGCCCGGCTCGCATTGACCAGGGGCACATCTACGCAGAGGACTTAGCGCTCGATCTGCTTGTCTACCCTGATGGGCGTGTGCAGGTGTTGGATGAAGATGAGTTTGAGGAAATCGCCCTCGGCGAGTCCGATCGCAAGAACGCTCTTTCGGCGCTCGAGGAACTAAAACAAAGGGTCAAGACACGCAAATGGCCATTCTCCAAGCTTTCGGTGGAGAACCGCCCGGCGGTGTGACATGATTCAAATCCCCCACATTTCCCGAATCCTATTATAAAGAATCGCCTTGAACGTCAGAGCGCTTTTTGTGCATTCGCTCGACGCCATAAAAGCCAGACGATATACGCTGTTACCACAATCAGAATCGAGGCGATGAGCACCGGCACTACAATGGCCAGGATGGAGACGACCGTCGCCGTCAAATCCTCGGCTATGCTAACCGGCACATTCCCGATGCCTCCCGTCGTAGCGGTGACCGCCGGGCGAACGACGGCGGATTTAGCAGCGTGCACGCCCCCGGCGATGAACAGCCCGGCGACAACGCTCAAAACTGGGCTTACATCTGTGATCACATCCGCGCTCGCAGCAAAGGCGATGGCTCCCGCCGCAGGGCGGACGAAGGTTTGAATGGCATCATTGATGTGATTCACTGCCGGGATCTTATCGGCGAAGAACTCAACCACGCTGAGAACCACCAGGATACCGATCACCCACCAATTGCTGATTGCATCCCAGGGAGTGGTGAGTGTTATCAAATCCGTAAAGCGGACGAGCAACGCCAGGATCAACATTGGGATGTAGGCGTTCAGACCGGCGCTGGCAGCCAGTCCGAATGCAGCGAAAACACCACTTAATGGGTCCATTGTCTTCTCCTCTATAAGTGGAACCCGCCCCAGGTTCCGGTCAAAGTATAACGCAACAAATCGATCAACCCAATCTGAAGCAAACCAAGCATCAATCCCGCTGCGATCGGGACGATCAGATCGCGCCAGGTGTGTGCCTTCTGTGTTCTGCGCAGGAGCGGGATCGTGATCAGCGTGTACGCTAGCGCAAGAAGCAGCAGAACCCCGAGGCTGCTCAACAGAGCCAAAGGATAAAGCAGAAGCGGATTCTCGGTCAACACAGCCACGTCAACAACGCCAGCAAAAGCCAGCAGCACGATCAGTTCGCGCGGCGAGCGCAAGATCCGCTCTGCTTTCCAGTCTTTCCATGCGTATTGGCTGAAAACGGGGTAGACCAGCGTCACGAGCGCAACCCCAACCAGGCTGCCGGTGAATAAGCGCAGGGTGTTGTGAGGTGTGTAGAGCCGCATCGCCGAGGGAAGCATTGAGAGGAAGGAATTCACCCCATCCACAACCCAGGTCAGCCCTAGCACAATGACTGCCGCCAGCACGCCCCCGGTTGGAAAGAGGCTGGCTTTCGTACGCCGAAGCGCGTAATAAGCAAAAGCGACCAACGCTCCCAGAAACATCCCCGTGCAGCGCGCGCAGAGCGGGAGCGGTCGTGCTCCCAGATGGAAGGAGCGCAGGTCGATTCGATGACAAACCGCATAGCCGACGGCATCTGCCTTCCCTAGGAGTCCATCTGGGGTGTAGTCCAACCACAACCCAGCCACGAGCGCCGTTAGGGCGAACACAATCGCATTCGCCAGGCGGTTTCGCCGGATGCTCTTCAAAGAAGTTACGCTTTCGCTGGTCACGCGGTGATTATAATCGAGCGCGGGTGGGATTGAGGGTCCAGGGGGACACCACTGCGGTTGATATGCCTTCTTGACGGGCAAAAACAGGGACGGTTATAATCCCTGCACGTTCCTCGGTAGCTCAATCGGCAGAGCAACCGGCTGTTAACCGGTAGGTTAGTGGTTCGAGTCCACTCCGAGGAGCCTTTGGTCAATCCACACGTCCGCATTCTGGCTTAAAGAAACAGTAGTCTCTATATAGAAACACAAGGGCTTTTAGGCCCAATGGGAACAGGTTCGATTCCTGTCCAGGCCCTAATGTTGCCTCCTCGTTCCCACACAACTAAGTGTTGATTCTCCGTATGGCGCACCTCGTCATAAGGTTCTTATCCTTTATAGGCAGCGGGATTTTTACATGCAATATATCGACTCGAGAAAACCACAATTAGAAATATCTTTACCTAACCCATGGTACATTTGTGGTTTCCAATAAATGATGCTAAAAAACAACCTCGGATCCTTTAACTCAACGTTTCGTTAATTGATTGAGGAGGGCTCGCATGAAATTATCTGCACCCAAAAAAAATACTTGGTGGATTGCGCTGATTGTCGGATTGGCCGGGATTCTTGGTAACTTCGTGACAATACCATTTATAAGTGATTACGCTTTCTGGTTTGTCGTGGTTGGTTTTGTGCTGCTTGCCCTGGCAACATATCTCAAGGATCTCTAGCCTTCTGTACGCATAGAGGCGGAGTAAGGGTCCGGCTCCGCCTTTTTTCCAAGAAGCTATGTTTAACAAAGTCTTACAAACTCAGAATACGCCTTTTTTTTAACTCGGAACGGGATATTTAAAGCTTCGGATATTACTCTTGGAACCAGATTGCTACCTCGGTCACATAAGGGCTTGTAATCCCATTGTTACAAAGCACATCCCTGAGACCCAGGGATGTTTCTTTAGATACGGCTCTTATCGAAAAATTGTTGCCAATTTTTCTTTCCAAACAATATCGAATAACATACGCTCAGCACATTGAATCAATCATTTGCTACGGATCATCTAATAATGAATAGACACTCAGAACATTCCTCATATCGCGAAAAACTCATTGAGCATCTATTTATCGGTGAATTACTAAAGCTCTCTTGGCAAAAGGGAGATTGTCAACTCGAGGTATCAAAACCTGAGTTTGATAACTCCGGATACGATGTCGTCGCAGAGTCGAATGGGATCATTAGACATATCAGGTAAAGGCATCATACATCGGAGGAAAAACCAACCGCCAGAAAGTTCAAGTAAAACTTGCAGAAAAACCATCTGGTTGTGTTATCTGGGTGTACTTCAATGAGGATACCCTTGAATTAGGTCCATTTTACTTTTTCGGTGGCAATCCCGGAGAACCGCTTCCTGATCTAGAAGGATCAAAGATTGCCCGACATACTAAAGGGGATCAGTTTGGTACCAAAGCAGAGCGCCCGAATATCAGAGAGTTAAATAAGGGTATGTTTACTCTCTATGAGTCAATTGATGATGTTTACAATGTGCTGTTCCAAATCAATTCAGAGATATGATATCCATTGAAAGCGCAAATATTCATTGCAAGTTTAGAGTAGTTCGCAATATTGAGAATTAGCAGCTTAAAAGGACATCCGAATGAATTCCAAAACCAATCCAGGTGCTTATGATGTTTTAATGAATCCTAAGGTTGATGTATTTATAAGCAAAGCCAAAAAGTGGCAGGAAGAATTTGAGAAATTGAGAATGATCATTCTTGGCTGTCAGCTGACCGAAGAATTGAAGTGGGGTAAACCTAGTTACGCGTTTCAGAAAAGTAACATAGTTTTAATACAAGGATTTAAAGAATACTGTGCGCTTATGTTTTTCAAAGGTTCCTTGTTAAAGGATGACAAAGGTATTCTAATCACACAAACGGAGAATGTGCAGGCGGCGCGCCAGATTCGGTTCACCAATGTTCGAGAAATTGTTGAGATGGAACCCATCTTGAAGGCCTATATTTATGAAGCCATTGAAGTGGAAAAAGCCGGTTTGAAAGTGAATTATAAAAAGCCTTCAGAATTCAAAATTGCTGAAGAATTTCAAAATAAATTAGATGAAATCCCTGCCTTGAAGACTGCTTTTGATGCATTGACGCCAGGACGGCAAAGAGCATACCTTCTTTATTTTTCTGCACCCAAACAATCCAAAACTCGGGAGTCAAGGGTTGAAAAATGCATGCAGCAAATTCTCAATGGAAAGGGATTAAATGATCGGTAGCTTCGATGAGAAAATAAATTGATCAAACTTTAAGATAAACCCTCACTTTGCGTTCTTTCGAATCTATTGATAATAAGTACGTGCAACCAATGAATTTCTGGTTTGATCAGCTGAAGCAAGTCGCTGACAAAAAGCAAATGGAGCAGGTTGCATTTCCAAATGAGAACGTCGGGATGGGCCATGGGCATGCCAACGCGGTTGTGTCTTATACAAGAGGAGTATGTGGCTAATGGCTGCTAAGAAATTTGAAACCGTGGATCAGTATCTTGCCAGCCTTGATGAGACTAAGCGCAAGACGATGAGCGAAATCCTGAACCTAATTACTTCAGAATTCCCAGAGTTGGAAGTCAAGATTGCCTGGAATACCCCAATGCTTCACACCCAGGGCAAATATATTGTGGGCCTGGCCGCCTATAAGAATCATCTGTCTTTCGCGCCTTGGAGTGCAGTTGTTATTGAGAGCTTTGCCACGCGTCTTTCTGATTACGTAACCAAAAAAAACCTATTCCAGATTCCGGTTGATTGGCAAATAGACGTTTCGCTTGTGTGTGACTTAGTTTCCGCGAGATTGGCAGAAGTCCAGTAGGAAGATTGCCAGCACCTAACGTCTCGCTGGAGGCAGTTAGGTTATATCAAGATTTTGTATACGAATAGGACTATCACCTCTGTCCGGTGGATTAACAGCCTACATTCGTCTCAGACACCAGGGCTTTTAAGCCCCATGTGAATAGCAGATCCCGCATATCGCGGGATTTGTGTTTTGATAAGGGCTCTTATCGAAAAAAATTTTAATATTCTTCTTTTCCCTCTTTTTAGAATATCGTCTGAGGTAGTTTTCTTGATATTCAATTGTTATGCGGAATGATAGATCATGAAAAAAGTATCTGTTTCGGTTCAGGCTTTTATTCTCTCCATTTTGGGATCATACATTGGATTGAGGGAAACCACAGCCGGATAGATCTTTCCGGCGATATTCACTTCCCATTTCCCGCTGGACACATACTCTTCATCAATAGGCCGATCAGCGTTAATTTTAAACAGCCCTGCGGCGCCGCCTAAAGTAAATGCGTAAGAACCTGATGTAACATAGCCTGTCGGTTTACCGTCCCGCAGGACTATTTCGGCGTGGAAAAGGAAGGGTTCCGGATCCTTAATCAGAACCTGGGCCAACCGCTTTGTCTTATCGTCCTCCTGCTTAATCTTGATGCAGGCCTGTTTACCAATAAAATCATCCTCTTTTTTCAGCTTTACAAACATTCCCAGACCGGCCTCATAGGCGTTATCTGTATTGTCCATATCATGGCCATAATCACGGTAGCCTTTTTCCATCCTCAGGCTGTTCAGGGCTTTTAGGCCGGCGTGCCGAAGGTCAAACTGTTTTCCCGCCTCGACGATAAAATCATATACATGGATAGCATGCTCGGTGGGTATATAAAGTTCGTAACCGAGCTCTCCCACATAGGAGATTCTGATACACAATACGCGGGCATAACCAATTTCGATTTCCTGGACGTGCCGGTAGGGAAAAGCTTGGTTGGACATGTCGGCGGTTGTCAGCGCCTGCATCAACTTACGGGAATTGGGCCCAAGAATATTCAGCTGACTGTAGGCTGAGGTCATGTCGGTTACAAAACAATGGGCCTCTTCTAGAATATTTCGCTTGAGCCAAGTTTCAGCATGCCGGTGCATGGTATCAGCAACCACAACCATAAATTTGTCTTCCTTGAGCTTGGTTACAGTAAGATCTGCCTCCAGAGTCCCGCGATGGTTAAGCCACTGGGTGTAGGTAATCTGATTTACCTTGGCATTTACCTCGTTGGCCGATATATAGTTCAGGACCTTACCAGCGTCCCGCCCCTGGACCATGAAATTTGACATAAATGACATGTCCATCATAACAACATTTTCACGGGCGGCCTTATGTTCCGCTTCCCAGAAAGGAAACCAGTTTTCCCTTCCCCAGGCATGTTTTTCAACTTTCGCTTCCCGGCCCTCTGGCGCATACCAGTCCGCCCCTTCCCATCCGCTGACATCTTTAAAGTAAGCGCCGTGGGCGGCCAGCCGGTCAAAGAAGGGTGGCTTTTTCGCTCCTCTGGCGGTCTTTAAGGTTTTATACGGATAATGGCATTGATATGCCAATCCTAATGATTCAACGGTTCTGTCTCTGCGGTATTGGGGATTGTTCTGAAAGGTGTGAAGCCTGTCAATGTTAAAACCGGTAATATCCACATCCGGATTGCCGTTTATTATCCAATAGGCCATCAGGCGGCCCAGTCCGCCGCCTATGATGATCCCGATTGAGTTAAGGCCGGCAGCAACAAAATAATTCTTTACCTCCGGGGCCTCGCCGACAATCGGCGCAAAATCAGCCGTAAAACTCTCCGGACCGCAAAAGAAAGTTTTAATGCCGGATTCCAGAGTGATTGGCACCCGGGACATGGCTTTTTCAACAAAGGGCTCCATCCTATCCCAGTCGGGAGTGATTTCACCAAAAGAAAAAGTATTGGGAATACCATCTACATGCCAGGGAGCGCAGACCGGTTCAAACAACCCGACCATAATACCCCCAACCTCTTCACGATAGTACCCGTAGTGGGAGGGGTCTTCAAGAATGGGCATATTGGGAGGCAGATCTTTTATTTGTTCTGTAATGACATAATAGTGTTCAGCCGCCTGGTTCGGGATATTAACACCTGAAACATCACCAAGCTGCCTGGCCCACATACCAGCGCAATTCACTACATATTCAGCCTGGATATCACCCTGCAGTGTCTTAACCCCGGTTACATGCCCGTTTTTCTTATATGTGCCCGTGGCGGTAACTCCTTCCATAATCCTGGCCCCTTTCATTCGGGCGCCCTTAGCAATTGCCATGGTTGCGTCAACCGGGTTCACTGTTCCGTCATCCTTTACATAAAACCCCGCCAACAGATCATCGACCTTGGCCAGAGGAAAAAGCTCTTTAATCTCGTTAGGGGAAATTTCCTGAACATCCACTCCGCAATAGCGGTTAAAGGCAGCTACGCGCCGGTATTCTTCCAGGCGGTCTTTATCAGCTGCGGCTTCAATGAACCCAATCGGTTTAAATCCTGTGGACAAACCTGTTTCAGCTTCCAGGCTGCAGTAGAGGTCGCGGGTATATTTTCTCATTGCCGTGTTGACTTCAGAAGATGAGCCAAAGGTGCACATTAAACCGGCTGCATGCCAGGTAGTGCCTGAGGTCAGCTGGTCCCGTTCAATAAGGACCACATCTTTGAGACCCATGTCAGCCAAATGATAAGCCACCGAACAGCCGATCACACCGCCTCCAATGATGACTACTTGAGCATGTTGAGGAACACTATTGTTTTTTTCTTGCATTGGATTTCCTTCTTTGGAATTTACGGATAGGGATTTTAATTGTCCAATCATCAAAAAATCAATTTAGCCCCGACCCCTGGATAAAGCAAGCGCAAGTCCAGCTAACCGAAGCCGAAAGCAAGCTTGAAGGAGCATAGCGACGCCCAATCACCTAATTCTCGCAAAAGTTGTGCTTCTGGTAGAAGCACCTTGCCTGGTGCACAAAGGGAAACCTTAAAATAAATAACCAATAAACGTAAATTTTAGACCGACGTCAATTAAAAAACGCCGGTAAGTACGGATTAATCAGAAATAATCCCCTTCTAACAATTCCAATTCCCGGCTAGGCGACCCGCGCTGTTGCCTTTCTATCCAGAGCCCACAGTGCCGTAAGATTTTCTCAATAACGTCCTTCTGTTCTCTTTCGACAAAGGAGACAATCCGCATCTTATCCCCACAATCCGGGCACTTGTGTTCGGGGACGGTGTTCGGTGATGAAGACCGACCCTTCAACGCAATCCTGGGCAATATCCAACCAAGACACGGATTGCTACGAAGGGCGGCTTATCCTAAACATTAGACTTCGTCAAAAATCTGTATACGAATAGGAACAACACCTCTATCCCGTAGGTTAGTGGTTCGAGTCCACTCCGAGGAGCCTTTATAAGATTTGCGAGGGCGATTCTCATAATTGAATTGCTTTTTTTTTCCAATCTACTCGGGACATTATTGATAATTTGGTTTTTCCCACTATAAAGTTCGCCTTATTCTATCCTCTGGTTCATCGCTGAAGAATTCTTCGGCCCTCCGAGTACGTAGATCTATAACATTCACCTTCACATCAGCTCCCTCTAATCGACTGTAAATTCAGTCTGTTTTTACCTCCCTTATGTATATAACGGATAATTGATGTGCGCGGACACAAAAAAGAGGAAACTCTGAACGAGCGGGGGTGGTAAAGCTAGTGATAGGCTTCCCCGGCTTTCCGGGTTGCGTTATGCCAGCTGTAATATCAAGGCTGCGATATCAGTTATATAAAAGGCGATCAGTCCCATGGAGAGTATCATGATGATCATGCTTACCATCCTCTGCCACCTTCCTGACAGAGCAAGGATTGATTCTACTGCCCTACTAAAAAGCACAAGGTAGGACAGCAAACCCGGGAAGATGAAGATTGCCTTTATCACAGAATGATCCCGGTAGATCAGAGCGTAAAATATCAAGAAAAGTATATAACCGAAGAATACCAGTGAGGACAAGCCAAAGTCTGCTTTTCTGACCTGACCACCATCCCTAGTAACAAGACCCAATAGTAACAACCTAAGTTCGATACAAGCGCCAAGAAGTACGATGAAAGTAGGGGGGATTGCGAGAAGAAGAATCGCTCGTGACAGTGGGAAGAGATTGCTATCACTCGTTGACCAGGTCGAAGGCCAGTTATCGAAATGGATCGAGTGAGCGCGGCCGTAAAGCAAGGACCAGAACGACGTCTGGAACGGGGGTATCTTCTCTTCATCAAATTCTACGCGGGGATGTTGCATGAGCTCCCCGAAGCGAAACGTCAAAAAGCCATCTGTGACCGAAAGAATACCCGGTCTGGTAATGGTGGTCCTTGTGAATAGATGAGGGAGTGGTTGAGCAGGTAGGTTGGTAACGATCGGTGAACGATACTCTTGAAGGTTGGGGATGTATTGGTTCAAGGGACTGAGTACAGCAATAATGGTGATGCTGGCAGAAAAGAAAATCACCTGCTGACTATATTTCCTGCGCTGCTCTCGACCGGTCCAGGCCATTACTTCTAGGCAAATAAAAATTGCAATGGCAGTTACCAAAACATTCGTCTTCGAAGAAATGCCTAGACTTACCGAAGTAAGGATAATCAGTAAGGCTTTTGTATTTGGTTTTCGTAGGAAATCGTAGGTGTAATATAGGCCGAGAGTTGAAAAGAAGACTGCAAAGGAATCATTTGTCGCTTGAGCGTGGATCGCCGTCAAGGGGGGATTCAGGGCAAACAAGCTGAATAGGATAAGCTGTTTCCAATTATCTAATCGCATGCGCCTCACGAAACGCCAGACCAGAACCAGCGTGGAAGTGCCTGCTGCAAAGCTCAATAACTGACCGATGATGTTCAATTTAGATGGGGGAAGGTGGGCAAGACCTAGGATTTGTATAAATTTTGCGAAAACAACATGGTACAGCTTAGGTTGGAAGCACTCCCAGCAATCTGATTTTAATGGAAGAGAGCCCGCTTCAATGATCACCATAGCGACATCCCAGTGCGGGTCGTTTGCCTCGCGGTTAATGATTGCCAGAGCTAGCCGAAGGCATATGGCGAGGATAAACAAGGCCAAAAAGAGTATTCGAGTACTTTTATTTCCGATCACTGCATATTCACGGCGGGATGATGGTATGAAGTTGATGACTTCCTCAGACATAGGATCAGTCCTCTTTTAATACATACCTATCAAGATTTGGCTGGATCCTACATCATCAGGGAGCTTATCATACGGAAATCGATAGGCAGATAACGGGGTGGTATGGACTTGCCGAAAAGCTTGATCACCAAAATGCGAAATACCCTTCCTAAAAAGGCGTGCCTATCGCTTTTCATATATGTCCTTTCCTGTTGTTTGAATGTTTCCAGTTGGCAATCCTGGTCTGCGCCCCCAGTTTCATCATCCCTGGAATCTTAATTCGTAGGATCTTAGGGAAGGATACACTATAATCCAGGACCTGTCCGATTTTAATGCATACATTCGGATGGGATTGTTGAGCTCAGTGGAGTGGATGGTTAACTCCATCAAGAACTTGTGTACGATAAGGAATTCCCCCTTGTGCAGTAGGTTAGTGGTTCGAGACCACTCCGAGGAGCCTGGTGCCAGGCATCAGGGTGTATCCCAAGCAGGAATGCGCCCTTTCTCTGTGCCCCATTTCATCAAAGTCCGGAATGAGATGGTCCCGTTATGCATACGCTAAACTCGATTAGATCAATATAATATCGAACACTTGAAGCGCCCGGGATACAACGCTGCACGAAGCTCGACACCGATAGGCAACCTGAGGTAATTCTCGATGTTACGGAAAAGGGATTTACTCTGGATACTCGCATACCCGATCTACCAGATCATTGGCACCTTTCGACACGAAGGAAGTCACGCACTTGTTGCGCTGCTGCAAGGCGCCAGGGTCACTGAATTTGTGTTTTGGCCGTCTCTTACGAAATATGGTTTTTATTGGGGTTACGTTCGAATTACCGGCTCGACCGACTGGGTATTCTATGCCGCTCCCTACCTGGTTGATCTGATAACATTTACCATCTTCTTCATTATTTGTATGTGGTTGTTGATCCGCAAAAAATGGATTTGGCTCAACCTTGTGATCATTGGCTTGATATCGCCGTTCGCGAACTCCCTTTATAACTACTGGGGCAACGCAGGATCAAGCAACGACGTAGGGAAGTTGTTGGAAGTACTGCCAACCAATGCCGTTCATGTGTATTTCTTGCTGACCTTGCCGATCTACATCCTGGGTATCTTCATGGTATTCAGGTCTTCCAGGACAGCACGCTTCATGAAGACCCGCACGGTTTGAAATCCATGATTAACCATTGCTGCACTTCGCGGAACACTCATCCGCAATGGAACTCTTTTTAAGCAAGGGGCGAGGGCGACTCTCGGAATTGGAACTTCAGTGTACGCAGACTACAAACCACTCAAAGACAATGGAGGATCTCAATGGCACAAGCAGGAATACACGGCATGGTTGCTATGGCAGTGCGCAAATGGACTCCAAGTCGGAAATGGCTAATGCTCGGCATTGTTCTCGGCAACATCCTTCCTGATGCCGACAATATCGCCGTAGCCATCGCCACATTAACCGGAAAATCTACGGAAGGACTACACCGAACCTTTACCCACAGCCTTTTCTTTGTCGCCGCAATCATCCTCCTGGGCTACATCGTGGCCGCTATTACCAAGCGCTCCACATGGAGCAACATGGGGGTTGGATTAGGTGTAGGGGTATTAATGCATATCCTGATTGACCTGTTGATCTGGTTCAATGGTGTAGAAATCCTATGGCCGATTCCCTCTTGGATCAACTTCTGGGGTGGTGTCACCCCTCCGGAGTGGTGGAGCAAGTTGATGATGCCGACCGAGTTTCTGTTTTTCGCTCTGCTTTTTCTCTTGTTCGCAAAACTTGCTCGCAAACAGAGCACGGATACGGACTACTTACGTACGCTCTCCATATGGACCTATATCCAGCTTTTTCTTTTTGCAGTCTTTACCGTGCTGGTCTACACAATGCAGAAAGGGTTCATGACTCCCTATGGTGCAATCTATCTTCTGTCCCTTGGGCTCGCCTTTGCAGTGACAATTAGAATGCGTGAGACGATAGAAACTGCCAAGCAATAAAGAGGCGGATCATCGCCGATCCGCCTCTCCCATTAAGTTCAGCCAATACCTGGAGATAAATTAACTCAATTCCTTCAGTAAGCTGCGCACTTCGGACGGATCCGAGAGAAAGAATCGAGCCTTCGACCGCTCGGGGACACCAACCTTCACTGTCCAACCCGGATCAGGGACCACTTCGAAGAGCGCCTCATCGGTAACATCATCGCCAACCGCCAAGATGAAATCATACGGTGGTTTCGCGGACAGCCATGGATGTGCCGCCCGCCCCTTGCTTACGGTGCTCGGTTTCACCTCTACCACTTTATGCCCCTGCAAGATGTGCAGTGATGTGTTGGCAATATACCCTTCGATGGTATCGATCAACTCAGCGGCACGCTGAGAACCCAGGCCGGGGTCAGAGCGACGGTAATGCCACACCAGCGCCGCTCCTTTCTCTTCCAAGAGAGCACCAGGGGTGCGATCGACGAACATTTCAAATACCGGCCTTAATTGCTCCTTCCAATCGTCTGTGAACTCATCATCAACCTGCTCCCACTGGTTCTGGTCGGCATAGCGGACCATCCCTCCGTGTTCAGCAACGAGATCCATTCCCACCTCACCCAGCCAGGCATTGAGAGTCTCCACATCTCGACCGCTGATTACAACCATCGTGTTTTTTGGATCACGTGCGAGCGGCGTCAGCACTGCGATTAATTCCTCGTCAGGTTTAGCCTTCTTTGGAGTGGAAGCGAATGGGACAAGCGTCCCGTCGTAGTCAAGAAGGAGCAAACGGCGTTCCGAGTCATCATATGCTTGAACTAACGCCTGTTTCAGTTCCCCCTGTAGGCGCTTGGGAAGGTGGAGTCTGCGCACCTCCTGCACCCTGGCAAGCTGGCTCAGGAAATCATCTGCCCAACGTTCCGTATCATAGCGGCGAAGCCGGGCACGCATGGTCGCGTTGCGCGCCTCTTGTTCCTCAACGGGCATTTCCAGGGCTTGATGCAGAGCGTCCACGAGCATTTCTTCATCGTGCGGGTTGACAATGATCGCTTCACCCAATTCCGCCGCTGCACCGGCTGTTTCACTCAGGACGAGAACACCCGTCCCATCCGGTCGTGAGATGAGATACTCCTTCGCCACTAGATTCATCCCGTCCCTCAAGGGTGTGACCAGAGTGACATCCGCCATGAGATATAGCGCAATAAGCTGCTCAAAAGGAACTGATCGGTAGAGATAGGTGATCGGCACCCAGCCAGGTTGGCTGAACCGCCCATTGATACGTCCGATTAACTCATCGACCTGGCTTTTTAGATTCTGATACTCCGGGACTCGCGTTCGCGAGGGGACCAACAACGACAGCAAGGTCACGCGCCCTAACCAGTCCGGATGGCGAGAGAGAAATTCAGCAAAGGCGTTTAGACGCTGGATAATGCCCTTCGAGAAGTCCAACCGATCTACGGTGAGAACAATCTTGCGCTCCCCGACTTGCTGGCGCAACGCTTCAAGTTCATGTTTGACTTCCGGCCTTTCGTGGGCGGTGCTATAGCGGTTAATGTCCACACCAAGCGGGAAGGTATCTACTTTAATGGAACGATCGCCAACGGTTACTCGACCAAAGTCTTGCTCCAATCCCTGGATGCGCAGCAAACTGCTCAGGAAGTGTCGTGCGTAATCATAGGTATGAAAACCAATCAGATCCGACCCAATTAAACCCTTGAGAATCTCCTCTCTCCAGGGGAGCATTCGGAAAATCTCATACGATGGAAAGGGTATGTGCAGGAAAAATCCGATTGCCGCATCCGGTAGTGATTCGCGTAACATGGCGGGCAACAACAGCAGGTGGTAATCGTGAACCCAGATTTTGTCACCGGGGAGGATAACCTCGAGGACTTTCTCACAAAATCGCGCATTCACATCCTGGTATGCCTGCCATTCCACATGATCGTAATGTGCATATTGTGGGAAATAGTGAAAGAGCGGCCATATTGACCCGTTCGAGAAGCCGTTATAGTAGAGATCGAATTGCTTCCTTGGCAGGAAAATCGGAACGCTGCCGAACTCCTCGGACAATCTCTCGTTGATTTTCGCCTGCAGTTTAGGGTTATCCTCGTGAATTCCTGGCGCCCCCAGCCAGAGCATATCCATCTCCTCCCGCACTGCATTCAGAGCCGTCGCCAGGCCACCAACACTGGGATTATAGAGGTATCCACCGTCATCTCGTTCCAGGCTAACAGGAAGACGATTGGATACCACGATCAACCGCTGTAACCTATCATCGGTTTTAGCATGCATAGAGCACCTACATTCTGACTTGAGTTGCCAAAATCTGGACAGATCGTTTTGAGCGCAGCGAGTGGGAGAGTGCCTCTTTATTACAGCATAGTTCATTTCGCTGTAGCCAAATAGGATCGAGAATCACACACCGACTACACCGAGAGGTTGGTTTTCTTTCTTCTTTAAAACTCGATAAAATGTCTACTCTGTCGGGAAGCGTTCCCCGATGGCTTATTCTTCCGGACCCTCCCACCAAGGTTGATAACGGCGGACCTTCTCTATCAGTTTCTTCTTCGTCTTGGTGTCTGTCGCTTCTGCTAAAGCCTTCTTCAATAACTTCACTTTCTTTTGACGGCGTTGTCGGCGCCTTCGTTTGCGATCTTTTTCGGTCAATGGCATTCGTTCCACACCTCCGTTAATGGTTGGATGATGCTTCCTCCAAGCCAGCGTTTATTAAACATATGATAACGCATCTACGATGATAGTATTGGATCTTTAAAGCACATCACTTAAAAAGTCCGCCCTTGCTCGCTCATTACCAGCAACTATCCATCGGAAATCCACGGGCCGGCGATGGGTGGGCAATCATGTCTATTTTTCAAAAACATCTTGTTTCATTCGTGTGACAGTCCCCGATTATTAACCATTTATTAATCGTTTTGTTGTATGATATTCATGGTGGGGAACGGTTTCTCAGGCATTGTTTGAAGTAACTCCTTTATGAATATCCAACTTCGCCACAAGTAATTATCCCTTCCATTGGTTTTGCATAAAAATCCTGATCCATTTCTTGTTTATATGGATCATCTTAAGGGCGTGACCTGCGTATGATTAATGAGTTCGAGTTACTCGCAAACAAAGTGATCGAGGCGACAGAAGAGGTATCGCTCTCGGAAGAAGAGCAATCCTCCATTCAGCAGTTATTCAAGCTCGGGGGAGAACAGGGGTTCATCACCCTGAATGATATTGCCGCTCAATTTCCCGAATCCGAATCTTCCCTCCCCGTGATCGAACGCGTCTATGATATGTTACTTAATGCAGGTATTGAAATCCTTGATGACGAAGAAGTATCTGAGAAGAAACCTGCTCTTCTGCTCAAGGAAGCTGAGGTAGAGAAGGAAAATGAAAACAAGCTCGCCGAGGTAAGTGCGATCGACGCAATTGATTCGGGCGATTCGGTAGGTTTATACCTAAGCCAGGTAGGCAGAGTGCCTCTGCTCACACGCGATGAAGAAGTTGAACTTGCCAAGCGGATTGAGCGCGGCCGTCGCGTACGCGATAATCTTGCACGGGGCCCTGTCTCTCCAAAACAACGGGTAAAATTCGAAAGGTTGATTCAAGACGGCATGGCCGCTCGTGAACACCTGATCATGGCTAACTCCCGTCTTGTAATCAGTGTAGCTAAGAAATACGTCGGCCGCGGGGTCCCACTTCTCGACATGATCCAGGAAGGTCACGTCGGGTTAATGCGCGCCGTGAAGAAATTCGATTACCGACGCGGACACAAATTCTCCACGTATGCCACCTGGTGGATCCGCCAGGCTGTGACAAGGCTGGTCGCAGACCACGGCCGCACCATTCGCATTCCCGTTCATATGGGCGATCGCATTAACCGCATGCTGCGCAGCCGGCACAAACTAACGCAGGAACTGGGACGTGAACCCGTCAGGGAGGAGCTTGCAGAATGCCTGGAGGTCTCTCCTCAGGATGTTGACTACATGCTTCGCGTTGCACAGCGCCCGCTCTCCTTGGAAAAACCAACAGAGCAGGAAGGGGACGCCGTAATCGGGGATTTTATCGAGGATCTTGACGCCCCAGCACCGGAAGAGATCACCTTACAGGAGATTTTGGAGGATCGAGTGCAGGAGCTGTTAGAAACCCTGCCTCATCGTGAGGCGCTCGTTCTGCGCTTGCGTTATGGTCTTGAATCCGGGGAAGTGCATACTCTTAAGGAGATCGGCGAGAAGATGGGGATCACGCGCGAACGTGTGCGACAAATTGAAGCTCAGGCTTTGCGCCGTCTGCGCAATCCGGGCCTACGTAGGGAACTCGTGGATTTCGTGCGTACCTGATATTTCTTCGTTCAACTACGTTAATAAATTCGCACCTCTGGAGAAAACCCGGAGGTGCGTTTCTTTCCCGCCTTTAAATATCGTCCCCCTCCGCAACGGCTCTGGTCAAACCGACATCTATTGGCAATTCCCACTACGTTTCAATTCCCAAAGATTTTTGCTCCCGGCGCATGTTCTTCGCTTGATCACGAACTCGGCTCCAAGCTTCTTCTACCTTCTTGATATCCCTGCGTAACTCTGGCAGTTCTCCGTAGCGTACGCGATTGTAAGCATCCGTGATCAATTCGATCTCGCCGAAGTGATTCGGGAAAAGCCCTTTCAAAGTGGGCAAGAACTCCAGGGGTGTCTGTACTCTTCGCCTTGGGCTCCCTAACTCCTCACAAATACGCATGAGGCTTGTGTAGATCACTCGAATACGCATGGCACTGAATAAATGTCCTCCTCGCCGGAGTCGCGAAAGGCGTTCTGATAGAGCTCCAACATTCATTTGAATTATTTGACGGAACCAGGCACCCATCCCCCCTGAATCGGAAATCGATTCCATTGCGTCCGCAACACCATCTCCGAATACGCTACGCCCACGTCGAATACTCGCCATGCGCAGGACCAGCATCAGCAGCAAAACCACAAAGAGCCAGAGCACTGCTGATTTTAAAAAAGGTAGATTCGGCAACGATTCCCAGAAACCTTGTAGCAAGCTACCGATTCCAATAAGGATTTCCATAACTTGCTTGAATACCAATACAGCCTGCTCTAGAATCTCCCGAAAAAGAGTTGATGTCCCGAATATTCCCTCAAACAACAATAATAGAAGCATGGCCATGACCACAAGTGGGCTTATGATTAAGAAGCCCAGGATCAATAAAACCCGAAGTAGAAAGTCAAAAGCTACGACAACAAGGTTTCCAAATTCCGCGGTTGCAAAACTCCCAAATAACCAAGCGATAACCGCAACACCCGTAGAGGCAGCTGTCATCCTTATCAACCACCCTATTCCAAGAAGCCGAGTGCGCCCACCACGGAGTAAAGCGATCGATGATACACGCGCAGCACCGATGGCGAGTAAACTCGAAAATAAGTACAGCACAATGCCTAAAGTCAGACCTTCCACACGCCGCATCACGGTACATATCCCAAGGGCAAGTAGCATTAAAGCTCCTAGACGAAAACGACGAGCCGCGTACCTGGTATCAATCCATGCGCTTGCGAGGTTAACGCCTCGATTCCAGAGATAGCCGGCAAAGGTGATAACGATAATTTCAACGGGGAGGATCTGCTCTTCATTCTTGAAGGCTTCGTTAATGCCCTCGAGGATGGTTCCCACCTTTATCAATCTATCTGGGTAAAAAAACATCTTCATAAGGGTGAATACACCCACAACGAAGACAGCAAGCACCACGGCCCGCTGTACGTTCTCGTATAAACGTAAAAAGCGTATTCCTCTCGCCAAAGAATAGGCAATCATGATCCATAATCCCAGGAAGATGAAAGATTTACCAAGGGTCAAGGACAATTCTGGGGCTGCAAAAAAATGAAAACAGGCGACACTCCAACTGAGTTCCATAAGCATCAAAGCAATCGCACTTAATTCTCTCCACGGATGCCAATCTAAGAGTAGGAAGCCACCGAAGATCTCATGGATTTCGTAGGATTTCCTGACCACAGTCAGACCTCACTTCCCGGAGAATTTAACTCTTGAGCAGGTGCTGGACAAATGGTTGCGGGATGATGGATACAAGATGGTTCACTTCCATGATTAATTGCATAAAGTATGCGCTACGGGGGTTATACACCTTCAGATCGATGCATGTCAGTGCTTATCAATTATGAAATAACTTATCCAGCCTCCTCATTATGTCGCCCCCGCTCGCGAACAAGCTCCCAGGCGGCCTCAACTTCCTCAACCTGCCCGTGAGTTTCAGGCAGTTCTCCATAACGAACCCGAAGGTAAGCATGTGTGATCGTCGCCAACTCCACCTGAGAGGCTGGGAATATCCTCGCAAGGTTTTCCATGAATTCTAGCGGAGTCTCAGAAGGCGATCGGGGTTCCCCCAAGCGCGCGCTCAGTCTAAGAAGACTTGCATAAATCCGTCGGATGCGAGCCGCGGCGATGAAGCGCGCTGCCGGGTTTAGGCGAGTTATTCCTTCGATCGCCCGCCTCGCTCTGCCTTGCAGCAGAGAGCGCAGGTAATCAAGCGACGATCCTGACAGGCGGATCCGCTCAGCTTCCTGGGGACCCGTGATCAAAATTCCGCTCCTGTATTTTCGCACTGCGTAAAGGATGATCCAAATTAGGAAAATTAAGCTCCCAACTGCTAAGGCTGTGCTCAAAATCGAACCTACCGGAGGAGCCCAAGGGATTGCCTGTATTTCCTCGAGACCCTCGATTGCCTCCTGCATTCCGATGGGAGCGAGTAATTCAATCGGTTCCACCTGCAATCTTTGAAGTAATGGTTCAATAAAAAACCCTATTAACCAGGCCAAGACACGTACAACCTGATATAGGAGCGGTCCTAGTATCAGCAACAGCACACGCGAAACGAACTGACCGACGATTGATAGAAGATTACCAATCCATATCGATAGCAGACTCCCTGCTAGCAGGCCCACTCCACCAGCGATAGTCAACATACCAATTGCGAGAAGAATCAAACCAGCGACCCATTCTCGCTCAAAAGGGATCCCCCTGCCGCCGCGCAAATGACTCAGTGAATAGAGTTGTGCAGCGCCCATTGCAATTAAGCCCGAGAAAAGGAAGAGAGCCGCTTCGAGAGTGGGAAGGCTGAGACCGAGGCCCACTGCAACAATACCTACCGCCAGGAGCACCAAGAAGCCGCCATTGAACGCACGCCTTATGACTCGGGGACCAACGGTATGCTGAGCAATCGATAGGCCTCGGCGCCACAGGAATATCACGGTGATGGTTAACAGGAATTCAGAATTAAAAAGTACGGAAAGGCTCCCAAAACTGCTCAGGTAGCGGGCGATCACTCCGGCGATATTCAACTGCTCGTCATGATATATTATATTGCCTGCCGCCCAGAGTATCCCCGAGATGGCTATCGTGAGTAGTAATACTTGAACGATCCCATCATCCAATTCCAAGAATTGGAGTGCGTTTGCGACCAAATACGTCGCCAGGTATATCAGCCCAAAAACCAAGAAAAACCACCCCACATGCAAGTCCAGTAATTTCACCACCAGAAGTGAAAAGACCGCCGTAATCCAGCTTAAGTCCATCAACATCAGAGCCAGAACCGTGAACACTTGCCAGATGGATATTCGCTGCAAACACAAAGTCGAGCGTATGCTGCCTGCATTCGTGTTCATCACTCGCTGCTTATCCCCCAATTTGACGATATCCTCACTTCATCTTGCTCCTGAAAAGGTCGATGTAAGATCTCCATACCGGGAATTTCCCTCGGTGGCTCTTCCGCCAAGGAGAGCAAGGTAATTTTCCGATTGTGTCGTTTAAGACGGACCAATGTTTCCATCAAGATCGGAGACGTTATTGCGGAAATGACGAGCAGGCTTGCTCCATAATGTACACGCGGCATCTCGCGAATAAGCATTTGCTCAAATGGGACTAACACAATCGGTGTAATCCCCGCCAGGGCTTCGAGCAAAACTCCAAGCTGTTTCGGTGAACGGCCGGGGGGAATATTCAGGGGTCGGTCGGCATAAGCGAGACATCCATTTGAAATCAAGCCGACTTGATAGCCATCCTGGATATATCGAGTAGCGAGGGTGGCGGAGACGCTTACCAGATACTCCAATAACTTGGAATAAACGCCCTCCCAATGCCGATCGAATGTGCTCGTATTGAGACAGATCATCGCAACCTGCGCTGATGTAGGTTGAAAGACCCTGACCTGCAGTTGACCCGTTCGAGCCGTCGCTGGCCAATGGACCCGCCGAAACCCGTCCTCGGATCGATACTCCCGCACGCCCATGGGTTGGTTCGGGTCTTCGAAGATACGACGTCTTGACCGGCGATCACCAAACGGGTCCTCCGCTGGTAGGTCTAGGTGGTTGAGCGGTAAGATCTCCGGGAAAACAGTCAGATAATCAACCTGCTCCTCTTTTCGAGAGAGTTCATACATACCAAACACATCGCCGGATTGAAGTGTCGCCGGACCGACCTTGTATAAACCGCGTTTTCGGAAAAGCAGGGTGTATTTCCTGCTCGTCTTCTCAAACCAGCGTAGACTAAATATATTCTTTAGCAGTCCCTGTTCCGGCAAATGTGAGGGCGCCAAGATAGCGTCGTCTTCCGGTCCTACAGCCCATGGCCAGGGGTCTTCAATCCGCAACCAGGAGAGCGGAAGCGGCTTCTTATTTTCCACTTCTACTTGCAAGGGAACGCGTTCCCCTGGGAAAGCGCGATGATAATACGGGCGTCGGCGGTACGTGACACCATCAAGAGAGTGTCTACGCCACCAGGAAGTGATGCCCAGGAGCACCGCAAGTGCTGCTGAAAAGGTCGATAAATAGGGAATATTGGCGATCGCCCCGAAAAGGAAGACGATACCCAAGAACGGCAGCCAGCGCTCTGGCGACATTTTAATCTTCTACAGGAACCGGAACGGAATCGACGATATCCGCCACCATTTCTTCCGGTCGCCGACCACGCAATTGTGCCTGAGGGGAGATCATCAATCGATGTGTGAGCACATGCGGTGCCATGAATTTAACATCATCCGGGAGGACATAGTCACGACCTTGTATCGCTGCCCACGCCTGCGATGTTTGATAGAGCGCCAGTGTAGCCCGGGGGCTTGCTCCAAGTTCAATCTCTGCATGTTCGCGAGTCGCACGAGCCACCTTAACAATATAATTGCGAATTGATTCTTCAACACGGATGTTCTTGCGTTGTTCCTGGAGTCTTATGACCTCCTCGGGTGTGGTTACCGCTTCGACTTCCTCCAGCGGATCATCCGTACGGAAACGCTCAAGGATGTTATTCTCCTCAACCTCCGAAGGGTAACCGATTTCCACTCGCAGCAAAAAGCGGTCAATCTGCGCTTCAGGCAAAGGAAAAGTCCCTTCAAGCTCAATCGGGTTCTGAGTCGCGAGCACAAGGAAGGGCCGCGGCTGTGGGCGCGTCACACCGTCTACAGTCACTTGACGCTCCTGCATCGCCTCCAACAATGCGGATTGCGTGCGCGGGGTCGCCCGGTTAATTTCATCTGCAAGCACGACCTGGCTCATCACTGGACCAGGTCGGAATTCGAACTCCTGTTTTTTTTGATTGAACCAGCTTAACCCGGTGACATCCGACGGTAGAAGATCTGGGGTGAATTGAATGCGGCGGTAGCTTAATCCGAGTGAACTAGCCAGGGCGCGTGCGAGTGTTGTCTTGCCAATCCCGGGAACGTCTTCAATCAATACATGCCCTTCACAGAGCACGGAGACCAAAGTCAATAGGATGGGATCATCTTTTCCAACAATTACTTTTTGGATGTTTTCCCGCAGTCGGCGGGTCGTTTCTGCAATCATTGTCACCTCAAATTAAACCGGGGATCTCGGGATATAAACTATACCAGAGGCGATGCAGATATGTTCATCAAGGGGTTTTCCAGATTGCGCATTAATCGAGCCCATTTTTTCAAGGACGGTATGAATCTCTACCGCCCACGACCGCTCGAATGTTTGTTTTATAATGATTGGGATTCGTTGGGAAGAGGAAAGATCAGGCTACATATCCCGCCTGGTGAAGCTTCTCTG
>Ga0315553_10000186_pt1 | contig 55674 bp, 42 predicted proteins | sample SalMarSW160140MG_FD_203099 | JGI IMG/M metagenome (GOLD analysis project Ga0315553, IMG submission 203099) | Salt marsh sediment microbial communities from the Plum Island Ecosystem LTER, Massachusetts, United States - Salt Marsh Sediment SW1601-40 ...
CCCGATGGGACGCGTTCGATCGTGCGCTGGGAGGCCGAGCCCGAGGCGATCACCGACGCGGACGTCGACGCGTGGAGAGGACCGGCAGCGAAACGCCTCGTGGACACGGGGACAGTTGCCGGAGCTGGAGCGGGGCTGGGCGGCCATGGACGTTCCGGAAACGAAGGCGTCCTACGAGCGGGGTGTTCGCCGGCTCGGACGGAACCGTGTGGGTCGCCCTCACGGAGCTCGCTCCATAAGGACCACCGGCATCGGCCGCCGGGCGGGTCCTACGGAGCGTGCGGCTCGGTGGAGGCGAGCCGCGAGCCCTCCGCGCAGGGGTCGGCGAGGCCGCTTGCGCTGGCCGGACTCGTGGCCGTGACGCCCGTGTGGCAGAAGATGAGGGTGATCTCGGCCCACGCCGCGACGGGGCGCCCCCCGCGCAGCGCGGGCTGATACCTGAGGAGCCGCACCATCGACGCGATCTCGCGATTCATGTAGGGGTCCGCGGTCGGGGGGACCAGCTCCACGAGACCCGTGGCACGTCCGGCGGCGCTCGTGTGGACGCGGACCGTGATCTCGACGCCGTGCAGCTGCGTTCGGGGCTTCCAGTCCCGAAGAATCGACAGGGCCATGGGCCGGATGTACTCGTCTCCCTCCTCGGAGCTCGGTGCCGGTGCCGCGACCTCGGGACGTGGCGCGGGCATGGCCCACCCCGGGGGCGCGAGCTCGGCGAGCACCAGCTCCGGACCCCGCCGCATCGGGGCCGCGTCCACCAGCGTGACGGCGGGCACGTCGACGGGGACGACCGGTCGTCGGGACGGGGCGTCCGGGGCCGGCGATGGCTGGCGCACGCCGATCACCTGGATGGGGCGCACCAGCCGGGGCGGCGGCCCCGGATCCCGGGTGCCCTCGACGGCGATCGACACGGCGGGCCACAGGAGGATGACGAGCGCGTGGAACAGCACGGAAGCGACGATCGCGTTCGCCCACGTCCCCCGCTCGCGGCGCGCGTACCTCACGCTGCGCAGCTCGTGTCCGGATGAGCCGGGCACTTCAGCCGTGGCGCGTGTCCCGGAGGAGGCGGGGGTCAGGCGGAACACCCGGGGGGGCGGCGCCAGGAAGGATCTCACGTACATCCGTTCACCTCGACGTGTGCGCGCCCGGGCGACGGGACACCATGCCCGGCGTCCTGCACGATCGACTCATCGGTCTCACGGACGGCCGTTTGGGAATTGCTCGCGGTTCGCTGGCTGCCGTCGCGCTTGGACTGGAAGGCGATCTGTCCGCCGTCCGGTCGCGACGGCCGGTCGGGTTCCGGCCGCCGCGGCGGTCGGACCGACGACGAGCACGAGGGTTCGGACTCGTATGGGTTGGCTTCGCATCGGCGTGCCCTCCTGTCCCTACTCTACCCTGAGCGCCACCACCGGGTCGATCCGTGTCGCCCGCCGGGCGGGGACCCAGCTCGCCAGGACGGCGACGCCGACCAGCACCGCCGATACCCCGACCAACGTCTCGAGGTCCTGGGCCGACACGCCGTACAACAGGGCCGCCAGAGTCCGCCCCGCCAGGGTCGCGACGGCGAGTCCCACGACCAACCCCGCCCCCGTGAGCGCCAGCCCCCGCGCGAGCACGCTCCGGAGCACCGATCCCCGGGCGGCCCCGAGCGCCATCCGCACCCCGATCTCCGCCGTCCGCTGCGTGACTGCGTGCGCGAGCACACCGTACAACCCCAGCGAGGCCAGCAGGAGCGCCAGCCCCGCCGCGATCCCGAGCACCGTGGTCGCGAGACGCTCGCGCGCGACCCCGTCCCCCAGCACGGCGTCGAGCGAGCGCATGGACATGAGCGGCACGGAGGGGTCCACCGAGCCCACGGCGCTCCGGAACGCCGGACCGAGGCTCGCCGCGTCGCCGGCGCCGGTCGCGATGAGGGCCATGCCCGCGAACGACTCGCTCCCGGGGATCTGCTCGAAGCAGAAGTACATGTGGGGCGCGGGGTCCTGGCGGGGCGGGCCGGCACGCACGTCGGCCACCACGCCCACCACCTGCATGAACGGGCCGTCGGGTCCCTCGACGCTGATCCGCGCGTCGAGCGGGTCGGAGCCCGTCAGATCCCGCACATAGGCGGCCCCGGCCTCGTTCACGACGATCACGGAGGGCGTCCCCTCGCGGTCGCCCGCCTCGAACGGCCGCCCGCGGCGGATCGGGATGCCGAGGGTCGAGAAATACGAGCGCGACACGACCGAGAACTGCATGTACGGGCTGCTCCCGTCTGGTGGCGCGTGGTCCTGGATGCGGATCATCATTCGATCGGCGTCGGGGCCCGGAAGCCGGCTCGAGAGCGCCACGCTCCGCACTTCGGGTCGCGCCCGAACGGCCTCGACCACGCCCTCGTGGAAGCGCTTCGCGCGCTCGTCCGTATAGCCCTGCAGGCTGGGGTCGAGCTCGGCGGTGAGGACGCCGTCCGACACGAACCCCGGGTCGAGGAGCCGCAGGTTGAGCAGCGTGCGGCCGAGCAGGCCGGCGGCCACGAGGACCGCGACCGAGAGCGCGACCTGGACCACGACGAGCGCCTCGGACGCCGCGATCGGGACGCGGCGCGGGGCAGGCGGTGGGGTCTCACGGAACCCGGAGACGAGCTCGTGCCGCGTGGCGCCGATCGCGGGCGCGAGCCCGAAGGCGAGGCCGGTCAGCACGGTGGCGGCGAGCGCGAACAGGACGACGTTCCGGTCCACGGCGAACGCCACTTCGAACGGGAGCGGGATGGTGGCCAGCAGGTGGTTCATCCAGAACGCGATCAGGAGACCCGCCACCCCACCGATCAGCGCCAGCACGCCCGCCTCGGTCAACAGCTGCCGCACGAGGATGCCGCGCGTGGCGCCCAGCGAGCGTCGGACCGCGACCTCACGGTGCCGCGCGTGCGCGCGCGTGAGGAGCAGGTTCGCCACGTTCACGCACGCGATCAGGAGTACGAGGGTGACGAGCCCGATCAGGATCCCGCCGAACCCGAGGATGTCCGAGCGCACGCCGACCGGCATCGTGGCGTCGCGGAACGACCCGAGGGTGTACTGCCGGTCCCGGTTCGTGCGCGGGTAGGCCTCGCGCAGCCGCTCCCCGATCACCCGGAGCTCCGCCTGGGCCCGAGCGGTTGTGGCTCCCTTCGCGAGCCGTCCCAGCACGTCGATGCCGCCCCACCCGCGGCGATCGAGCAGCAGACCGGACGATGGCATCAGCTGCGGCTGCATGGCCATCGGGACGAACACGTCGGGGGCGTTGACCAGGTTCGTTCCGCGGAACCCCTCCGGCGCCACGCCGACGATGACGAACGCCCGCCGGTTGAGCGTGATCGTCTGTCCGACGACCTCTTCGCGCCCCCCGTAGCTCGACTGCCACAGCCCGTGCGACAGGACGGCGACCGCCTCGGCGTTCGGGACCTCGTCCTCGTCCGGCGCGAAGAACCGCCCCACCCGAGGCCGCACGCCCAGGGTCCGGAAGTAGCTCTCCGACACCATGAGCCCCCGCAGCCGCACGGTCCCGGTCGGGGTCGTCGTGTCCACATCCCGGGCCTTGAAGGCGGCGAGCTCCTCGAGGGTCGTGACCTCCGCCGCGAAGTCCACGTAGTCCATGTAGGACGAGACGCCGGGTCCGTCCCCCTCGTCGGTGTACAGCGCGACCAGACGACCGGGATCCTCGACCCCCGGGAGCGGGCTGAACAAGAGCGCATTGACGAGGCTGAACACCGAGGTGGTGAGACCGATCGACACCGCGATCGTGGTGAGCGCGATCGCCGCGAACCCGGGGCTGCGCCGGAGCTGGCGCCCCGCGAAGCGCAGGTCGCGGCCGAGACGGTCCACCCACAACCCGCCCCGGACGCGCCGCACGGCCTCCTTCACTTCGTCGGCGCGGCCGAACTCGCGCCGCGCCGCGTGCTCGGCCTCCTCCCGGGACTCTCCCCGCGCCACGCGCTCCTCGACGGCCATCCGGATGTGCGTGCGGATCTCCTCGTCGAGCTCCCGCGCCCGCCGGCGCCGGGACGGCCAGCCGATCATGCCTCACCCTCCTCCGGACGGAGCGCGAGGATGCGCGCCATGGCGTCCGAGAGCGTCTCCCAGCGCCTGCGCTCGACGACGAGGTGCTTCCGCCCGGCGTCCGTCAGGCGGTACTCGCGCACCCGCTGCCCCCTGTCCGACACGACCCACTCGGCCTCGATCCACCGCTTCTGCTCGAGCCGCTGGAGCGCGGGATAGAGCGAGCCGGTGTTGACCCGCAGGACGTCCTTCGAGGTCGACTGGATGAGCCGGGCGAGCCCGTACCCGTGGCACGGCCCCCACCGCAGCGACTGGAGTATGATCAGATCGAGCGTGCCCTGGAGCAGCTCGATCCGCGCGAGCGGGTCTCCGCGGTCGGTCATGGGGCTTCCCCCCCCTGGGTGTAGGGTGTCTACAGCCTCAGGGAGTAGAATGTCTACATGCCGGGCCCGACGTCAAGCGCGGCTCAGAACCCGCCGTCGCCCCCCGAGCGGCCCGCCTGCCCAGGGTACTCGCAGGTGGCGGGCTCCCCGGCCTCTGGCGGGCGACGCCGTTTCCAGCAGATTGTGGATCGGTGTTCCATGGCGCCGCTCTCCGCCTGCGCAGCGTCGCAGCGATCGAGGATCGAGAGAGAGCGCCTTGCACGAGGGCTCTCCAACATGGCGCCACCATCCCGGGCTCCCGTATCGGGCACGCCGAACCCCCGCGAGGACATCTGGGGCGACATCGTTCACGACCGCGTGACCGTCGAGACCGCGACGGCCATGTACGAGCTGCTGGCGGGCGACGCGGTCACCTCCGCGGAGACGCCCGACCAGATCGACGACGCCCTGGCGGCGCAGGTCGACTTCGTCGAGGCCGCGGTGGCTCTCGCCGCGACGAAGGGCCCGCAGGAGAAGGTCGCCCTCGCGCTCCTCGTCGAGGACGGCAAGATCGACGAGGTATCCGAGCGCCTGGACGAGATCATCCAGGCAGCCGGCGACGGCATGATGGAGACGCTTCGCCTCAAGGGAAAGCTGTTCGCGCCGCTCAGGCCGCAGGTGGCCATGAACGCGTACGCGCGACTGCTCGGGCTCGAGCGGGACGATGCGGACGCGCTCATGCGGCTCGCGAGCCTCGTGAACCGCTCGGGCGATCTCGCGGGGGCCGAGAAGTGGTACCGCGAGCTGCTCGCTGTTCCCGACCTCGGCAGCGAGCTCCGCGCCTCGGCCCTCGGGGATCTGGCGGACATGGCCGACCGGAGCGGGCAGCACGAGAAGGCCGACGCGTGGGGTGACGAGCTGGTGCGGCTGGCGGGCGATGCGGACTCGACCGATGCCGCCGTCGAGGAGCTCACCCGCCTCGCCGACAACGCCTGGGAGCGGGACGATCACGCCCGCGCCGGCCGCTGGCACGCGCTCCTGCTCGGCGTCTACGAGGAGGTCGGGGCGCCGAAGAGCATGGCCGAGACGTTCATCAACCTCGGGGCCAACGCCGCACACCTCGAGGACCTGCCGGACGCGATGGCCAACTACACGCGGGCGCTCGAGCTGTACGAGCGACTCGACGATCGCGAGGGCATGGCGGACGCCCTCGGCCGCCTCGCCTCGGTCGAGGTCCTGCGCGAGAACCTGGCGGAGGCCGAGAGGCTCTACAAACGCGCCCTGTCGCACGAGAAGAAGCTCGGTGACCGGCGGGCGGCCGTCGAGACCTTCGTCTTCCTCGCCGAGGTGGCCCGCAGGCGGGACAAGCACGGCCGAGCCGAGGACTATCTGAAGAAGGCCGTCGACCTCGGGATCGAGCTCGACGACCCCGAGGTCACCGGGGACGCGTGGTGGAAGCTCGCGCGCCTGGCAGAAGGACAGGAGCACGAGGGGGACGCGCGGGAGTACGACGAGCGGGCCTTCGAGCGCTTCCAGGAGGCGGGGCTCCAATCGCGGGCCGCCGGAGCGGCCATGAAGCTTGGTGCGAGCTTTATGGGGGCCGGGGATCCGGACCGGGCGGCGACCTGGTACGAGGCGGCGCGGCGGGGGTTCGACGCCGCGGGCGAGAGGCTCAACGTCGCCCACAGCCTCTACAACCTCGGGATGGTCGCGAACCGGAAGGACGACATCGACTCGGCGGAGCGCCACTTCGGCGAGGCGCAGACGATCTACGGGGAGCTCGACGACCAGCGGGGAAGCGCGAAGTCGTTCACGTATCTGGGGGATCTCGCCGCCCGGCGTGGCGACATCGACGCGGCCCGCTCGAACTGGGGCAAGGCGCTGGCGCGGTGGGCCAACCTCGGCGAGCGGGACGGGCCGGCCGCGCAGCGGCTGATCGAGGCCCTCAACGGGACGGCGGGCCGGTAGCTCAGGTCTGGACGACCCGCGCGAAGCGCCGCTGGAGAAGGAAGATCAGGAGCGCGACGTAAAAGGTCCCGGCCGCCAGGTGGATCCACGCGTCCGACGCGCCGGCCTCGAGATCCCAGTACAACTTGGCCGGCCAGTACGTCGGGCAGAGCCCGAAGGCGAGCTGCCAGCGCGAGTCGACGAACCAGGCGATCAGCGGCGGCCAGTTGATCACCCCCGCCGCCTTCATGAGCGCGAAGCCCTGCACCTTGTTACGGGCAAAGGCGGCCAGGAAGAGGGCGAACGCGGGGCCGAAGGGAGCCGCGGCCAGGCCCGCGACGAGCTGCGCGCCGACGCCGAGGCGCGAGAAGCCGGACAGCGCCAGTACGACGGGAGCGATGAGGATGCCGAGCGCGACGGGGATCGCGATGCGATACGCGAGATACCCGCGCGCCGTCAGGGGCGTCACCCGGAGCGCCGTCAGGGTCCCGTCGTCCTTCTGATCGAGGAGCAGGAACCCGACCACCACGCCGTACACCATCGGCGCGAGGATGACCAGGGAGCTGGCCAGCAGCGGATAATAGGTCGTCACATCCATGCCGAAGCGCTCGGCGAGCCAGGGGGCCGCCAGCGTCGCAACCCAGCGGAACAGAAGCGCGAAGAAGAGCGGCAGGACCAGCATCCAGCGGAGCAGGGGATCCCGGCGCACGTTGGCCGCGTCGATCGGGCCCAGGGCCCGCAGCACGGCGAGCGCGTTCACGCCGGCTTCCAGGTCACGTCAGCGGCCCCCCGCCGTCGCGATCACGAAGCGCCGGAACTCCCGTCGGCTCCAGGCGAATGCCATCCACGCGCACAGGGCCCCGTACCCGAGGCCGTACATCCACTCCCACGCCGCGAGCGGTCGGAAGGCGCCTTCCAGAATCACGAGCGGTGCCTGGAAGGGATGGATGTACATGAGCGGGGTCGACCACAGCCCCGCGTAATCGAGGATCGGGAGCGCGAACAGCGTCACCCAGAACATGGTCGGGAACAGGAGCTCGTTGATCGAATCGTAGCGCACCGCGGCGGCGAATCCCGCCAGACAGTAGAGCCCGGCGGCCAGGGCGACGCCCGCGATGAGTGGCACGGGCGAGAAGTCGAATCCGACCGTGACCAGACAGATGACGAGGTGCTCGATGATCGACAGGCCGGTAAGCGTGACCAGCTTGGACGCCAGGTACTCATCGACCGTCAACGGCGTCACGACCTGGGCCTCGATCGTCCCCTCCTCCTTCTCGAGCAGCACGAGCCCCGCCATGAAGAAGAACGTGGCCAGCGACAGGTTGGCGAGCACCAGCGGAGGCAGGACGGGGGCCCAGTCCAGCGACGGGAGCCGGCTAATGACGGCCACGAGGATCGCGAGCAGGAAAGCCACGGCCCAATAGAAGCCGTTTCGGAATTGGAGACGGACATCGCAGGCCAGCGTCGCGACGAGGCGGCTCACGCGAGGCTGCGGCCCGTGATGCGGACGAATACGTCTTCGAGGGTCGCCTCGAGCGTGTGGATCCTCTCGAGCTCGGGGTGGCTCAGCAGGTCGAGGAACGCTTGCTCGGCCCCGAGGCCGTCGAGCGGAAACTCGCGTCGCTCGGTGCGCCCGTCCTCCAGATACTCGACCCGCACGCGTCGCTCTCCGTACTCGAGCTCGAGATTCCGGGGCGTGTCGATGAGCGCGATCCTGCCGTCGACGATGAAGGCCACCCGATCGCACAGGTCATCGGCCGCCGTCATGTCGTGCGTGGTGAGGAAGACGGTCTTCCCCGCCCGGCGCTGCCCCCGGATGAGCTCCTTGATCCGGCGCGCGCTCACCGGATCGAGGCCCGTGGTCGGCTCGTCGAGAAACAGGATGTCCGGGTCGTTCAGAAGCGAGCGCGCGATGCTCAGGCGACCCTTCATTCCCTTCGAGTACCGCGACACCGGAACACCCGCCGCGTCGGCGAGATCGACCCGCTCGAGGAGCTCCTCGGGGGAGATCGTCCCCTCGCTGTACAGGGCGCGAAAATAGGCGAGGTTCTCGAGACCCGTGAGCTTCAGATAGTGGTTCGGGAACTCGAACGCGACGCCGATGTGCTCGTACAGATCCGGGCCCCAGTCGGCGAGCGGCGTCCCGAGCACGGTCACCGTGCCATCGTACTCGCGCAGCAGCCCGATGAGGATCTTCTGCGTCGTCGACTTCCCGGCACCGTTCGGGCCCAGGAAGCCGAAGACCTCGCCGCGATCGATCTCGAACCGGAGTCCGTCGACCGCGGGTCCGTCCGCGCCCGGATACGTGAAGCGAAGGTCGCCGACCTCGATCACGGCGACGTCCGGTGGCCCGGGTGGGGCATCAGGGGCCGTCGCCCTCCTCCTCGCTCGTGGTCGCCGCGGCCGCCTCGGTATCGACCGGGAGCTCGATGTCCTCCCCCCAGATGTACTTGCCGAACCACTGCCAGTTGTGCCACACGGCGGCCAGCAGCTCCTTCGGCTTGCTGATCCCGTGCCCGAACCCCTTGTACACGATGAGCTTCGTCTCGACCCCCTGATCCTGGAGGCCCTGGTAGAGCTCGTAGGCGTCCGAGATCGGAACCCGCCGATCGAGCTCGCCGTGCTGGATCAGGGTCGGTGTCGACGCGTGCGCGATGTTCGTGATGGGCGACGTCTCCGCGTACACGTCCGGATCGTCCCACGGCGTCCCCTTCAGGTACTGCCGCGTGAACGGGTGGATGTCGGTGCTCACGTAGTAGGTCATCCAGTCGGAGATCCCGGCCCCGACCGAGATCGCATCGAACATGTCCGTGTTCGTGGTCAGGAAGGCGGAGATGTAGCCCCCCTGGCTCCAACCCATGCACCCCAGCCGCTCGGGGTCGGCGATCCCGGCGTCGATCAGGTGCTCGACGCCGGATACGACGTCCCACATGTCCCCGACGCCCAGGTTTCGGACGTTCAGACTCCGGAACGCCTCACCGTACCCGGCCGAGCCGCGGTAGTTGGGCTGGAGGACGACGGCCCCCTTCGCGAGCCAGTGGACGATCGGGTACACGTAGGACGGCACGAGGTCCGGGCGGGACGTCCCCGTCGGACCGCCGTGGATCTGGACGAGCAGCGGGTACCGCCGCGACGGGTCGTATCCGTCGGGCTTGTACAGCACGCCCTCGATCTCCGTCCCATCCTCGCTCTCCCACGTGATGACTTCCCGTGTGCCGAGCGCCCAGCCGTCGGTCTGGGCCGTCATGTCGGTCAGCCTTGCCCACTCCGGACGCGCGCCACCCACGCCGGCCCCCGACGCGACGCCGCCCCATGCCCGATAGACCTCGAAGAAGCTCTCGCCGCTCGCGCCGGTGAAGGCGACAGCGCTCCCGTCCGGGGTGAAGTCCCAGGCCCCGACCACCGGCGTGGGAAGCTCGAACGGCGTGACTCGCCGCGTGTCCGGGTCGAGACCGTACAGGACACGGCCGGTCCTCGCGCTCGCCACGAACCGGATCCCGGCCTCGGTCCACCGGGCGCCACCCGCATCCTCGTCGAAGCCGCGCGTCAGGACCTCGATCTCCCCGCCCCGCGAGGGGATGCGCGCCAGCTCGCCGTTCAGGTAGAACAGCGATCCGAGGTCGCGGTCGAACTCGGAGAACAGGATCCACTCGCCATCGGGTGACCACACGGGGGACCCGTCGGGCCCGGGACCCACGACCAGCGGGCGGCTGTCGCCCGACGCCACGTCGAGCACATAGATGTCGGTCTCCATGAACGAGAGGAGATTCGAGTTCGGCTGTCGCACGTAGGCGATGCGCGTCCCGTCCGGAGACCAGCGGAAGTCCGCGACATCGAAGTCCCCCTCCGTGAGCCGCTCGGCCTCGCCCGCCTCGCCGTCCTCGTCGATCGACACCACCCACAGATGTGAGCTGGGGCCGGGCGCGTCCTCGATCGCGAAGGCTCCATACCCCTTCTCGCGCGCCTCGTCCGTCTTCGACTCGGGGTCGCGGATCTGCAACAGCATCCGGCCGCCCGCCGGCGACCAGGCGAAGCCGCTCACCCCCTCCTCGACGTCGGTCATCGGCCACGCCTCGCCACCCCGCGGATCGATGAGGTGGACCTGGGCCGCCTTCTCCTCTCCGCGCTTGGCGAGGAACGCCAGCCAGCGGCCGTCGGGCGACCACTGGGCCGAACTCGAGCTCCCGTCCGGTGTTCGCGTGAGCTGATACGGCTGGCCGTCGGGCGGCGCGATCCAGATCTCCGCGTCGTACCGGTTGTCGTCCCACACGGTGCTCCGAACGCTGTACGCCACCGAACGGCCGTCCGGCGAGATGGCCACCCCGCCCACGCCTTCCAGGGACAGGACCTCCTTGAACGACGGCAGGCCCGGGACGTCCTGGGCGGCCAGGGGGTCACGCGACGCGGCCAGGGCCACGACGAGGAGCACTGCCGCGAACGTGGCCCCCCGCGCGCCGATGAACGGCCGCGGGTCGCCTTTCGAGCTGTGCATGGCGAGGACCTTTCTCGATCGGGGGTCGAAGCGCGGTGTCCGCAGGGAGACGATCATGGGCGGATGCCCTCCCGGGGCTGTCGGTGGATGGCAGGATCGGCGACGGCGTTGGAGGTCGGGCGCATGGAAGGCACGATACGCATCGGCCGCGCCGGACGCAGGATCTCGTCGGGTCGCTCGACACGATACGTCTCGACCCGACGGCCGTGCCGGCCGCCGGGTGGTCGCGCGACCCGCACGCCGGGACCACATTGGTCCCACACGGGACCGCACGGAATGGAGGTGGTTGTGTCATTGCAGATCACGGGACGCGTCATCGAGATCCTCGAGGAGCAATCCGGGACGGGGAAGAACGGGCCGTGGCGCAAACAGGACTTCATCCTCGAGACCGAGGGGCGCTTTCCGAGCCAGGTCTGCATCACGCAATGGGGCGAGAACATCGAGCAGTTCGCGGTGGAGCCGGGGGAGAATCTCACGGCTCATATCGATATCCGCAGCCGTGAGTACAACGGCCGCTGGTACACCGACGTGAAGGCCTGGAAGGTCGAGCGGGGGGATCGAACCGGGGAGTCGGGCGGCGGATCGCTGCCCCCGCCCGTCGAGGAGGACCTGGACGCCGACCTGCCGTTCTGAGCCTCGGGGGTCTCGACGCCGTGGGAGCCGCGGCGTCAGCGGGCCGGCCGTCGGGCGTGCCTCGGTCGGCGAGGGTACCAAACACGCCACCGGAAAGGGGAAAGCCATGGATCGACGCGGATTCTGTCGGAGCGCGCTGGCGGCGGGGGTCACCGTCGCCCTTCCGGGCTTCACGGCCTGCGAGCGGATGGCGCGGAACGCGACGCGCGCGCGGGTCCCCGCGATCTCGCTCGCCGGAGAGGAGATCGAGCTCGAGGGGGCCGCGATCCAGGAGCTGGCGGACGCCATGACCGGTCCGCTCCTTCTCGCCGACGACCCGGGGTACGAGCAGGCCCGGCACATCTGGAACGGCATGCACGACAAGCACCCCGCCCTCATCGCGCGTTGCCGGAATCCCGCCGATGTCACGCACGCCGTGAGCTTCGCGCGCGAGCGCGAGCTACTGCTCGCGGTGAAGGGTGGTGGCCACAGCTGGCCCGGCACGTCGGTGTGCGAGGGCGGGCTGATGGTCGACCTCTCCTCGATGAACGGGGTCACCGTGGACGCGGAAGCACGCACGGCGGCCGCCGGGGGTGGCGCGCTCCTCAACGGGCTCGACACGGCGACACTCGCGCAGGGCCTGGTCACCACCGCCGGGGTCGTGTCGCACACCGGAGTGGGTGGCTTCACGCTCGGGGGCGGCTTCGGGCGGGTGAACCGCAAGTTCGGTCTGGCGGTCGACAACCTCGTATCGGCCGAGATCGTCACGGCCGACGGCCAGCTGCGCCGTGTGAGCGAGGAGGAGGAGCCCGATCTGTTCTGGGCGATCCGCGGCGGGGGCGGCAACTTCGGGGTCGTGACGCAGTTCGTGTACCGCGTCCATCCGTTCGACCGGAACGTGCTGTCGGGGATGATCATGTGGCCGATGGACCAGGCGCACGACGTCCTCGACTTCTACGGCGGGTGGTACGGCGGGCTGTCCGATGAGCTGTACGTCGGACCGGTGCTGGTGACGACGCCCGACGGCCAGGGCGTCGTCGTGATGGAGGTCGTCTACGCCGGGGACCCGGCGGCGGGCGAGCGCGAGCTCGCGCCGCTCCGCCGCCTCGGCACGCCGATCGAGGACGGGGTCGTCGTCCAGGACTACATGGTGATGCAGACGAAGGACGACGAGCCGTTCGCTCCCGGCGTCCGATCCTACGCCAAGAACGGCATGGTGAAGGAGATCACCCCCGAGCTGCTCGACGCGATGATCGACGCGTACGTGGCCGACCCGCGTCTCGCGTGCTTCACGCACACGGTGGGCGGGGCCGTGAAGCGGGTCGACGAGCTCGCGACGGCGTTTCCGCACCGGAACGTCGAGTCGATGATCATCGTCGCGGGCGGGTGGCACGATCCGGCCCAGGACGAGGAGGCGATCGCCACGGCGCGCGAGTGGTTCGGGGCGCTCGAGCCGTTCACGGGCGGCTACTACGACAACATCGACTACGAGCGCACCGCGGCCACCGGGAACTACGGCCCGGCGTACGAGCGACTGAGCCGCATAAAGGCGCGGTACGATCCGATGAACCTGTTCCGCCTGAACAGCAACATCGCGCCCCTGGCCGGCGCCTGAACGACAACCTTCCGGCGCCCCGGTCGATCAAACCGATCGCGACGAAGACGAGTCCTCGTCAGGGCAGGGCATGCTGCGAGATCTGCGATACGCGCTCCGGGCGATGCGACGCGAGCCCGGCTTCTTCGGCCTCACGGCACTCATCGTCGGGGTGGGGTCGGCGCCTGTACCGCCGTGTTCAGCGTGCTGAACCCGGTCCTGCTTCGGCCGCTCCCCTTCCGGGAGCCCGACCGGCTCGGGTGGATCGCGAACGCCGGCGACCCGAGCGCGGGGATGTCCGGGGTCACCTCCCGCCCTTCCAACCTGTGCGACTTCCGTGCTCTCGGCCGATCCTTCGAGGGCCTAGCCGCTACAACGCGTTCTTCGGGCAGGGGAGCTACAACCTGGTCGGCGACGGCGAGCCCGAGCGGCTGATCGGCGCGGGCGTGGCACGGGATTTCCTCGACGTGCTGGGCGTGCGGCGCTCGAGTCGCGGCGCGAGACCCGCCGGGCTCGTCCGGCGCTCGTTCCGGGGCTACCGCCAAGACACCCCGGGACCGGTCCCGACCTCCCGCGGCGCGCCGGCTGCGGTTCGGTTCCTCGCCAGGTACCCCGCCAGGTGCGCGCTCAGGTCCCGGGCGTCGTCGCCGGCCCCGTCGATGAGGCTCGACTTGCGGCGTCTCAGGAACGGGATGCCCATGAGGTACATGCCGGGGGCCTCGACCACGCCGCCGTCGTGCCGGATGCGCCCCTTGCGGTCGAACACGGGGACCTCGATCCACGAATGATCGGGCCGGAACCCGGTCGCCCACATGATGGTGCGGATCTCGCCGCTCGTCAGATCGACACCGAGCGGCGGCGATGCCTCCACACGGGTCGGCTCGAAGCGGTGCGCCGGCTCGACGGTCCCCTCGAGCCCGTTCTCCAGAACCCACTCGTCGATCCGGTCGAGCAGGCGGTTCATCTTGAGGTCGGCCAGGGCGCATACGTTCGGGAGCGAGCCGGAGAGCTGGGCCGTTCCCTGCTGGATGCCGGCGAGCCGGCCGATGAGCTTCACGCCGATCGCGGTGAGCGAGTTGAGATCGACGGTGTGGCGGTCTTCGGAGCCCGCGAGCTGCAGCGAGGGGAGGCTCCGCACCCGGTCGAGGTTGTCGACCTCGTCGTAGCGCTCGTCGAGCACGCCGCAACGGTCCATCCACCACTCGATGTCCCGCCCGCGATACACGCGCGGCACGCGCACGTGCTCGCCCACCGACAGCGTGACGGGCCGGCCGGAGCGGTGGACCTCGTCGGCGATCTGGCTCCCCGTGGCCGACGCGCCCACGATGAGCACGCCGCCCTCGGCGAGCTGCTCGGGGTTCCGGTACTCCATCGGAGTGAGCGTATCGATCCCCGCGGGCACGAGATCCGCGACGCGCGGCACGCTGGGGGTGTTGCAGGCGCCGCTCGCGATCACCACGGCCTTCGTCTCCCAGCTCCCGCGGTCGGTCGACACCCGGTAGCCCTCGTCCATGGCCTTCACCGAGGTGACGGTGGTGTGCGTCTCTACCGGGGCGCGGATCGCCTTCGCGTAGCGCGTGATGAAGGCGATCGTCTCGGGCATGTCGCGGAAGCCGTCGGGATCTTCCCCGTCGTAGCCGAAGCCGGGGAGCCGGCTCTGCCAGTTGGGCGTCAGAAGCCGGAGCGAGTCCCAGCGCTCGGTCCGCCACGAGTTCGCCACCTCGCCGCGCTCGAGGACCACGTGGTCGATCGAGCGCTCGGCGAGACAGCGACTCATGGCCAGACCGGCGTGGCCGGCCCCGATGATGACGGTCGTGGTGCGCACGGGAACGGTCTCCCTCGTCCGCTTCCGCCTAGACGACGTCGACCGTGACGTTCGTCGGGTTGGTGACGATGTCGTACACCGCCGAGCGCTTCTGCGACTGGGCCACGACGGCCCTGATCTCGTCGGGCGTCGCGTCCGCATCGATCTCGTACCTCACCTTGATCCCGTCGAACCCGTTCCGGACCTCGCCGTCGATCCCGAGGATCCCCTGGATGTCCATCCCGCCCTCGAGCGTCGCGGTCACGGACCGGAGCTGGATGTCGCGCATCTGAGCGACCGAAGCGATCCCCGCCGTGAGGCAGCTCGCCAGTCCGGCGAGCACCATCTCCACGGGGGTCGCGCCGTGATCCTCCGAGGCGAACACCTCGGGGTGGTCGGCGTCGAAGGTGAACGCCGTCCGGTGCCTCTGCTCTTCGCCCAGACCGAAGAACCCCTCCACGGTGGAGCGGCTGTGCGTGCCGTTGATCCACTCGCAGGTCGTGCGCCACTGGAAGCGGGCGGCTTCGGGGGCCTCCGACAGGGCCTCGCGGGCACCCAGCAGGGCCTCCACGTTGACTCCGTTGTCGACCGGCCGGGTGGTGGTGGTCTCCATGGTCGTTCTCCTCCTGTCGATTTCGGGTGTGGGCGAGTCATCGCGACCTGTGCGGATGCACGCCGCCATCCGTAAGCTTCGCCGATCGGGAGCCACTCGGCCAGCGCTGCCCGCGTGGCGGTCGGTGGCTCCGTGCCGAGCGTGGCGGGAACCGCTCCGCGTCCTGCTTCTGTCGTGTCGGCGCGCGGACCCGCATCTTCGTGTACACCCCATACGACCGGAAAAAGGCTTCCGTGGGCTCACCGTTCACCCGAGACCGGTACGACGTCGTGATCGCGGGCGCGCGCTGTGCGGGCGCCCCGACCGCCATGCTGCTGGCACGCCGCGGACTCCGCGTGCTGGCGGTCGACCCGGTGCGCTACGGGGCGGACACGCTCTCGACGCACGCACTCATGCGGGGCGCCGTGCTGCAGCTTCACCGCTGGGGCGTGCTCGAGGCGGTGCGCGCGTCGGGGACGACCGCGATCACCACGACGACCTTCCACTACGGCGCCGAGACGATCGAGGTGCGCATCGAGCCGCGGAACGGGGTCGACGCCCTGTATGCGCCCAGACGGACGGTGCTCGACCCGATCCTGGTGGATGCAGCGCTGGAAGCGGGCGCCGAGGTGGTGCACGGGCGTTCCGTCGTCGACCTGATCCGTGACGACGCGGGCCGCGTGCGCGGCGCGAGGATCTCCGGCGCCGATCGCGCGACGACCGACGTAGTGGCCGACCTCGTGATCGGCGCCGATGGGATGCGGTCGAGGGTAGCACGCATCCTCGACGCCGAGGTCGACTACACGGTGCCCCACGCCGCCTGCTCGATCTACGGGTACTGGCGGGGCGTCCCGTTCGAGGGCAACCACTGGTTCTACGACCCCGGCGTGAGCATCGGGACGATCCCCACCAACGATGACGCCACGTGCGTGTTCGCCCTCATCCCGCAGAGCCGGTTCCGGGAGCGGCGAGAGGAAGGGATCGATGTCCTGTTCCACGAGGCCGTGGGTCGCGTGTCGCCCGAGCTCGCGGCGGTCGTGTCGGCGGAGCCGGCGGATGCCGCCCCGGAGAACGGCGCGACGGGAAAGCTGCGCGCCTTCGCGGGCTCGCCCGGCTTCCTGCGTCGCGCCGCGGGACCGGGTTGGGCGCTGGTCGGCGACGCCGGCTACTTCCGGGACCCGATCACCGCGCACGGCATCAGCGACGCCCTCCGCGAAGCCGAGCTCCTGTCGCGTGCGATCACCCGTGACGGGGACGACGGTCTTCGCACCTACCAGACGGAACGCGATGCGCGCGTCAGGGGGCTCCTCGACGTGACCCACCGCATCTCGTCCTTCGACTGGAACCTGAAGCAGGCGAAAGAGCTTCACCTCGAGCTGAACCGCCAGATGAAGGCGCAGGTGGAGGTCCTGCTGGCCCTGGACTAGCCACCGGCGGCGCACCACGTGCGTCAGTTGCGCCACGTTCGACCGCGGCGCGCCATGGGTCCCGCCACGACCGCTCCGGTCTCCCCTCGACTTCGCTCTGTGTCGCGAAGCTGCGAATCGCAATCACGAATCGAACCCGCGGATGCTGGGGACACCCGCCATTACGCCGCTTCACGAATGTACGAATCGCGAGGTTGCGACAGGGGGACACGAATGGCCGGCCACGACGCTCGGGCGCGTCGGCGGTGGCGACCGTCGTAGATTGCCCGACGCGAGTTCACGAGCGGGGAGTCCGGACGAGACATGGGCGACGAGAAGAGGAAAGTCCGATTGCGCGATGTACGCGGCGAGGCGTGGTCGCTGATCGTCGCGCAGCGGGGACCGCTCGGTGTGGGCCTCGGGCTGATGATCATCGGCCGTCTGGCGAGCTTCGTCCTGCCGGCGAGCTCGAAGTTCATCATCGACGATGTGATCGGGAAGGGGCGCCCGGAGCTCCTCGTGCCGATCGCGCTGGCTGCCGGCGCGGCCACGCTGGTGCAGGCGGCCACCTCGTTCGGTCTGGCCAGGATCGTGAGCATCGCCGCGCAGCGGGCGATCCGCGACATGCGCACCACGGTCCAGGCGCACGTGATCCGCCTGCCGGTCGCGTTCTTCGATGCCACAAAGTCGGGCACGCTGATCACCCGCATCATGAGCGACGCGGAGGGCATCCGGAACCTGGTCGGCACGGGGCTGGTGCAGCTCGTCGGCGGTCTCACGACGGCCGTGCTCGCGCTCGGCGTCCTTCTGTGGCTCAACTGGGCGATGACGATCGGCGCCATCGCCCTCCTGGCGGTGTTCGCCGTGGTCATCGGCTGGTCGATGAAGAAGCTGCGACCGATCTTTCGCGAGCGGTGGCAGATCGAGTCCGAGGTGACGGGGCGGCTGGGCGAAGCGCTGGGCGGCGTGCGGCTCCTCAAGGTGTACGTGGCCGAGGAGCGCGAGCGCGGCATCTTCCACGACGGCGTCGACCGGCTGTTCCGCACGATCGCGAAGACGATCACCGGGACATCCGCCGTGTCGGCCTTCTCGACGGTGGTGGTGGGCGCGATCAGCATGCTCATCATGATCGTCGGCGGCCGCGCCATTCTCGCGGGCAGCATGACCCTCGGCGACCTGGTCATGTACATCTTCTTCGTCGGGCTCATGGTCGCGCCGCTGGTCCAGATCGCCTCCATCGGGACGCAGCTCAGCGAGGCGTTCGCGGGTCTCGACCGGATCCGGGAGATCCGGGGCAAGCCGACCGAGGACGCGGAGGACGATCGCCGCGAGCCGGCGGCGGAGCTCGAGGGGGCCGTCTCGTTCGACGGCGTGGACTTCGAGTACGAGCCCGACACGCCGGTCCTGCGCGACGTCTCCTTCGACGCGCCCGCCGGCACGACCACCGCGCTCGTCGGCCCGAGCGGGGCGGGGAAGAGCACGCTCATCAACCTGGTGATGGCGTTCGCGCGACCGAAGCGCGGGCGCGTGCTCGTGGATGGGCGGGATCTTGCGATCCTCCGCCTGCGCGACTACCGCCGGCAGCTCGGCGTCGTCATGCAGGAGAACATCCTGTTCGACGGAACGATCGCCGAGAACATCGCCTTCGCCCACCCGGACGCCCCCGAGGAGGAGATCATCGCCGCGGCGCGCGTGGCGCACTGCGACGAGTTCGTCGACCGCTTCGAGAACGGGTACGACACGGTGGTGGGTGAGCGCGGCGTCAAGCTGTCGGGCGGGCAGCGCCAGCGGGTCGCGATCGCGCGGGCCATCCTCGCCGATCCCCGCATCCTGATCCTCGACGAGGCCACCTCGAGCCTGGACAGCGAGAGCGAGGCGCTCATCCGGGACGGCCTCCTGAACCTGCGCCGCGGGCGCACGACGTTCGTGATCGCGCACCGGCTGTCGACCATCCAGAGCGCCGACCAGATCCTCGTCCTCGACGGCGGTCGGATCGTCGAGCGCGGACGGCACGTGGAGCTGCTGGCCGACGGCGAGGGCCTGTATCGCCGACTGTACGAGAAGCAGCGCATGATCGTGGAGGACGCGTACGTGAACCCAGGCGAGGATCCGATCCCGGACGCCGCGCGGCCGGGTCCGGAGCCGGACGACGACCGGGCGATCGCGTCGGCATCCCGCCGTCTGTGATGGGGCGTCCCTCCCCCGGCTACTCCGCCCTCACCGCCACCATCGGATCCACACGTGACGCCCGGCGTGCCGGGACGAAGTTGGCGAGCGCCGCCACCGCCGCCAGGATCCCGCACGCGAGGGCGAAGCTGACGAGATCGAGGGGGCCGACGAACAGCACACTCGACAGGAAGCGCGCGCTCGCCGCGGCGAGCAGCACCCCGATCACGGCCCCGACCGCCACGAGGGCCATCCCCTCGCGGAGAACCATGCCCACCACCATGCCGCTCGCCGCACCAAGCGCCTTCCGGATCCCGATCTCGCGCGAGCGCCGGCTCACCGAGTAGTTGACGACGCCGTACAGACCCACGGAGGCTATGACCAGGGCGAGGATGCCGAAGATCCCGATCAGCCAGGCCCCCGCCCGGATGGGGAACAGTCGTACGTCGGCGAGCCCTCGGGCCGTGCCGGTCCCGAGGAAGACGAGGTCCGGATCGAGCGCCCGGAGCTCCCTCTCGAGGCCGAGCACCGACCCCGTGGCCGGCGTGGCGGTGCGCACGAGGTAGTCGGCGTACATCGCGTCGTGTCGGAGCGGGATGTGGATGTAGGGCTTCGGCGACTCGCCGGGGGTGTCCACCTTGTAGTCCCCCACGACGCCGACGATGCGGTACGGGCGCCCGCCCCACGACGTGCGGAACTCGTGCCCCACCGCGTCCTCGTTCGGCCAGTAGCGCTCGGCCATCGTGCGGGTCACGACGGCCACGCGCTCGCCGCCGTCCCGGTCGGTCTCCTCGATCCCGCGGCCTGCGAGGATGTGCAGATCGAGCGCGTCGAAGTAGTGCTCGTCGACGCTCGCCCCGTCGATGATGTAGGGCCGGCTGTCGGCGGACGTCTGATGGCCGTCGATGAATACCCCGAAGCCGTTGTTGTTGAGCGACAGCGGCATGCGGCTGGCCAGCCCCACGGCCTCGACCTGTGGCAGGGCGCGGATGCGCCGCGTGCTCTCCGCGATGAAGGCGGCGGCCTCGTCGGGCTCGTAGCCGTTCATCTCCAAGGCCAGCGACAGGTACGCGATGCGGTCGATGTCGTACCCCATATCGACGCGCCCGGCGGCGTCCAGGCTCCTGACCAGGAGCGCACCGGCGACGAGCACGACGATTGACACGGCGACCTGGACCACGACGAGCGCGTTCCGGAGGCTGAGGCGCCTCCGCCGGCCGTCGCCCTCGCTCGTCCCCTTGAGGGCCGGCACCAGCTCGGCGCGCGACGCACGCCACGCGGGCACGAGTCCGAACGCGATGCCCGTGCCGCACGCCACCAGGAGGGTGAACACCAGCACACGCCAATCGGGCGTGACGTCGAGCCCCAGGTCGATGGGGAGCGGCGGCTGGAACCGGGCGATGAAGCGCGCTAGCCCGTGCGCGAGGGCCATGGCGAGGGCCCCGCCGGCGAGCGAGAGCATCATGCTCTCGGTCAACAGCTGGCGCACCAGACGCCCCGGACCCGCTCCGAGGGTGTGGCGCAGGGCGAGCTCCCGCGCCCGGGACGAGGCGCGGGCGAGCGTCATGTTGGCCAGGTTGGCGCACGCCACGAGCAGCACGAGACCGACCGCGCCCAGCAACACCATCCCCGCCGGCGCGATCGTGCGGTCGAAGTCCGGGTTGAGCGCCACGTCGTTCGTGGCGAGGACGGCCACGCGCTCGAGCTCGTTCGTCTCCGGATACTCGGCCGACAGCCGGGCCGCGATCCCCTCCATCTCCGCTCGTACCCGGTCGACGGACACGCCCGGCTTCCTTCGTCCCTTGATCCACAGGAAGTGCTGCCCGCGGCGTTCGAGACGGTTGTCGCCGCCACCGGCGCCCGACCCGCGCTGGTTCCCGAGCGGCTCCACCTCCTCGACCATCGTGACGGGCAGCCACATCTGCGCGGTCACGGCGGGGAACATCCCGCCGAACCCGTCAGGTGCCACCCCCACCACCGTGTACGTGGTCCCGTTCAGCCTGAGCGTGCGCCCGACCACGTCCGGGTCGGCCGCGAAGCGGCTCTGCCAGAACGGATAGCTGAGGATCGCGACGGGGGCCGCGCCCACGGCCGCGAACTCGTCGGGGGAGAACCCGCGCCCCATGACCGGTCTGACGCCGAGGACCTCCAAGTAGTCCCGCGACACGAGCTCGCCCACGACGAGCTCCGAGCTCCCCGCGATCGACAGGCTCGCGAAGAAGTTCGTGAACGCCATCATCCCCGAAAGCGTCTCGGTCTGGTCGCGATAGTCCACGAAGTTCGGATACGAGCTCGACCCGTGGTCCGACGAAGTAGCGGCGCGGCCGTAGATGTCGACGAGCTGCTCGGGGTGCTCGACGGGGAGGGGCCGGAACAGCACCGCGTTCACGAGGCTGAAGATGGTGCTGTTGACGCCGATCCCCAGGGCGATCGTTACGACCGCGACGACAGTGAATCCTGGCGCGCGCAGCAGGGAGCGGAGTCCGTAGCGGAGATCTCGAGTCAGCTTTTCCATGTCGCTCCGTCCTGGCCGCACGGTGAGGAGCCGCAGGTACGTACGGCGCGGCGAGTCGAGGCGTTTCGCCCGCCCGCCGCCCGGGGACGCGAGTGGTGCAGCTCGCCGGGGCGTCGGCGAGCCGTTACCAACACCCGGACCCGGGATTCGATTCCACGCCAACGTAGCACGGCGAAGGGGACGTGCCAGCGTGGGGGCCAGAAACGCGTGCGACTCCGTGGGCGCCGCGTCCAGATTCTCGCTGGGCCGCGACGGCCTCGCGTGCCCCGGCGGCGCGTCGCACACCGCCACGGGCGAAGCGGAGATCTGCACAGGAGGTCACCGTCACGGATGCATCGGTCGACGGACACCACACCTGCCCGGAGGTCGACTCGTACGACCGAAGACCGCCAACGTGGGGAGGATCGGGATCGAGATCAGGTTCGCGGCCGGGTCGTGAGTCGCCGCTCCGTCTCCCAATTCGGGGAGCCCGTCCGTCATGTTCAGCGGCCCCCGGTCGCGGCGTCGAACTGACGCTCGATGAGACGCCGCTCGTGCTCCGTCGGAGCGCCGGCGAGCGCCTCCTCGAGGAAGCGTCGGGCCGCCTCCAGCGAGCCCGCGCGCGTGTACAGGTTGGCCAGGACGGACACCGCCGGGCCGTGAGGGGGCGCCGCGATCGCCGCCTCGAGATGGTACGCACCGGCCTGCATCCGGTCCATCCTCGACGAGCGGGCCAGGTAGGCGAACCCCCGGGCGATGAGTGCCGCGTCCCAGAGCGACCGCTCCTGCCGATCGAGGGGGATGAGCCGCCCCTCGCCGCCCGGCCTGCGCGTGAGGACCGCGATCAAGCGACCCGACTCGCCCCGGAAGAGGCCTTCCATGTCGGTTTCGGGCGGAGTCATGCGGCCTCTCGACCCGGACGTCGGCTCCGGGGTTCATGATTCGCCATGTGGTCGTGGCGCAACAGCCGCGCGGGTCACGGATCGGCACCCGGACGATGCGGCAGGCGTCGTATCTCCCCGCCGCAGGGGACGCGCCCCTGCCCCCGCTACTACTGCCATGATGGCACGATCGTTGCCCCCCCAGGGCCGACTGGTTCGCACGCACGTCCGTAGCCTCCGGGAGGGGGAGGTGCGTGGTGTCCCGCCGGTCACGGAAAGACCCCTATCGACAGTGACGCCGTGCGCACACGACCGCCAGCGTGGCCCGACCGCATCGAGTCCGTGCTGTCGGTCGTCGGTGCGCGTCCGAATTTCATGAAGCTCGCCCCGGTCGCCCGGGAGCTCGCCCGCCGTCCCGACGTCGGGCACGTGATTCTCCACACCGGCCAGCACTACGATCGGGAGATGTCGGACGACTTCTTCACCGATCTCGGCATCCCCGAGCCCCACGAGAACCTCGAGGTGGGGTCCGGAAGCCACGCGCGCCAGACGGCAGCCATCCTCGAGCGTTTCGAGGCGTTCGTGGCGAGCGACCGACCCGACGTGGTTCTGGTGTACGGCGATGTCAACTCGACGCTCGCCGCCGCGCTGGTGTGCGCGAAGGCAGGGATCCCGGTGGCGCACGTCGAGGCCGGTCTCAGGAGCGCCGACTGGTCCATGCCGGAGGAGATCAACCGGATCGTGACCGATCGTCTCTCGAGCCTCCTCCTCCTGCCATCCCGCGATGCCGCGGACAACCTGCGGGCCGAGGGAGTTCCGTCCGAGCGTCTCGAGTTCGTCGGAAACGTGATGATCGATTCGCTCGTGCGCGCCTTGCCGGCGGCCCGGGAGCGCGACGCGGCCGCCGGGCTGGGTGTGGAGCCGCGGGGGTACGTCGTCGTCACGCTCCACCGGCCGTCGAACGTCGACCGACCGGACCGGCTGAGGGCCATTCTGCGGGTCCTCGCGGAGCTGTCCCGTCGGCACCCGGTCCTCTTCCCGGCGCACCCGCGGACGCGCGATCGGATCGAGACGCTGGGGTGGAGCGTCCCCCCGGGGTGCGATCTCCGGCTCCTCGATCCGGCTCCCTATCTGAGCATGTTGTCTCTCCTGGCCTCGTCGCGTCTGGTCATCACGGACTCCGGCGGGATCCAGGAGGAGACCAGTTTCCTCGGGATTCCGTGCGCCACCTTGCGGCCCAACACCGAGCGTCCGATCACGTGCACGGCGGGGACGAACACCTTGCTTCCGCCGGACGACCCCGGCCTGCTCGAGGCGTGCATCGAGCTGCTGGATGGAGGACCGACTGGAGACGCCGCGTGCGCGATCGAGCGCTGGGACGGGAGGACCGCCGGCCGCATCGTCGACGTCCTGTGCGATGGGGGGCATTATCCGGTCTGAGACGCCCGGCAGGGGAAGGAACGGTCTCGCATTGAAGATCGTCCGGCTGGCGGTCGGCGTGGCCCTGTTCGGCTGGGTGCTCGCCAGGACCGATGCGCCCGAGGCCCTTGCCCGTCTGCTCGGAGCTCCCTGGGCCCTCGCGGCCATCGTCGCGATCCCGTTTCTGGGAGCCGCCATCGAGGCCATCAGATTGCACCTGCTGTTCGAGGCGCAGGGTCTCGACGTGTCGATCCCGTACGCGTATCGCATCGTGGCCATCGCGACGCTGTTCAACTTCACGCTCCCCGGCGGGACGGGCGGCGACGCGCTCAAGCTCTACTACCTGTGCGGGCGACACCGGGGCCGCGTGCTCGAGATCGGGACCACGCTGCTCGCCGATCGGATCATCGCGCTGTTCGCGTTCATCGTGGTCACGCTGGCGCTCGGTCTCGCCGTGCTGACGGAGGTGCTCGACATCCCGTCGATCCGGAGCCTGTACGTGTTTCTCGCGGCGGTAGGCGCCGCCCTCCTCCTCGGAGCGGCGTTCCTCGGTTCGGCCAGGCTGCGGCGCAGCGCTCTCTTGGAGCGGGGCCGGGGACGCTTCTTCCCGCCGGGGAGCCGTGTCGAGCGCGTGGGACGCGCCGTGGCGACCCTGGCGAGCAATCGCGCCGCGTCCGTGAAGGCCTGCGCGATCTCGGCCGTGGGGCACATCGCCCTGGCAGCCATGTTCGTCGTCGCGGGGGCGGTCATCCTCCCGGACGCCGGACCGATGACCGTGTGCTTTCTCTCCCTGCTCGGACTCCTGGCCAACGCGCTTCCGCTCACCCCTGGCGGGCTGGGGGTCGGCGAGGCCGCGTTCGACCGGCTGTTCGGACTGGCCGGCCATGCCGGGGGAGCCGCGCTCCTGCTCGCGTGGCGTGCCGCCATCATCCCGGTCGGGGCTCTCGGCATGTGGTGGTATGCGCGGGGAGCCGGGTCGGGTGGCGCCCTCCGACCGGATCAGGTTCCGGAACCCGGGACCGCCCCACCACTGTCCCGCGACCTGCCCGGGGGTGCCGGGTGACCGTCCTCGCCGTGTCGGGGTACGGGCCCGGGGAGCGGGGGGTGTGGTCGGCCGGACCGATCGGCGCGTACGAACGTGCCGGCGCGGCCGCCGTCGATGCGCCGTTCGCGTGCGCGTTCTCTCGGGCCCGGCATGCGCTGGTCGCGATCCTCCGGTCGCTCGACGTCACGGGACGAGTCGCCGTCTCGGGCCTCACGTGCTCGGTCGTGCCGATGGCCGTGATGCGGGCCGGTCTCCGCCCGGTGTACGTGGACATCGATCGGCGGACGCTCAACATGTCCCCGGACGCCCTGTCGGCGATCGAGCCCTCTCCGGCGGTCGCCCTCTTCCAGCGCACGTACGGCAACGCGTCGGGGGCCGCGGAGGTGGCCGCCCGCGCCGGGGCCCTCGGCATACCGCTGGTGGAGGATCGCGCACAGGACGTCCCCCTGTCGAACGGGGAGGCCGCGCTCGGCAGCCACCCGATCGCGGCGCTGTTCTCGAACGACCTGTTGAAGCCCGTACCGGCCGGGGCAGGAGGGTTGGCGGTCACGACCGACCGGGCGCTCGCGAAGCGGGTGGCGGCGTGGCGCGATCGGGCGCCTGCCGCCGGGCCGCTGGCGCGAGTCGCCATCCGGGCGCGGGCCCTCGGAACCGCGACGCTCCTTCACCCGAACACGTACTGGACGCTGCTCGGCGTGCACGACATGATCGTCCGAGGCGCACGACCGGCCACGATCGATGAAGCGCTCGAGCGCGAGTTCGGAGAGCCCCGCACGCTCTCCGCCTGGGAAGCCCGGCGTGGTCTCTCCTGGATGCGCCGGGCAGAGGAGGTCGCGGCGCACCGGACGGCCCGCTCCATCGAGTACGCCGACGGCCTTGCCGGGCTCACGCGGTGCGAGATGCTCCCATGGCCGGCGGCACGACCGTACTACCTGTTCCCGGTCCTGGTCGACGACAAGGCCGCGTTGCTCGACGAGGCCCGCCGTCGCCGCCTCGAGCTGGTCGACTGGCCGGGCTCGACGCCCCTGTACGGCGTGAGGCGCGCGAAGGAACTGGCCATCTACGGATACCAGCCGGGGTGCTGTCCGAACGCCGAAGCGGTCGCCACGCGCCTCGTCGGGCTCCCCACCCACCCGCGGGTCGGGCCGGACACGAGCCGGCGCCTGCTGGAGCTCCTGCGAGATCGATATGAATAGGATGCCCCCCGTATCGACGGGACCCCGTTCCCTGCCGGTTCAGGCGAAGGCGTGATGGCCGTTTCCACGCAAGAGAAGCGATCCGAGAAGGCCTTCTACGACGACCTGTTCGGCCGCCGTCAGCGGTTCGATCAGTTCCAGATGGAGATCTACGAGCGGATCGCACACACGGCGGCCGACGGAGCGCCGGGGCGCCGGACGATCGAGCTGGGGTGCGGCTCGGGCTCACAGGCTATCTGCCTCGCCCGGTGCGGGATGCAGACCCTGGCGACCGACCTGTCCATCGAGGGCTGTCGTGTCGCGAGAGCCACCGTCGAGGGGGAGGGCCTCTCGATCGCGATCCTGAACGCCGATGCGGAACACCTGCCCGTCTCGGATCGAGTGTTCGACGCCTGCATCTGCGGGTTGCTTCTGCACCATTTCGCGGACTTCTCGCGGGTCGCCGACGAGATCGCCCGTGTCCTCCGGCCCGGCGGGGTCGTGGTCGCGCTCGATGCCAACGCCCACAACCCCGCGCAGTGGGTGTTCATGAACGTCCTGCACCGTCTGAAACGGAATCCGCGTCTCACCCCCAACCAGCGGGCGTTGTGGAAGCGGGAGCTGGTGTCCGTATTCGGCGCGCGGGGCTTCGAGGGATTCCAGTTCGAATCGGTGAAGAGCGAGCTCAGGAAGGACTGGCTGGGCGATTCTCCGGGCGCGTGGCTCAACTACCACACGCGGAAGCTCGTCCTCGGACTCACCGACCTGGTCCTGCCCCCCATCGCCCGGGGAAACCTGCTCCTGGCCGTGTTCCGCAAGTCCGACCCGTGACCCGTGACCCGGTCGATCGCTCTCGATGCTGACCGTCGAGCGCCTGTCCGAATCATCCCCGGGCGAACCGGCGGAGCTGTGGGATGCCTATATCGCGGGCAACCGGGATGCCGACCTGTATCACACGAGGGAATGGGCGGCGCTCATCCGGGAGGTGTTCGGGCACCGGCCCCACTACCTCCTCGCCCGGCGTGGCTCCCGCCCGGTCGGCGTGCTGGCCATATTCGAGATCCGGCTTCCGCTGCTCGGGCGAAAGCTGGTGTCGATGCCGTACGATGCGGGATCCGGAGGACCGCTCGCCGACGACCCGGAGGCGGAACGGGCCCTCGCCGGGCACGCACTCGCGCTCGCGAAAGAGCTGCGCGCGCGCTCGCTCGAGCTCAGGTGCGGCCACGACCGTCCCTCCCTGGAGAGCATGTCGTTCCACGTCGATCACCCGATCATGTTGTCGGAGACGTGCCTCGAGGCTGGGTCCGAGGCGTGGGAGCGGGTCGCCCCGGATCAGCGGAAATCCCTCTCGAAGGCGGAGCGGCGGGGCGTGCGCGTCAGGTTGGCCGATGATCCGGCGGACTATGATGCGTTCTACGAGGTCTATCTGCGCGTGTTCCGGGATTTCGGAACGCCGCCGTACGCGCGGCGCTACTTCGTGGCGGTGTCGAGGTCGCTCGTCCCGCACGCCAGGGCGCAGCTGCTGCTGGCGGAGCGCGAAGGCGCCGTCATCGGCGGAGCGCTGCTGTTCTGCTTCGGTTCCACGGCGATCAGCAAGTTCGCCGTGGTGCTACCCGACGCGGTCGAGTACCGGACATTCTCCGCCCTGTACGGAAAGACGCTCGACATCTGTATCGAGCGCGGATTCCGGAAGGTCGGATGGGGCACCTCCTCCCGAACGCAGACCGGGCTGATCGACTTCAAGGAGCGGTGGGGGGCCGAGACCCGTCCGGTCACTATCTACACGCGCACGAGGTCGGGTCGGCCGGTCTCGCTCGAGAAGTATTACGACTCCGATCCTCTGGCGCGGAAGCTCTGGCGCCGCCTTCCCGTCCGCCTGACGCCGGTGCCGGGCCACACGTTGAACCGCTGGTTCTGCTGAGTGGAGCGTACCCTGGCATGATGCCGGAGGACCGTCCACCCGGGACCGTTCACATCGACCTCGACGGCGCGAAGCATATCTTCGCGGCCCACGGGTGGGAGTATCCCCTCGACCGCGACGACCTCTTCCTCTCCGGGCTCGAAGCGGCGCTCGACTTCCTGGGGCGCGCCCGGGTGTGCGCGACCTTTTTCGTGATCGCGGAGGATCTCGGGGATCCGGCCAAGCGGGAGGCGCTCGGCGAGGTCGTCGCGTGCGGTCACGAGCTCGGGTCCCACGGCTGGAGTCACCGACGGCTGAGCGGATTGGGAGCCGCGGAGCTGGATCGCGAGATCGCGGACAGCCGCAAGGCGATCGAGGACGGGCTCGGCGTCTCCGTGAGGGGCTTCAGGGCCCCCGGATTCGACCTCGATCGAGCGGTCCTCGAGCGCATCGCGGAGGCCGGATACGCGTACGATTCGTCGTTGCATCCATCCCGCGGTGGGGCCCGCCGGCTCGGTGTCGACCGCATCCCGGCCCACCCGCATCGTCCCCTCGCCGGGCCCCTCCTCGAGCTCCCGCTGCCGGGGCACGGCGGGCTGCCGCTCCCCTTCCACCCCAGCTACGCCCTGGTGCTCGGCAAGTGGTATTTCGGCACCGGGTTACGACGCTTCGCGCGGCAGCGGGCACCGCTGGTTCTCCTGTTCCACCTCACCGATTTCGCACGACCGCTGTCGGAGGGTATCCGCGGTCCCGCGCAGCGGCTGTTCACCATCTCGCATCGATCGCAGCCGGACAAGCTCGACTCTTGCAGTGGCATGCTGAATCTCGCGCGCGAGCGCTTCCGCCTGGTAGCGACCAGCGAGATCTTGGCGCACCTCTCCGGGGGGGAAGAGGCGTACCCGTGAAAGCCGTCATCCAGGACCTCGCGAACGGCGAGGTCCGGGTCGAAGAGGTCCCGCCTCCGCAGCTGCACCCCGGGGGCGTCCTCGTCCGCACCCGCCGGTCGCTGATCAGCCTGGGGACGGAGCGTGCCGTCATGTCCCTGGCCGGCAAGGGACCGATCGGCAAGGCCCGCGACCGGCCCGACCTCGCGCGCAAGGTCCTGAACAAGGCGAAGCAGGAAGGCTACTGGGGGACGTACAGAGTCGTGCGCAACCTGCTGGCCTCCCCCATTCCGCTCGGATACTCGTGCGCCGGGGAGGTCATCGCGGTCGGAGGCGAGGTCACGGAGCTGGTGGCCGGCGATCGAGTCGCGTGCGCCGGGCTCAACTTCGCGAACCACGCCGAGGTCAACTACATCCCCCGCAACCTCGTCGTGAAGCTCCCCGCCGATCTCGACTACGATGCGGCTTCGTTCGTGACCGTGGGGACGATCGCCATGCACGGGGTTCGGCTGGCCGACCTGGCGCTCGGCGATGTGGTCGTCGTGATCGGGCTCGGGCTGGTCGGGCAGCTGGCGGCGCAGCTGGCGCGCGCCGGGGGCGCGACGGTCATCGCCACCGACCTCGATCCGGACAAGTGCGAGCTCGCCCTCCGACTGGGGGCCCATCGGGCAAGCGCCGATCCCGGTCGGGTGCAGGAGCTGGTGCACGGCATGACCGACGGCCACGGCGCGGACGCGGTGCTCGTGTGTGCCGCCGCCGAGTCCTCCGCGCCGCTGCGACAGGCCGTGAAGCTGTCGCGGATCCGCGGCCGCGTCGTCCTGGTGGGCGATGTCGGCATGGACCTGGAGCGTCGCCCCCTGTTCGAGAAGGAGGTGCGGCTGGTCGTGAGCCGCTCGTACGGCCCGGGACGCTACGATCCCGCCTACGAGGTGCGCGGGGACGACTATCCGTACGAATACGTCCGGTGGACGGAGCGGCGGAACATGCAGGCGTTCATCGACCTGCTGGCGCGTGGCGACGTCGAGGTCGCCCCCCTGATCACGCACCGGTACGAGATCGACGCGGCCGAGAACGCCTACCGGACTGTGAAGGGGGCCGATGAAGACCCTCCCATCGGCATTCTGCTCCAATATCCGGGGGAGGAGGGGCGAACACGGGTCGTCCTCTCCGGGGGTCGCCCCGCCGCGCCCCCCGGGACGATTCGCCTCGGCGTGATCGGCGCCGGACAATTCGCCAAGGGGGTGCTGCTTCCCGCCTTCGCGCGCTCGAACGACGTCCGGTTCGAGGGCTTCAGCACGGCCTCGGGCATCACCAGCCGGCGGGTGGCCGAACGGTTCGGGGCCGCGTTCTGTACATCGGATCCCGCGGAGATCATCGGGCACGACGCGATCGACGCGGTCGTGATCGCGACGCGCCACGACCGGCACGCGGGGCTGGCGATGGAAGCGCTGAGGTCGGGCAAGGCGGTGTTCGTCGAGAAGCCACTCGCGCTGGACGAGGACTCGCTCGCGGAGCTGTCCGAGGTGCTCGGGTCCTGCGAGAACCCGCGGCTCATGGTGGGCTTCAATCGCCGCTTCTCTCCACTGGCCGTCCGCTGCCGGGACTTCTTCCAGCCACGGACCCGTCCCCTGAACGTCTCGTATCGGGTGAACGCGGGCGCCGTCGAACGGGGAAGCTGGGTCCTCGACCCGGTCGAGGGTGGGGGACGGATCATCGGCGAGGGGTGCCACTTCGTGGACCTGGTCTGCTACCTGACCGGCTCCATACCCGAACGCGTATCGGCGGCGAAGACGTCCGGCGGACGGGAGGCGGACCTGGATCCGGATGGCATCGCGATCACTCTGCGGATGGCCGACGGATCGGTGGGCGTCATCCACTATGCGGCGAACGGTGACCCGAGCCTGCCCAAGGAATATTGCGAGGTGTTCGGAGGCGGACGCGTCGCCATCCTCGACAACTATCGCCGGGCCACTTTCCACGCCGGCAATCGGGCGAGGAAGAAGCGTCTGTGGAATCAGGCGAAGGGTCATGCCGAGGAGGTGGAGGCGTTCTTGCGCGCGCTCCTGCGCGCCGAGCCCATGCCGATCGATCCGGGGACGCTGATCGCGGTGACCCAAACGACGTTCCTCGTCCACGAGAGCCTCGAAACGGGGCGCACGGTGGAGTATCGGTCGCCCCTCCGGCACTCCGCGCGAGGAGACGCTTGAGCGCGGTCGACTGTGCGGCCCGCATGTACTGGGATGCGATTCGGACCGAGGCTCCACGAGTCCTCGGCCTCATGGACCGGGAGGGCATGAGCCCGACTGCCGGTTGCTGCGACCGGAACTACTGGGCCTGGAAGTTCGTCGACTTTCCGGGCGCAAGGTTCCAGGAGTCGCTGTGCGCGCTGGCGTTCGTGTGGAGCGAGTCCGCGCCCGACAGCCCGTTCCGGGGGAGCCCGACGCTTCTGGAGTGGATCCACCTCGGCCTGGAGTTCTGGTGCGGCCTGCAACACCGCGACGGCAGCTTCGACGAGGCGTATCCGTTCGAGCGCTCGCTGGCCGCGACCGCCTTCACCACCTTCTACGTTTCGGAGGCGGTCGAGATGCTGGGGGACGCGATCCGCGACCACACCCGGGAGCGGGTCGTCGAAACCGTGCACGACGCCGGGCGGTGGCTGCTCGCCAACGACGAGTCGCACGGCGTGCTCTCGAACCACCTCGCGGCGGCCGCCGCGGCTCTCGCGCACGCCCACCGGCTCACCGGAGTGCGGGCGCTCGGGGACCGCAGTCGGTACTTCCTCGGCCTCATCCTGTCCCGTCAGTCCGACGAGGGGTGGTACGAGGAATACGGCGGGGCGGACCCCGGCTACCAGACGCACGGCAGCTTCTATCTGGCGCGCTGTCTCGAACTGGCGCCCGACGAGAACCTACGGCGGAGTCTGTATCGATCGGTGGACTTCATCGCCCACTTCGTGCACCCCGATCGCAGTCTGGGCGGCGAATACGCCAGCCGGAACACCAAGACCTACTATCCGGCCGCCTTCGAGATGCTGGCCGCCGAGCACGAGGGAGCGGCCTGGATCGCCGGACACATGCGGCCGGGTGTGGCGGTGGGCGCCGCGGCGAGCCTGCGCGGCATCGATGCATACAACTACTTCCCGTTCCTCAACAACTATGTGTTCGCGCTGCGAGCCTGCGCCGAGCGCGATGGGGATGGAGGGATGGCGCGGGATCCGACCCCCGGGAGCGGCTGCACGCGCTTTCCGGATGCCGGCCTCCTGAGGGTCCGGCGACCGAGCTACGAGCTGTTCATGGGGACGACCAAGGGCGGCGTGCTGAAAGTGTTCGACCGGTCGACCGGAGAGCTCCTGCTCTCCGACTGCGGGTACGTGGGCCGGCTGTCCGACGGGCGGCTGTGCTCGAGCCAGTACCTCGACCCCCGGCGGCCCGTCGAGACGCGCGATGACGAGGTCATCGTGGAAGGCTCCTTCATGGAGCTCGGTCGCCCCGCGATGACCCCCGCACGGTTCATCGGCTTCCGCCTGTTCAGCCTGACCGTGGGACGGGTTCCCCCTGTGGGGCGCTGGCTCAAGAGACTCCTGGTCCGTGTCCTCATCCACCGCAAGCGGCCGATTCCGCTGCGCTTCGAGCGTCGCGTTCGGTTCGCGGAGGGCATCGTGGAAGTGGAGGATCGCATCGGGGGACCGGGGCTGGCGCGTCTCGAGAGATTGGAGTGGGCCCCGCTGCTGACCACGATCCACATGGGCTCTGCCCGCTACTACGTGGCCAACGAGCTCGCGAGCGGCGCGGAGCGCTCCATCGACCTGCGCGAGCTCGCGACGGGGGCTCCGCTGCGCCGCTCCGCCCGCCCCGTTCGCGCGGACGCCTGATATGTGCGGCATCTGCGGGTACGTGGGAATCCACGAGCCGGGGCTGCTTCGATCGATGACCGAGGCGATCGCGCACCGGGGTCCGGACGGGCAGGGGTGCTTCGCGGAGGAGGCCATCGGGCTCGGTCACCGGAGGCTGAGCATCATCGACGTGGCGGGCGGTCAACAGCCGATCTTCAACGAGGATCGTTCGGTGGTGTTGATCGCGAACGGCGAGATCTACAACCACCGGGAGCTCCGTTCCGAGCTCGAAGCGAAAGGCCACCGCTTCCGCTCGCGGTCCGACTCGGAAGTTCTGGTCCACCTGTACGAGGAGGAGGGCCCGGAAGGCGTGCGGCGGTTGGGCGGGATGTACGCCTACGCCATCTACGATACGCGGGATCGCTCGCTGTTCCTCGCGCGCGATCGACTCGGCATCAAGCCCCTGTACTACGCGGACCTCCCGGGCGGCCGGTTCCTGTTCGCGTCGGAGAGCAAGTCGATTCTCCGCTACGGGGGACTCCGGCCGACCCTCGACCCCCGCGCCGTGCACGACTACCTGGCGCTGCGATACGTGCCCGGGCCGGGAGGGATGATCGCCGAGATCCGCAAGCTCCCGGCCGCGCATTGGGCGCGATACCGCGATGGACGCCTGGAGCTCAGGCGCTATTGGCAGCCCGAGCTGTACGAGGGCCCGTTCCCGTACCGGGACGAGGAGTACCTCGAAGGTTTCGCGCAGCGCTTCGAGATGAGCGTAGAGCGACGTCTGATGTCGGAGGTGCCCTTCGGCGCCTACCTGAGTGGCGGGCTCGACTCGAGCGTCATCGTCGCCGCCATGGCGGCGCGCGTCTCGACCCCGGTCCGCACGTTCGCCGTCGGGTTCGACTATGCGCACGACGAGCTCGCGGCGGCGTCCGAGACCGCCCGCCTGCTGGGGTGCGAGCACACCGAGATCGCCTGCACGATCGACGACATCGAGCTGCTCCCCGACCTCGTGTACCATCTGGACGAGCCGCTCGGCGATCCCATCGTGATCCCCATGCACCGCCTCGCGCGGACGGCCAAGAGCCACGTCACCGTGATCCAGGCCGGGGAGGGAGCGGACGAGATCCTCGGCGGCTATCTGTTCCACAAGGCCCTGTTGGGTGGCTGCCGACTGAATCGGGCCGTGCCCGGCTTCATTCGCCGCGGCCTGCTCGGCCCAGCGCTGCGGGCGACCCCGGCCCGCGTCCTGAACCTCGCGTTCAGCTACCCGGCGGCGTTGGGTGGGCGCGGCAAGCAGAAGCTGCTGGACTACCTCGATCTCACGGGTGCCGACCGGCTTCCGGAGGCGTATCGGCACCTGATCTCGCTGTTCGACGCGCGCGATGTCGAGGCGCTCTACGCGAACGAGTTCGAGCGGGCCCTCGGCGATGCACCGCCACACGAACTCGCGTCGCCCGACGGTGCGGCCCCGTACCTGAACCGCATCCTGCACCTCCAGTTCGCGCACTGGCTCCCGGACGACATCCTCATGAAGCAGGACAAGATGTCGATGGCCAGCGGCGTCGAGGTGCGGGTTCCCTTCCTCGACCACGAGCTCGTCGAGTACGTGCTTCGCGTCCCCCCGCGCCTCAAGATCCGGGGTCTGACGTCGAAGCACCTGCTGCGCCGCTACGCGTCGCGAGTCCTCCCCGATCGGATCGTTCGGCGCCGCAAGATGCCGTTCTATCTCCCGCTCGAGAAGTACGCCCGACACCCGACCTTCCTGGCGTTCGTGGACGAGACGCTCTCGGAGAAGACGGTGAGGGAGCGGGGGCTGTTCCGGCCGGCCGGGGTGCAGGCTCTCCGTGACCGGGCCGTGGGCGGAGAGTTCGTGTACGTCAAGCAGCTCTTCAGCCTGGTGGTGCTCGAGCTGTGGATGCGGGGGGTGTTCGACCGGTCGGGCCGGACGGGCGCGAGGCGAGCGGGATGAGTGCGCCGGCGCTTACGCGGCCGCGCGGGCCGCTCGTCGGGCTCGCCCTGGGGGCGTTCGCGTGCTACGCGCCGGGCTTCTGGTGGGGGGCGCCGCACGCCACGTCTGCGGACAGGGTCCGGCCCTGGGGTGTCGACGACGAGACCCCGCTCGGCACGCTCGGACAGGTCGCGGACATCGTCGCGCCGCGACCCCGCCGCAATGCCGGCTACCCGAAGATGCACGCGCTCATGTCGACCGCCGCGATGGCCCCCTACATCGTGTGGAGCCGGGCGACGGGTCGGATGTCGGGGTTCGACGACGAGTACCCGTTCGGGTTCGCCGACCCGGTGACCGGGATCGAACGGCTCTCGAACGTCGCGCACCTGCTCTCCGTCCTGCTGGGCGTGGGGATCGTGCTGGCCGCGTTCGATGTGGGGCGTGTGCTGTGGACACCGGGGACCGGCGTCCTGTCGGCATCGTTCGCTGCGGTGGTCTTCCCGATGTTCTACTACGCCCGCACCGGCAACGTGGACGTGCCGATGTTGTTCTTCATAGCCCTGGCCCTGTCCGCCTATGTCCGGGCGTTGCGCGGTGGGGTCACTGCGCGCCGCGCGGTGTGGGCGGGGATCTGGATCGGGCTTGCGGTCGCGACGAAGGAATCCGCGTTCGGCGCCGTGGCCCCCATCCCGCTCGTCATGGCGTGGATCGCGGTCCGGAATCCCGCCGAGGCCGCGCCCGACGGCATCCGGAAGCCGCTCTTGTGGGGTGGCCTCGCGTGCGTCCTCGCCTACGGTCTCGGCAGCGGGCTGTTCCTGGATCCGGGCTGGTACATCGATCACGTCCGATTCCTGCTGGCCCGGACCGCCACCGTGGCCCGGGAGGGCGAGGGGGTCGTTCGGAGCTACCCACGTACCTTGTCCGGCGACCTCGCCTACCTGGGTGCGGGGGGTCGGTATCTGGTCTCCGCCATGAACCCCGTGATCTTCGGGCTGGGGGCGGTCGGGGTGGCGCTGGGGCTTCGCGAGCGTCGCACGCGACTGCTGCTGATCCCGGCGTTGGGATACGCGATCTTCATGTTCCTCACGGTCCGCACGCTTCAGCTCCGCTACGTGCTGCCATTCGCGTACGTGCTCGCGATCCTCGCCGGCGGGGCGGTGGCATCCGCGTGGCGCTCCGATCGCGCGTGGCTGCGAATAAGCGCCATCGCGGCGGCCACCACCGGTCTGGGGATCGGGCTCCTGTGGGGTGGCGAGCTCACGTACGAGATGGTGCGTGACTCCCGGAACGACGCGGCCCGATGGCTGGCCGCGAGGACCGAGAGCGGGGACCGGGTCGCCTACTTCGGGCCCATCCAGAAGCTGCCGCCCCTCGAGCGCGGTGTCGTCTCCGACCAGTCCGCTCCCTTTGAGGGGATGTGGGCCACGCGTCCGGATGACGCCGTCGCGCCGAGGAAGATCCTGGATCACTGGGAGCGAACGCGGCCCGCCTTCGTCATCGTCATGCCGGACCACGTCAGCTATCCGGGCGTGCCACACAACATCACGCTGCCGCCCGAGCTCTTCGACGCCCTCGAGGCGGGCGCCACGCCCTTCCGGCCGGTCGCCCGATTCCGGACGGAGCCGCTCCTTCCGTGGACGGGCATGCCGGCGCTCGACTACCCGACCGTCAATCCGACGATTCGGATCTACGAGCGAGTCGATGGAGCGGCGCGAGCCCACGGAGGGGACCGGCCACCCGGGGGTGGACGTTGACCAGAACGACTTCGGACGATCCGAGGGCGGGTCGCGAAGCGACGGAGAGACGTAGAGAGATGAGCATGAGAACCAATCCCGTGGTAGACATTCCGGGGCCCATGGCGACCCCCGGCGAAGCGGCCGTGGACGTGTCCGTCGTGTGCCCCTTCTACAATGAGGAGAAGATCCTCGAGTCCGCGGTGCGGCGACTGTTGGCACGTCTGGAAGCGATGGAGGAGTCGTGGGAGCTGCTCATTGTCAACGACGGCTCGACGGACGGTTCGGGCGAGATCGCGGCGCGGCTCGCTGCGGGGCACGAACGCCTCCGATGTGTGGGATACACGACCAACCGCGGGCGCGGGTACGCGCTCAGAACGGGAATCGGGGCGGCCCGGGGAGCCGTCGTGATCACCACCGAGATCGATCTCTCCTGGGGCGAGGACATCGTCGAGCGGCTCCTCGCCGCAATGAACGAGTGGCCCGATGCCGACATCGTCGTCGCGAGTCCGCATCTGCCGGGCGGCGGGTACAGGAACGTGCCCGGCAAGCGGGTCTTCCTGAGCAGGTTCGGGAATCACGTGATCCGGGCCTGCATGTCGCAGGCCGTCACGATGAACACGGGTATGACGCGCGCGTACCGACGCGGAGTGATCCGCTCGCTGCCCCTTCGCGAGGATCGCAAGCAGTTTCATCTCGAGGTCCTGCTCAAGGCGACCGCGCTCGGCTACCGCGTACGCGAGATCCCCACGGTCCTCGAGTGGCTGGAGTACAAGCATGAGGGTCGGCGGGTGAAGCGGAAGAGCGCGTCGCAGCTCCGACCGGTCATCAAGTCGCACACCCTGTTCAGCCTGTTCGCCGAGCCGCTGCGGTACGTGTGGGCCATGAGCCTGGCCGCGTTGTTCGTCGGCATGACCTCGCTGGTGTGGGCGATCGTGCTCACGGCCCAGGGCGAGGTGTCCGTGTACATGGCCCTGCTGAGCGTGCTGATGGTCATCCTGTCGATCGTGCTGTTCGTGCTCGGCGTGGTCCTCCAGCAGGGGAACGCGATCCAGCGGGAGCTGTGGATGACCCAGCGCCAGCTCAACCGCCTGCCGGGGATGTCGGAGGCGGACGAGCGCGTGCGGGACGCCTCTCCCCCGCCGCCCCCCCGGGCGTGAGGGAGGCGACGGGGGGCCGGTGCTCCCCGCTCTCGTCTACGGCGGCTCCGGGACGAACAGCGGCCGCACCGCCACGTACCACCCGAGCTCCTCGCCCATGCGGCCGGCGGGGTGGAGGGACGCGAGCTCGACCGCCTCCTCCAGGTCGTCGGCCTCGACGACGAACACGCCACCGATCTCCTTCGACTCGATGAACGGCCCGTCGGTGATCAGGCGCTCTCCGCCCCGGCTGCGCACGATCCTGCCGCCTCCCGCGAGGCCCGCGTACAGCTGCACGCGCTCGTCGGCCGCGAGCTCCTCGTCGTACGCGCGGCAGCGATCCATGTAGACCTGCCGCTCCTCCTCGGTCAGCTTCTCCCACGCCGATCCGTCCCCACAGGCCAGGCACAGGTACTTCATCCGTCCTCCTCCGCCAGGTTGCCGTTGATGATCCACGCGGTCCCGTAGCGGTCGACGAGCATGCCGAAGCGCTCGGCCCAGAAGGTCCCCTGTATGGGCATCTTCACGTCGGCCCCATCCGCGAACGCGGCGAAGATGCGCTCGGCATCGGCGGCCCCGTCGACGTTGAGCGCCACCCACATGGTCCGCGACGTGCCGTCGCCCGGAGGCGGTCCGTCGGAGCCGTACAGCTCGGCGCCGCCGGCGATCAGCCGGGCGTGCATGATCCCGCGGTGGGACTCCGGCGGCATCTCGCTCGCCATCGGCGACTCGCCGTACGTCAGGATCCCGGTGATCTCGCCGCCCAGGACGTCACGGTAGAACTCGAACGCCTCCCGGCAGCGCCCATCGAAGTTGAGGTATGGAATGGACCGCATGGCTCGTCTCCCGTGGTTCCGGATGTGGATACGGGCCGGCGGAGGGACGGCGTGTGGCCCGCCGCCGACGTTCTTCACTCCATGGTCGAGCGGAGGGAGACGGATTCGACAGCCGGCACTCGGCCGCCGGGCAGCTAGATGCGAAGGGCCTCGTATCTCCGGCGTCGCGACCCCACCCGCGCCGCGTCGGAGGGGGCGCGCCGTCTACGGGACCGGAGTCAGCCGCGCCAGCGCGAGCCGTCCGGGACGAGCGGGCGGACCTCCATCACCCCGCCCACGGCGAGCGTCGGGAAGCGGGCGGCGATCTCGGTCGCCTCCGACAGGTCGCCGCACTCGATGAGGTGGTAACCCCCGAGGTGCTCCTTGGTCTCCATGAAGGGGCCATCGGTCACGGGCGCCCGGCCATCGTGACGGACCGTACGGCCCATGGCGGCGGGCTGGAGCTTGGCGGTGGCCAGGTGGCGGCCGGTGCGATCGAGATCGTCGAGCACGGCGTGGTACTCGTCCATGATCGCTTCGCGCTCGAACCTCGGGATCGCTTCCCACGCCTCCTCGTTGAACCGGCACAAGAGCAGATACTGCATCGGGTCTCCTCGATCACTCGTTGGTGTCGTCCGTCGTCGCCTCCCCGGCGACCCCCGCCAGCCTTCCCTCGAGAAATGCGCGCTGCGACGCCTCTCCGGTGAGCTCGAGGGCACGTCGATAGGCGTCGGCCGCCTCGGCATTCCGCCCGAGCCGGCGGCACAGATCCGCCCTCGTCGCGTGAGCCAGGCGATATTCGGCGAGCTCGCCCGACTCGAGCAACTCGTCGACGGCCTCGAGACCGGCCGCGGGTCCGTCGCGCATGGCGACCGCCACCGCCCGGTTGAGCGCCACCACGGGCGAAGGCTCGATCCGGAGCAGCAGGTCGTAGAGCGCCGTGATCTGGGTCCAGTCGGTGTCTGCCACCGAGGGCGCCTCGGCGTGCACCGCCGCGATGGCCGCCTGGAGCGTGAACGGGCCGAACCGGCGCGACGACAGCGCCCGCTGCACCAGGGTGGCTCCTTCCTCGATGAGCCCCCGGTCCCAGCGCGACCGGTCCTGATCCTCGAGCAGCACGAGACTGCCCGCCGGGGTCGTGCGGGCCGGCCGGCGGGCTTCGTGGAGGAGCATCAGGGCGAGGAGTCCCTCCACCTCGGGCTCGGGCAGGAGCTCGACGAGCAGGCGGCCCAACCGGATCGCCTCGTCGCTCACATCGGGACGGGTGAGCCCGTCCCCCGCCGAGGCGAAGTAGCCTTCGTTGAACACGAGGTATACGACGCGCAGCACGGTGTCGAGCCGCTCGGGGAGCTCGGCGCGCGCGGGCACCTCGTACGGGATGCCGGCGTCGCGGATCTTCGACTTGGCGCGCACGATGCGCTGCGCCAGCGTCGGCGTGCGGAGCAGGAAGGCGTGCGCGATCTCCTCGGTCGTGAGGCCACACACCTCCCGGAGCGTGAGCGCGATGCGCGCGTCGGCCGACAACGCGGGGTGACAGCAGGTGAAGATCAGACGCAGGCGATCGTCCACCAGACCGCTGTCATCGTCCAGACGCTCGGCCACCTCGTCGCCATCGGGCGTCTCGAGCCGGAACTGGTGGACGATCTCGGCCTCGGTGCGCGCGTCGTCGAGCTTCGATCGGCGGCGTAGCCGGTCGATCGCCCGGAAGCGCCCGGCCGAGATGAGCCAGCCGCGCGGGTTGCCAGGGATGCCGTCGCGCGGCCAGGTGCGGAGCGCCGCCTCGAAGGCATCGTGCAGGGCCTCCTCGGCGAGGTCGAAGTCGCCCAGCAATCGGATGAGGGTGGCGAGCACGCGCCGGGATTCATTCCGATAGACCTCCTCCACCGCGTCGTGCACCGGGGAGGCATCCGTGTCGCGCGCCGGGGTGTCGGCGGCCGGACGGGCCGGGTCGCGCGCACGGGAGGATCCGGATCTCATGGCGTGTTTCCCTGGGTGTGCGGAACGACCGCTCGCGGAAGGTGGCGGGTGTCCCGACCATCTACCCGACCTCGGCCGCGGCGTTTCCCGAGGACCTCGGATCGGCCGGATCTCGATGCTCCCCGCCCGTCCGGACGGGAGCCCGGCGGCCAGCCGAATCGCCTCGTTGAGGTCGCGCGCCTCCACCACGAGCACGCGGCTCAGATGCTCGCCGCCGTTCGTCGCGGGTCCGTCGGTCGTGATGGGTCGGCCCACGCGGACGCGGACGGTCGTGGCCGCACGCACGGAGTGCAGTGGCTCCGCGCTCACCAGGTGACCGCTGCGGCCCAGCTCGGCCTCGCAAGCGTCGGATTCGAATCGACACGTGGTGGATCGGGCCCGACCCGATTCGCACGCCATCTCCGGTCCGACGGCCTCGGGAACACGGCCGCGGGAGTGTGGACCACCGGGGAACCTGGCTGCCGAACAGGTTCACGAGGCCATCCCCGGTCGCCGGCGGGGCCCCGGAGAGCTTGTGCGAGTCTCCGTACGGCCATATATCAGTAACTGATATACAGGCCAGGAGACACGCTATGGCCAGTTCGAGCCCCGAGCCGCCGTTCAAGATCACGCCGATCGTGCTTCACGTCCTGCTGTCGCTCGGCGACGACGAGGCGCACGGGTACGCGATCATGGTCGAGGTGACCGCGCGCACGGGCGGGCGGGTGAAGATCGGGCCCGGCTCCCTGTACTTCACCTTGAGCCGGCTGGCCGACGCCGGGCTCATCGAGGAGGTGGAGGATGGGGGAGGGGACGACGAACGCCGGCGTACCTACCGTTTGACCCCGTACGGGCGCTCCATCCTCGTGTCGGAGCTCGAGATGATGTCCGACATCGTCCGCTCGGCCCGCGACAAGCGGCTGCTGCGCGACGCGAGCGCCGCCTGACCGGTGCGCCCCGTCGAGCCGACGTCGTTCGGGGAACGGCTGTTCCGCGCCTCCCTGCTCCTCTTCCCGCGCGCGTTCCGGCGCGCCTACGGGGAGGAGATGATCCATACGTACCAGGAGTACGTACGCGACTCCGAGCGGCCGGGCGTGCGCCTCGCCCTTCACCTCGTGGCTGACACGGTGTGGGCCGCGTTGCGGGCGCACCGCCATCGAACGACTCGTCGACGGGTGGCTCCTTCGGGCCCCGGGAAGGATCGAGATCCCATGCTGGCCGTTCTGGGCGACCACATCCGGCTGTCGGTGCGCACCCTCACCCGGCACCCCGGCTTCGCTGCGATCACGATCGTGACCCTCGGGCTAGGGATCGGGGCGACCACGGCGATCTACAGCGTCGTCGAGGCGGTGCTCCTCAACCCGCTCCCCTACGCGCAGGCGGGCGACCTCGTCTGGGTCCAGAACCGATACCTGCCGGGCGGTGGCGTCGGGGGCGTCTCGCCGGCCGAGCTCGCCGAGTACCGCGGGTCCGCCGGGGCCTTCGAGGGGCTCGCGGCCCTGTCCCTGGAGTCGGACAACCTCACGGGTCTCGACACGCCGCTGCGGCTCCAGGGTCTCCGTGTGTCGGGGTCCTACTTCGACCTGCTACGCGTCCCGTTCGCGGCCGGTCGCGGGTTCACGCCCGAGGAAGAGAGTCCCGGCGGCCCTCGCCCGGTCGTCATCAGCCACCGGCTGTGGCAGATGGCCCTCGGGGGCGATCCCGCGGTCCTCGGCCGCACCCTCGTCATGGGCGGCGTGTCACGCACGATCGTCGGCGTCGTGAGCCCCGGGCACACGCCGCTCGCCGGATACCTGTTCCCCGGTCGGAGTGTGGATTTCTGGACCCCCGCCGTGATCGACCCGGCGACGTTCGACGACAGGACGGTCGAGATCCACAGCCTGTTCGTCCTCGGGCGTCTGGCGCCGGGCGTCGAGCCGCCGGGTGCCGAACGGGCGCTCCTCCCGGCCGTGGCGCGTCTCGAAGCGAGGTATCCGGGGATCTCCTCGGCCGGCAGCCGCGACGTCGCCGTGACGCCGCTCCAGGATCGGATCGTCGGCGATGTCGGGTCGACGCTGTGGGTCGTCCTGGCGGCGGTCGGCCTCCTCCTCCTGCTGGCCTGCATCAACGTGGCGAACATGCTGCTCGCCCGCGGAGAGGCCCGACTCGGCGAGTCGTCCATCCACTCGGCGCTCGGGGCCGGCCGGTCACGGCTCGCGCTGCGGGCGTTGACGGAAAGCGCTCTCATCGGGTTGTGCGGCGGCGGGCTCGGCATCCTCCTCGCCTTCTGGGCACAGAAGGGCCTGGTGCGACTCGCTCCGCCCTCGTTCCCGCGCGTCGACGAGATCGGCCTCGATGTGCGGGTCCTCGCGTTCTGCGCCGGGATCTCCCTCGTGGCGGGCGCCCTCGCGGGGTCGCTCCCCTCGCTCCGGCTGGCGCGCTCGGAACCCTTCCAGGAGCTCAAGGCCTCCGGCAGGGGCGGGGCCCTCGGACGCCGTCGGACCATCCTGCGCCGGGCGCTGGTGGTCGCGCAGGTGGCCGGCGCCGTGGTGATCGCGTCGGCCGCGGGGCTTCTCGGACGGACGCTGGTCGCGCTACGCGCGGTGGACCCGGGCTTCCAGCCCGAGGATCTCCTCAGCTTCCAGGTCAACGCCCCGCGGGCGAGCTACGGGGATCCGGCGGCCATCCGCGCCCTGTATCGCACGCTGCTCGAGGACATCGATGCCCTGCCGGGTGTCGCCGCCGCGGCGGCGTCGTGGCAGACCCCCCTCCAGACCGGGATGAGCGATTGGCCGGTTCGTCCGAAAGCCGAGGAGAGCGAGTGGGTCAGCGCGGACCCCAACGTGGTGACGAACGACTACTTCGAGACGTTCGGGATCCGGCTCGTCGAGGGCCGGCTGTTCGACGAGTCCGACCTCGCCCGACCCGAAGGGTCCGTGCTCGTGAGCGAGACCGCGGCCCGCCGGTTGTTCGCGGACGGCCGGGCGGTCGGACGTCTGGTGAACGTGAACTTCGATCGGCCCGTATGGCGCGAGGTCGTGGGAATCGTCCACGATGTCCGCATCCGGGGTCTGGGGAGCGAGCCCGGACCCCAGACGTACTTCACGCTTTCGGCCCTGCCGTTCGGCCCGAGCCCGTCGCTCATGGTCACCGTCCGGACGCGGCGGTCGGCCGCCGACCTGCGGGGGGCTATGGTGGACATCATGCGCCGGCTGGACCCCGACATCCCGCTCGGGGCGGTGACGTCGATGGAGGACCAGGTGGGGGTCTCCGTCGCCCGCGAGCGATTCCTGACGATGCTCCTCGGCGCGTTCGCCGGCACGGCGCTGCTGCTCGGCGCGATCGGGGTGTACGGGCTGCTGGCCTACGACGTGTCACGCCGGCGTCGCGAGATCGGCCTCCGCATCGCCCTCGGCGCTCGACCCGCCGTGGTCCTGGGCGGGGTCGTGCGTGGCGCCCTCCTTCTCGGCGCGATCGGGGTCGTCCTCGGAGGGGCCGGCGCCCTCGCGACGAGCCGCCTGCTGGAGGGATTTCTGTACGGTGTCTCGAGCACGGATCCGCTGACCGTCACGGGCGTCGCCGGCGTCGTGCTCGCCGCTGCGTTGCTGGCGGGGTGGGTGCCGGCGAGACGCGCGGCCGCCGTCGACCCCCTGAGCGCGCTACGGGCGGACTGACCCGCATCGACTACGCAGCGACGCCCGCCTCGGTGTGAACGCCGCCCGCTGGAAGAACAGGGAGCTCGGTGGCGCCACGCCGTGCTTGCGGAAGGGCGCGACGATCTGTCCGTCCACATCGCGTGCTGGTGTAGCTCGTCCCAGATTGCCGACCGGGGACCCTCGTTCCCGAACAGGTTCACGATGTCATCGCCGTTCGATGGCCGGGGTGCGCCGGCCTGCATGGGGGGACGATCTGTCACCGGGAGGGTGCGAGGTCGGGTCGGAACGTCCCGTGTGAAGAGTCGCCAGCCGGTGGCCTCGGCCGATCTCCCCGTGTGTACCGGGCGTTGATGACTGCGGCCGGGGAACGCATAATCCGGCCCGTGTCGTGCGTCGGCATGCGACCACTCGCGAGAGACTCGCCGCCTTCCGACGAGCTCGGCAGCCGGGCGGAGGGCGTCCGCTCATCGCGCGTCTCCGTCCGCCTGGGCAATAATGACTCCTGGAGGCATCCATGAGCACTGGAAGCGGACCTCGCGCACCGCGGGGTGCCGGCGCGGGGCGCCTTCCGGCCGTCGGCGCATTCCTGGTGGTGGCGCTCCTCGTCTCCGCCGCGGCGACGTTCGGTGGCTGCGCCCGGGAACGGGACTCGCAAGCGACGCTCGCCCTCATCGACAGCGTCATGACGGAGCTCGGAGGTCAGGCGATCGGCGTGATGAACCGGACCCAGAGGTGGCGGATGATCAGCTCCGTCGGACCCGGGCTCCCTCCCCCCGGCTTCGACCGCGAGAACCTGCCCGACCCGGACTCGAGGGGCGCGGCGCTTCTCCAGGCCCATTGCCAGAGCTGTCACTGGATGCCCGCGCCACAGATGCACAGCGCGCGGGAGTGGCCGCTCCTGCTGAGACGCATGGAGCTGCGCGCCGCCACGCTGGGTGAGCACATGGGTGGTCCGCTGACCATCGAGCTCCTCGGGAGCGAGCGGCTGCTGGAGGGGATGAGGTGGTCGTACATGCCGTCGGCCGAAGACGCGGACAGCCTGCTCGCCTACCTCGAGGCCCATGCCATGCCGGTGGCCGGCCCGGGGGAGATCGGTACGGGGGACGACGCGACGCTGTACATCGAGTCCTGCACCCGATGCCACGAGACGCCGTCGCCGAAGGCCCATACGGCTGCCGAGTGGGCCGGCGTGGTGGGCCGGATGCAGGCGAACATGCCGCAGATGGGCGTCGATCCGCTGAGCGAGGACGTCAGGTCCCGGATCGTCTCGTTCCTCGAGAGCCACGCGGCGCCCTGATCGAAGGTCGCGCCGGGGAGCCGACATGGAGGCGACCTCGCCGCACGGGGTGGAGCGAGCCATGCGCTCGCTCCGCGCCCCTCCCGCCGCCCGGCCGGCGGCCGGCGTCGCACTCCGGCCGCGCGGCTTGCCGAGTCCGCCGGGCTCCTCCCACGTTGCCCACCGATCTCGCGTCCCGTTTTCAGAGCCACTCCAACCCGGGTTCACGCATGCGCCCCACCGAGCGGTTCTTCGAGCAGGTCAACCGGTACTTCGACAAGGCCGCAGCGCTCACCGACCACCCACCGGGTCTCCTCGACCAGATCAAGCAGTGCAACAGCGTGTATCACGTCGCCTTTCCGCTCGAGCGGGACGACGGCACGATCGAGGTGCTGCATGCGTGGCGCGCGCTGCACAGCAGCCACAAGCTGCCCGCGAAGGGGGGGATCCGCTTCGCCCCCACCGTGTCGGAGGACGAGGTCACGGCGCTCGCCGCGCTGATGACCTACAAGTGCGCCATCGTGGACGTGCCGTTCGGCGGTGCCAAGGGAGGCGTGCAGTTCGACCGGACGCGGTATTCGGAGCACGAGCTCGAACGCATCACGCGGAGGTTCACCTTCGAGCTCATCAAGAAGAACTGCATCGGGCCCGCCGTCGACGTGCCCGCCCCCGACTACGGCACCGGTCCGAAAGAGATGGCGTGGATCGTCGACACGTATCTGTCGATGCGTCCCGACGAGCTGCACGGGGCGGCGTGCGTGACCGGGAAGCCGCTCGCCGAGGGAGGGGTCCGCGGCCGGCTGGAGGCGACGGGTAGAGGCGTGTTCTTCGGGGTCCGGGAGGCACTCGACGATCGCGAGGAGATGAAGGCCAGGGGACTCGAGCCGGGTCTCGAGGGGAAGCGGATCGTGGTCCAGGGGTTGGGGAACGTAGGCTACTACACGGCCAAGTTCCTGAGCGAGGCGGGGGCCCTGATCGTCGCCATCGCCGAGCGCGACGTGGCGATCACGAACGAGGGGGGCCTCGATGTGGAGGCGGCTCGGTCGCACCTGGACGAATCGGGCGGCCTGTCGGGGTTTCCGGGCGCGACGGGGGAGATCGAGGAGTCGGCGCGGGCCCTCGAGCTCGAATGCGACATCCTGGTCCCCGCGGCCCTGGAGGGGCAGATCATGTCGAGCAACGTGGAGCGCGTACGGGCACCGATCATCGCCGAAGCGGCGAACGGGCCCGTATCCGCGGCCGCCAGCGAGAGCCTCCAGGAGCGCGGCGCGCTGGTCCTGCCCGATCTGTTCCTCAACGCGGGCGGGGTCACCGCCTCGTACTTCGAGTGGATCAAGAACCTGAGCCACGTGCGGTTCGGGCGCCTGCAGAAGCGCTTCCAGGAGACCAGCAGCCGTCGATTGCTGGAGGCGGTCGAGGGGGCGACGGGGGAGCGCTTCAGCGACGAGACCCTCGAGCGGATCGCGCACGGAGCGGACGAGGAGGACCTCGTGAACTCCGGGCTCGAGGAGACCATGGTGTCCGCGTACCACTCGATCGCCGAAGCGGCCCGCCGGGATGACACCGATCTCAGATCCGCGGCCTTCCGGATCGCGATCGACAAGGTGGCCGTCATCTACGGGCAGCGCGGGATCTTCCCCTGAGCGGTTGGGCCCGGAGTCGCACAAGAACGGAGATCGGCTCCCGGGTGCGCAGCATGGTGGGTGGGGCCGCCCGTCGGCCCAACCAACGCCGCATGGGTCGGGGACGTCCGGGACCCGCTAGCCCTACGCTACCACGTGTCCGCCGTCGGCCGCGCCGTCACCTTCCGGTCGCAGGGGGGCGGTCACGACCGCCACGACCCAGACGACGAGGAGCATGCGGAGGTTGGCGAGCACCCTCGCGTGGATGGCCAGGCCGAGGACCGCCGGTACCGCGCAGAGGAGGGAGAGGGCAACGGACCGGCGCACGGTGACGACGGCCCCCAGCGTCATCAGCGCGATTGCAAGCAACACCGTCACCTGCTCGGCCGTCGACCACCCCACGAGTCCAGGATCCGGCGCGACCACCGCCATGGCCGCGAACACGGAATACACTCCCGCCATGCACGAGAAGACCCTTCGCAGCAGGGCGGCGAGACGTGGATGAGCCGTCGAGCCCGAGCTTCGATCCCGACTCGCCATCGTCCGCCGCCAGCCGATATCCGCCGCCATGCCGGCCAGGACCCTCCACAGCACGTGAGCCGCGGTCGGGAGCGCCGGCCGATCACGTCCGGCGACACCTTGCTCCCACACGTCCGACTCCAGCTCCTCGATCCTGCGACTCCGGACGGCCTCGGACAGCCCCAGCGTGTACAGGCGGACCCACGCCATCACGATTCGTCTCGCGAGGGCCATGGACCTCCTCATGTTCCCAGAGCCGGGATCCGGACACGGTCGCTTCGGGTAGCTGCCGCCCGTCCGACTGCGGCCGCGACCTCCCTCCCGCGCGAGCTGAGTCGATAGAGTCGACGGCGCGGACGGCCCTCCGCCAGCGCCCGGTCGGCTTCCTCCCAACGGCTCGACAGCAGTCCCAGATCCTCGAGCCTCCGCAGAGCCTTGTAGAGCGTGCCATGCGAGGTGAGGACCCTGGCGCGCGATCCATCGGCCATCGCCGAAGCGAGCGCGAACCCGTGGATCTCGAGAGGATCCGATCCCCCGCCCGGTCGCGCCATCGCGGCCAGGATGCGCTGCTCGATCGGGAGGAGGTGCCCGGGCCTACGCCGCATGCGTACGAATCCGCTCAGAAGAACGGCGGCAGCGGTCGTGTCAACAGGACGCGACTGGAGTCGCTGTCCAGGGACCGAACGCGCACGGAAACGCTCGCCTCATCGGTCGCGACGAATGCCAACAGGGTACCGTTGGGAGACACGCGTCCGAACTCCGCACCGGCCTCGATGAGCTCGGCGTCGGGCGATCCGGAAGACAGCAGCCAGAGTGAATCGCGGGCGCCGAACAGGATCCCTCGACGGGTGAACGATGGCCAGACTCCCGCCGCGATGACGCGGAGGTCGGAGCCGTGCACTCCAACGACCGCCACCGAATCGGTCTCACCATCCGTGAGGAAGAAGGCCAACGACTGCCCATCGCCCGACCAGGTCGGGTTCTGCAGGTCCCGTGGGGCGCCGAATACCCTCGTCTTCCCGGCCCCGTCGCTGTCCATCACGAACAGCTCCTCGCGGCCTCCGCGGTTCGAGATGAACGCGAGGCGGTCACCTTCCGGTGACCAGGCGGGCTGCAAGTCCGCGCCGGGGTCGCGAGTCAAGCGCCGCCGGTTCGTGCCGTCCGCGTCGATGACGTAGATGTCGACGTTGTCGCCCTGTCTGCCGGAAAACGCGATCTGCGAGCCGTCCGGTGACCAGGAGACCCAGTAGTCCATCGGGCCGGCCGTGATCGGGTGGTAGTCCGTACCGTCCGCATTGATGACGAACACGCGATACTGGAACCCCTCCGGGGTCTCCGCCGACTCCAGGACCGAGATCGCGAGTCTCCTCTCGTCGGGGGCCCAGGAGACGTCTTGATAGAAACCGGGCGTCTCCTCGGCGATCGAGCGCGGTGGTTCCGACCCGGCACGGGCCGGCGAGTCCTCGGTGGATCCCCCACCGGTGCATGAGGCACCGGACAACGAGACGAGCAGCACTCCGCCGAACGAGATTCGCATAATAGGAAGATATCTTCGTTTTACGTGATTGGCCAGCCCCTCTTCAGGCTCCTTGCCCGGTGCGGACGGGACGCCTCATTTGGCCGGGGCTACGGGGTGCCTGCTCCTGACGACGTGACCGCCGATCTCGTTCCGGACCGCCCGTGGCGCGTCCTGAAGCTACCTCCGGCCGAATGGACATCGGATGACCAGCGACAGACTCGGAGTCGGGATCATCGGTTGCGGCTTCATCGGGAGGTTCCATATCCGCTCGTGGGCGGGCGTGCGCGACGCCGATATCCGGGGCGTCGTGAGTCGGTCTCGCGAATCGGCGGAAGAGGCTGCCGCCCTCGCCAGCGGGCTCGACGTGGGGCCGGCGCGCGTGTTCGAGTCCGTCACGGACATGATCGCGGACCCCGCGATCGATGCGGTATGGATGTGCGCGCCCAACTTCACCCGGCTCGAGATCATGGAGGAGATCGTGCACGCCATCGAGTCGGGCAGGGGCGAGCTGACGGGCGTCGCGTGCGAGAAGCCGCTCGGGAGGAACGTCACCGAGGCGCGCACCATGCTCGAGCTGGTCGAGCGCGTGGGTCTGCTGGATGGCTACCTGGAGGACCAGCTGTTCTCGCCGGGTGTCGTGCGGGGGAAGGACATCCTGTGGCGGCGGGGCGCCGCGCTCACCGGGCGGCCCTTCCTGGCCCGGGCGGCGGAGGAGCACGGCGGTCCGCACATGCCCTGGTTCTGGGAAGGCGAGCTCCAGGGGGGCGGCGTCCTGAACGACATGATGTGCCATTCGGTCGAGGTGGGACGCTTCCTCCTGACCCCGCCCGGCGCTCGCCGCGACGTGCTCACCCCGGTCGAGGTCACGGCGCACGCCTCGTGTCTCAAGTGGCAGCGGCCGCGGTACGCCGCGGAGCTCGCCGAGCGGAGCGGCGGGAGGCTCGACTACCGCGAGCGCCCCGCCGAGGACTTCGCGCGGGCGCTGATCGAGTACCGGGACGCCGAGGGCAATCCTCTCATCGTGGAAGCGACCACCTCATGGTGCTACGTGGGGGCGGGACTCAGGCTCTCGATGGAGCTCCTGGGGCCCGAGTACTCCCTCTCGGTGACCTCGCTCGATTCCGGACCGACGCTCTTCTTCAGCCGGGAGGTGCGGGGCGAGGCCGGGGAGGACATGGTCGAGAAGCAGAACGCCGAGACGGGGCTCATGCCCGTGGTGGCCGACGAGGAGGCCGAGTACGGGTACGTGGCGGAGAACCGGCACATGGTGCGGTCGTTCCTCGCCGGCCGGCGCCCCGACGAGAGCTTCTCGGACGGGGTGAACGTGACGGAGCTCCTCATGACGGCCTACATGAGCGCGGAGGAGGGGAGGACGATCGCCTTCCCGCCGCCGGAGCTCGAGTCCTTCGTGCCCGCCGTGGCGCGGGGGGAATGGAACCCGCGGGCCGGAAGGTGATCCCCCTCGCGACCTCGCGAGGGGGACCTTGAGGCTCCCTTCGACTCAGCTCACGGGTGCGAGATCGTGATGTCCCACTGGTAGTCCACGTGGCTGTCGCAGATCTGGTTCCACTCGGCACCGGCCTCGGCCGCCTGGCTGGCGACATCGGCGATCACCGCGTCCCGGTGCGTGTACAGCGTGGGACCGTCCACCGCGTCGATCGACAGGGCGCGGCGGAACTCACCCCCCGTATCGTGAGCCAGCCAGGTCCAGGCGTGGAGCGCGCCTTCTCCCACGTGACGGTTCAGGATCGGCGCCAGCGACCCCGCGAAGATCTCGTCGGCGCGGGCTTCATCCGCGATGCTGCACTCGTAGTAGGTCGTCATCCCGGCGGCCGGACGAGCCTGCGCGATGGCCTCCGGGTTGGAGGACGCCACGACCCGCCAGATGTAGTCGTCGTGGCCGGGGCAGATGTCTGTGAACTCCGTCTGCGCCTGCTGCATCGCGGCATCGCTCGCGTCCTGTTCGATCATCTCGTCGCGAACGCGTAGCAACGTCGTGCGATCCGGGGCGATCATGTACTCCGCGCGCCTCCAGTCGCCGCCGACGCGGTGCGCGAGCCAGCCCCACGCGAGGAGGTCCCCCGCCTGCACCCGGGCGTCGAGCCGCTCCCCGAACACGTGCTCCTCGAGCTGGTCGGTGAACGCCTCGCGATTCTGGTCGCATTCGTAGTAGGTCGCGAACACATACGGATCCGAGTCCTGTGCCCGCGCCGTCGCGGGAACGGCGAGGACGCCGACGGCGGCCGTGAGAATGAGATAACGTCGCATGGTCCCTCCTGTGGCGGTTCGGCGACCTGGACGTGATGAGGCCGCCAGAGACGTGATGAGTGATGTGACCGGACGGTTGGCGCCGGTAGCAGAACTCATGGTGGGAAAGCCTGATCTGAAGCCTTATCTTAGACCGAAGGTCCGAGCACCGCAATGACTTGGCCCACCATGTCGCCCGGCAGCGCTCGACCCACCCCCCGCTTGACGCGTCCCGCCCGGGGTGAGCAAGCTGGTGGTGGGCGCAACCTCGCCGCGGGTCGATGGCATGCGAGCCCTCCGAGCCGGTTGTCCCCGCCACACCCACGCCGTACAGGCCAGCCTCAGGGAGGTACCGATGTACGCACGCACCACGCTCGGTGTCGCGACCACGCTGATCACCGCGCTCTCGCTGGTCCCGCCCCTCGCCGCCCAGGAGGACGACGACGAAGGGATGCAGGAAGAGATCACCGTGACCCTCGCACCCAAGAACGACAGCGGCATCAGCGGCACCGCCGTGCTTCGCCACGAGGTCGATGCAATGGGCCAGCCGGCCCCCAAGGTGGTGATCGACCTGACCGGGGTGGAGGCGGGGCAGAGCTATTCGGCCCACGTCCACAAGGGCACCTGCGCCACGGGAGGCGGTGTGGTCACGGCGCTGGTGGCTGTCGAGGCACAGGGGTCGATGGCCAGCTCGACCACAGTCCTGGGCTCCGATCAGATCGCGGCGCTGGAGGCGGCCCACGCGGAGATGATGGACATGGCGAGGACCACCGACGACGAGGAGGACGAGGCGGAGGAGACCGAGGAGGCGTCGGGTGGCCTGTTCATCCAGATCCATATGCCCGATGGCCGGCCCGCGGCCTGCGGCGATGTGCCGATGATGGAGGACCACGAGGACGGAGGCGGGTCGCGCTGACACGCCGAGACCATCTCGGTTCGGACTCCCCCTCCGCTCGACCCCGGCTCCCTCCCGGGCGCCACTCGGGCGGGGGGCGAGCCGGGGATGCGAGCGACTGCGGCGGGCAAACCGTGACCCGACGGGCAGCGGGTCGCACGGATACGACCTGACGTGCGCCTGACGCCCGTCGACATCCTCGTCATCGCCCTGTACGGGGTCGTGGTCCTCGCGCTCGGCGTCGTGTTCGCGCGTCGGGCGGGGCGCAGCGTCGAGGACTACTTCCTCGCCGGCCGGCAGCTCCCGTGGTGGATCCTCGGCACATCGATGGCCGCCACGTGGTTCGCTGCGGACGCGCCGCTGGCCACGGCGGGGATCGTCCGCGAGCGGGGCCTGTACGCGAACTGGCTGTGGTGGTACGAGGGGACCGGTCTGATGCTGCTGGTCTTCTTCTACGCGAAGCTCTGGCGGCGGGCGGGGATCATCACCGACGCCGAGTTCATAGAGCTGCGCTATGCCGGCCGGCCGGCGGCCATCCTGCGAGGCTTCTCCGCCGTCTATCAGGGGCTCCTCCGAAATGCCGTGGTCATGGGCTGGGTCATGCTGGCCATGGTCAAGTTCAGTCAGGTGCTGCTCGGGTGGGATCCGGCGTTCACGCTCACCGTGTGCGTACTGACGGCGCTCGTGTACACGGCCGCGGCGGGGCTGTGGGGCGTGGCCGCTACCGACCTGCTCCAGTTCGTCGTCGCCATGGTGGGCTCCCTCATCCTGTCGGGCCTCGTCCTGTCGGCCGTCGGGGGCGGGGCCGCGCTGGTGGACGCGGTCCGGGCGCTCCCGGACGCCGGACCCGGCACGCTCGACCTGCTCCCGAGCGCCGCGCACGTGGGCCCGCTCGAGTTCGGGTCCCTTGCCTGTCTGATCCTGTTCCTGTGGGTGCGGAGCGGGCAGGGGGACGGATATCTGGCGCAGCGTATGTTCGCGGCTCGGGACGAGCGGCATTCGATGATGGGGGTGCTGTGGTTCGCGTTCGCGGGCATCGTACTCATGACGTGGCCGTGGATCCTGGTGGGGCTCGGATCGCTCGTCCTGCTCCCCGCCGCGACCGCCGGGGGCGAGCTCGCCCGGGATCCCGAGCTTGCCTACCCGATGATGATCGGTCATCTCATGCCGGCCGGCCTGCGCGGGCTCGTGGTGGCCGCCTTCCTGGCCGCGTTCATGAGCACGATGGACACGCATCTGTGCTGGGGCGCGTCGTATCTGATCAACGATGTGTACCGTCGGTTCCTGCGTCGGGATGCCGAGGAGACGCACTACGTGCGCGCCTCCCGTATCGCGGTGGCGCTGCTCGCGGTGCTCGCCGCGCTCGTGGCCTGGCAGATGACCTCCATCCAGCGCGCCTGGATCTACGTGATCGAGCTCACGGCCGGGATCGCGTTCGTGTGGCTCCTGAGATGGTACTGGTGGCGCGTGAACGCCTGGGCCGAGATCGTCGCCATGGCGGGCTCGGCGCTGCTGGCCAACGGCGGGGGGCTGGTGCGGCTGGCCGACCGTCTCGGTCTGGTCTCGAATGCGTTCGCCGACTCGGTGGCGGTGTTCTACGGTACCGACTACGACTTCGTCCGCGCGACGGTGATCGTTCTCGTGTGCACGATCCTGTGGGTGGGGGTAGCGCTCGCGACGGGCCCCGATGACCCGGAGGTGCTGGTGGCGTTCTATCGGAAGGTGCGTCCGGGCGGTTGGTGGGGTCCTGTGGCCCGGGCGGCGGGGGACGTACGTGTGGACGGCACGGCCGGGGGGCGCTGGCTGGGATTCTTCCTCGGGACCACTTTCCTGTACACGTCGCTCCTCGGCGTGGGGTACGGGATCACGGGGCGGCCGGCGGCCGGCGTGGTCCTGCTCGTCCTGTCCGGCATCGCGGGCTTCCTCACGCTGCGCGTGGCGCTGCGCGAGGGCGCCACGTCGACGACATGACGCTCCACATCGTCCTCGTCGGGGCGGGCAGTCGCGAGTTCGGACCCGCGACCACGGCCGATCTCCTGCTGAGCGACGCGATCTGCGAGCGCGAGCTGCGGCTCACGCTGATGGACCTCGACGCGCCGGGCCTCGAGCGCACGCGAGCCTTCGCGAGCGCCTGCGCCGAGGCCCTGGGTCGCGACCCGGCGATCGAGACCACGACATCGCTCGACGAGGCGCTCGATGGGGCGGACTACGTGATCCTGTCGATCGAGCGCGGGCGGTACTTCTACTGGTCCCAGGACTTCCATATCCCCCGGAAGCTCGGCTTCCGTCAGGTGTACGGCGAGAACGGCGGTCCGGGGGGGCTGTTCCACGCGCTGCGCAACATGGGCCCCTGCGTCGAGGTCGCCCGCGCGATGGACCGCCTGTGCCCGGACGCGTGGCTCCTCAACTACACGAACCCGCTCACCAAGCTGTGCGAGCAGCTCGCCCGCTCGAGCGACGTGCGGACCGTGGGGCTGTGCCACGGCGTGTTCGGCGGAATGGAGCAGGTCGCGGCTCTGCTCGGGCGCCCGGTCGAGGAGATCGAGTTCGAGGCGAGCGGGCTCAACCACTTCACCTGGTTCAACTCGATCCGGGACCGGGAGACGGGCGAGGATCTGTACCCGGAGCTGCGTGAGCGTGAGCGAGCCGCGCACTGGCTGTCGAGCTGGGACGAGATCGCGCTCAGCCGCACGCTGTTTCGTGCGTTCGGCCTCTATCCGTCGCCAGGAGCCAACCACATCGGCGAATACCTCGGCTGGGCCCAGGACTTTCTCGCCTCGAGTCCGCTTCAGTTCTTCTACGATCCGGCCGAGCTGGACCCGTGGACGGAGGGCCGCGTGCCGCCCTGGATCTACAACCTCGAGGAATCGCCCACCGACGTTCCGTTCGGCCACCCCACTGCGGAAGGCCGGCTGCGGCCGGGCGACAGATCGCGAGTCGACCCGACGGCCCCGACCCCGTCGGGCGAGCTGGCCATTCCGCTCATCGAGGGGCTGAGCTGCGGGGTGAGCCGGCGCCTGGATGCGATCGACGTGCCGAACCGCGGCTACGTGCCCGGCCTGCCCGAGGGCGTGGTCGTCGAGGTGCCGGCGATCGCCGATGGGACGGGGCTCGCCCCGGTCGAGACCCCGGAGCTGCCCGAGGGGGTGCTCGGCCTCCTCCGGCCCCAGGTCTCGATCCATCGACTCCTGTGCGAGGCGTTCGAGGAGGGCTCGCGCGACAAGCTCCTCCAGGCCCTGCTGCTCGACCCCACGACGCCCTCCTACCGAAACGCGGTCTGTCTGATCGACGAGCTGTGCGAGCTCCAGAAGGACGTCCTGCCTCCGCTGGAGTGGCACAGGTAGGGGTCGGTCGGGCCCGCCGGCGGGCGGCCGCGCGAGTCGGCCTCGGCCGCCCGGGCGCCGTCGGGTCTCGAGCCGGTCGAGGAGCTCGTACCGGTCGCGGTGCGCCTCCTCCTCGGCCGCCGGGGCCGCGTCGATCCTCATCAGCTCGTGCCGGCCGTCGGCACCCCACGCCGGCCACTCGGGGAGACCCGGGCCGTTCGGATCCCCCGTGCGCGCGAGGTTGGTCCACCACGTCGCCGTCGGGTCGGCCACCCGCCGGTCCTCCGCGCGCCACGCGAGGTCGCGCGAATCGAGCGTGTTGAACACGAACTCGATCTCCATGGCGTGCGCCGCCCCGGGATCGTTCTCGGCGGGAGGACCGGTCGGGGTCGGCTGAGGCTGGTCGAACGGGTACCGATACAGGGGCGCGAG
>Ga0315553_10000187_pt1 | contig 55596 bp, 58 predicted proteins | sample SalMarSW160140MG_FD_203099 | JGI IMG/M metagenome (GOLD analysis project Ga0315553, IMG submission 203099) | Salt marsh sediment microbial communities from the Plum Island Ecosystem LTER, Massachusetts, United States - Salt Marsh Sediment SW1601-40 ...
CGACAAAGACGCGGCGAAAGCGGCGTTCCGCGAGGCCGCCCGCCTCGCCAAGGCGAGCGGCGCCAAGGTGGCGCTCACCCTCTCGGACCCCTTCTGCGTCGACCGCCACCGCGACGATTTCCGCAAATTGGTCAAGGAAGGCGCCGACATCGTCTTCGCCAACGAGAAGGAGATCACCACGCTTTACGAGGTGAATTCCTTCGACGAGGCAGCCGATGCCGCCCTTCAGGATTGCGAGTTGGCGGTCCTGACGCGCTCCGAAGCGGGCTCGATGATCGTGGGCGCCGGCGAGAGCGTCGAGGTCCCGGCCGATCCCGTCCACAAGGTGGTCGACGCGACCGGCGCCGGCGACCTCTACGCCGCCGGCTTCCTCTTTGGGCTGACGAAGGGCATGGCGCTCGAGGCCTGCGGCCGGCTCGGCAGCCTGGCCGCGGCGGAGGTCATCTCCCATATCGGCGCCCGGCCCGAAATCAGCCTGAGCAAGCTCGCAAACGACCAGGGACTCTTGGATTAGGCGCGGGACTTGGGGGCCCTTGAGGCTGTTGCCAAACGGCCACGCAAGGCGAAAATCGTGTTGTAGGCCTTAGAGATAGGTCTGTCGCAGGTGATTCCCCTGATATGTTTTCCACAAATGCGCAGAAGCGCTTTGGGGGTCAAGAATGCGGAAATCCTTGTATCTATGTGCGGCGACCCTTCTCGGGGCGGTCGCTTCGGCGCAGCCTGCCGCGGCGCAGGACTACGCCAAGGCGACTGCCGGCGGCACCACGGTTTGGGCCGGCGGCGGCGTCCAGTTCCTGTCCCTTCCTGAAATTCACTTCACCGGCAAGCGGCACGGGACGTCGCTGGATCGGCAACCGAATAGCGAAAACGGCTGGCTGGATTTCGGCGGCTCGACCGGCGCCGGACTTGAGACACCGCTCGGCAATTGGGGCGGCTTCAACGTGACCGGCTCCGTCGATGGCTTCTGGTCCGGTATCCAGAACGACACGCGGACCAGGTGCAAAAGCCAGGACACCCGTTGCGTGGTCATCGACCCGACCGGCGCCAGTGTGTCCAGAAGCCTGCGGCTGAATACCAAGACCGACAGCGACATCGACTACTGGGGCGGCAAGGCCTCGCTGAAATTCGGCACCGGCGCACCGACCGAGGTGAAGCCGGAGATCTACCGCAACGACTATTGGATCGCCGGCTTCGACGTTCGTGGCATCGACCAGGACAACAGGCTGCACAGCTCGGCGGGGACGGTTTTCACCTACAAGGAGTCTCTCGATACCACCTATACCGGCGGGTTCATCGGCTTCGGCGGCGAGTACAGCTTCGGCTTCATCCCGGGCGTCAAGAATGTCGGTGGTCTCTACGACCGCCTCGGCCTGCGGACCTTCATCAATGCGACCGCCGGCTTCTACAACGCGAACACCGACTATAGCGGCCGCTTCACCGGACCGGCGAGCACGCATCTTTCCAAGTCGAGCGACGATTTCGCCTTTATCGGCACGGTGTCACTCGAGACCCGCAAGCAGCTCGGCCCGCGCACCAGCCTGTCTCTGTGGACCGACTACGAGTACATCTCCTCAGTGCCTGATCTGCACTACGCTGGCGCGGGAGGGACCACGCGGATCGAGAGCGACGACGTGTTCGCGACCCGCACCATGCTGCGGTTCAATATCGGCCTTGGCTCCCAGCAACTCTACACGGGCCCCGGGTACTAGCCTTTTCTCAGAGCTTTCGCAGCGCCACGCTCTTAACGGCGTGGTGCTTTGCGCGGCTGATATCAGTGCCCCGCGGCGCAGCTAGGTAGTTTCATCTGCCTCGTTGCCTTTCTGTCACGCCAAACGAGAATTTCGCGGCTGGCGATACGCCCCGGCAATCGACTGATATCCTGCCGGCTCAACACCGGGGTCTCCGAGGCCTCCATGCACAAGCTTGCGCGATTCCTGTCGGGTGCCACCTTGGCGGCAGGGTCCTTTTGCGGTCACGCACACGCGCAAGATCCCTCATCCATCACCGTGGGCGACGGAACCGTCATCTCCATCGGCGGCGGCGCTCAGTTCCTGAAACTCCCAGATATCGACTTCACGTTCTTGGTGAACAACGCAGGCACTGCCGTTCGCCACACGACCAACGACAGCTTCGATGAATATGGCGGCGTGGTGATCGGCTCTGTCGAAACGCCGCTCGGCTATTGGGGATCGACGCCGGTCACAGCCGTCTTTTCCGGTTCCTTCGTCAATGTCGATAACAGCGACCACCGTAATTGCACCAGCACGGCGCGGCTGGCCTGCTTCACCGAGGACATCATCGACCATCCGAATACGAGCGACAGTTTCGGGTTTGGAAGCTTTATCAGCACGACGCACCGCGACGTCGACTTTTGGGGTGCATCCACCGAAGCGCGTTTCGGCAGGCGCCCGGCGCCGCTTCCCGACTCCGGGGGCTACCTCTTCCGCTTCGGCTATGTGGGCGTCGGCGCCGATGTGAGGGGCATCTATCAGGACAACGCCGTGAAGGTCGGCTCTTCTGCCGCCCGCTCCCCCAAGATCAACTATACGGAATCCCTCGATACCACCTATTGGGGCAGCTATCTCGCCGTCGGCGGCGAGTATAACGTCCTGGGCTATCTCGGCATCGGCAAGACTTGGGGACTACGCTCCTTCGTCACGCTGCGAGCCGGTGTCTATGACGCCAGCACGAACTATGGCGGTCACTTCCGAGCATCCGGACCGTTTCCCAATGTCAGCACCAGGCTGAGCCTGTCGGACGACAAGGCGGCCTTCATCGGCGGCGGAAGCTTCGAAACGCGGAAGCAGTTTGGGCCGCGCACGAGCCTGTCTCTATTGACCGACTATGAGTGGTTCTCCTACGCGCCGCAGATGAAATACGTCAACGCCGACGTTCCTTTTGCCGGCGACGTCAACCGGACGCATATTGCCGGCGATGACGCCTTCGCCGTTCGCACGCAGCTCAGGTTCAATATCGGGCTGGGTCCGAAAGCGCTCTATGCCGCGCCTCAAGCTCCGCTTAAGTAGGCACGGGCGAGCGTCAGAGCTTTCGCAGCGCCACGCTCTCCACCGCGTGGTTGGCGCCCTTGCGCAGGATGAGGTCGGCGCGCTGGCGCGTGGGCAGGATGTTCTCTTTCAGATTGACGAGATTGATCGATTGCCAGATCGATAGCCCCGTCTCCCGCGCCTCGTCCTCGGAAAGCGTGGCGTAGCGGTGGAAATAGGATGCGGGATCGCGGAACGCGGTCTGCCGCAACCGCAAGAACCGCTCCACGTACCAATCCTCGACCAGCGACTCGGCCGCGTCGATATAGATCGAGAAGTCGAAGAAATCCGAGACGAAGGGGATCGCCTCGCCGTCCCTCGGCAGCTTCGCCGGCTGAAGCACGTTCAATCCTTCCACGATCACGATGTCCGGCTGATCGACCGTGAGCGTCTGGTCGGGCAGCACGTCATAGACGAGATGCGAATAGACCGGCGCCTCGACCTGCCTCTTGCCCGACTTCACCTCGGCCAGGAAGTTGAGGAGCCGCGTCAAGTCGTAGCTCTCGGGGAAGCCTTTGCGCGCCATCAGGCCACGCTCTTCCAGCACCGCGTTGGGGAAAAGGAAGCCGTCGGTTGGCACGAGCGCGACCCGCGGGTGGCTCTGCCAGCGCGCGAGCAGCGCTTGGAGCACGCGCGCCGTCGTGCTTTTTCCCGCCGCCACGCTCCCGGCAAGGCCGATGATGAAGGGCATCTTGTGGTCGCCCTTGCGCAGGAAGTTCTCGGTCTCGCCATGCAGGCCTTGCGAGGCCTCGACATAGAGATTGAGCAGGCGGCTCAGTGGCAAATAGATGTCGACCACTTCTTCGGACGAGACCCGCTCGGTCAGACCCGAGAGGTTCTCGAGATCCGCCTCGCTGAGCGTCATCGGCGTGTCGGCCCGAAGCCGCGCCCATTCCGCGCGCGAGTAGACCGCGTAGGGCGAGAAATCAACGGTGAGCCGCGAGTTCATGGCTAGCGCCCGGCACCGGCCTCGTCAGACCGAGGCAGCGTTCTGCTTCTTGAGATCGGCCTCGCCCATGCGCCGCTCCAGCTCCTCGAAGACTTCATCGAGGGTGACGTCCCGGGATTCGAGGAGCACGAGCAGGTGATAGAGCAGATCCGCAGTCTCGGCGATCAGCGCGGGCTTGTCTTGCGCAATCGCGGCAATCGCCACCTCGACCGCTTCCTCGCCGACCTTCTTGGCCGGCTTGATCGGCTCGTCCAGGAGGCGCCTTGTGTAGGACTCCTCGCTGGAGGCGTCCCGGCGGGCTCTGATCGTGGCGGCAAGCCTGTCTAGTGCATCCCTGCTCATGCTTGGCTCATACACTGTGGGGGGAGGCCTGGGAATAGGCGCTCGCCCGAAATCCTTAGCAAAATAAGGGGCAATGCCTGATTGCCGCCCGCCCAGGACCTCACGGATCGAGCCGCATGGGCAGGCCCGCCTTGGCCATGAACCGCTTGGCCTCGCCGATCGTGTGCTCCCCGTAATGAAAGATCGAGGCGGCGAGCACGGCCGAAGCGTGCCCCTCCCGCACCCCCTCCACCAGATGCTCGAGCGTGCCGACGCCGCCGCTCGCGATCACCGGCACCGTTACCGCATCGGCAATGGCCCGGGTCAGTTCGATGTCGAAGCCTTGCCGCGTGCCGTCCCGGTCCATGGAGGTGAGCAGGATCTCGCCGGCGCCGAGCGACACCACCTCCTGCGCATAGCCGACCGCCTCGATGCCGGTCGGCTCGCGGCCGCCATGGGTGAAGATCTCGAAGCGGGGTGCCTTGCCGTTGGCACCGGCGCGCTTGGCGTCGATGGCGACCACGATGCACTGCGCGCCGAACTTCTCCGCCGCCCGGCGCACGAGGTTGCGATCCGTCACCGCCGCCGTATTGATCGAGACTTTGTCGGCACCGGCTTCGAGTAGCGCGCGGACGTCGTTCGTACTGCGCACGCCGCCGCCGACGGTGAGCGGCATGAAGCAGCGCTCCGCCGTGCGCGCGACCACGTCGAGGATCGTACCGCGCTTCTCGTGGCTCGCGGTGATATCGAGGAAGCAGAGCTCGTCGGCGCCCGCTTCGTCATACGCGGTCGCTGCCTCGACGGGATCGCCGGCGTCCCGCAGATCGACGAAGTTCACGCCTTTAACGACGCGCCCCTCCTTCACGTCGAGGCAAGGTATGACCCGGACTTTCAGCATCTGCGAACTCAAGCGGCCTTGCGTCTGCGAAGGCCTACGGCGAAGCCAATTGCGGCCGCTACACCCCAGACGGCGAGCATCGCCGCGCCGATCGGCAGTGTCAGGTACGAATACCAGATCACAAAGTCGAGATCATAGACCGTCTGCCCGTAGTCCTCGCCGCCGATGACGCAAGGAACGACGCGGTTGAGGTCGGATTTGCAACCGAAGGCTTCCGCCACCATTTGGCTCGTGAGCGCGACGATGGCCGGGCCCAGCGTGAACAACAGGATCAGGACAAGAAGGACGATGAAGACGGTGCGAGCGCGCATCAATACTGGCCCGTCACGCCGTGATGGCCGTAGCGCGCGACAATCAGCGCCAGCGCTTCTTTCGCGTCCAGGCGTCCGTCGTAGAGCGCACGGCCCGCGATCACGCCGTCAAGCTTTGCGTATCGCGGATCGAGCAGCCGCCGGATATCGTCGAGACCGGCAAGGCCGCCGCTCGCGATGACGGGAATGGTCACCGCCTCGGCAAGCGCTAACGTCGCATCGAGATTGAGACCTTCGAGCACGCCGTCGCGGGCAATGTCCGTGTGGATGATGGCGGCGACGCCGGCGTCCTCGAAGCGGCGCGCAAGATCGAGCGCCGTCATCTCGCTCGTCTCGGCCCAGCCTTCGATGGCGACCTTGCCGTCGCGCGCGTCGATCCCGACGGCGATGCAACCGGGAAAGTCGTGTGCCGCCTCGCGCACGAGGTCGGGGTCGCGCACCGCCGCCGTGCCGAGGATGACCCGGTCGATGCCCTTGTCGAGCCAGTCCGTGATGGTGTCCAGGTCGCGGATGCCGCCGCCGAGCTGAATGGGAAGATGCGTCGCGGCGAAGATCGCCTCGACCGCTTTCCCGTTCACGGGCTTGCCCTCAAACGCGCCGTTGAGATCGACCACGTGCAGCCACTCGAAGCCTTGGTCCTCGAAGGCTTTCGCTTGCGCCGCCGGGTCGGTGTTGAACACCGTCGCCTGGTCCATCTCGCCCTGGACGAGGCGCACACACTGTCCGTCTTTCAGATCGATGGCGGGAAACAGGATCATGGAGTCAAAGTCTCTCTACGGCTTCCATTTGAGAAAATTGGCGATCAGCGCGAGCCCGAGCTTCTGGCTCTTCTCCGGGTGGAACTGACTGCCCGCCATGTTGTCGCGCGCCACGAACGCCGTCACCGCCCCACCATAGTCGGTGGTGGCGACGAGGTCGCCCGTCTCTTCCGGCACGAGGTGATAGGAGTGCACAAAATAGGCGTGCAGTCCTGCGTCTCCCGTCGCTATCCCATCCAACAGCGCATGGTCGCGCGCAAGCCGCAGCGTATTCCAGCCCATATGCGGGATCTTGAGCGAAGGGTCGCGCGGCGCGATGGCGCGCACCTCGCCCTCGATCCAGCCGAGGCCCGGCGTGACGCCATGCTCCAGTCCGAGGGCCGCCAAGAGCTGCAAGCCGACGCAGATGCCGAGAAAAGGTTTGCCCTTCTCCTGCACCGCCTCGTCCAGCGCCGCGATCATCCCCGGAATCGCAGCGAGCCCCGCTTTGCAGTCGGCGAACGCGCCGACACCGGGCAGCACGACGCGGTCCGCGGCCAGAACGTCCTCCGGCACCGTGGTCACTTTGATGTCGAGCTTTGAGCCTTCCTCCCGCGCCGCCCGCTCGAAGGCCTTGGCGGCGGAGTGGAGATTGCCCGAGCCGTAATCGATGATGGCGACGTGCATCTCACTCAAGCCTGCGGAAAGAGCCCGATGACCTCGTCGCCCTCGCCGCCTCGCTGCGGCTTGGATCCCTGCGGCGCCGCCGATTTCTGGGCGGGCGCAACGAGTGGCGAAGGCCGCCGCTGCTCCGGCAGCCAGGCCTCGAAGAACGACCGCTCCGCCTCGTAGCGGTCCCGCCCCGAGGCCACGCCGGCAAACCGGTAGCCGCGCCGGCGAAGCGCCCACCCGCGCAGATCGTTTGCCTCGAAAGCGAACAGCAGCGTCAGCGCGAACGTCACCCAGCCTGCAAGCTGGCGGGCTTCGGGGGCAGTGCCGAACGCCCAGGACACGGCGCCAATCACCACGAGGAACGCGATGAGCTCGAGCCACATGCGCTGGAAGATGAGCCACAGCGCCGGAATGAAGAACGCAAGCCAAGAGAAGCCGTCCTTGACGAAGGCGACTTTGTCGGCGCGCGCGACGACGTCGGTCTCGTCGCCGCCGGGCGGCTCATACACGGAATACACGGTCACGTCAGGTCACGCTGCTAGAGCTGGCCCTTGGTGGAGGGCACCCGTCCGCTCTGCCGAGGATCGATGGCGATCGCCTGGCGAAGCCCCCGGGCGAGCGCCTTATAGCAGGTCTCGGCGATGTGGTGGTTATTCTCGCCGTAGAGATTCTCCACATGCAGCGTGATGCCTGCGTTCTGGGCAAAGGCCTGGAACCACTCGCGGAACAGCTCGGTATCCATCTCGCCGATCTTCGAGCGCGTGAACGCCACCTTCCACACGAGATACGGCCGGCCCGACACGTCGAGCGCGACCCGGGTCAGCGTCTCGTCCATCGGTAGATACGAGGCGCCGTAGCGGGCGATGCCCGCCTTGTCGCCGAGCGCTTCCGCCACAGCCTGTCCGAGCGCGATCCCGGAATCCTCGGTCGTGTGGTGCTGGTCGATATGGAGGTCGCCCTCGGCTTTGAGCGAAATGTCGATCAGCGAATGGCGCGCGAGCTGCTCGATCATGTGGTCGAGGAAGCCCACGCCCGTGGAGACGTCGTAGGCGCCGGTCCCGTCGAGGTCGACGGCCGCGGTGATCTTGGTCTCTTTGGTGCGGCGCTTGATGGTCGCGACGCGGGATTCGGCTGGTTTTCTAGGCTTCTGCATGACCGGCAGCATAGCTCACAGGCTGTTAGCAATTCGCTTCTAGGCTCGCCGGGAGCTTATACGCCGCGTCACACGGCCATGCTACGGCCGACGCCCAGAAATGAGGAAAGACCTATGCGCCGTTTGCTGCTCTTGATCCTCGTCCTCGTGATCGCCGGCTATTTCGCCTACCCGTACTACACCCTCTACCGGATCGACCGGGCGCTGCTCGACGACGACGCGACGACCCTGGCGGAGCTGGTGGATTTCTCCACAATTCGGGGGGATATCGCTGGCGAGGTGACGGGGGAGGTCCTCGGCAAAGCCGCCGAGGCCAAGGAAAAACGGCCGATTATCGGGGGTATCGAAGACGCCCTGGCCAAACGCCTCGCCCCCGGCATCGTCGACCAGAAGGTCGACGAGACCGTCACGCCAAGGATGGTCCTCAACAATCCGACGGTCGTCGAGCACCGCAAGAAGGACGAATCCTTCATCGATTTCATCACTTACGCGTTCTTCATGTCGCCCACCAAATTCAAGGTCGACCTGAAGGATCCGGAAAAAGCCCATGCCCCGACCGTCACGGCGATCTTGGAGCTGGTCGGCTACCGCTGGCCGGCTGTTGCCGTCGAGCTTCCGCCGGGGGCTGTGTAATTCGAAGGAAATGGGTCTCTCGGGCCCGCGCCTCTACGCCGGGTCTTTCGGCTGTGCTATTGCGGATCGCTCAAACCGAGGGATGCCCCAATGCGCAGAGTGATTCCGCTCCTCGCCGTGCTGCTCGCCGCCGCTTATGTCGGCTACCCCTACCTGACCATGTATTGGATCGACCGGGCGCTGATCACCGACGATGAGACGGCGCTGATCCGCCTGGTGGACTTCCCGAGGGTGCGGGAGGGCCTCAAGGCCGACCTCAAGCTCCAAGTGCTCGACAAGGCCCAGGCGGCGGCCGAAAATCGCCCAATTCTCGGGGCTTTCGGGGCAGCGCTGGCCGGGCTCCTCGGCCCCACCGTGGTCGATAGCGCCGTCGACGGTATGGTCACCCCGCGCGCCATCCTCGACAGCGACATCGTGGTGGAGCACCAGCGGAAGGACGAATCCTTCGCCCCCTTCGTGACCTACGCCTTCTTCTCGGCCCCGACCCGGTTCCGCTTCGACCTCAAGGACCCCAACAAGGCCGATTCGCCGACCATCACCGCCGAGATGGCCCTTGTCGGCCCGCGGTGGCGTGTTGTCGCAATCGAGCTGCCTCCCATCGACTCCTGGTTCGCCAACCCCCCGGAATAAGCCGGAATTTCCTCACGCTCCGTTAGGCTCGTTTGCCCCGCCGCGCTTGACGAACGGCGCGGCCGCGCCGATATCGCAACGCAGTATGTCCCCATCCCCCGCTCCCTCCGAGACCTGGCACGGCACCACGATTTTGACTGTCCGCAAGGGCGGCAAGGTTGTCATCGCCGGCGACGGCCAGGTCACGCTCGGCCAGACCATCATCAAGGGCTCGGCGCGAAAAGTCCGGCGGGTCGGCTCCGGCAATGTCATCGCAGGCTTCGCCGGCTCGACCGCCGACGCCTTCACGCTATTCGAGCGGCTCGAGACGAAGCTCGAGCGCTTCCCCGACCAGCTCAAGCGCGCCTGTGTCGAGCTCGCCAAGGACTGGCGCACCGACCGGTATCTGCGCCGTCTGGAAGCCATGATGATCGTCGCCGATCCGGACGAGACGCTGGTGCTCACCGGCACCGGCGACGTGCTCGAGCCGGACGACGCGGTGATGGGGATCGGTTCCGGCGGCTCTTTTGCCCTGGCGGCCGCGCGGGCGCTGCTCGACACCGATTTGAGCGCCGAAGAAATTGCGCGCAAGGCCATGGCCATTGCCGCCAAGATTTGCGTTTACACCAATGACGAGGTGACCGTCGAAACCCTCGAAGCGACGAAATGAGTGTCTTGTCATTGCCCGGCTTGACCGGGCAATCCAGTAACCACGGCGCTCACTGATGACTATATCAGGGGTTACTGGATTCCCGCTTTCGCGGGAATGACAATGCGTGAAGTTGCCGGATTAGGAACCACTATTCATATGACCTCTTTTTCCCCCCGCGAGATCGTTTCCGAACTCGACCGCCACATCATCGGCCAGCGCGACGCCAAGCGCGCGGTCGCCATTGCGCTCAGGAACCGCTGGCGCCGGCAGCAGCTCGAAGGCGATATGCGCGAGGAGGTGCTGCCCAAGAACATCCTGATGATCGGCCCGACCGGCGTCGGTAAGACGGAGATCTCGCGCCGCCTCGCCAAGCTCGCGGGCGCGCCCTTCATCAAGGTCGAGGCCACCAAGTTCACCGAGGTCGGCTATGTCGGCCGCGATGTCGATCAGATCATCCGCGATCTCTTGGAGGCGGGTATCGGTCTCGTGCGCGACGCCAAGCGCAAAGAGGTTGAGGCCAAGGCCCAGCTCAATGCCGAGGAGCGCGTGATCGATGCGCTGGTCGGCTCAGGCGCCGCGGTGTCGACCCGCGAGGCCTTCCGCAAGCGCTTGCGCGATAACGAGCTGAACGACAAGGAGATCGAGATCCAGGTCGCCGACACCCCCTCCATGCCATCGTTCGAGATTCCCGGCATGCCCGGCAGCCAGGTCGGCATGATCAATCTCTCGGACATGCTCGGCAAGGCGTTCGGCGGCCAGCGCACCAAGCCGCGTACCGTCACCGTGAAGGACTCGTTCGAGATCCTCATGGCCGAGGAGTCCGACAAGCTCATCGACGACGACATAATCATTCAGGAAGCGCTCAAGAATGTCGAGAACGACGGCATCGTGTTTCTCGACGAGATCGACAAGATCTGCGCCCGCTCCGAGCGCGTCGGCGCCGACGTCTCACGCGAAGGCGTGCAGCGCGATCTGTTGCCGCTGATCGAAGGCACCACCGTCGGCACCAAATACGGGCCGGTGAAGACCGACCACATTCTCTTCATCGCCTCGGGGGCGTTCCACATCGCCAAGCCCTCGGATCTGCTGCCCGAGCTGCAAGGGCGTCTGCCGATTCGCGTCGAGCTGCGCGCGCTGACCCGCGAGGACTTCGTCCGCATCCTCACCGAGCCCAAGGCCTGCCTCATCAATCAATATGTGGCGCTGATGAAGACGGAAGGTGTCGAACTCATCTTCACCGAAGATGCCATCGGCGCCATCGCCGACATTGCCGTCGAGGTGAACACTTCCGTCGAGAATATCGGCGCGCGGCGCCTGATGACCGTGATGGAGCGCATTCTCGACGAAATTTCGTTCGGCGCGTCCGACAAGCACGGCGAGACGGTGACGATTGACGCGGGCTACGTGCGCGAGCATATCGGCGACCTCGCCAAGAACGCCGACCTCTCCAAATTTATTCTGTAGCTCCGTCGAGCACCCCGAACTCTTTCAGCCCTCTCAGCAGGGCGGAATCGTGTTCGGATCCACGTCGTAAAACATGATGTCGTTCGGATCACATCCGGAGTTCGCGTGATCCTTTTCGCTCTCCTTTGAGTCACCAGGCTTCGGGGCGCCCGGGAGAGCCTCGGATTTCTCATTCGTTTTCGGCTTCGGTTTTTCCGCCTTGGCCCAGAACGTTTCGGCGTCCTTGCTGCCCTTTTCCCACGCCTTGACCACTTCGTCGGGTTAGGCGTGCGATTGTGCCTTGATGGAGGTTTGGACCCAGACATAGCAGGGGAGCCCGGTCAGTGGCCCCTCCTTCTGCAGCATCTCGCCAAGCTGCTTGTTGAGGTTGAGCACGCCCATGCGATTGAGCCCGAGCGCCATGTAGCCGGCAGACGAGAGGTCGAAATCGGCGGCAGCCTGGCCGCCGACTTTGTCGGCAAATGCCGACGAGACCTTGTTCCTCTGTTTGAAGAAGAAGCCGATCGTCTGTCTCACCTGAGCCGTTTTGCAGCGCCACGAGCGCGATGATCTCATCGATCTGCCACGCGCTGCGCTGATCTGCGGTCGTCGCGGGCTCGATGTCGCCGGCGCGCGCGGCCTCGATGTCCGCAACGCTGCACATGAAAGTGCCATCGAGAAGGCCCTTGGGATCCAATCTCGCGATGCTACGCGCGCAGAAACCATCGTGGTCTCCACAACCTCTGATGAGTAGTGTAGATTCGTTACACGTTTTTGTCACGGACGCCTCTGGTTCGGCATTCTCGACGACATCTCCTTCGGGGTGTGATGGCCGTGCTCCCCTGGCGTCGATAGCGGGACCCGCCATGACTGCTCGCCTTGCTGCCATGCTCATCGCGTTCGCGATCCTTGCCATTGCGCCGGCGTCCGCGGAGGACACCGAAGCGCCGACGAATGTAAAGCTCCCCTCCGTGGCGGACTTTGACTCGTTCGTGCTCACGCCGTCGTACGAACGTCGGGTGATCGTGATGGCCTGGGCGGCTTGGTGCGATCCGTGCCGGAAGCTCCTCGGCCCGCTGGTGAAGATCGCCGCGCGCGAGAAAAAGATTCCGATCGTTCTCGTCGACATCGACACGCAGTTGGAGGTGCTGTCGGGGATACGCATCACTGCAATTCCCGTTCTTATCGCTTATCGGAACGGGGAACCCGTCGGCGCGCTCGCCGGTGCCGTGGTGAGCGATGCGGAACTCTCAAAGTTCGTATCCGGCGCCCCCTGATGCCGTCCCCTGCGAAAGCGCTGTTAGCGGCCGCTGCTTGCTACCCTCCGTAATCGTACGTAGAGCGCGCCTTCGCCGCCGAGCCGCCGCGGCGCCTCCGAGAAGCTGACGATCAGCGGCGCGAGGTCGCCGTGGCTGAGCCAATGCGGCACCACCTGGCGCAGCACGCCCCGCGCCTCGCTTTCGTAGAAGCTCGTCCCCTCCTCCTCGCGAAGCGACCCTTTGCCGGTGATGACCAGCACGTGGCGGTAGTCCTTGCCTTGCGCCCATTTGAGGAACTTGCGGAGCGCGACATGCGCGTCCCGCTGGCGCATGCCGTGAAGGTCGAGCCGCGCTTCCACCGCGAGCGCGCCCTTTTCGAGCTTCCGCGCCGTCTGCCGGTCGAGCCCGCCGGTATGCGGGGCGTGACTGGGCCGTGCGAGCTTCGGCGCCGGCGCCGATTTGGCGCCGGCCTTCGCTGCCTTCGCCTTAGGTTGCAGCGCGGGCTTCGGCGGGGTGGCCACCCGCGTGATGCGGTTCTTCTTCTTGAGCGGCGTCGCGGTCTGGGCGATCCGCGCCCAGAGCGCGGCATCGTTCTCGATGTCCGAACCGCGTTCGCTGTCCCGCTTGCCCATGCCCGGACCATAGCGCGAACGTCTTAAGGCTTCGGGAGAAACACGTGGAACCGAGCCGCGTGGCGGGTACGCCCGGCAATCGCGCCGGCGGCTTCCCCCGTGCCCCAGAAAATGTCGCCGCGCTGGGGCCCGCGGATCGCGGAGCCCACGTCCTGGCCGACCATCAGACGCCGGAAGGGGCACCCGTCCGGCATCTCGAGGTCGGCCACCGTGACGAAGACCGGCGTTCCCAGCGGAATGTACTCGGTGTCGATGGCGAGGCTCCGCCCCGGCGTGAGCGGCACGCCCTCCGGCCCGAGAGGGCCGTCGCGCGCCTCATCCGCGCTCAGGGTCCGGAAGAACACATAGGATTTGTTCTCCTCCATCAGCGCGCGCCCGCGCATCTGGTCGGCGCGAAGCCAGGCTTTGACCGTGTCCATGTCGATCTCGTCGGGCGTCATCTCGCCGCGCGCGATGAGCACCTTGCCGATCGACGTGTAGGGATACCCGTTCTTGCCCGCGTAGGTCAGGCGCACGTTCGACCCGTCGTCGAGATGCACGAGGCCCGAGCCTTGCACCTGCATGTAGAACAGCTCGATCGCGTCATCGAGATAGAGCAGCGCGAGCTCGCGGCCCTCGAGAGCGCCCGCCCAGATCTCGGCGCGTGTGTAGTAGGGAACGCGGCCTTCGGCCGTCTCGCGGAAGCCTGTGACGCGGTCGTTGAAGCGGGCTCGCTCCGTCTCGCTTGCGACCGTGACGAGATCGTCGGGCCGTCCGTAGACAGGAACGCAGAATTGCGCGCCGCGCGTCCGCGCACCGTTCACCTCCGGCTCGTAATAGCCGGTGACGAAACCGGGCGCGCCGCCCTCGACCGCATGCGGCACGAAATATTTCTCGAAGAAAGCGCGCGCGGCTTCGCACCCGGCTTCATCGCCGAGCGCAAGCGCCGCGGTGCAGGCAGCATCACGGCGCGGCGCCTTGCGGCATGAGTTGAGATAGGCGCGAAACGCCGCCGCGCAGTCGTCGCCGGCCCAGCCGTCGAGCTCAGCGAACGCAACAGGCTTGAAGGTGACCGGCGCGCGGTCCAATGACGTGGCAGGCTAGTTGGCCGCCTCGGTGGCAACCAGCTTCCAGTTGGGGTTCCGGGACGCGGTCTCGCGGCAGAACGTCCAGATGTCGGTGACCTCGCGGACCTTCTTGGGGTCGCCCTCGACCACCTCGCCGTCCGCATCGCGCGTCACCGAGATCAGCTCGCTCACGAACTTCACCGTGACGAAGGCCTGCTTGTCCTTGACCTCGGCCTCGATGATGTCGGCCTTGTCGATGCCGACCAGCGTCGATTGCAATGTCTCGCCGCGCTGCTCGCGCTCGGTGATCGCGCGCTCGAAACCATCGAGAACGTCCTTGCCGAGCAGCTGCGCCAGCGCCTTCTCGTCGCCGTCGGCGAACGCCGCCACGATCATCTCGTAGGCCATCTTGGCGCCATCGAGGAACTGGCCGGGATCGAAGCCGGGATCTGCCTTGATCAGCGCGGTGAGCGACTTGCCGAGCGGGCTGTCCTTGGCCGCGTAGCGCTCGAGCCGCTCCTCGATGTCCTCGGGCGACGGCCCCGCCATCTCGACCGGAGCCGGCTGGCCGGAACGGCCTTGAGGCAGCGCCACCACGGTCCCTTCAGGCGCGCCGGCCTGCTTGGCATCGGGACGCGTATAGGGATCGTAAGGCGGCCGTTCGTTGCCCGTGCGACGGCCGAGCACGCTGCGCAGCCGGATAAAGATCACGACCGCGAGCACTAAGAACAGCAGCGTATAGATATCGAAAGCTTCACTCATGCCTTGCTGCCACCCGCCTCTGGAATGCGGAACGCTCTAGGGGTGGATATTGTTGCGCGCCTAGAGATTTGCCAGCGGGAGCCCTGTGCCGCAGGCAGAAAATTTCATCCCGACCGCAGCATTTCCGGCCCAACTTACGGCATTCCCCGATGCGAAGCCAACCCTAAACACCTTTGCACTTAATTTAGGCTCAAACCTTGGCAGCCTCCGAATTGCAGCCCCTATCATCCCGTGCTAGCCAGCAGGTTGAAGCCGCGCGGAGGGCATTTTCATGGCCAAGAAGGACGATCAGGCGAAGAAGACGAACGGCGATGGGCCCGCACCGGAGGCCGCGCCCGCCGGAGTGGCTGCGTCACAATCGAAGCCCGGTGCCCGGCCCGGACCTGATGCGCAACTCGCCATCCTCGCCCAATATGTCAAGGATCTGTCATTCGAGAGCCCCGGCGCACCCGAGACGCTGCAAGGGCCCGGCGAAAATCCGCAGTTGAAAGTGGGCGTCAACGTGAGTGGAGGTCCGCGCGGCGAAGACCTCTACGAGGTCGTGTTGAACTTCGAGGCGCACGCGAGAAGCGACGCTGGCGTCATCTACAATGTCGAGATCGCCTATGGCGGGGTCTTCCGCCTGAGCAACATTCCCCAGGATGTGCTCCAGCCGGTGCTATTCGTCGATTGCCCGACGATCCTGTTCCCGTTCGTGCGTCGTGTTCTCGCCGACGTGGTGCGCGATGGCGGCTTCCCGCCGCTGATGCTCGACCCGATCGATTTCGGCAGGCTCTACGCCCAGAACCTCGCGCGCGGCCAGCAGCCTGAGCAAACCCAACCGAATTAGCGGCCAGCGGCTTACGCGTAGCGCTGCCACAGCGCGCCGGCACCCAGTGTTGCGATGAAAGCGCGGTGTGCCTCACGCTCGGCCGTACTGATGCGGGAACGGAGCGGCGCGGGTCGCGGGCGCAGCGCCACATCGCTCGCTTGCAGGATCGCGGCCTGCGCGCCGTTGGTGGCGAATTCGAGCCGGGCCTGGTGGCCGCCCACCAGTTCCACATAAACCCCGGCGAGGAGGCGACAGTCGAGCAGCGCGCCGTGTTTCTCGCGCTCGGCCAAGTCGATGCCGTAGCGGCGGCACAGCGCATCGAGATTGGCGGGCGAGCCGGGGTGGCGCCGCCTCGCGAGCGCCAACGTGTCCACCACGCGGTCCCAGCGCAGCAGCGGCAGGTCCGCCCGTTCGAGCTCCGCATTGAGAAAGCCGAAATCGAACGCCGCGTTGTGCATCACGAGCATGGCGCCTTCGATGAAGCCCAGCAGCTCTTCCGCGCGCTCGGCGAAGCGTGGCTTGTCGCGCAAGAACTCAGTCGAGAGGCCATGCACCTCGAAGGCCTGATATGGCACGTCGCGCTCGGGGTTCAGGTAGCAGTGCCAGGTGCGGCCCGTGGCGATGGTGTTGACGAGCTCGACGCAGCCAATCTCGACAACGCGGTGACCCTCGAAAGGATCGAGCCCCGTCGTCTCCGTATCGAGAATGATCTCGCGCAACGCCCAAGCTCCCCGCTAGCTTAGAGGTTGATGGCGCAAACGGTCCATGACCGTGCCTTCGCGAGTTTGCAACGATTCGATCACTTGATCGAGTTGTGCGTGCATGTTTTCCAGCGCCGTTCCACTGTCGATGACAAAGTCCGCCGCCGCGCGCCGTTCCGCGTCGGAATGCTGGCGGGCGCGCAAAGCCTCGAATTTCTCTTCTGTCATGCCGGGCCGCGCCAGCACGCGCTCCCGCTGCACGGCCTCGGACGCGCTGACCGCAATTGTCACGTCCGTGCGGTCCTCGGCACCGGTCTCGAACAGGAGCGGGATCTCCAGCACTGCGAGCTTCGCGCCCTGCTCTTCTTGTGCGCGCAGGAAATCGATCTCGGCCTTGATCACCATGGGATGCACGATCGCCTCGAGCGCGCGCAAGCGCTCGGGCTTGCCGGCCACCTCCCTGGCGAGCAGCGCGCGGTCGACGCGGCCCTCGCGGACGACGCCGGGAAACACCGCGGCGATCGCCGGCACGGCCGCGTCCTCGTAGAGCCAATGCACATAAGCGTCGGCGTCGAACACGGCGACGCCGCGGTGCCTGAGATGTGCGGCCGCCGCACTTTTGCCCATGCCCATGCCGCCGGTGAGTCCCACCACCAGCATCAGGCCGGCTCCGGTTTCAAGCTCGCCACGACATGGGCTCTGAGCGCGGGCGTCACCTCGGGCCGCACGCCGAACCAGCGCTCGAAGCCCGGCACTGCCTGATGCAGCAGCATGCCGAGCCCGTCGACCGTGGGGTTGCCGCGTTTCGCCGCCGTCACGAGAAGCGGCGTGAGCAACGGGTTGTAGACGATGTCGGTGACGACGGCCTCCCGGGGCAGCGCGCCGAGATCGATGTCAAGCGGCGCCTGGCGCGTCATGCCGAGACTGGTCGTGTTGACGAGGAGCCCGCATGTGGCAAGCGCCGCGTTCCGCGTCTCCCAGTCGATGACCTCCACTCGCGCCCCGAATCGGTGGGCCAGGCTCTTTGCGCGTGCCCATGTGCGGTTGGCGAGGAGGATCTTGGCATCGGTCGCCTTGATCAGGCCATAGAGGATCGCGCGCGCGGCACCGCCGGCGCCGAGCACCATCGCCGCCCCGAGTCCCTCGTTCCATGCCGGGGCTTCGGCATCGAGATTTGTCATGAAGCCGTAGGCGTCGGTGTTGCTCGCGTGCAAGGCCCCGTCCCCGTCGAGCCACAACGTGTTGGCCGCGCCAATGGCGATGGCCGCCGCGTCGGCGGTGCGCGCCAAACGCAACGCCGCCTCCTTGTGCGGCAAGGTCACATTCGCCCCGACATAGCCGTGATCCGCCAGCGCGCCCACAAACCCGGCAAAGTCCTCGGGCCGCACCGCCTCCTTCTCGTAGGCGCCGTCAATCCCGTAGTGCTGGAGCCAATAGCGGTGGATGAGGGGCGAGCGCGAATGCGCGACAGGCCAGCCAATGACGCAGGCGCGGGCCATCCTCAACCCTCGATCACGCCCTCGCGCCGAAGCGTGTCGAGGAGCGGCAGGAGCGGCAGGCCGAGGATGGAGAAGAAGTCGCCTTCGATTTTCTCGAAGAGCTGAATGCCGATGGATTCGATCTGATAAGCGCCGACGGAAGCGAGTACCTTTTCGCCTGCGGCCGCAAGGTAATGGCCGATGAATTCCGGCGAAAGCTTCCGCATGGTGAGGGTCGCGACCTCCGTCAGCGCCCACTTCGCCTCGCCGTCGGTGGCGACCGCGACCGCGGTGTGCAGCTGATGCGTCCTGCCGTTGAGGTCGAGCAGCTGCTTGCGCGCGGCTTCCATGTTCGGCGGCTTGGAGATGATCTGATCGTCGAGAGCGAGCACCTGATCGGCGCCGATGACGAAGGCCCCCGGGGCAAGATCGCTCACCGCCTCCGCCTTGGCGCGGGCCAACACCTCCGCCACGTCATAGGGACCGAGCGCCTGCTCGCCGCTGATCGCCTCACGCATGGCGGTCTCATCCAGCCCCGGCGCCTCGGCGATGAAGGCAAGACCCGCCGATTCCAACATCCGTGCCCGCGTCTGGCTGGTTGAAGCCAGGATCAGCGGCGGACGGCCCGATTGCAGAATTCCGGTCATGCTTCGAGCGCCGGGGCTTCGCGGTCGTGATAGAGGCGGATGATGGCCGCGGCCGTCTCCTCGATGGACCGGCGGGTCACGTCGATGATCGGCCAGCCATGGCGGGCGCAGAGCTGCCGCGTCTGAGCGATCTCGGCGGCGATCGCATCCCGGTCGACATATTCCTCCAAATGCCCGTGGGCCTGCTCGATGACGCGGTTCTGGCGCACCTGCGCGATGCGCTCCGGGCTTGCCACCAGCGCCACCACGAAGGCCTTCGTCTTTTGCTCGAGCGGCGCCGGCAATGCCATGCCCGGCACGAGCGGCACGTTGGCGGTCTTGAAGCCGCGATTCGCAAGATAGATGCTCGTCGGCGTCTTCGACGTCCGGCTGATGCCGAGCAGGATGATGTCCGCGTCGTTGAGATTGTCCGGCAAATGTCCGTCGTCATGGACCATGGAGAAGTTCAGCGCCTCGATGCGGCGGAAATAGTCGGCGTCGAGCACGTGCTGACCGCCGACGGTCGGCGTCGACGCCATGCCAAGATAGGACTCGAAGACTTGCAGCACATGCTTCAGCGGCGCGACACAAGGGATGTTCATCTTCTTGCAGGACTGCTCCAGGGCATCGGCGAGCTCGCGATTGAACAACGTGTACAGCACGATGCCCGGCGCGTTCTCGACATCTTTCAGCACACGGTCGAGCTCGCGCCGGCTGCGCACCAAGGGATGGAGATGCTCGATGGCGCGCACTTGCGCGTACTGCACACGCACGGCCTTGGCGAGGGTGACAAGCGTCTCGCCGGTCGCGTCTGAGATCATGTGCAGGTGAAACGTGCGGTGTTGGATAGTCATGTATGGCCTTTGGATAACCGGCTGGGATTAACGGAGCAACATCGCTGCTGCCTAAACTCTCCCCGCTGACCCTAAAGTTGCCTGCCGAGTTCTTCACAGATTCGCCTGTGTCGAAAACATGACGGCTTTTACCGTAGGGGCCACAATACCCTTTTTGATCCCCAGCTCTAAAGGGGACATACCCACAAGCCGTCCAGCCATCGTCCAGGTCGGGATGCGGCTCGGAAGGCTAGAGACACCCGCGACTTAGCGCGCTTTTCAGGGCAATCGAGCCACAGCCGCGGCTCTTTATCGCCAAACTGTCAAGAAAGGCCGCACGCGCCCTGTAGAGAGACTGGTGATGAATATGAATGTCCGCTATCCACGGGCCAATAATAACAACAGAAACCTTTTTAGAGATTCTCTCTATTAGTGTTTTAGAGAGGCATATGTCCCGGGCTTCCTCCTCACAGAGCACGCTGCTTCGGTCCCTTGACGGCCAGCCGAGCACACCGCCACCCATGTGGCTGATGCGTCAGGCGGGGCGCTATCTGCCCGAATACCGTGAGGTGCGGTCCAGAGTGCCGTCCTTCCTTGATCTATGCCTCACGCCTAAGCTCGCGGCCGAGGTGACGCTCCAGCCTTTGCGGCGCTTTCCGTTCGATGCGGGCATCGTCTTCTCGGACATCCTCATCGTCCCTTACGCGCTTGGCCAAAGCGTCCAATTCGTGGAAGGGGAAGGGCCCAAGCTTGAGCCGTTGAACGATGGGGCTGCGATCGCCAAACTGGCGGACACGGGAGCGAGCGGGCGCCTGGCCCCTGTCTACGAGACCGTGGAGCGCGTCGTCGCCGAGCTGCCGGAGAATGTCCCGCTGATCGGATTTTGCGGCGCGCCGTGGACCGTGGCCACCTACATGGTCGAGGGAGGTGGCAGCAAGGACCAGGCTGGTGCCCGGGCGCTTGCCTACAGGGAGCCCGAGACCTTCCAGCGCCTCATCGACCTCCTGGTCGAGACTTCCGCCCGCTATCTAACCGGCCAGGTCAAGGCTGGCGCCCGCGTGCTTCAGATCTTCGATAGCTGGGCCGGGAGCCTGCCTGAGGATGGCTTTGCCCGTTGGTGCATCGCCCCGACCAGGGCGATCGTGAACCGGGTAAAGGCGGAAGCGCCGCACGTGCCGATCATCGGCTTTCCACGGGGCGCTGGTCCTCTCGCCGAGCGCTACGCGCAGGACGCTGGCGTGGACGCCGTCGGCTGCGACACAAGCCTCCCCGTTGCGTGGATCCGCGACCGCCTGCAAAGCCGCCTTCCGGTGCAGGGCAATCTCGATCCCGTCCTGCTCATGGCCGGCGGGCCTGCGCTCGAGACCCGGGTCAAGACGATCCTTGAAACCCTCGGCCAAGGGCCCTTCATCTTCAACCTCGGCCATGGCATCCTGCCGGAAACCCCCATCGCGAACGTCGAGCGTCTGGTCAGCCTCGTGAAGGCCGGCCGCGCTTAACCCCGACCCCTGGCAGTCTCCATGTTCTTTGCCTATATCAAGGCCTTCCACATCATCGCCGTGATCGCCTGGATGGCAGGGCTGCTCTATTTGCCGCGCCTCTTCGTCTATCACGCGATGAGCAAGACGGGCTCCGAGCAATCCGAGACGTTCAAGGTGATGGAGCGGCGCCTCCTGCGCTACATCACCACACCTGCCATGGTGGCGGCGTGGATCTTCGGTCTCATTCTGGCGTTTTCGCCTCTGATCGATTGGTCGAAGGATGGATGGTTCCACGCCAAATTGCTGCTCGTCGTGGTGCTGTCGGGCTTCAGCGGCCTGCTCGCCAAGTGGACGAAGGACTTCGCCGCGGATCGGAACACAAGGAGCCCGCGTTTCTACCGGGTCGTTAACGAGGTCCCCACGGTCCTGATGATCCTGATCGTCATTCTGGTGGTCGTCCGCCCGTTCTAGAGAGGAGTTCAAATCCCTTTCCGCATCCCGCAAGGGTCTGCTATAAGACGAGTCGCATCCAATCCGGGGCGCTGTCGCGGTCCGGCCTTTCTCCCAAAAAAGATCGGGTCACTCGGACTGGAGCAGGCGTCGCACGCCGCCGTCCCGCCAAGGCATATCCCCCCTTCCCGTGATGTCGCGCAATCCGCGCGAGAATTCGAAAATTCTTGGATTCACCCTTTTCCGTTTGGAGTAGCAGCGCATGCAGGAAATGAAGCTGCAAGATTTGAAGACCAAATCGCCGACGGAGCTCTTGAGCTTCGCCGAGGAGGTCGAAGTCGAGAACGCGAGCGCCATGCGCAAGCAGGAGCTCATGTTCGCGATCCTGAAACAACTCGCCGCCCGCGAGGTGGACATCACCGGCACGGGCGTGGTCGAGGTGCTGCAAGACGGCTTCGGCTTCTTGCGGTCTCCCGACTCGAACTACCTCGCCGGCCCTGACGACATCTACGTCTCGCCGTCGCAGATCCGCAGATTCGGTCTGCGCACCGGCGACACTGTCGAGGGCCAGATCCGCAGCCCCAAAGAGGGCGAGCGGTACTTCGCGCTTCTCAAGGTCAACACCATCAATTTCGAGGACCCGGAGAAGCAGCGCCACAAGATCCATTTCGACAATCTGACGCCCCTCTATCCCGACGAGTGGCTCGAGATGGAGACGTCCGACCCGACCCGGAAGGACCAGACCGGCCGCGTCATCGACATCGTCTCGCCCATCGGCAAGGGCCAGCGCGGCCTGATCGTCGCGCAGCCCCGCACCGGTAAGACGGTCATCCTCCAGAACATCGCCCACGCAATCACCGCCAATCATCCGGAGTGCTATCTGATCGTGCTCCTGATCGACGAGCGGCCCGAGGAGGTGACCGACATGCAGCGTTCGGTGAACGGCGAGGTCGTGTCCTCGACGTTCGACGAGCCGGCGTCGCGCCACGTGCAGGTGGCCGAGATGGTCATCGAGAAGGCAAAGCGCCTCGTCGAGCACGGCCGCGACGTGGTCATCCTGCTCGACTCGATCACGCGCCTGGGCCGCGCCTACAACACCGTCGTGCCGTCTTCCGGCAAGGTGCTGACCGGCGGCGTGGACGCCAACGCGCTCCAGCGCCCGAAGCGCTTCTTCGGCGCCGCCCGCAATATCGAGGAGGGCGGCTCGCTCACCATCATCGCCACGGCGCTCATCGACACCGGCAGCCGCATGGACGAGGTCATCTTCGAGGAGTTCAAGGGCACCGGTAACTCGGAGATCGTGCTCGACCGCAAGGTCGCGGACAAGCGCGTGTTCCCGGCCATCGACATCGCCCGCTCGGGCACGCGGAAAGAGGAACTCCTGGTTCCCGCCGATCAGCTCAAGAAGATGTACGTGCTCCGCCGCATCCTGAACCCCATGGGCACCATGGATGCGATCGAGTTCCTGCTCGACAAGCTGAAGCAGACGAAGAACAACGCCGAGTTCTTCGACTCGATGAACACCTAGAGTTGCGCGGATGCCGATGAAGTGCCGCAGCGCCCAATTATTGGGCGCACGGCAGCTGCAGCTGCTCGCAGAATGGGCAGAAAACCTAATAGAATCAGAAAGATAATCGCAAGGATTGGCGCTTAACGTCTCGTGCGGGTTTGAGGGAATCGCATGAGCCGTTTCAGGAGAAGGCTGCCCAGCGCCTTCGTCGCCATCCCTGCGCTGCTTTCCTGCACCGTGGCGGTGCTCGCCACGGCGCTGGCCGGGCCGCTCGCGGGTCTTCTCGTCGGCGCGCTCGCGGGCCTCGCCGCGGGCCTCGCCATCGAGGGGCAAGTGAAAGCGCTGGCCGTGATCGCGGCGAAGATCGCTCATGGCGACCGCTACGCCATCGTGCCGCGCCAGCCGCGCGGCCCCCTCGCCGATCTCGCCAAGGCCGTGGACGTGTTGCGCGCCACCGTGATCGAGGCCGACTCTCTTTCGGTCGATCAGCGCCGGCGCGAATCGGAAGCGCGCCTCCATAGCGCGAGCCGCAGCTTCTTCACGAGAAGCTTCCGCGGCGCCGTCGAGGACGTGACCAAGGCCTTCACCGACGGCAGCGCCTGGATCGGCCAGACCGCGGCCGATCTCGAAGAGCGCAACCGCACGATGCACGCCAACGTGGCGAACGCCTCCGAAGCGGCGCGCGGGGCGTCGGAAGACGTCGCCGCCATCGCGCTGTCGGCCCGCGACATCCTGCGCTCCATCGAGCTTTCGGCCGGCGACATCGCCACCTCGCGCGAGGCGAGCACGCGCGCGACCGCCGATCTCGCCTCGGCCGACGCGACCATGCGCGGGCTTGCCGCCGCCGCGGCGCGCATCAACGAAGTGGTCGGCCTCATCCAGAACGTCGCCCGTCAGACGTCGCTGCTTTCGCTCAACGCCAGCATCGAGGCGGCGCGCGCCGGCGCCGCCGGTCAGGGCTTCGCCGTGGTCGCCGGCGAGGTTAAGGCGCTCGCGAGTCAGACCGCGCAGGCGACCGAGGACATCGCCGGTCAGGTCGACGGCATCCAGCAGGCGGTGGCACGCACCGGCGACGCGCTTCGGGACGTGCATGAAAGCGTCGCTGAGATCAACAGGGCGGACGCCAAGTTGCGCGGCGTGCTTGAGCAGCAGTCGCAAGAGTTGGATGCGATCGCCTTCCGCGCCACCCATGTGGCCGAGCGGGTGTCGGGCGCGTTGCCGGATCTTCGTAACGCCGTCGGTCATGTGAACGAGGCGGGCGCGTCCATGCTCGGCACGGCCGAGGCGTTGATCGACAAGGCACGCGGTCTCGTCGGCCGCGTCGACCGATACTTCGTCGACCTCGAGACCGGCGCCATCAAGGTCGGTATCCTGCATTCGCTCTCGGGCACGATGACCGCGAGTGAACGGCCGTTGCAGGATCTTCTGGTCATGATGATCGAGACGTTGAATGAGAACGGCGGCCTCTTGGGGCGTCCGCTCGAAGCGGTCATCATGGACCCGCGCTCCGATCCGCGCGCTTACGCGAGCGCGGCCCGCTCCCTTCTCACCGAGCATGGCGTCGCGGCGATCTTCGGCTGCTGGACGAGCCAATCGCGCAAGGAAGTTCTTCCCGTGGTCGAGAGCCTGAACGGGCTCCTGTTCTATCCGAGCCAATATGAGGGCGAGGAGGAGTCGCCCAATATCTTCTACACCGGCGCCACGCCGCAGCAGCAGGCGATCCCCGCGGTCGACTATTTGCGCCGTCGCGGCAAGAAGCGCTTCTTCCTGCTCGGCACCGAGTCGGTCTATTCGCGCACCACGAATACGATCCTCAAGGCCTATCTTGAGGAGAACCGTATCGGCGGAAGCGATGTGGTCGAGGTGTTCAAGCCGTTCGATCACAAGGAGTGGGCGGAGACCGCCGCCGCCATCAAGCGCTTCGGCGCGCACCAGGACGCTGGCGTCATCACCTCGGTGAGCGGCGATGCCAATGTCTATCTCTATCGCGAGCTCGCCGCGCAAGGGATCACCGCTGCGACGATTCCGGTGATGACGCTGTCCATCGGCGAGAGCGAGCTGCCGGCCATCGCCGGACCCGAGGTCGCCGGCCACCTCGCCTGCTGGAGCTATCTGAACGAGATCGACACGCCGGCGAACCGCGCCTTCGTCAGGTCGTGGCGCCGGTTCTGCGGCCGGCCCAACGTGATGGCCGACGATCCCATGGAAGCGACCTGGATCGGCTTCAATCTGTGGAAGGAAGCGGTGACGCAGGCGGGAAGCGTCGAGATCGGCGCGGTGCGCGAGAAGCTGGCCGGCCTCCGCATAAAGGCGCCGAGCGGCTATGAGGTGGCCATGGACCTCGTGAACCACCATTTGCACAAGCCGGCCATCGTCGGCGAGATGACCGACGACGGCCGCATCGTGCCGGTATGGAAGAGCCCTGGCCTCATCGCGCCCGAGCCGTGGAGCCCATGGCTCGCCCGCGCGAAGACGGCGCGCAATGCCGTAAGCGGCGTGGCGCCGCGGCGCACCCTCGCCTATGCGGGCTGATCAGTTCGTCTGTTGGCGCGCGTGAGGCACGGCGTCGGCGGCTGAGACCTGCGGGCAGAACCCATCCGGGTCGAACGGCGCCTTGAGCTGCGTCCTATAGTCTTGCGGGTAGTGCGGACAATCCTGGATGCCGATGTCGCCGACGGTCGGCTTGCGGCCGTGCGGCAGCAGATACGTGCCGAGCAGCCGGTCCCACACCGTGAGGAACAGGCCGAAATTCACATCGCCCTCGCCTGCCCAGTTCACGTGATGCAGCCGATGCACCGGACCAATGGCGAGGATCTTCTGGAACGGCCCGAGCGCGTAATCGACATTCGAGTGCTGCACGATCAGCTGTATGGCGATGGCACAGCCGAGCAGCACGGCGACATCGACCGGCAGTCCGAGGAGAATGAGCGGCAGCGTGCCGGTGACGATGTCGAGCGCCTGATGCAGCGGATGACGGATGAAGCCGTTGAAACCGTAAAGACGATGCACGCCGTGATGCACCGCGTGCAGCTTCCACATCCAATCGACGCGATGGCTGAAGTAGTGCACGATCGTCATGGTGCAATCGACGATGACGACGGCGAGCAGGAACTGCACGACGAGCGGCAGCGCGCGCGGCCAGAGACTCCACTCGGGAAGAAGCAGCGCGCTGATGACGAGGAACACGACGAGCGTGAGGAGGTTGGCCGCCTCGTAGACGATGCCGTGGGCGAGATCCTTCGCCGTATCGCCGTGGGCCTCGTTCCACGCGTCCTCGTAAGGCAGCACGTGCTCCATGGCGAACGACAAGCCGATCGCGGCGAGGATCACGAACCCGATCCACAGATAGCGATAGCCGGATGCGATGAGATAAAGCGCGAGCGCGTTGAGGCCGATCATCATGGTCGGCACGTAGACATAACGCGCGAAGCGACGCAGCACGCTCATCGAGACCGTCCCCGAGAGAAACCCATTACCGCCAGCCATAGGCTTTGAACGTGCACGCGCGAAGGCAGGTTCGCGCGACATCTCGTCCTAGCCGGAGCCGCCTATCCCTCAAGCGGATGATGTTAGCGGTTTCCGTCGTCGGAGCAAATTTTGGGCAGAAAAACCGCAGAAAGCCGCCAGAAGTGAGGGTCGAGGGTACCCAAATCCAACCCCTCGTCATTCCGGCGAAAGCCGGAATCCAGTATTGATAGACATGGACGCACAGCCTTGCGTGTACATCCTCGCCAGCGGGCGAAACGGTACCCTCTATACCGGCGTTACGCGCTTCCCCAGCAATCGGATTTGGCAACACAAGGAAGACCTCGTTCGGGGGTTCACCAAAAAGTACGGCGTTCACCGGCTCGTCTATATCGAGATGCATGAGACGATGCCGGCAGCGATCAAGCGTGAGAAGCAGATCAAGGAATGGAAGAGAGCGTGGAAGCTGGAGCTGATCGAAAACGCCAACCCAGAGTGGCGCGACCTCTACGACGACATTTTGCGCTAACCCCTACTGCGTCATTCCGGCGAAAGCCGGAATCCAGCGTATAAATACTGAACCCGTTAGACTGGATACCGGCTTGCGCCGGTATGACGAATTGGTCTTATGCGGAGCGCAACTTATCAGAACTGAGTTGGCCGGTGCCGCGAGGCTAAGTCACCGTCACCTGGCGGGCGGTCTTGATGGTCTCGACGAGCTTCTGAGAATCGGTCACCGGCAGCGAGCATTGCGGACCCAAGCACACATAGGCCGTCGTCTTGCCGTCGACCGCGGTCTTGCCATGCGCCGGCGACGACGACGGCAGCGTCTCGTCGTGCCAGATCTCCTGCACCACGACGTTCGGCAGCGACACGTCGCGCAAGGCGGCGCGCATGGCGCCCGCATCGCCGTCCTTCGGCACGATGAGAACCACGAGCGCCGGGGCGAACGTGTCGAGCGCCGCCCCGAGCAATCCGGAATAGGCAACCGGGTTTCCGGCGATGCCGGCGGCGAAGCTGCGCAAGATGTCGTCGGCGCGCTTGGCGTAACGGTCCTCGCCTGTCCATAGCGACAACGCCACGAGGTTCGACACCATCACGGCGTTCGCGTTCGGCGCCGCGTCGTCGAAGCCGCTGAACGGGCGCACGATGAGATCGTCGGTGTCGTCCGCGGTGAGATAGTAGCCGCCGAGATCCCTGGACCAGTAATGCTCATCGAGAATGTGCGTCCAGGCGCAGGCCTGCTCCACATATTCCGGATTGCTCGTGGCGTTGGCGAGGGCGAGCGCGGCATGGATCATGTTGGCGTAGTCGTTCGCCGTGGCCGGCGCCTTCGCCTCGCCGGTGCGATAGGCATGAAGCAGGCGGCCCTCGGAAACCATCCGTGTAGAGACGAAATCGAACGCTTTCTCCGCAGCGTCGAGCCAATCGGGCTTGTCGAAGGCCGAAGCCGCGTTGGCGAGCGCGGCAATCATCAGCCCGTTCCAATCGGCGAGCACCTTGTCGTCGAAGCCGGGACGCACCCGCGTCGTGCGCTGCGCGAAGAGTTTCGCGCGCATCGCCGCAAGCCGCGCTTCGGTGTCGTCGTCGCGGAGCGCGATCGCGTTCAGACGATTCAGAATGTTGCGGCCTTCGAAGTTGCCGCCCGCCGTGACGTCGTACACTTCGGCGAACAGTTTCGCATCGTCCGTACCCAGAACATCGCGAATCTCGTCGAGTGACCACACATAGAACTTGCCCTCCTCGCCTTCCGAGTCTGCGTCGAGCGAGGCCGCGAACGCGCCGCCGTCGCTCACCATCTCGCGCAACAGCCAGCCGATCGTCTCATCGACGCGCTGCGCGTAGAGCGGCGTCTTCTCCTCGCGCCACGCCTCGGTCATCATTTCGACGAGCAGCGCGTTGTCGTAGAGCATCTTCTCGAAATGCGGCACGAGCCAGCGCGCGTCGACGCTGTAGCGCGAGAAGCCACCGCCGAGATGATCGTAGATGCCGCCTTGCGCGATATGCGTGAGCGTCGTCAGCACGGCCTCGCGAAGAGGCAGGGTTCCGTAGCGTATCGCGGCGCGCCACAGGAATCCGAAGAATTGGCTTTGCGGAAATTTCGGCGCGCCGCGCATGCCCCCTTCCACGGGATCGACCGCTGCGAGGAAGCGCCGCGCGAGATTGCTGAGCGTGAGGTCGTTGAGCTGTGCGCCCGCGCCTTGCGCTTGGGCCGGCTTCAACCGGGCAACGATGGCGTCGGCGTTGGTGCGGACCTTGTCCGGCTCGTCGCGGTAAACGCGTGCCACAGTATTCAGTACACTGACGAAGGCGGGCCGTCCGTAGCGGTCCTCTTTCGGGAAGTAGGTGCCGCCCCAGAACGGCTCGGCGTCCGGCGTGAGGAACATGGTCAGCGGCCAGCCGCCATGCTCGCCGATCTGATGCAGCGCGTTCATGTAGATCGCGTCCACGTCGGGGCGCTCCTCGCGGTCGACCTTGATGTTGACGAAGAGGTCGTTCATCACCGCCGCGGTCGCCGCGTCCTCGAAGCTCTCATGCGCCATGACGTGGCACCAATGGCAGGCGGCGTAGCCGACCGAGAGGAGGATCGGCTTGTTCTTGTCCTTGGCCTCCTTGAGCGCGGCCGGTCCCCAGGCGCGCCAATGAACGGGGTTGTCCTTATGCTGCAGGAGGTAGGGGCTGGTCTCCGCCCCGAGCTGGTTGCCTGGTCTGTCGTCCATGGTCCTTCCGATCCTGAGGGCGCCGTGCCTAGGATAACCCAATGGAGCGACAAGTGTCCGATGAGCCGAAGGGACGGAACGGCGCACCGTTGTTGGCCGACACCATCGTCGCGCCGGCAAGCGGAGCAGGGCCGTCCGCCGTTGCCGTCATCCGCATCTCAGGTGCGCGCACGCGCGCCGTGCTCGCGGCGCTCATCGGCGATTTGCCCGTGCCGCGCCAGGCCGCCTTGCGCGACATCGGTAGACCGCCGATCGACCGCGGCCTCGTGCTGTGGTTCGAAGCCCCGCGAAGCTTCACCGGCGAGGACATGGCCGAGCTGCAGGTTCACGGCAGCCGCGCCGTGGTGGTGGCGCTCGTGGAGGCAGTGCTCGCCGTTGACGGCACGCGCCTCGCCGAGGCGGGCGAGTTCGCGCGCCGCGCCTTCGAGAACGGCAAGCTCGATCTGACCGAGGTGGAGGGGCTCGCCGATCTCATCAACGCCGAGACCGAGGCGCAGCGCCGCCAGGCGCTGGCGCAGTCCGAAGGGTCGCTGCGCCGTCTCTACGAAGGCTGGCGCGCAGACTTGCTCAAGGCGCAGGCCTTGATGGAGGCGGGGCTCGACTTCGCCGACGAGGCCGACGTGGCGGCGGATGTGAGCGCCAAGGCGAACGGGATCGTCGGGCCGTTGCTCGCATCGATCGAGAAGCATCTCGCCGACCGGAGCGGCGAGCGCTTACGCGACGGGCTTCGCATTGTCATCGCCGGACCGCCCAACGCCGGCAAGTCGTCGCTGATGAATGTTCTCGCCAAGCGCGACGTCGCCATCGTGTCGGAGGAGGCGGGCACGACCCGCGACGTGATCGAGGTCCATCTCGATCTCGGCGGCTTGCCGGTGATCCTCGCCGACACGGCGGGGATACGGGAGGGGATAGGCCTTGTGGAGGCCGAAGGTGTCCGCCGCGCGCTCGCCCGCGCCGAGGATGCCGACGTCGTCCTGTGGGTGATCGACGCCACGGATCCGGTATGGGAACCCCCGGCGCGCTTGCGCGCAATTGCGCGCGTCACGGCCCTCAATAAGGCGGACGTTGCGCATGATTTGGCGCAGGTTGCGCGGGATGTGGTGCGGGTTTCGGCCCGGACCGGGGAGGGCCTCGATCGGCTCATCGTCCGCCTTGCGGAGATCGCGGCATCCGAGATGGGTGGGTCGGGCCAGGCGGCCATCACCCGCACCCGCCACAGGCAGGAGCTCGTCTCAACGCGGGACGCTTTGCAACGTTTCGTTAACCACGATCTTTCCCCGGAGCTCGAAGCCGAGGAGCTCCGCATCGCCGCCCGCCACTTGGGCCGCCTCACCGGCGCGATCGACGTGGAGGAAGTGCTCGGCGCCATCTTCGCCGAGTTCTGCATCGGCAAATGACCGGCGGCCCGAATTGATTCACGTGAAACACTGGCGCCTCAGTGCTTTGACGGACGGGGCCGGACGGACTACTTACCGGCCATGGGTGCGGACATGACCAAGACCTTCGACGTCATCGTCATCGGCGGCGGCCACGCGGGCTGCGAGGCGGCCGCTGCCGCTGGGCGCATGGGCGCCAAGACGGCCCTTGTGACCCACAGCTTCGCCACTATCGGCGAGATGTCTTGCAACCCCGCCATCGGCGGCCTCGGCAAAGGCCATGTCGTGCGGGAGATCGACGCGCTGGACGGCCTCATGGGCCGGGTGGCGGATGCCGCCGGCATCCAGTTCCGCGTCCTCAACAAGAGCAAGGGTCCGGCCGTGCAAGGCCCCCGCGCCCAAGCCGACCGCAAGCTTTACCGCAAGGCCATGCAGGCGGCGATCTCCGCCACGCCGAATCTCGAAGTGATCGAGGCGGCGGTCGAGGACCTCACCGTCGACGGCGACCGGGTCACCGGAATCGCGACAGCCGACGGCCGGCGCTTCGCTGCTGGCGCCGTGGTGCTGACCACCGGCACGTTCCTGCGCGGCCTCATCCATATCGGCGAGACCAAGATCCCGGCGGGGCGTATGAGCGAGGCCCCGGCGCTCGGCCTTTCGGAGCGCCTTTACGGCCTCGGGCTTCGCATGGGCCGCCTCAAGACCGGCACGCCGCCGCGCCTGGACGGCCGCACGATTCACTGGGAGCGCCTTCAGGTGCAGCCGGGCGATGCGCCGCCCGTGCCGTTCTCGTTCCTGACCGAGGCGATCACCACGCCCCAAGTGCCCTGCCACATCACCCACACGACAGAAGCGACCCACGCCATCATCGAAGCGAACCTCGCCCGTGCGCCCATGTATTCCGGTGCCATCGAAAGCGTGGGCCCACGCTACTGCCCCTCCATCGAGGACAAGGTCGTCCGCTTCAAGGAGCGCGGCAGCCACCAGATCTTCCTCGAGCCCGAAGGCCTCGACGACCACACCGTCTACCCCAACGGCATCTCGACCTCGCTGCCCGAGGACGTCCAGCACGCCTTCCTCAAGACCATCCCGGGCCTGGAGACGGCCCGGGTGATTCGGCCCGGCTACGCCATCGAGTACGACTATGTCGACCCGCGCGAACTCTATCCGAGCCTGGAGACCAAGGTCGTTTCAGGCCTGTTCCTGGCCGGCCAGATCAACGGCACCACGGGTTACGAGGAAGCGGCGGGGCAGGGGCTCGTTGCCGGCATCAACGCGGCGCTCGTAGCCTCCGGCGGGTCGGACCGCTTCGGCGTGAGCCGCGCCGACGGCTATCTCGGCGTGATGGTCGACGACCTCGTCACCCGCGGCGTCACCGAGCCCTATCGCATGTTCACCTCCCGCGCGGAGTACCGGCTCATGCTCCGCGCCGACAATGCCGACCAGCGGCTGACGCCGCTTGGCATCGCGGCCGGCTGCGTCGGCCAGACGCGCCGCGCGGTGTTTGAAGCGAAGCGCGCGAAGCTCGAGGCGGGTGCCGCGCTTCTACGCGGTCTCACCCTCACGCCGGACGAGGCTGCGAAGCATGGGCTCACCATCAACCGCGACGGCCGCAAGCGGAGCGCCTTCGATCTCCTGAGCTATCCGGAGATCGATCTCCCACGGCTTACCAAGATCTGGCCCGCGATCGGGAACCTCGATCAGCCGATCGCCGCCCAGCTCGCGACCGACGCGCGCTATGCCGTCTACGTCGCGCGACAGGAAATGGACGTCGCCGCCTTCCGCAAAGACGAGGCGATTGCCATCCCCGACGGCTTCGCCTTCGGCGCGCTCCCGGGTCTCTCCAACGAGATCCGTCAGAAGCTCGAGCGCCACAAGCCGGCGAGCCTCGGCCAAGCGGCACGCCTGGACGGCATGACGCCCGCCGCCCTGATGCTGCTGCTCGCGCATCTCAAGAAGGGCGCAGCGGCGAAAAGCGCATGACTTCGAGTCGTAACGGACTCGCCCTCATCGACGGTCCTGAATCGTTCGCCGAAGCCGCTAAAGTTCCACGTGAAACAATCCTGAGACTGACGCGCTACGGCGACCTTCTCGCCCACTGGCAGAAGACCACGAATCTCGTGGGCCCTTCGGCCCTCAAGGACCTCTGGTCCCGGCACTTTGCCGACTCAGCCCAACTGCGTAGCCTTGCGCCGGACGCGCGACTCTGGCTGGATCTTGGATCGGGGGCAGGGTTTCCCGGGCTCGTCGTCGCCATCCTGCAAACCGGAACGCCGGATTTCCGCATGCACCTCGTCGAATCCAATCACAAGAAGTGCGCGTTTGCCGCCGAGGTCGTGCGTGCGGTGCAGGCCCCTGTGGACATCCACGCCACGCGTATTGAAGACCTTGCCGAAAGGGCTCAAAGCCTAAGGCCGGACGTGGTGAGCGCCCGTGCGCTCGCGCCGCTCCCGCGTCTCTTCGAACTCGCTGCCCCGTTCTTCGGGGAAGGAACCAGGGGGCTGTTCCTGAAAGGTCGCGAGGCAGAGGCCGAGATCAAGGCCGCGAGGCCAGGGTGGGACTTCGACGTCCACCTCCATCCCAGCGTGACTGCGGGAGATTCCCAGATTGTCGAGGTCACCGGCCTCCGCGAGCGTCCGGCATGAGCCGGCACCACACACGGGTCCTCGCGCTTGCCAATCAGAAGGGCGGCGTCGGCAAGACCACCACCGCCATCAATCTCGGCACGGCGCTGGCCGCCGTCGGCGAGCGGGTGCTGATCATCGACCTCGACCCGCAAGGCAATGCCTCGACCGGCCTCGGCATCGAGCATCGCGATCGCTCGACCTTTGATGTCCTGGCGGGACACGCGACCATCATGGAGGCGAAGGTCGCGACCCATGTGCCGCGGCTCTCCATCGTCCCCGCCACCATCGATCTGATGTCCTTCGAGCGCGAGGCGGCGAATGCAAGCGGCAAGCATTACCGGCTCAGAGACTGCCTCGCCGCGTTGACCGCAAACGAGGACCCGGAGGCGAGAACCACCTACGTCCTCATCGATTGCCCGCCCTCGCTCAATCTCTTGACGATCAACGCGCTCGCCGCCGCCGACGCCGTGCTGGTGCCGCTGCAATGCGAGTTCTTCGCGCTGGAGGGCCTCGCCCAGCTCCTGAGCACCGTCGAGGAGATCCGGGTGCGCCTCAACCCGAAGCTTCAGATCCACGGCGTCGTCCTCACCATGTACGACCAGCGCACCAGCCTCTCCGACCAGGTGGTGGAGGACGTGCGCGCGGTGCTCGGCGAGAAGGTCTACGCGACGGTCATTCCGCGCAATGTGCGCGTCGCGGAGTCGCCGTCCCATGGCAAGCCGGTGCTGCTCTACGATTACAAATGCACCGGCAGCCAAGCCTATATTCAACTCGCCTCGGAGGTGATCGAGCGCGAGCGGCGGATCCGGGCGGCGTGATGCGGGGATCTCGGCCGAGAGCGGCCCAAGCTTGGAGATAAAAGATGGCGGTCAGCGCACAGAAAAAACGGTTGGGGAGGAGCTTGGCGTCGCTCATCGGCGAGGGCGTCGAGGCGGGTGGCTTTGGTGAGGATCAGCGCAGCGTGCCGCTGTCATCCCTGAAGGCGAGCCGCTTCAACCCGCGGCGCAACTTCTCCGAAGAGCAACTCGAGGAGCTCGCCACCTCGATCCGCGAACGCGGGCTGGTGCAGCCGCTCGTGGTCCGTCCGCTCGGCGGTGGCGACCGCTACGAGATCGTCGCCGGCGAACGCCGCTGGCGTGCCGCACAACGGGCGAACCTCCACGAGGTCCCGGTCATCATCCGTGCGCTGTCCGATCAGGAAGCGATCGAGATCGCCATCATCGAGAACGTCCAGCGTGAGGACCTGAACGCCATCGAGGAGGGGGAGGGCTACCACGCCCTAATGCAGGGCCACGGCTATACACAAGAAGACCTCGCCAAGGTCATCGGCAAAAGCCGCAGTCACCTCGCCAACACGCTTCGCCTGCTCAAGCTGCCGAAGTCCGTGCAGGACCTGGTGCGCGATGGCGCCCTCAGCGCCGGTCATGCGCGCGCGCTTATCGGGCGCCCCGATGCTGCGGCTCTCGCGGCCCGTATCGTTAAGGAAGGGTTAACGGTCCGTCAGGTGGAGGCGCTCGCGCAGGAAGAGAGCGCCAAGCCGAAGCGGCGTAAGGCGCATGGCAAGGACGCGAACACGCGTGCCGCGGAAAACGAGTTGCATGAAGCGCTCGGGCTGAACGTGGAGATCAAGCCCGGCCGCGGCGAGAAGGGCGAGCTTCGAATTCGCTATGCAAACTTCGATCAGTTCGAGGACATCCGAACGCGGCTGATGCGCCGCCCGAGCCGCTAGCGTCTCGCGCTTAGCCTCCGGCGAGAAACTCTTCCGCCTTGAACAGCGACTTGAACGGGATGCCGGCTTTCTCGTAGAGCTCCGCTGCGCCCTCGCCGCGGTCGAGGATCGAGATCACCAGTGCCACCTTGGCGCCGGCTTCCTCCACCGCCTTGACCGCGTCCATGGCCGAGCCGCCGGTCGTGGTCACGTCCTCGAGGATCACCACGGACTTGCCGGCAATGTCGTTGCCGTCGACCCGCTTCTGGGTGCCGTGATCCTTCACGGCTTTGCGCACGAAGAAGCCGGGCAGGTAGCGTCCAAACGCGGGGCTCTTCATGGCCACCGGCGCGATCAAGGGCACCGCCCCCATCTCCAAGCCGCCGACCGCGTCAACCCTAACGCCTTGAATTTCCGTAAGAATTAGCTCAGCCATGAGAGCGGCACCGTCGGGGTCGAGCATCGCCGGCTTCATGTCGAAGTAGTAGTCGCTCTCCTTTCCCGACGCGAGCACGACGCGCCCGCGGCGGAACGCGCGCTCGCGCAACAGCATGTAGAGCTGGTTGCGGCGTTCAAACGTTGCTTGATCCATGAAGGCACCTCAGCTCGAGCCGGACATGCATAGGTACGGGCGCGCGCGCCGTCAAACCTTCGATCCCAGTGTGAGCAAGAGGCGCTCGGCGAACGCGCCTTCGAGATCGGGCGAGCGGCGCGAGCGTCTGACCGTCTCTTGGATCAAGGGCAGCGCATGCGCGAGGCGGCTCGCGCCCCAGCGCCGGCAATGGGCGAGGAACATCGGCTCGCGCTTGAAGTGCGGGCGCGGCTTGAGCGCCCTCACCGCGTCCTCGAGATTGCCGCCGCTCGCTTGAGTCGCGGCCGCGCGATGAAGCTGCGTGAAATGCCGGGCGAGCGCCGACAACGCGCCGGCGCGGTCCGTGCCCGCGGCTGTGAGCCTTTGCAGCTCGCGCAGCGCCGCATGCGGATCCCCGCCGCTTGCTGCATAGACGAAATTCTCGAGCGCGATTTCAGCCGCGTCGCCGACGATCGCCTCGACGTCGTCATGGGTGACGCTGCCGTTCCCCCGGGCGTAAAGCGCAAGCTTGACCACCTCGGTGCGCGACATGGCCTGGTCCGCGCCGAGCCGGTTCATCAGATAGGTCTTGGTATCGGGGTCGATGCGAAGGCCCGCGTCTGCCAGCTCATCATCGATGATGCCCGCGAGGTCCCGCGCATCGGCATAGCAGGGCAACGCCGCGGCGTCGCCGAGCTTCTCGAACAGTTTGCGCAAGCCAGAGTCCGGCCTGAGATTGCCGGCCTCCACGATGAGAGCGTTGTCCGACGGCTCCGCCAAGAGCGCCTTGAGCGAAGGCACGTCGAGCCGGCTGCCGGCGGTCACGCGCACCACCTTGGAGTCGGCGAACATGGGCCGCGTGCGAAGCTCGATGTCGAGCCTGGCCGGCTCGTCGGCGAAGTCACGGTCGTCGAGACGGACGATTTCAGCCACGCCCTTCTTTTGCCGCGCGAAGGTCTCGGCCAACGCGGCGGCCCGCTCCGATACGAGCCCGGCGTCGGGTCCATAGACCAGGACGGCACGGCACGCGGGATTCGGCGATTTCAGAAAGCGCGCAACGCCCGAGCTCTTATAGGCGACCATGATGGCAAGGATAGCGCGAGTGATGAGGCTGAAGCGAGGCCCCTCGCCTTTGGGCTCACGCCGAGCTGGCGAGATACGCCGCGACTTGCGTCTTGATGCTCTCCGCGACCGTTGACGCAGCGCGGTCCTCGGCATTGTACCGGGCCCGCACGTTGGCGAAGATCTCTTGATAGCGGTTATAGGGCGCGCGCGAGATGGCCGTGCCCTCGTGGATGACCTTCCCGTTGGATGCGTCTTTGAGCGTGTAATGTGCCTCCAGCTGGTAGACTTGGCCCCTAGCGTCACCGCTGATTTGCACCAGCTGATCGATGACCCGCTCCCTGATCGCGATATCGAGCTTGTAGCGAGACTTCGCCGCGTAGTCTCCGCCAGTATTGGCGAAGATCAACTCGTTGCGGACCTTCTGGCCGACCCGGCCCGGGATCGGGTTGACCTCGACCGACGACATGGCCTCGGCCAAGCGGGTGCCGCTCGCGGTCGTCGTATTCGACCCGTAAAGGGGCTGGAAGCCGCACGCGCTGAGGCCGAATCCGGCCAGCGCGGCGAGCGCCGCCAGCGCAAGGGCAGGCCTACGCCACCACATTGACGATCCTCTGCGGCACGACAACCACCTTCTTGATCTTGCGTCCCCCTATGGCGCGGGCCACATTTTCGAGCCTCAGCGCTGCTGCTTCAATATCTTCCTTCGAGGCGTCCCGCGCAATCGTCAATTCGTCCCGCCTTTTGCCGTTCACCTGGACGGCGATGGTGACCGTATCCTCGGTCAGAAGGGCCGAATCGGCCACCGGCCAAGGTTCCTCGGCCAGCAGCGTCCCATGCCCCAGCACGGTCCAGCACTCCTCGGCCAGATGCGGCACCATGGGCGCCGAAACCCGGGCCAGGATTTCTGCGGCCTCCCGCAGGGCGAACCGCATATCGTCTTTGGGTTGTGCTCCGGCCGCCTGCAACGCTGCAGAGAGGGCGTTGGCGAGCTCGTAGATCTGCGCCACGGCGGTGTTGAAGCGAAGTTTCTCGATGGCCGAGGTGACGCCTACAATCGTTTTGTGGGAAGCCCGCCGCAAGCCTTCCGCCTCGGCGCTCATATTCGCCGGCGCCGGCGTGCCGGCCGACGCGCCCTTGGCCGCGACCTCCCGGACCAGACGCCAGATACGCTGCAAGAAGCGGTGGGCACCGTCGACCCCGCCGGCCGTCCACTCGATGTCTCGCTCGGGCGGCGTGTCCGACAGCATGAACCAGCGCGCGGTGTCGGCGCCGTACGCGGAGATAATGTTGTCGGGATCGACCACGTTCTTTTTCGACTTCGACATGGATTCGACCGCACCGACGGTGATCGGCGCGCCGGTCTTCACATGCACCGCTTGGCCGTCGCGCATCGTCACCTCTTCCGGCAGCACCCATTTCCCGTCTGCATCTTTGTAGGTCTCGTGCGTGACCATGCCTTGGGTGAAGAGACCGCGGAACGGCTCGTCGATCGCGACGTGTTCCGTCTTGTGCATCGCCCGCGTGAAGAAACGCGAATAGAGGAGATGCAGAATCGCGTGCTCCACGCCGCCGATATATTGATCGACCGGCAGCCAGTAGCCGACGGCATTCGTGTCGGTCGGCACGGAGGCCCGCGGCGAGCAGAAGCGCGCGAAGTACCACGACGAATCGACAAACGTGTCCATGGTGTCCGTCTCGCGCCGGGCGAGCCCACCGCACTTCGGACATTTGACGTTCTTCCACGTCGGATGGCGATCGAGCGGGTTGCCGGGAACGTCGAAGGTGACGTCTTCCGGGAGCTTGACCGGCAGGTCCGCGGCCGGCACCGGCACGATGCCGCACGTCTCGCAGTGAATCATGGGGATCGGGCAGCCCCAATAGCGCTGCCGGGAAATGCCCCAATCCCGTAAGCGGAACTCGGTTTTCCGGACCCCTTGCGGTTGGCCCGCGACCGTCCGCGCCGCGAGCCGGTCCGCCATGGCGTTCTTCGCGTCGACGACGCTGAGCCCGTCGAGAAAGTCCGAATTGAATAGAACGCCGTCGCCGGTATAGGCCTCCTCGCCGATCGTGAACGTCGCGGGGTCCTCGCCCGGCGGCAGCACCACCGGAGTGACGGGGCGGCCGTAAGCGCGCGCGAATTCAAGGTCGCGCTGATCGTGCGCCGGACAGCCGAAGATGGCGCCTGTGCCGTACTCCATCAGAATGAAGTTGGCGATGTAGACGGGAAGCTCAGCGCCTTCGATGACGGGATGCGCGACGCGCACGCCGGTGTCGAAGCCCCTCTTCTCTTGCGTCTCCAGCTCTGCCGCGCTGGTACCGTGATGGTGGCATTCGTCGATGAAGGCTTTGGCGTCGGCGTTGGTCTCGGCGATAGCGTGCGCGAGCTTGTGGTCCGGCGCGATCGCCATGAACGCCGCGCCAAACAACGTGTCCGGGCGCGTGGTGAACACCTCGATGAAATCGAAACCTTCCGGCGCCGTGCCGTCCATCGTCTCGAAGCGCACGAGTAGCCCCTCCGAGCGGCCGATCCAGTTCGCCTGCATCAGACGCACCTTCTCGGGCCAGCGGTCGAGCCCGTCGAGGGCCTCGAGCAAGTCATCGGCATAGGCCGTGATCTTGAACACCCATTCCGGCTGCTCGCGCTGCTCGACGAGCGCGCCGGAACGCCAGCCGCGACCGTCGATCACCTGCTCGTTGGCGAGCACCGTGTTGTCGACCGGGTCCCAGTTCACCTTGCGCGTTTTGCGATCGACGAGGCCTGCGGCGAGCATGTCGAGAAAGAGCTTCTGCTGTTGGTGGTAATATTCGAGGTCGCAGGTGGCGAGCTCGCGCGACCAGTCGAGCGAGAGCCCCATGCTTTTGAGCTGGCCGCGCATGGTGGCGATGTTGTCGTAGGTCCATTGGGCGGGGTGGACGCCGCGCTCGATGGCGGCGTTCTCGGCCGGAAGCCCGAAAGCGTCCCAGCCCATGGGATGGAGCACGTTGTGACCGCGCGCCCGCATATAGCGGGCGACCACGTCGCCCATGGTGTAGTTCCGCACATGACCCATATGGATGCGGCCCGACGGGTATGGGAACATTTCAAGAACATAGTATTTGGGCCGGGCGTCATCCTCGCGCGCCTGGAAGATGCCTTTGGCCTCCCAGGCGGCTTGCCAATGCTTCTCGCGTTTCGGCGCGTCGTAGCGGTCCGCGGCCATCTGTCCTATCCATCCTTCGCGTAGATTCGGCGCGGCAATCGAACCCAAATGCCCGAACCGGTCAAGCTATGCGGAAATCGCGCGTTGCGGCATGAGCCACCGCGAACCGATGATCCCTGCTAGGTATCTCCGATGAGCACTGAACGCCACTCCGCCACCGAGATCCCGGCGCGCTTGCGCCTGGTGAAGGAGGAGATCGCGCTTGCCGCCGAAGCGGCCGGCCGGCCGTCCGAGGCGGTCAAGCTCATCGCCGTGAGCAAGACCGTGCCGGCTGTGGTCATCGAGGAAGCCATCGAGGCGGGCCAGCGCCTGTTCGGTGAAAACCGCGTGCAAGAGGCGCACGGCAAATGGCAAGCCTTGAAAGCCCTCCATCCCGATATCGAGCTTCACCTCATCGGTCCGCTCCAGACCAACAAGGTGCGTGAGGCGGTCGCCCTGTTCGACGTCATCGAGACGCTCGACCGGCCGAAGCTTGCGCGCGCGCTCGCCGAGGAGATAGATCGCCAGGGAAAGCGCCCGCGCCTCTTGGTGCAAGTGAATACCGGCGAGGAGCCGCAAAAGGCCGGCGTTAAGCCCGACGAGACCGCGGACTTCGTCCTGCTTTGCCGCGACACGTTAAACTTGGAGATCGACGGCCTGATGTGCATCCCGCCCTTCGACGAGGAGCCGTCGCTGCATTTCGCGCTGCTCGCTAAGCTTGCCCGCGAGCTCGGCCTCGATGAACTGAGCATGGGCATGAGCGGCGACTTCGCCAAAGCGATTGCGTTCGGCGCGACCTATGTGCGCGTCGGTACCGCAATCTTCGGCGAACGCGTTCTACTCGATTAGCGCATTACCAGGAAGGCGGTGCCACGGCGAATCTCGGCAAGCACCGCCGACAGATCACGGTACGAGAACGCGATGCAGCCCTCCGTAGGCGTGTAGCCCGGCCGCGCCAGATGCACGAAGATGGCGCTGCCTTTTCCTTTGATCCGCGGCCGGTCGTTGTAGCCGAGCACGAGCACGAGATCGTAGAGACGATCCGCGCGTTTCAGACCTTCCGCGCTGTGGCGTGAAGGTAATGTTATGAGCCGGTTGTAGTTGCGGTCTCTCGGGTCGTCGCACCAGCCGTCGGTGTCGCGGATGGCGTGAACCGGCAAAGGCACGTGTGGGCGAAAGGCCCGGTCGGCGCGATAGAGAACGAGGCGAACGGGAAAGCGCCCAAGCGGCGTGCCTCCATCACCCTCCCGCTTCAGCGGGCGGATGCTCCCCTGCCCGATCGCCGCCTGGCGCACGCCGTGGGCGAGCTGAACCCGCGCCTGGCAAGGCCGGCCCGGCGCGCGCCTGACAACGATGGGCTTCGGCCGCTTAACCCTCATTCGCATTGGGCCTTTTTGGGCCCCCGGTCCTTGTTTGTCATGCTTGTCGCCAGGCGAAGGCCCCCTTACAACCCTTCATGAGGGGGCCAGCCCAAAGACCGGCCGATAGGGACCTGCCTATGAGCAATGCGCGGAAGATCCTCATCATCGATGATGACGACGAGCTTCGCGAGTCTTTGAGCGAGCAACTGTCGCTGCACGAGGAGTTCGAGACGGAGCTCGCCACCACGGCGCAAGAGGGGCTGAAGCTCGCCCGCAACGGCCATGTGGATCTTGTGCTGCTCGATGTGGGCCTGCCCGATCTCGACGGCCGCGAGGCCTGCAAGCTGCTCCGCCGCAGCGGTTTCAAGGGCCCGGTCATCATGCTCACGGCTCAGACCTCCGATGCTGACACTATTCTCGGGCTTGAGTCCGGCGCCAACGACTACGTGACCAAGCCGTTCCGTATCGGCGTCCTGCTCGCGCGCATTCGCGCTCAGCTCAGGCAGCACGAGCAGAGCGAGGACGCGGTCTTCGCCATCGGCCCCTATACGTTCAAGCCGGCGGCGAAGCTGCTCGTGGATGCGAATGGCGGCAAGATTAGGCTCACCGAGAAAGAGACCTCGATCCTCAAATATCTTTATCGCGCCGGAGAGCGGGTTGTGACCCGCGACGTCCTTCTCCACGAGGTGTGGGGCTACAATGCCGGCGTCACCACGCACACGCTCGAGACTCATATCTATCGGCTGCGCCAGAAGATCGAGAAAGATCCCTCGCAGGCCGAGCTGCTAATCACCGAGACCGGCGGCTACAAGCTCGTCCCTTAGGCTCAATCAATCTCGAAGTCGGCGATCACCGGCACATGGTCCGATGTGCGCGGCCAGTCGCGCGTCTCGTCGAGAACGCGCATGGAGATCGCGGTGCCGGCGAGCGCCGGCGTGGTCCAGATATGGTCGAGGCGGCGGCCGCGATTGGAGGCCCGCCAGTCTCGATTGCGATAGCTCCACCAGGTGAAGAGCTTCTCCTCCGGCGGGACGTGGGCGCGCATCACGTCCACCCAGTCATGAGCCGCGCGCACCTGCTCGAGCCGGTCCGTCTCGGGCGGCGTATGGCTCACGACTTTCAGGAGCTGTTTGTGGGACCAGACGTCGGTCGGAAGCGGCGCCACGTTGAGATCGCCGGTCAGGATCATGCGGTTCTTGCCCTTCGTCCGGTATCCGCCGAACCATGTCGTCATGGCGTCGAGGAAGTCGAGCTTATGCTGGAACTTGTCGTTGACTGCGGGATCGGGGATATCGCCCCCCGCCGGCACATAGAGATTGTGCAGCACGACCGGTTTTTGACTTGCCCCGGCTCCCCCAAGAGCGACTGCCAGATGGCGCGCGTGGCCCCGCCCGCAAAGATCCCGCCGTTCGGCCAATGTAAAGGGCAGTCGCGAGAGCGTGGCCACCCCGTGATAGCCCTTCTGGCCGGCCACGGCGATATGGGGAAAGCCGAGCGCTTGGAGCGCCAGAAGCGGGAATTGATCTTCCTCGCATTTGATCTCTTGCAGGCAGAGTACGTCCGGCCGGTAGGCGCGCACGAAGCGCTCGACCAGGTCGAGCCTGATCCGTATCGAGTTGATGTTCCAGGTCGCAAGACGGAAACGCATGGAGACGGGGTATGGCGTGATCCGTGAGCCGGCAACAGCCCGCATCGCCACAAAAGTGGTTTTTGCAGGTATTCAACAGGACAGAAAAGAAAAAGGCGTCCAACCGCTGCGCGTGGTTGGACGCCAGAAGCGCGTTTTTTCGCGCGCGTGCCGGGAGGGAAGCCGGCACGAGCGAACCACATCTTCGGCTAGACGGGGGGCACTACCGATGAAAGCGATGTGGTCCGCTTCTGGTTCAACAGATATGTAGATCGCCGGGCGATTTCAACGCCCGTCGCCAGGAAAATTTAACGAGCCGTAAACGCCTCTTAGGGGCCGATGCTAAGCTATTGAGTCAGGACACGTTTTTTGGCGTAAAGCGCAATCCAGCCGGCATTTCCTGGCCTAGCGGAACGGTGAGAATGAGTCCTTCGACTGGAAAAAATCGGCCGCAACCTTGCGTCCCGCGACCATGTTTTCGACGGTGACCGTGGTCGTGAGACCCTGGGCGTCCGTGATCACCCATTCCTTCAATTCGAACTCTGGGGCGGTGTCGAAATAGAGCTTGATGGTGCCGGCGGAGTCGCCGCCGCTGTCCTCCAGCGTGATCGCCAGGGAGTTGTCTTGGCGCTCGACGCCGACGATGCGCGCGTCACGCCCAAGATCGACGGAGTCCGCGAGCAACAGGCGGAACGGGGTCGATTTGATGGGATATTTCTCGACCGTCTTCAGGTCCGAGTCCTCGATGGCGAGCGAGGTCCCGTCGGCCACGATGCGCAGCGGGCTGGGCGGCGCGTAGTCGAACCGGATTTTGCCAGGGCGCTGAACGTAAAAGCGGCCGGTGGACCGCTTGTTATTGGGGTCGATCTGCTCGAATCTGCCTTGCAGATTGGTGATCCCGTTGAAATAGGCGTTGATGCGCTGGACCGCTTCCGTCTGCTCGTCGCCGATTAGGGGCGTCGGCGCATGCGCCGCCTCGACCGCCGCCTCCCAGCTTGCGCCCTCGTCCACTGCAGGCGGGGTGATCTCACCGACCGGGGCCGCATTGTCCGCGGGAACGACCTCTTGGCCGATGGATGGCCGGAGCGCGTCTTCCGGTGCGCCACCTGTATCATCTTCGACCGTGCCCGTGGTTACGGGGGTTTTCGGCACCGACGACGATTTGGGCACGACGGTAGCGCCGTCCTGAGCAAGCGCGAGGCTCATGGTGAGGGCCAGGGCGATGGGCAGGCCAAAGAGCGCACCGCCAGCTTTTCGGATTGTCATCAACCCCCCTCGGCGAGTCCGACTTGGGTTAGGACCACTTGGGCTAGAACTTAGAGACATTCGATAGATGATTCCGCCAAATCTGGTCAACTTCTTGGCGGTCTGCCGGGCAAACGTCCCTAATAGGGCGCCTCGGCCTCGTCGCCTCCGACCAGGATCTCGCGCTTTCCGGCATGATTGGCGGCACCGATAAGCCCCTCATTCTCCATGCGCTCGATCAGGGTCGCGGCGCGATTATAGCCAATCCCCAGGCGCCGCTGAACATAGCTCGTCGACGCCTTGCGGTCGCGCAGCACGACGGCCACGGCCTGGTCGTAGAGGTCGTCGCCGGAACTGCCATATTCGGAGGCTTCCGCGCCGTCCTCGTCGTCGTTCTCGGCCTCGTCGGTGACGGCATCGAGATAGGCCGGCACGCCCTGCTTCTTGAGATGCCGCACCACCTTCTCTACCTCGTCGTCGGCCACGAAGGGGCCGTGCACGCGCATGATGCGGCCGCCGCCCGCCATATAGAGCATGTCGCCTTGGCCGAGCAACTGCTCCGCGCCCTGCTCGCCGAGAATGGTGCGGCTGTCGATCTTCGATGTAACCTGGAAGCTGACGCGCGTCGGGAAGTTCGCCTTGATGGTGCCGGTGATGACGTCGACGCTCGGCCGCTGCGTCGCCGTGATGAGATGGATGCCCGCTGCGCGCGCCATCTGCGCGAGCCGCTGCACCGCCGCCTCGATGTCCTTGCCCGCCACCATCATGAGGTCCGCCATCTCGTCGACAATCACGACAATGTACGGCATGGCCTCGTAGTCCATCTCCTCCTGCTCGTAGATGGCGCGGCCGGTCGAACGATCGAAACCCGTCTGCACGGTGCGGGTCAGCACCTCGCCTTTGGCCTCGGCATGCAGGACACGAGAATTGTAGCCCTTGATGTCGCGCACGCCGAGCTTCGACATGCGCTTGTAGCGCTCTTCCATCTCGCGCACGGTCCATTTAAGCGCCACTACCGCTTTCTTGGGGTCCGTCACCACCGGCGCGAGGAGATGCGGGATACCGTCGTAAACGGAAAGCTCCAGCATCTTCGGATCGATCATGATGAATTTGCATTGCTCGGGCGACAGCCGGTAGAGCAGCGACAAGATCATGGTGTTGATACCAACTGACTTGCCCGAGCCCGTCGTACCGGCAATGAGGAGGTGGGGCATGCGGGACAGATCGGCGATGATCGGCTCGCCGCCGATCGTCTTGCCGAGTGCCAGCGCGAGCCGCGCGTCGCTATCCTGGAAGTCCGACGATTCGAGCAACTCGCGCAGCACCACCATCTCGCGCCGGTCGTTCGGCAGCTCGATGCCGATGGCGTTGCGGCCGGGGACGACAGCGACGCGCGCCGCGATCGCGCTCATCGAGCGGGCTATGTCGTCGGCAAGGCCGATCACCCGCGACGACTTGGTGCCCGGCGCGGGTTCGAGCTCGTAAAGAGTCACGACGGGACCGGGCCTGACATTGGTGATCTCGCCTTTGACCCCGAAGTCCTGCAGCACGCCTTCGAGTTCGCGGGCGTTCTCCTGCAACACCTCGTCGCTCACACTGCTGCGGCGCGCGGAGCGCGGCTGCTGCTGCAAGAGCTTGAGCGACGGCGGATCGTAAGGCTCGTCGGAGAACTGCGCGTGAATGCTGGTGTGCCGCTTCCTTTTCTTCTTGTCCGCTTGCTCCAGGCGGGTGATCCGGTAGCTCGGCGAGGTGATGTCGTCGTCCTCGTCGTCGTAGTCCTCATCATCCTCCTCAACGAGTGGCGCGGGACCGAACGACGGCTCGATGCGGCCGTCGGGATCGACCACCGGCTCCTCGTCTTCCCAGGCCGCCTCTTCGTCCTCGTAATCCTCGTCATAGGCTTCCGCACGGGGCTTGCGGCGGAGCAGGCGGCGCATCAGCGCGCCGGCGTGCATGACGAAGTGAATGCCGGCGCCGAGCCATGCATTGGCCCATTCGCCGGCAGCGCTGGAGCGCGGCGCCCACAGAGCGATGAGCCGGGATGTACTCGTGCCGCAGGCGAAGAACAGAAGCGCCACGCCGACGACGAAGAACGCGAGGCCGGCGACGAAGGACACGGCGGCCTCGGGCAGGAACGGACCGATGATGTACGCGCCGGCGATCAAGAAATCGCCAAGGATGCCGCCGAGACCGTTTGGCAAGGGCCAGCTCTTCGGCTGCGGCAGCGCCGAGAGCGCCGCCGCGAGCAAGAGCACCGAAGCGGGCCAAGCGAGCAGCCGCCACTTGCGGCGGTTCGGCGTGGTACGGGCGATGAGGTGCCAGCCCCAGGCGGCCAGTGGCAGAAACAGGACGATGGAGGCGAGTCCAAGGGATTGAATACCAAGATCCGCGATCGTCGCGCCCCAGCTGCCAAGGAGGTTGCGGGGCGCCACGCGGGTCGCGTTGTTCAGGCTCGGGTCATGGACAGACCAGGTCGCGAGGCTCGCCCAGACGGCGCAGGCCCCGGCAATGAGGACAAAGCCATACGTGCCAAACACGAGCCGGCGTAGGCCGGACTCCACCGCGCTCGGCAGCAGGCGCCGCCGTCCTTTTGTTCTGCTTCTTGAAGCCATCCCTCTAACCCAATGTGGCGACCATGCGCGCGAGGGCCTCACGGGTTGTGTCCGCGTCGTGCACCAGCGCAACCCTGGCAAAATCTTGGCCGGGATTTCCCCCGCCGGGCTGCGCTTGTGTGAGATAGGCCCCAGGAAGGACTCTGACACCACACCCTTTCCAAAGGGTTGTCGCCGCTGCCTCGCCTCCCCCGGAATCCGCCAAATTCAGCCATAAAAAGAAGCTTCCAGGGGGCCGGCGGTAGCCATATCGGCCTTCGAGAATCGCGTCCGCCGCCGCGAAATTGGCTCGGTAGAGCGCGCGCCCCGCCTCCACGTGGGTCTCGTCGGCCCAGGCCGCCGCCGAAACATGCTGGATCGGCAGCGGCACTTGCGGGCAGGCGACGTTCCGGAAGCGGCCGAAAGCGGCGACGAAGTCCGGGTCTCCGGCGACGAAGCCGGAGCGCAGGCCAGGCAGCCCAGATCGCTTGGAGAGCGACTGGAACACCACGACGTTGGCCAGATCTCCGGTCAGACGCTGCGCCACCTCGAGCGCGCCTGGGGGCGGTGTGTCGGCATAGATTTCCGAGTAGCACTCGTCGGCGAAGAGGAGGAAGTCGAAGCGGCGGGCGAGCGCAATGGCGTGGGCGAGATAGTCGGACGAGGCGACCGCCCCTTCCGGGTTCGACGGCGAGCATAGATAGAATGCGACGGTGCGCTTCAAAACCGCCTCGTCGATCTCATCGAGCGCGGGCAGGAACCCGGTTTCCGGGCCGCATGACAGGAGCACCGGCGTGGCGCCGGACGCCGCAGCTGCCGCGGCGTAGACCTGGTAAAACGGGTTGGGGATGAGAACGGCCGGGTCTGCGATCACGTCTTTCCGCGCAAGCGCCGGAAAGACCGCAGAGAACAAGCCTTCGCGCGATCCGTTGAGTGGAAGCACGTGGCGATCCAGGTCGATCATGCCCGGAGCGCGGGATAACGGCGTCCCATCCAGCCGACAATCGCTTGGCGCAAGGCCGGAATGCCTCTGATCGGTGGGTAGCGCCCGAATTCGCTCAAATGCTCTTGGAGCACCGGAGCGAGAAACGGCGGCAGGGAGGCGTGCGGCTCGCCGAGCGAGAGATTGATCGGCGCGGCTCCGGGCTCGATGCTTTCGAGTAGCGCATTGAGGCGCGCGAAGGGAGAGCGGATGAGGGCGTCGAGGCGCGTCGCGTTATTGGCGTCTGACATGAGCGCGGTGTTAGGCGATGGCGCGCGCCGCGGCAATCCGCATCGCCATGCGGCGCAAAGCAAAAGGCCCCGGCGAAAAGCCGGGGCCTGAGGTGGAGCTAGAAGTCAAGGGAGGAGGAGACCTAGCTCAAATTCTCCAAGATCATTGTCCCTCTTTGGTTTGCGCGAAGCTCTATTGGACCACCTCGCCGTGCAGGTTGATGTCGAGACCTTCGATCTCGACAGCCTGGCTGACCCTGACGCCAACGAGGATGTTGGTGATGATCAGGATGACGAAGGTGCCCAAGCCCGACCAGACGATGGTTGCAGCGACACCTACGACCTGCGTCCAGACCTGGCCCGGGTTGCCTTCCAGAAGGCCCGGGTGTCCACCGATGGCTTCCACGGCAAACACGCCGGTGAGAATCGCACCGATGATTCCACCCACGGCATGGACACCGAACGCATCGAGCGAGTCGTCGTAGCCAATGGCTTTCTTCACCGTGGTTGCAGCGAAGAAGCAGCCAAGGCCCGCGGCAGCGCCGATCCACAAAGCACCGACCGGATCGACAAAGCCCGACGCCGGAGTGATGGCGACGAGGCCTGCGACCGCGCCGGAGATGATACCCAGCACGCTCGGCTTCTTGTGGACGATCCACTCGATGAACATCCAGGCCAGCGCCGCCATAGCCGTGGCGATCTGGGTAACCGCCATGGCCATACCGGCCGCGCCGTTCGATGCCACTGCCGAACCGGCGTTGAAGCCGAACCAGCCGACCCACAGAAGTGAGGCGCCGATCACGGCATAGACCAGGTTGTACGGCGCCATGTTCTCAGTGCCGTAGCCGACACGTTTTCCGAGGAACAAGGCGCAGACGAGGCCCGCAATACCGGCATTGATATGGACCACGGTACCGCCAGCGAAGTCGAGCACGCCTAGGCCGCCCAGGAAGCCGCCGCCCCAGACCCAGTGGGCGATCGGCGCATAGATGAAGATCGACCAGAGGACCATGAAGATCACCAACGCCGAGAACTTCATGCGGTCGGCGAAGGCGCCGCAAATAAGCGCTGGCGTGATGATGGCGAACGTCATCTGGAAGGTCATGAATACCGACTCAGGAATCGTGCCTGACAAGGTGTCGGAACCCATGCCGTGGAGCAGAAACGCATCCAGGCCACCGATATAGGCGTTCATCGCGCCGCCGTCCTTAAAGGCGAGCGAGTAGGAGATCACCATCCACACGATCGTGACGATGCACGTGACGGCAAAGCTCTGCATGACGGTGGCGAGCACGTTCTTCTTGCGCACCATGCCGCCATAGAACAGGGCGAGGCCTGGAATGGTCATCATCAGGACGAGGGCCGTGGATGTCAGCATCCAGGCCGTATCGCCGGTGTCGAGTTTCGGAGGCGCTTCGTCCTCGCCCTCGGTGGCATTCGGTTCTTCGGCCGGTGGCTCTTCCGCCTGTGCCACCTGGAATTCGGCCACGGCGGCGACGGGTGCACTGGCAATAGGCGCACTGACAATTGGCGCGTTGGCCGCTTGAGCGGCGTCACGCGCGACTGCCGGATCGACATGGGTCAGCGCCAGCAAGGCAAGCGCCGCGACCACGCCGAATAGATATTTGGCAAGGGTCGTCATCTTTAATTCTCCCCCTCTTACAGTGCTGATTCGTTGGTTTCGCCAGTGCGGATGCGCACTGTCTGCTCGACGGGGACGACGAAGATCTTGCCGTCGCCAATCTGTCCGGTCTTCGCAGCGGCGACGATTGCGTCCACGGCTTTGTCGACCATTTTGGCTGGCACCACGACTTCGATCTTGATCTTCGGCAAGAAGTTCACGGCGTACTCGGCGCCGCGATAGATCTCCGTGTGGCCCTTCTGCCTCCCGTATCCCTTGACCTCGGTAACGGTCATGCCTTGCAATCCAAGCTCGGTGAGGGCTTGACGCACCTCGTCGAGCTTGAATGGCTTGATGATTGCCATCACCAGCTTCATCTGTTTAAGCCCTCCATGATTTTGACAGCTGGATGGTCGTTGCCTCTCAGTTCCAGCCGTGCGAACCCGAAAGCAGAGTCAAGCTGCGTGCCAACTCTGTGGCAGGGCCAGCAAGTCATTGGTCTTAGCGATTCTTTTACGATTCAGGATTGGGCAGGCGGCGTCCTGACCGGCAGCAGTCGGCACAAAAATTATGCAGAAAGTGCCGACTGCACGCTATTTAGGCGGTTATTTGGGCTTCCGCTCGCGGACGAGGCCTTCTTGGGCCGTGGAAGCCACCAGCCTGCCGTCGCGCGCGAAAAGCGTGCCGCGGCAAAACGCCCGCCCCGCCCCGGAACTCGGGCTATCCTGGGCGTAAAGCAGCCAATCGTCGGCCCTGAACGGCTGATGAAACCAGATGGCGTGATCGAGGCTCGCCAGCATCAGGTTGGGGTCGAAGACGAAGCGCCCGTGGGCGATCAACGCCGTGTCGAGCAGGGTGAAGTCTGAGGCATAGGCCAGCACGCATTGGTGAAGTGCGAGGTCGTCGGCGAGCTCTCCAGTGGCCTTGATCCACACGAGTTGGCTTGGGGCGCGGTTTTCCGGCGAGAAGTAGCGGGAAAGGTCCACGGGCCTGATCTCGATGGGCCGTTCGTGTTGCCAATAGGCTCTGACCGGCTCGGGCACGCGGTCGATGAGCCGCTCTTTGAGCTCAGCTTCGCTGGGCAGATCTTCCGGCGGCGGTACGTCCGGCATCTTGATCTGGTGCTGGAGCCCCACCTCCTCCTTGTGAAAGGAGGCGGCCATGGAAAAGATCGCATGCCCGTGCTGGATGGCCATCACCCGGCGGGTCGAGAAGCTGCCGCCGTCTCGGATTCGGTCCACTTCGTAGATGATAGGGACGGCTGGATCGCCGGCGCGCAAAAAATAGGCATGGAGCGAATGGGCCATCCGGCCCTCCACCGTCCGGTTGGCCGCAACCAGCGCCTGACCGATGACCTGACCGCCGAACACCCGCTGCCAGCCCACTTGTGGGCTCAAGCCGCGATAGAGGTTCTGCTCGAGCGGCTCGAGATCGAGGATCGACAGGAGGGTGTCGAGGGCGCGGCTCATGGGTGGCCTTTTCTCGAGATTATCGGGTCAGTGGGCCGTTTAGCAGGTTCGCAGGTCTTGCGGAACGTTACCGATGCGCGCAAGTGGCGCGTGGGCCCGGCCTCGCCTATACGGGAGGCATGGCAGCGGCGCTGAAAGCCAAGACCGGCGGCAAGGATCCCGCCCGATATGATGTGGTCGTGGCCGGTGGCGGCTTCGCCGGCGGCACGTTGGCGCTCGCGCTCGCCAAGCTGGCGCCCGAGGGCTTCCGGGTCGCCCAGGTCGACGCCGCTCCGCGGGCGGCCGGCGCGCACCGCTCCCCCGATGCGCGCGGTCTCGCCTTGTCGGCGGCGAGCAAGAACCTGCTTGAGGCGATCGGATTGTGGCCTTCGCTCGCCGACAAGGCGCAATCCATCTGCTCCATCGAGATTACGGACAGCCCCCTGAACGCAAGCCTGCGTCCGCACTTTCTCGGCTTCGATGAGGAGATGAAGACGGACGCCCCGCGCGCCTATCTGGTCGAGGCCGGCGACGTTCTTCACGCCATCGATGCGGCGATCGCCAAGGAGACGGCGATCGCGCTTTTCGCGCCGGACGCTGTCGAGAGCTACGCGACCGATGCCTTTGGCGTGCGGGCCAAGCTTGCGAGCGGCGCGACGCTTGAAGCGCCGCTGCTTGTCGCCGCGGACGGCAAGCGCTCGCGGCTCAGGGAACTGGCCGGCATCAAATGCAGCGGTTGGTCCTATCCGCAACTCGGCATCGTCGCCACCGTCGCCCATGAGCGCCCGCATTACGGCAAGGCGGTGCAGCACTTTCTGCCCGCCGGTCCGTTCGCCGTCCTGCCGCTCACGGGCAACCGGTCGTCTATCGTGTGGACCGAGGAGAAGGCGAGGGGGCAAGAGCTGATGGCCGGAAGCGAAGAGGCTTTTGCGGCCGCGCTCACGCGCCGCTTCGGTCATCGCCTTGGGGCGATCGCGCTTGAAGGCCCGCGCCAGTCGTTTCCCTTGGAGTATCAGATGGCGCGTTCGTTCGTCGGTGACCGACTTGCGCTGATCGGCGATGCGGCCCACGCCGTGCATCCGCTCGCGGGCCAAGGGCTCAACATCGGCTTGCGCGATGTGGCCGCACTCACCGAGACGATCGTCGAGGCGCTTCGCTTGGGGCTCGAGATCGGGGCAGCGACCACGCTCGAGCGCTATCAACGCTGGCGGCGTTTCGACAGCGCCTTCTCCGCCACGGTGATGGATGGTCTGAACCGCCTCTTCTCCAACGACAGCGTGCCGTTGCGGGCCGTTCGCGACCTTGGGCTTGGCCTCGTCGACCGCGCGCCCGGGCTGAAGCGCTTCCTCGTGCGCGAGGCGGCCGGTGCCACCGGTGACGTGCCGCGCCTCTTAAAGGGGGAGGCCCTGTAGCCGCGTGTGCCCGACCGTAGGATGCCTGTGAGCTTCGTCACCCGCTTCGCCCCGTCGCCGACGGGACTCCTTCATCTTGGCCATGCCTTTTCCGCCCTGACCGCTTGGGAGGCTGCGCAGTCGGCGGGCGGGAGATTCCTCCTGCGGATCGAGGACACCGACCGGACACGAGCGCGGCCCGAGTACGAGGCGGCGATTTTCGAGGATCTGGCGTGGCTGGGGGTGACATGGCCCGAGCCGGTCTGGCGGCAATCGGAACGGCTCGCAGTCTACGAAAGTGCGCTAGAGCGGCTTGGCCGCTTGGGCATCACGTATCCCTGCCGCTGCACGCGGACCGACATCCGCACCGCGCTCATTGCGCCGCAGGAGGGGGCAACGTCTTTCTCTTCCGACGGCGTGGTGTATCCCGGCACCTGCCGTGGCCGCAGCATGGCGGAGTGCGGGCCCGGCGATGCGATCCGGCTCGACCTCGACCGGGCGCTGGCGCTCTTAGGCGATCAGGCGCTGACCTGGCGCGAGACGGGGCCCGTCCATGCGGGAACGTATGAACTGGATCCGGAGGTCATGCGGCGGCGGATCGGCGACGTTGTCCTGGCGCGCAAGGATATCGGTGTGGCGGCCTATCACATGTCGGTGGTGGTGGACGACGCGGCGCAGGGCGTAACCCATGTCATCCGTGGCGAGGACCTCTTGGAGGCGACGCCGATCCACCGGCTCTTGCAGGCGCTGCTCGATCTGCCGGTGCCGGTCTGGCATCATCACACGCTCATTCGCGACGAGATGGGCAACCGGCTCGCCAAGCGCAACGACGCGTGCGCGATCCGGAGCTATCGCGAAGCGGGACGGACGCCTGAGGATGTACGGCGGATGGCGGGTATGCAGCGCGTCCGATGAGGGCGAAGCGCTATGAGACAGCGATCAACTTTCGTCGAGCTTACGCGCCTCTTCGGGCAGCATGATGGGGATGCCGTCGCGAATTCGAAACGCGAGTCCAGCGGCGCGGCTGATCAGCTCTTGTCGCTCGGCATCGTAGTCGAGCGAGGTCTTTGTCAGCGGGCAGACCAGAATCTCAAGCAACTTCGGATCGACGCGCCGTTCATTACGCCCCGCGCCGCCTGTCTCGGTGTCGTCGTTCGTCATTGGATCGATGTCCCCGAACCGTCGTCGCGAGCGGCGAGCTCCATCTCGGCAAGGGCCACGAGCGCCTCGGCCCGCGCGCGCAGATCCTTTGCCTCCAGCAACGCCTGTTTCTCCTCCGCACCGTAGGGACTGAGAATCGCCAGCGTGTTCACCAGCCGCTCCGTGGTCGCGCTGTTGATGCGGTCCCAATCGGCGCTGAGATTGTTGGCTTCGAGATAGCAGCGCAGCGTGGCGATCAGCTGCGCGCGGTCGACCTCGTCCTCGCCGTGGCCGTTGATGAAATCGGTCGGGTAAGCCGAGAAATCCACCTCGAACATGCGGAAGGGCATGTCCGACGAGACCTCCGCGCCAAGCCGGAAACGGGCGATGCCGGCAAGCGAAATGACCACGCGCCCGTCGTCGCCTTCGTTGAATGCGGTGATCCGTCCTGCACAGCCCACGCGGCGCAACGGGAAGCCCTTGCCTTCAGGAGATTCGGTGTTGCCCGTGTCGGGGCCGGGCTGCACCACGCCCATCAGGCGGTCGTTGCCGAGCGCGTGATCAACGAGCGCGAGATAGCGTGGCTCGAACACATTTAGCGTCAGTGAGGCCCGCGGTAGGAGGATGGCGCCACGCAAGGGGAACACCGGGAGCATGCCCGGCAACTCGGCGGCACTGCTATAGCGCTCGGACACCCCCACCTCCTTGGCGTTACGCAAAGAGCAACGACGAAAGCCTTTGACGCCCGCTGGTGGTCGCCGGGTCGGTCGGTCCCCAAGCGTCGAACAACTGCACGAGTTGCTTCCGCGCCGCATCGTCATTCCACGCGCGATGCTTGGCAACGAGTGTCAGAAGCTCGTTGAGCGCACCCTCGCGGTCGCCTTTGGCGTTCAGCGCGAGCGCGAGATCGAACCGCGTCTGCGGATCGCTGGGGTCCGCCGCGACCTTGGCGCGTAAGCTCTCCACGTCGCCCGCCTGGTCCGACTTGCGGGCAAGTTCGAGCGCCGCGCGGGCGCTGGCCACCGGCGCACTCTCGGCCTTGGCCGGCGGCACGAGCGCCAAGGTCTGCTCGGCGCGGGTAAGGTCGCCGGTCTTGATGTAGCACTTTGCGAGCCCGGCTGCGGCTTGGGCATTCTCCGCGTCGTTTTGCAGGATTTCACCGAATGCCTGCGCGGCTGTGTTCACGTCGCCAGACGCGAGTGCCGTCTCCGCCGCCTCGATGTCGCCGCCGCTATCGGCTGTCTCGGCGGTCAGCCGGGCGATGAACTCGTTGACCCGCGATTCCGGCAGAGCACCCATGAAGCCGTCCACAGGCCTGCCGTCTTGGAAGGCGAACACGGCCGGGATCGATTGCACGCCCATCTGACCCGGGATCTCCGGGTGCTCGTCGATATTGAGCTTCACTAGGCGGACCGCACCTTTGGCCGCGCGCACAGCCTTCTCCAGGATCGGCGTGAGCTGCCGGCACGGGCCGCACCACGGCGCCCAGAAGTCGACCAGCACCGGCACCTCGCGCGAGGCGTCGATGACGTCGCGCATGAAGTCCTGTGTGGTGGTGTTCTTGATGAGGTCGGCGGCGTTTCCCGCGCCACCCTCATTGAAGATCGGGGTATCTACGCTCATGCTCACTATCCGGGATGGCCTTCAGGGCCAAGAAAGGTCCCGTTTCGGCTGCCGCTTGCCCTAGAAGATGGGCCGGACGAGGCCGTTTGGCAACCTGCGCTTACCGTGTCAAGGGGAGGCGTCAACCGAGCGGCAGGACCCTCGGAACATGGCCGCACGCCTCCATGAAACGGATAAGGTCCTTCATGGCGATCCGCGTCGTTGCACTGTTGACCAGGGGGTGACAGTTGACCTCCGCGAAGGCCATCAGAGCCTCGTCGATCACCACGGCGGAGAGTCCGCGCGATGTGTCGTTGATCAGTGCAAAGGCGGTAACCGAGCCGGGCTCGATGCCAAGCACGTCCATGAGGAGGTCCGGCTTGCCGAAGCTGAACCGGCCGAAGCCGAGCCGCTTCGCGAGCGCCTTGAAGTCGACTTTGGTGTCCTCCTTGGCCACCACGAGAACCATGCGGCCGTCCTTGTCCTTGAGGAATAGGTTCTTGGTGTGTGCGCCGGGGATCGTGCCGCGCAAGTCCTGTGACTCTTCGACGGTGAAGACAGGCGCGTGCTCGATTGTGGTCGCGGCGATGCCGAGCTCTTCGAGCCGCGCGAACAGCCTGGCACGATCGGATTGCA
>Ga0315553_10000188_pt1 | contig 55542 bp, 58 predicted proteins | sample SalMarSW160140MG_FD_203099 | JGI IMG/M metagenome (GOLD analysis project Ga0315553, IMG submission 203099) | Salt marsh sediment microbial communities from the Plum Island Ecosystem LTER, Massachusetts, United States - Salt Marsh Sediment SW1601-40 ...
GCATTGGCGTAGACGGCGGCGGCATCCACCTCGCTCAGGAAGCGCATAGCCGCCCCGTATTCCTCGGTGAGAATCGCCTCGGAGTGCCCCGAGCCGTAGCGCTCGATGTGCTCCAGTGCCTCGTCCAAGGAAGCGACGACCTTAATCGCCGCCACCAGGGCCAGAAACTCCTTGCCCCAATCTTCGTCGGTAGCCGCTTTCAGCTTCAGCGCCGAATTGGATTTAAGGATAGCCATCGCCCGCTTATCGCAGTGCATCTCCACGCCGGCCTCAGCCAGCTTGGCCGCCATTAGCGGCAGGTATTTGGGGGCGATATCGGCGTGGACCAGGACGGTATCCAGGGCGTTACAGACGGTGGGCCGTTGCACCTTGGCGTTAAAGACAATCGCCACCGCCTTATCGATATCGGCGCTCCTGTCGACATAGGTGTGGCAAACGCCGATACCCCCCGCCACCACGGGCATGGCGGCGTTCTCCTTGACTCGCTTTATCAGGCCGGCCCCACCCCGCGGGATGATGAGGTCGATATACTGGCGCATCTGGAGCATATCGCCCACCAGTTTCCGGTCGGTATTTTCAATAAGCTGCACCGCGCCCTCGGGGACGCCGGCGCGCGTCGCCGCTTGCTGGACGACCCTGGCCAGGGCGCTGTTGGAGTGGACGGCTTCCTTACCACCCCTGAGGATGAGAGCGTTGCCCGACTTGAGGCAGAGGGCGGAGATATCTATGGTAACGTTGGGGCGGCTCTCGTAGATGGCGCCGATGACCCCCAGCGGCACGCGCCTCTTGCCCAGTTGCAGGCCGTTGGGCAGGGTGCGCATATCCCAAATCTCGCCCACCGGGTCGGGCAATGCCGCCACCGACAGCACATCGGTGGCGATGGCTTCGAGGCGGCTGGCGTCAAGCATCAACCGGTCGAGCATGGCGGCGTTCATCCCCGAATCTTGAGCCTCTTTGTAGTCGATTTTGTTCGCCGCCAGTATTTCCTTTTGCTTGGATAGGATGTCAGCCGAAATGTTATGTAAAGCCTGGTTCTTGATTTCCGCCGAGAGATAAGCCATGCGGCGCGAAGCCGCCTTAGCCGCCTTGGCTTTTTCTTCCAGTTCCGCCTTTGCTGAGGTCATTTTTTGCCCCCTACTCCGTTGGTTTTACGAGCCGCCCGCTGCCCCGAAAATAGTAGCTGTACACCGGCGGCACGCTGGTAATCACCCGATTGACCATCTTACGGATATAGCATTCGCCCTGACGCCCGTCCTCCAGTTCCATTATATAGCCGTCGCCGTCGCTAAAGCGCCGCTGGTCCTGGGGAGTAAACTCCCCCCGCCAGCCGGCTGACGATTCGACATAGAAACGGTATTTAACACCGACGGCGTCCTGTTTATCTCCGGGGAAATGAATTTTCCCCACGCATACGTTAGGCATATGTCTCTAAAACACTACCATTTCTAGACCATTACCAGGTTATTACGGTGCACCACTTCCGAGCCAAAATCATAGCCGAGAAGGGTGGCAATCTTCTCCGAGTGGGCACCCTTGATGACGGCGATTTCCTTCGAGCTATAGTTGGCGATGCCGCAAGCCAGCCGACAGCCCTCGGCGTCGCAGATGTTGACGATGTCGCCGCGCTTGAACTTGCCTTCGACGTCTTTTATACCCGCCGCTAGCAGGCTCCGCTTCTGGTCTTTTAGAGCCAGCACCGCCCCCGAATCCACCACCAGCTTGCCCTTGGTGGAAAGGCCGCTGAGCATCCAGCGCTGGCGGCTCTCCAGGCGGTTGGACACGGGCCGGAAGCGGGTGCCGATAGCCTCGCCCTTGACCAGTCTCAAGATAACGTCGGTCTCCCTGCCGTCGGCGATAATCACCGTTACCCCCGAAGATGTAGCCAGCTTAGCCGCTTCCACCTTAGCCGTCATACCACCCGTGCCAATCTGGCTGGGGGTGCCCGCCGCCAGGCGCTCGATTTCGGCGTCTATCGTTTTTACCTCGGGGATAAGCTCGGCGTCGGGGTGGCGGTGGGGGTCGGCGGTATATAAACCCCCGGTATCGGTGAGAATCAACAGCAGGTCGGCGTCGATGAGGTTAGCCACCATCGCCGAGAGGTTATCGTTATCGCCGAAGATAGCCTCCTGAATCTCGTCCACGGCGACCACATCGTTTTCGTTGACGATGCAGAGCACCTTTAGCTCCAAAAGCGCCGACAGGGTGTTGCGGGCGTTGAGATAGGCCGCCCTATCGAGGAGGTCGGCCTTGGCCAGCAGAGCCTGAGCCACGGTGATGTTATATTCGGCGAAGAGCTGCTCGTAGAGGTTCATCAGGCGGTGCTGCCCTACCGAAGCCAGCACCTGCTTGAAGGGGATGTCCCTGACGCGCTTGTTCAGCTCCAGCTTATTCCGGCCCGCCGCCATCGCCCCCGAGGAGACGAGAATAACCTCCCGCCCCTGCTCGTGCAGCTTGGCCAGCTGACCCACCAGGTCGGACATTACCTCTTTATCGAGGTTGTCGCCGCCGTTGGTCAGCAGCGCGGTGCCGAACTTAGCTACTATTCGTTGGTACGCCATTTTGCTTTATCCGTACAATATGTCCAATTTCAGCTCATTATAGCAAATTGCCTACCCTTCTGTCCTGTGTTAGAATTTTAGCGGGTTCTCGGTAAAATCAAAGATTTTTCTGGGTTTAGAGGGCTAGGCCGTATCGGCTAGCCCTAAAGGTGTTTGTGGAGGAACATGAATTTAGCTAAATTATTGCATCTAATCGAAGATATGCCCGAATACCGCCGGCTTGTGGCTGAATTGGAAGAAGCGGATGGGGAGAGGGAGGCGGTGGCTCTGGAGGCGGCCAAGCCCTATCTTATAGCGGCTTTATATCAATCTTTGGGGCAGCCCCTGGTGGTGGTCAGCGCCCAGCCGGAGAAGTGCCAGAAACTCTACGAGCAAACAGCGGCCTGGAGCAACCTGAGCGGGTTAAAGCTTTTCCCCGAGCCCGATGCCCTGCCCTACGAGCGCATTGCTTCGGATAGTTCCACCGAGTTGGAAAGGGTGCAGGTTTTGTCGGCGCTGGCGGGCACGGACGGTGAGGCAAGTCCTCCCTTGATTGTCATTTCGGCGCCGGCGCTGACGGGCAAGCTGACGCCGCATAAGCAGTTTAGCGCCGCCGGCCACACGCTGAAGCCGGGGATGGAGGTGGAGATTTTCAAGCTGCTGGAGCGCTGGCAGGCGATGGGCTACCGCCTGGAAAACACGGTGGAGGTGCCGGGGACGATAGCCCACCGCGGCGGCATCGTCGATATCTATCCCCCCACCAGCGAACTGCCCACCCGAATAGAATTTTTGGGCAACACCATCGACAGCCTGAGGCTCTTCGACCCCGCCAGCCAGCGCTCGTCGGGCGCGATAGAGTCACTGGCTATCGGGCCGGCCACGGAACTGCTGGCGCCATTGACGAGCTCCAAAGCCGAGCTGGAAGAGACAGTCAAAAGCATAAAGCTGGCTAATTGCAACGCCGAGGTGCGCCGGCAGTTCGAGCAGGAGCTGGCTATGCTGGCCGACAAGCAAGGGTTAAGCAATTTGCCGTTCTACGCCCCCTTATTTAATACCGACAGCCTGCTCGACTTTCTGCCCGCCGACTGCCTGCTGGTGCTCGACGAGCTGCCCAACATCGAGCAAGCCGTCGAAGAGCTGGACGCCCAGGCCGAACAACTGCGCGCCGAGAAGATAGAGCGAAAAGAGCTGCCGGTGAACTTCCCCAGGCCCTATTTCAGCTGGCAGGAGCTGGAGCCCAAAATAAAGCAAAAAGCGCGCCTGAGGCTCACCGCCTGGGGCTTGGAGGACGCAGAAAGCGCCCACCGCCTGAGCTTTAGCCCCACCCCCAGCTATGCGGGGCAGCTGCCCGCCTTCATCAAGAAGGTCAAACAGCTTTTGGGGCAGAAAAAGCGACTCATCGTCGTCAGCCACCAGGCTGGCCGGCTATCCGAGCTACTGGAACAGGCGGATATTATGGCTTCACCCGTTGACGAGATAAAGCAGATTCCCCCACCCACCTCCCTGACCTTAGTTCAGGGGCTGCTGGGGGAGGGGTGGGTAATGAACAACGATACGCTTCTTTTCACCGACGCCGAAATCTTCGGCTTCATCAAGCAGCGGCGGCTGGTGAAGAGGCGGCCCGTGCCCCATCACCGGTTCCTTATCGAGCTTAAGCCCGGCGACTATGTGGTGCATGTCGAGCACGGCATCGGCAAATTTGCCGGAGTTATCAGGATGGGCGAGGACAACAGCCAGCGGGAATATTTGATTTTACAGTACGCCGCCAACGACAGGTTATACGTCCCCACCGACCAGATTGACCGCGTCAACCGCTATGTCGGCGCCGGCGACCAGCCCCCCACCCTATCCCGGCTGGGCACGCAGGAGTGGCACCGGGCCAAGCAAAAGGTCAGGGAATCGGTGGAGGAGGTCGCTCGGGAATTATTAACCCTCTACGCGGCCCGGGAGGTCGTGCCCGGCTTTGCCTTCGGGCGCGACAGCGTCTGGCAGCAGGAGCTGGAGGCATCTTTCCCTTATGTCGAGACGCCCGACCAGATGGAGGCCCAGGCCGACGTTAAGGCCGACATGGAGAAGGCCAGCCCCATGGACAGGCTGGTCTGCGGGGATGTGGGCTACGGCAAGACCGAGGTCGCCCTCCGCGCCGCCTTCAAGGCGGTAATGGACGGCAAACAGGTGGCGGTGCTGGTGCCGACGACGGTGCTCGCCCAGCAGCACTTCAGCACCTTTAGAGAAAGGTTGGAGGCCTTCCCGGTGAGGGTCGAGTCTTTGAGCCGCTTTAAGACGCCCAGAGAGCAGCGGTCCATCGTGGAGGGACTGGCCAGCGGCAGCGTCGATATCTGCATCGGCACCCATCGATTATTGCAGAAGGATATTGTATTTAAGAACCTGGGGCTTTTAATCATCGACGAGGAGCAGCGCTTCGGTGTGGGGCATAAGGAGCATCTCAAGAAGCTGCGGCAGGAAGTGGACGTGCTCACTTTGAGCGCCACCCCCATCCCCCGCACCCTGCACATGTCGCTGGTGGGGGTGAGGGACATGAGCACCATGGAGACGCCCCCCGAGCAACGCCTGCCCATCAAGACCTATGTCGCCCGCTACGACGAGCAGCTGGTCAGGGAGGCCATCCTGCGGGAGCTGGAGCGTAACGGGCAGGTCTTCTTCGTCCACAACCGGGTGCAGAGCATCGACTTTATCGCCGCCAAACTACAGGCTCTGGTGCCCGAAGTCAGGATTGCCGTCGCCCACGGGCAGATGGCCGAGGGAGCGCTGGAACGGGTGATGACCGAGTTCAGCGAGGGCAAGAGTGATATATTAGTCTGCAGCACCATCATCGAGTCGGGGCTGGATATGCCCAACGTCAACACCCTGATTGTCAACCGCGCCGACAGGTTCGGGCTGACCCAGCTTTATCAGTTGCGGGGCAGAGTGGGGCGGGGGGCCAACCTGGCTCACGCCTATTTTCTCTACGAAAAGGGCAAGACGCTCACCCCCACCGCCGAGAAGCGCTTAAAGACAATCTTCGAAGCCACCGAGCTGGGGGCGGGCTTCAACATCGCCCTCAAGGACCTGGAAATCAGGGGGGCGGGGACGCTTTTGGGAGCCAGGCAGAGCGGGCATATCAGCGCCGTCGGTTTTAGTTTATATACGCGGCTACTGGCCGAGGCGGTTGAGGCGCAGAGGTCGAAGCAGGCGGGCGTTCCTGAGACAAAGCCCTCTCCCCTCCCGCCACCCACCATCGATTTGCCCCTCAAAGCCCTCATCCCCGAGGACTATGTCGCCGACGTCGAGACGCGCTTGAGCCTCTATCAGAAGCTGGCCAGGGTGGACAAGGTTGAGCAAGTGGAAGGTTTGGCGCAGGAGTTCGGCGACCGCTTCGGCAAACTGCCGCTTGAGGTCAAAAACCTCCTCTACGCGCTGAGGATAAAGATTCTGGCGTTAAGGGCGGGCGTGGAATCGGTCGGCACCGAGGACGGGCAGATTGTCATTAGACTCTTCGAGGGGATGCAGTTAGATAAGGCGAAACTGGAGCCGCTTTTGGGCGAGGGTATGACTGCGGGCAAGAGGGAGATAAGGGTGGGGTATAAAGAAATCAGGGGGTGGAGAGGCATTTTGGAGGGCATATTAAGAGACTCTTGACATAAGGGGGTATAATGAGTGCGGGATTTAAGATACATCTGCGATAAAGTCAATTATGCGAGAAAAGGAATTTAAAAAGCTACTTGACCGAGAGAAGCATATAGCCGATGTTAAGCAACATTTCTCAAGTCAACTTAGCATTCTAATTGATATGGTCAATTATGGCACTTGGTTAATCCCACGAGCATATGATTCCAGTCAGAAGAAACTTGAAGATGTCATAGTAATAGGCGTCTTGCTTAAGCAAGTTGTTAGTATGATAGATGCCGTAGAAGTTCTCGTGTCAAATGGGGCGGTTTATCCAGCATTCCTGCAAGCCCGTGCTGCGTTTGAAGCTTCAATCTATATAGACTGGATAATAAAGGGGGAAGAGGAGAAAAAAGCCAGATACTATTATGTTTCCAATATTAGAAACGAACGCTTATGGAGTTTGCGTATTTTAGAAGGCACTTTTGAACAGCGCGAATTTGCAGCTGATATACAAGACCTAGCACCATCTTTGAATTTCGAAAGACCTGAAATGCAGCAAATGGCAAAGGAATCATTATCAAGAATAGATAAGATATTGAATCAGGACAACTTCAAGCCAATTAACAGTGAATTCGAATTAATCAGGAAGAAAAGAGGACGTGAAGTATACTGGTACCAACCTCTTCTAAAGAGAAGTTCTTTACGGAGGATTGCAAAAGATGTGGGACGGAGCAGTGAATATGTTTTCTTTTACGAAAGAGGCTCTAAAGTCACTCATTCAGCATCATATAAAGAACATGTGAAATTCTCTAAAGGCGGCGCATTTACTTTTGAGCCAATTCGTAACCTAAGCGAGATTAAAGGACTATTAAATTCTATAATGACGACAGCCATACACACTTATAGATTAATCGTTAATAGGTATCACTACGGTGAAATGCAAAATTTCACCCGCAAATATATAAAAGATTGGCGACAGTCTTTCTTGAATATTCCTTCCGTAGATTACAAACCACCGGAAGGCGGTTAACTTTAGACCGTAAGCCCCTGTCCCCTATTCCCCACCCCCTTTACTCTCACCAAAAAAACGGTTACAATCTAGGCAACTAGCAAAACAAGGAGGTAAAGACCGAAATGTTTTGTTCCAAATGCGGTGAGGAAAATCCCGAAGGCAGCAAATTCTGTACCAAGTGCGGCGCCGCCCTAGTCCAGCCAAAAGCGCCAGCGGCAGCGGCAGCCCCCGCCCCCACCCCCAGAGCGGCGGCGACAGGAGAGCGAACCAGCGGCATGGCTGTTGCCGCGCTCGTTATGGGAATTTTAGGTTTCCTCTTCTTCGGCCTTCTGTCTATCCTGGCCATCATCTTCGGCGGTATAGGCATAAGCCAGACCAACAAAGACCCCAGTCTCAAGGGCAGAGGCATGGCCGTAGCCGGGCTGGTGCTGGGTATTATCGGTATTGTGGGGGGCATCATCTGGCTGATAGTCATGGCCGTATGGAGCACCAGTTTCTGGTGGTGGTTTTAGCCCACCATAGAGAAATAGTTATATAGTTAAACATAGTAAAAGAGGGGCAATGCCCCTCTTTTCGTTATCCTCCAGCAGGGATATATACTATCCGGTCAGTCCTTGATGCCCCGGTCGTGAATATAGTCAACGGCATCCTGGACGGTGGCTATCTTTTCCGCATCCTCATCCGATATTTCAAGCTTCTGGCCTTCTTCGCTGAACTCCTCTTCCAGAGACATCACCAGTTCGACCAGGTCCAGAGAATCAGCACCCAGGTCGTCAACGAAATTGGCCGAAGGCACAACTTCCTCTTCATCCACGCCTAGCTGATTAACAACAATCTTTTTCACTCTCTCAAAAACTGTGGGCATTTTCTACCTCCCTAATCTTTCTCTCTAGAAGCGATTCGACTAACCGAGCCCAGGACACCGTTAACGAACTTGGGTGAGTTGTCGCTGCCAAAGAGCTTGGCTAGCTCAACCGCCTCATTTATAGCGACCTTAATTGGCACACTATTATCAAGCAAAATTTCAAATATTGCAAGTCTTAAAATATTCCGGTCCACCACTGGTATCTGTTCCAACGGCCAGGCGGTGGCGAACTGCTTGATATACCGGTCTATTTCATCCTTACCTTCAAGCACGCCGCTAGCCAGATGCCGGGCAAAGACGGCGTTTTCCTCGTTCAGCCTGCCGTCGGCCAGAAAAGGGGCTAAGGCGCGCTCCATATCATGCCCTGTGGAGTCGACCTCGTACAAGACCTGGAGGGCTATCACCCGAGCTTTACGTCGTAACCCCATATATGTCCCTCAAAAATTAACAACATATTATAGCACTAAATTTTAAATGCGCAACCGGTGAAACGTTAAGCGATTCGACCAAAGCCAGCCCGGAAGCTACATGCCCCCATCAACCCCCAGAACCTGCCCGGTGATATAGCCCGCCCCCTCGGAAGCGAGGAAGGCGACGGCTTCCGCCACATCGCGGGGGGTGCCGAACTCCCCCTGCGGTATGAGCTTTTTAAGCTCCTGGCGCCAGTCCTTTTTGAGCCCGCGGGTCATTTCGGTATCGATAAAGCCGGGGGCGATAGCGTTGACGGTGACGCCGTGGGAAGCCACTTCCTTAGCCACGGCGCGGGTAAAGCCGATAACGCCCGCTTTAGCCGCGGCATAGTTAGCCTGGCCCTTGTTGCCGATTCTGCCGACGATGCTGGAAATATTGATAACCCGTCCCCAGCGCTGTTTCGCCATCGGCCGCAAAACAGCCTTGGTGCAGAGAAAGACGCTCTTTAAATCTACGGCCAGGACTTTGTCCCAGTCTTCTTCCGACATCCGCAGCAGGAGCTGGTCACGGGCGATGCCCGCGTTATTTACCAGGATGTCGACGCGTTTGTAGGCGGACATGGCCTCGTCAACGAGGCGGGTGACATCCGCGCTTTTACTGACATCAGCCATAACCTGGAGGGATTCCACGCCCATGGTCTTGATTTCCTGAGCCACCGCTTCCACCGGCTTGACGTCGCCGACATCGTTGAGCACCACCTTTACCCCGGCCTCCGCCAGCTTGAGAGCGATGACCCGCCCGATACCCCGGCCGCTGCCGGTGACTATGGCTACCCTGGTAGAGATGTTCATTTTTAACCTCGCTCCTAATCGACGCTGAAATTCCGAACCGATTCGGCATCGCCGATATTAAGGATTTTAACATTCCTGTCAATGCGCTTAATTAAGCCCGCCAGCACCCTGCCCGGCCCTATCTCGATAAAGGTGGATACGCCCTGAGCAATCATATATTCCACCGAGCTTTGCCACTGGATGCAGTTGCAGAGCTGGTAGAGCAGTTCTTCCTTGACCGCCGCGGCGGTGGCGAGGGGCTGGGCGATGGTGTTGCCGATGATGGGGGTGGTGGGGTCGTTAAAGCTGAGTTTGGCTATGGCTTGAGCCATGCCGTCGACGGCGGGCTGCATCAGCGGGGTGTGAAAAGCGCCGCTTACCTGCAGGGGGATGGCGCGGTGCGCTCCCCGGCTTTTAGCCAGTTCCACCGCCTGATTTAGGTTATCTTCGGCACCGCTGATTACTATCTGACCGGGGCAGTTGATGTTAGCGATTTGGGCGCCGGTCTCGGCGCAGAGCTCAGACAGCGGCGCCTCGTCAAGGCCGATTATGGCCGCCATGCCCCCGGGGGTCATCTGCCCGGCCTCGTGCATCAGCCGCCCGCGCTCCCGCGCCAGGTAGACGACGGTGGAAAAATCAAGCACGCCCGCCGCCGCCAGCGCCGTGTACTCGCCCAGGCTATGGCCAGCGACAAAGCTGGCGGGAGGCAAATCAACTCCCGCCTCGCGGCTGGCTTCCAGGCAGGCAAAGCTGGTGGTTACTATCGCGGGCTGGGCGTTAACCGTCTGGCGCAACTCGTCCTCGGGGCCGTCGAAGCAGAGGCGGGAAAGGGCAAAACCCAGGGCTTCATCGGCCTGGTCGAAGACGGCCTTAGCCGCCTCGAAGTCCTGGCAGAGGTCCTGCCCCATGCCTACCCACTGAGAGCCCTGACCGGGAAAGACGTAGGCTACCTTAACTAACTCAGCCATAGCATCCTTTCTCCAAACATCTAAAGCTGATAAGACAGGTTATGCCGTGGGCTTCTTCTTGGGGGTTTTAACTTCGATGACATCCCGGCCGGCATAGCTCCCACAGGTGGGACAGACATGGTGAGGTAGCTTGGGACTATGGCACTGGGGGCACTCTTCCAGGACGGGTGGGTTTACGGCAAAGTGGCTGCGCCTTTTACCCTGGCGCGCCTTAGCGTATTTTCTCTTCGGTAAAGCTCCCATAATTAAAGTGTTCCTTTCTCTTCGCTCGCCGAGTCGTTACTGGCTAAGACCGATTTCCTTCAGCTTGGCCCAGCGAGGGTCGGCTTCCGGGGGCAGGCACTGGCACTCCCCCAGGTTAAGATTCTGGCCACAAACGGGGCAGAGCCCGGCGCAATCCTGGCGGCAGAGGGGTTTCATCGGAACCGCCAGCAGCGCGTGCTGGTGCACGGCATCGGTTAAATCGAGTTCGTGATTTTCGTCGATGGTAAAGCAGCCGAACTCATCGGGAACAGGCAGCGGCGCGCCGCTTTCCACGTCCACGGTGGGAAAGTATTCCTCCTCGATTCTCAGGGTCAGCGGGCACTGGAACGGGGTCAAACAGCGGCTGCAGGCTAGTTCGAGCTCGGCCTTGAGCACGCCCTTGAGCAGGACGCCGCGGTCGGTGCGCGTCAGGCTGACCTTGCCCTGAAGCCGGCTGGCGTTGCCGTCACCGGTAACATCCGTGACCACGTCGACTTCGTGTTCTTTCACGGCGCCGATGGCCGACCTGAGTTGCTGAGCTACGTTTATCTGCATTTTATAATATCCTTTATGGGGATAAGCCTCTTAATTATAAGCCGAGTATGAAGTGTACTGCAAGCCGAAGAGCTAAATCTCGAACGCCTTCTTCTTACGCAGCCCGAAGGCAATCTCGCCCCTCAAGACCTGGTTGGCGCCTTCGTATATCTGGGTAATCTTGGCATCGCGGAACATCTTCTCAATGGGGTAATCGCGCATATAGCCCACGCCGCCGAAGACCTGCATAGCGTCGGTGGTAACCCTCATCGCCGTGTCCGAGGCGAAGACCTTGCACATCGCCGACTCGCGGGTGAAGTCCTTGGCGCCAGCGTCTATCATGCGGACCGTGGAATAGACCAGCGCCCGCGCCGCCTCCACCCGAATCCCCATCTCGGCCAGCATCTGCTGGACGGCCTGCTGGGCATAGATGGGGTGGCCAAACTGAATACGCTCCTTGGCGTAGCCCACCGCCGCCTCCAAAGCCCCCTGCGCCAGCCCCAGCGCCTGGGCGCCCAAACCGGGGCGGGAGCGGTCTAGAAGCTTCATGGTCAGGATAAAGCCCATCCCCTCCCTGCCGATGATGTTCTCGGCGGGGACGAAGCAATCCTCAAAGACCAGTTCCCGGGTCGAGGAAGCGCGGATGCCCAGCTTCTTTTCCTTCCTGCCGAAGGTAAAGCCGGGGGTGTCTTTTTCGACAATGAAGGCGCTGGCGCCGCGGGGACCCTTGGACTTATCGGTCAGAGCGATAACGGTATTGATTTCGGCGTCGCCGCCATTGGTGATGAACTGCTTGGTGCCGTTAAGGATATAGCCGCCCTTGGTGGGCGTAGCCGTGGTCTTGATACCGCCAGCGTCGCTGCCGGCGTCGGCTTCGGTCAGGCCGAAGGCAGCCAGTTTCCGGCCGCTGGCGACATCGGGCAGGTATTTTTGGCGCTGCTCGTCGGTGCCGTACTGCAGCAAGGTAAACGTCCCCAGGCCACTGGCGGCATAGCTGACGGCTATCCCGCTGCACACCCGGCTCAGTTCTTCCACCACCAGACAGAGGTCGAGAAGACCGCCACCCAATCCCCCATACTCTTCGGGGATATAGACACCGAAGAGGCCGGCGTCAGCCAGTATTTTCATTATCTCCCAGGGGAACTCTTCTTTTTCGTCGAGCGCCGCCCGCACCGGCAGCACCTGTTCCTCAGCGATGGTGCGCGTTAAATTCCTGATTTCCTTTTGTTGCTCGGTTAAGAAATAATCCAAGGCAATCCTCCGAACGAGTTTTCAAAAACTAAATTGAACTTATTATAAGCCGAGGTAACTACTTGATGTCAAGGACGACAGTAGCTTTGGGTAGGTCAGGTGGCAAGGCTAGGGCTAAGAAACTAACACCAGAGAGGCGTAAGGAAATAGCACAAAGGGCGGCTAGGGTTAGGTGGGGAAAGTAATCAGTCCCGCCTTTAGCTTTCAGCTAATTTAGCGCTAATAAGACGATTAAAGCTAACTCTGGCTTCAGCCGCTTGTATTTTAAGGTTTCTGTGCACATCTGGCGGTATGCGAACCGTAAATACGCCCGAACAGCGCCTAACTGCAAGTGGTTGAGGAATGGGTTCATTATTAGACTGCATATCCGAAACAACTTCAGCCACTACATTTCGTATGCCCCTCAAAGCTGCTTCTTGATTACCAGCTAGCCAGCTCAGGCTAGGAAATTCTGCACATAGGCCCACATATTCCTTGTCTTCATCAGACCAAGTAACCCGATAGGTATAGCGGTCATCCTTTATTGCCGTTTCTACTACCATATTATGCCTCCAGCTTTGCTATAGCTTTTAATACCTGTCTAACTTGATATGCCTTTGCCTTCCCTTTGTCGTTTTGTATATTTATCCTGGGGTCGCTCTGCCAAGGTGTTTTATATATATGATGGCCACTCTTTAGGCGGGGTTCCCCGAAGTAACAATCGCAAACTTTACAGAGGTCAGCAAATCTCACACCTACTGGGTTCTCCATCATTTGTTGGAGTATAGTATCTACGGAACCCATCTTTCTAATCACTATGGTATCATTAATGATACCAATTTGTCAATACCTTTGTCAACCACTTTTTTCTAAATAGTCCACTACCTTGCATGAGAACCAAAAACCTTGACACTATGCCACCAATAAAGGTATATGTATATTGGTATATCCCCCGGATTTGCCCAAAACCTGAAGGGCACACTACAAGGAGGTGACTCAATGCAAGCCAAGGCTTTTGTGCTGATTGAAACGGCGGTGGGTAGGAATAAGGACGTAGCCAATTCCCTGAAAAAGCTGAAGGGGATGAAGTCGGTTGATGTCGTAACCGGTCCTTATGATATAATCGCTATAATGGAGGGCGACAGCCTGAACGACATCGGCGACCTGGTTACCGATAACATTCACCCCATTGCCGGCATTTCCCGAACCGTGACGTGCCTGGCAATAAAGGGAACTTAACCCCTATTCGGATTTCGGATAAATTAAAGACCAAGCCTAGAAAGGGAGAACCGAACTATGGATTTTAGATTGAGTGAGGAGCAGGAGAAATTCAGGCAGGAGATTGACGACTTTCTGGAGGGCGAGATAAAGCAGGGGCTGTGGGAGCCCAGTTGCGACGCCTGGATAATGGGGCACGACCCCGAGTTCACCAAGCGGGTGTCTAAGAAGGGATGGATTGGCCTGACCTGGCCCAAGGAGTACGGGGGGCAGGGGCGCTCTTATATCGACCGCCTGATATTGACTGAGGAGATGCTGCGCTACGGCGCGCCCGCCGCCTGCCACTGGTTCGCCGACCGTCAGATTGGCGGCGCTATCGTCCACTACGGCACCGACGAGCAAAAAAAGGAACTGTTGCCCATGATTCTACGGGGCGAAGCCTACGTGGGGCTGGGCATGAGCGAGCCCGACGCGGGCAGCGACCTGGCTTCGTTGAAGACCAAAGCCACCGAGGACGGCGACGAGTTTATTATCGACGGGCAGAAGACCTGGACCAGCGGCGGCAGCAATATGAACTGGATTTACCTGGTGGGGCGCACCGACCCCGATGTCCCCAAGCACAAGGGCATCAGCGAGTTTTTCTTCCGCACCGACCTGCCGGGCGTGAACGTGGTGCCCATCCACGATATTACGGGCGGCGTGCACTTTAACGAGGTCTTCTTCGAGAACGTGCGCATACCCAAGACCAGCCTCATCGGCGAGAAGAACCGGGGCTTTTACCAGATTCTTAACCAGCTCGACTACGAGCGCAGCGGCATGGAGCGGCTGATGGCGAATTATCCCCTCTTCGAAGCCCTCATCAAATACGTTAAGGAGACCAAAAGAAAGGGCCAGCCGTTATCCCAGGACCCGCTGATTCGCGCCAAGCTGGCGCAGCTTAAAGTTGAGCTGGAAATCGGGCGGCTGCACATGTACCGCGTGGCTATGGTTATGGACGAGGGGCGCGCCCCCAACTGGGAGTCGTCGATGTCCAAGGCCTACGGCACCGCCTTCGAACAGCGCCTGGCCGGCGCCGCCATAGAGGTTATGGGGCTCTACGGACAGCTTTCGCCCGAGTCGAAATGCGTGCCGATAAAGGGCATGGCCTATCATTCCTATCTGTCGTCCAAGGGCTACAGCCTGCAGGCGGGCAGCTCGGAAGTATTAAAGAACATTCTGGCGCTAAGAAAGCTGGAGTTACCCAATCAGTAGAAATCGATAAGCGGACTTTATTAGGAGGCAATGATAATGCAGTTAGCTCTCTCTGAAGAACAGGAAATGTTAAGAACAATGGCGCGCGACTTCCTGACCGACAAGCTGCCCAAGGCGACGGTCAAGGAGATGGAAGAAAGCGAAGCGGGCTATTCGCCGGAATTATGGAAAGAGATGGCCGGGCTGGGCTGGATGGGGTTAGCCTTCCCTGAGAAGTACGGCGGCAGCGACATGAGCTTCCTCGACCTGGCTATATTAATTGAGGAGATGGGGCGGGCTTGCCTGCCGGGTCCCTATTTTTCTTCCGTGGTCTTAAGCGGCTTTACCATTCTCGATATCGGCAGCGAGGAGCAGAAAGCGGAGTATTTGCCCAAGATAGCCAGCGGCGAAGCCATCTTTACCCTGGCTTTGACCGAAGCCAGCGCCAGCTACGACGCCGATGGCATTGAGACCAAAGCCACCGCCGAGGGCGATAACTATGTTATCAGCGGCACCAAGCTCTTCGTTCCCGACGCCAACGTCGCCGACCACATGCTGGTGGTAGCCAAGACCGACAAGGGCTTTACTATCTTCATCGTTGACGCCAAGAGTGCGGGCATAAGCTATACGGTCTTAAAGACCATCGCCGAGGACAAGCTCTGCGAGGTGGTCTTCGACAAGGTAAAGGTACCCAAGGCCAACATACTGGGCGAGCCGGACAAGGGCTGGGCTGAAGTAGCGAGGATAATCCAGCGGGGGGCGGCGGCTAAATGCTGCGAGATGGTGGGCTGTATTCAGCAGGCGCTGGATATGACCGTGGAGTACGCCAAAGACCGCAAGCAGTACGGCCGACCCATCGGCAGCTTCCAGGTTATCCAACACTATTGCGCCGACATGGCCATCGACGTGGAAGGCACGCGGCTTTCCGCCTATAAGGTTGCCTGGATGTTGAGCGAGGGGCTGCCCTGCGCCGAGGAGGTCTCCATCGCCAAGACCTGGGCGGGCGAAGCCTGCCAGCGGGTTATGGCTTTAGCGCACCAGATTCACGGGGCTATCGGCGTGACCATAGACCACGACCTGCAGTACTATACGCGGCGGGCGAAGGCGGCTGAGGTCAGCTTCGGCGACGCCAGCTTCCACCGCGAGGTAGTGGCTAAGGAGATGGGGCTGTAGTCGCCAGTAATTAACCTCACCTTCTCTATTCTCCGGAGGGAGGTTCGAGATGTTGAGGAAGTTCTTATGGACGGCGGGGATAGCCGTCGGGGTCTTCGGGCTTTGCCTGGGCTTGGCTTTTGCCAATCTGTGGGACGCGCAGAGTAACTTCGGCTACTATGCAGATGGAGTCTTGTATTACACGGCTTTCTACCTGGCTCCGCTTGCCTTCCTGGTGGGCGTCATTGGCAGCCTGGTCTGTGTCATCAAGTCCTGGATTATGAAAACGAAACCCCATCACAGTTAAGCCAGGGTCTCCAGCCTGGCTAAAACCTCGTCTATGGTCGGCTCGGCCGTGGAAGCACCCGAGGTTACCCCTATATTCTGCTTGCTCTTAAACCACTCGGGCTCGATGTCTTCCGCCGTTTCCACCAGGTGCGTCTCGGTAACCGCCGAGCAAAGCTCGGCCAGTCGGTTGGTGTTGGCGCTGCCGTGCCCGCCGATAACCAGCATCAGGTCCACCTTTCCCGCCAGCTCCAGGGCTTGCGCCTGCCGTTTTCTGATGTCGTGGCAGATGGTATCGATAACACGCAGCTCGGAGTCGCGGCTAAAAGCGCCATCGACGAGCTTCTTCACAAAGTTTACGAAGTCGGCGGGTATCTGGGTGGTCTGGGAGAGGACACCGATACGGCGGGGCAAGGGCTCCAGTTCGAAGATGACCTCCTCATCCAGGGTAGCCACCCCCTTCCCTTCCACCCAACCGAGGACACCCTTGACCTCGGTGTGGTCGGCATCGCCGTAGATAACGACCAGAAAACCGGCCTGAGCCAGGCGGCGGGCGGCGGTCTGGAGGCGGTGAACGAAGGGACAGGTGGTGTCGACGATGTCGATTTTTCGCGCCCGAATCTTCTCTTCCACTTCGGGGGCGACACCGTGAGAGCTGATGGCTACCGCCTTGCCCTTTATATCGTCGATATCCTCAGCCACTTTGACACCGATGCCCGCCAGCCTTTGCAATACCTGCTGGTTATGCACCACCGCTCCCAGCGTTTCCACCCCACCCCGCTCGCGGCAGACCTTCTCCAGGATATCAATGGCGCGCTTGACGCCGAAGCAAAAGCCAATCTCTCCGGTCTTTTCAATCTTCACTGCTTACCCCTTCCCCATAGACCCCCCGGTATTCGGGGGGGAGAAGCTCGGCGATGCGCCGCATAATGAGCTCGGTGTGTTCCGCCAGCACGTCCTTTGATATTTTACCGCCCGAAGACGGCAGAGAGAAGGGCGGGCCGATATTGATTGTTATCCGGGGGCGGCGAAACAGCCAGGAGGCTTTCTTGAGTTTTTCGGTGCCGGCGATGCCCACGGGGAGGACGGGTACAGCGCGGCGGCTGGCGATTAGAGCCGAACCGGGGAGCGCTCGCTGGAGGCAGGCATTTTTACTCCTGGTTGCCTCAGGGAACATCACCAGCACCCGACCTTCCGCCAAGGCCTGCTCCGACTGGCGAATCGCATTTCTATCCAACCTGCCTCTGTGCACCGGGAAGGAGCCTAATCCACGGAGGAAGTAGCCCAGGAAGCGGGAACGGAAGAGCTCTTCTTTGGCCATGAAGACGACCTGACGGCCCAGGATGGCGCCGAGCAAAGGCGGGTCGTTGAAATTGAGGTGATTAGACACCACCAGGAGCGCGCCTTTAGCTGGGACGTTTTCTTTGCCCTTAACCTGCAAGCGGGTAAAGAGCCAGAAAAACGCCCCGACAATTAGTTTGCCGATACAATAGAGCCAGAACAAGCCGATAACTCCAACAAAATGTCAATCAATTATAACCCCCGCTAGTGGCAAAGACAAACACCCTGATTATTTTCCCCCATCCTTGTTAGCGCAGGTATTAAGTCCCACCCAATACCCACCCTACAGGGGTTAAACCCCTATTAGCCCCTTATTCGGGGTTACGTTACCCCACCCCACCCTTATTTTATCTATTCCCACCCGTCATCCTTTAAGGGAAAAAGGGGGCTTCGCCCCCTTTAGAACCCCCAAAACGGAGGGGGAGGGCGTCCTCCCAAGTTAAGGAGTTTACTCATTAGGGCGGGCTGGGGTGGGAAGAAAAACCCTGGGGTGGGGGGGAATATTCGGGGCAAAGTATTGATTAAAGCTGTTTTTTGTTCCATAATAGCCAACGGAACTATGAAGAAGCTAACCATCGGCAAACTGAGAGGCCTGCAGGAGCTGGCTAATAACGACGGCGTCTTTAACATGTGCGCCATGGACCACCGCCGTTCAATGATGCGCTTAATGGAGGGGGGGCACGTAGTCGAGGGGAGCACCAGCTACGAGGAAATGTCCCAGCGCAAGCTGGAGCTCTGCACCCACCTCGCCCCCCACGCCAGCGCCGTCCTGCTCGACCCCCTCTTCGGCGCGGCGCAGTGCATCGGTCACAGCGCTTTGCCCAAGAGCACCGGGCTGCTGGTCAGCCTGGAAGCCTCGGGCTACGCGGGTCCTGCGGAATTCCGCATGAGCGAGCTGGAGGAGGGGTGGAGCGTGGAGAAGATTAAGCGGATGGGCGCCTCGGCGGTCAAGTTCCTCATTTACTACCGCCCCGATTTAATCGAGCTGGCCAACAAGCTGATGGACCTGGTGGAGGCGGTGGGACAGGAATGCCAAAAATACGACATACCCTTCGTTATCGAGCCCTTGAGCTACCCGCTGGGGGAGGAGATGAAAAACCCGGCACAGTACGCCGCCGCCAAGGAGCAACTGGTGCCCAAGACCACCCAGCATATCACCGCCCTGCCCGTGGACCTGCTCAAGTCCGAGTTTCCCAGCGACCTGCACTATAACAAGGACAAGGCTAAACTTCTCGACATCTGCCAGAAACTGGATAAGGCGTCGCCGGTTCCCTGGGTCGTCCTGAGCGCGGGGGTGAGCTTCGATGTCTTTTGCCAGCAGGTGGAAATCGCCTGCCGGGGCGGGGCTTCGGGCTTTCTGGCCGGGCGGGCTATCTGGCAGGAGGCGATGAACATCGATGATACCAAAGAAAGGGCTAAGATACTAAAGACGGTTGGGGTGGAAAGGCTCAAACAACTGACCGAGATAGCCGCTAAACACGCCGTGCCCTGGTACAAGAAGCTGGGGCTCACCCATGACGAGCTGGCCGAAACCGCCGAAGGATGGTACCGGCAATACTGACATGAACAACTCTTTGATTTCCACCATAACCCTTAACCCCAGCCTCGACCAGCACCTTACCGTGGACGGGCTGGTGGTGGACGGCCCCAACCGCTGGTCACGGCTGCACCGCTACGCGGGGGGAAAGGGTATAGATGTCTCGCGGGCTATCCACGAGATGGGGGGCAGGACTATAGCCTACGGCTTTATCGGCGGCATGGTGGGGCGGGCGGTGGAGATATTCCTCGATGAGGAAGGGGTGCCCTTTAGCTTTACCCCCGTCAAGGGGGAAACCCGGACCAACTTTATTATCACCGACAGCAAGACTACCCACCAGACCAGAATCGATGCCCCCGGTCCCTACATCACCAAGGGTGAGTTCGCCCGGTTCGAACGGAAGATGCAACGCCTCCGCCCCAGCCCCGATTTAATCGTGGTGGGGGGCAGCGCCCCACCCGGCATCCCCAACAATGTCTATTACTCCATAGCCATGGAGGCTAAAAGCTTCGGGGTGAGGACTATCCTGGACGCCGACGCCCAGTGGCTGGTCGAGGGGATAAAAGCCAAGCCCTACCTGGTTAAGCCCAACGTGCGGGAGGCGGAGGAGTTGCTGAAGAGGGAGCTACCCGACGAAGCCGCCATCATCAAGGCGGCCCGCGACATCGTCGGGATGGGCATTGAAATAGCCGTTATCTCGCGGGGCAAGGACGGTATTATCGCCGCCACCAGGGACAAGGTGATTAGGGCAGTGCCGCCCGAGGTAAAGGTAAAAAGCACGGTAGGCGCCGGCGATTGCACTATTGCCGGGCTCGCCCTGAAGCTGGCCGGTGAAGAGCTATTAACCAGAGCCTGCCGACTGGCGGTAGCCCTGGGGACAGCCGCCGTGTTGACTCCGGGCACAGAGCTCGCCCGCCGAGCCGACGTGGAAGAACTGTTGCCCAAAATTAAGGTGCAGAATATAACCAAGCAGCTCAAGAAAACGCTTTCTATTGCCAAAACCTCTTGACAAGAGGCTAACGGTGGAGTAATTTTAGGTTGGAAGTCGGGACGGTACCTGCCATCCGCGCCCCCGACTTATATGTTACCGAGAAATTCTAAAAATAAATACGGTCCAGGAGGTAGTAATATATGACCAAATCAGGAACAACCCGGATTTTAAGTCACTTTGGAGGTAAAGCGATGAAAAAGATAGTAATGGTTTTCCTGGCGCTGGCACTGCTGACGTTCCCCCTGGTGGGCGGTTGTAACGGCGACAACGGCAACGGCGACGTCAACGGCAACGGTGACGGCAACGGCGTAGTGGAAACTTTCGAGTTCACCTACAACAACTTCTTCCCGCCGGTCAACTACCACAGCATACTGGCTGACGAATTCTGCAAAGAGATAGAAGCGCGTACCGACGGCAGGGTAACCATTACCTATTACTCCTCTGGTACCTTAGCCGCCGCCGCCGATACCTACGACGCCGTGGTCGAGGGCATCGCCGATATCGGCATGTCCTGCCTGGCTTATACCATGGGGCGCTTCCCCGCCTGCGAGCTGGTCGACCTGCCTCACGGTTACCCCAATGGTTGGGTAGCCACTATGGTAGCCACCGACTTCTACAACGAGTTCGCGCCCGCTGAATTCGACGATTGCCATCCCCTCTATTTCCACGCCCACGGTCCGGGCATCGTTCTCACCGTTGATACGCCCGTGTACACGCTGGAGGATATGCCGGGGCTGGTCTTGAGGTCAACCGGCGTCGGCGCGGCTATTGCTGAAGCGCTGGGCGCCACCGGCTATGCCGCCGGTCAGGGAGATGCCTACGAGCTTATGTCCAAGGGCACCATCGACGGCAGCATGACCCCCATGGAGCCGCTGCTGGGCTGGAACCAGGCCGAGGTGGTCAATTATGTCACCAACTGCTACGAAGTGGGCTACACCACCGACATGTTCGTGGTCATGAACCTGGAGAAGTGGAACAGCCTGCCCAGCGACTTACAGGACATCTTCACCGAGGTCAGCGAAGAGTGGTCTGAAAAGCACGCCAAGCTCTGGACTTACTACGACAAGGCAGCCGCCGATTACTTCCTGAGCTTCGAAGGTAAAGAGATAATCGAGCTTTCCGAGACCGAGATGGCCCGGTGGGTCGACGCCGCCTCCGTGGTGAAAGACACCTACATGACGGACAAGACCGCGCTGGGACTGCCCGTAGATGATTACGAAGACTACATAAACGCGCAGGTAGCCTACTGGTCGGCTCTGGCGCCATCGTTAGATGATTGTGTCACCTGGGTTGAGACCGAGTTAGAACCGCTTGCACCGACAGAATAGAGATATAAATCACTCTCAAATGGGACTCAGTTAGGGGTGCCCGGGAGACGACCCCTGGTTTTCGGGCACCCCTAAAGAACGGTTTAAGCCTATGTCAGGCAAATTAGAGCGCCTGGAAAGATTCGTCGATTCTTTCAGCAACTGGCTTAACTGGGTAGCGGGCGTGGGTCTGGTGGCCATTCTCGCCCTTACCGTAGCCGATATATTCGGCATCAAGCTCGCCCAGGCCGGAGTTCCCTTCTTCCGTCCCATCCCCGGCGGCATTGAGGTAGTGGCTTTTCTGGGGGTGGTGGTAACCGCCTTCGCCATCGCCTACACCCAGATTCTACGCGGGCACATCAGGGTGGAATTCGTGGTAATGCGCCTGCCCCCGCGGGCGCAGGCATATATAGCCGCCTTTATTTGGTTACTCAGTTTTATCCTGTTCGCCCTGCTCGCCTGGCAGAGTTTTGAGTACGGGCTGAGTCTGCAAGCCAAGGGCACCGTCTCCATGACACAGAGGATACCCTTTTATCCCTTCGTACATGCCATCGCTTTTTGCTGCATCCCCGTCTGCCTGGCGCTGGCGCTGGAGTGTTTTAAGTCGGTGAGGAAGGCGGTGAAAGGGTGAGCCCAGTTACCGTCGGCCTTATCGGCATCGGCGTCCTGGTGCTGACCTTTCTCATCGGCATGCCCGTGGGCTTTGCCATGGCCTTTGTCGGCATGGCCGGTTTCTGCCTCCTGGTTTCGCCCGACGCGGGCTTGAGCCTGCTCGCCCGCGACTTTTTCGCAAACCTTTCCGCTTATTCCCTGACCGTCATTCCCATGTTCATCTTTATGGGCTCGATTGCCTACGCTTCGGGGATGAGCCGCAGGCTCTATGAAGCGGGGTACACCGTCTTCGGGCAGATGCGGGGTGGACTGGCTATGGCCACCATCGCCGCTTGCGCCGGCTTTGCCGCTATGTGCGGTTCGACCAACGCCACCGCCGCCGCCATGGGCAGAGTAGCCCTGCCCGAGATGAAGAGGTATAACTATAATGATTCGCTCGCCACCGGCTGCGTCGCCGCCGCGGGCAGCCTGGGCATACTTATTCCCCCCAGCACCATCTTCATCATCTACGGCATAATGACCGAGCAGTCCATAGGTAAGCTGTTTATCGCCGGCGTTCTGCCCGGCATACTCCTGGCCGGACTGTTTATCACGGTGGTGGTCATCCTCTGCAAGCGCAACCCCAACCTCGCCCCCGGGGGGCTGCCGACCACCTTTAAGCAAAAGCTGGCCGGGCTGGCCGGGGTTATCGAGATGATGATCTTGTTTGCCCTGGTAATCGGAGGGCTGTTTCTGGGCTGGTTCAGCCCTACCCAGGCGGGAGCCGCGGGCGCCTTCGGGGCTTTGCTCATCGGGCTGGCCAGGCGGCAACTGACCTGGAAGGGATTTCTCTTCGCCGTCAAGGATACACTGCGCATAACCTGCATGGTGATGATTATCGTCACCGGAGCTATCATCTTCGGGCATTTTATGGCCGTAGCCAAGCTGCCGCTGGTCTTATCGGAGTGGGTAGGGGGACTGCCCCTACCGCCGATGGCGATTATGGGGGTGATTGTCCTGCTCTACCTGTTGGGGGGCTGTTTCATGGATGCCCTGGCCCTGATTACGCTGACCGTGCCCATCATCTACCCGGTGGTGCTGGTGCTGGGCTTCGACCCCATCTGGTTCGGGGTGATAATCGTCCTGGTCACCGAGATGGGGGTGATTACGCCGCCGGTGGGCTTGAATGTCTATGTTATTAAGGGAGTAGCCGAGGACGTGCCCTTAGAAACTATCTTCAAGGGGGTACTCCCTTTCCTGGCGGCGCTGCTGGTCGCCGTGGGCATACTGATGGCTTTCCCCCAGATTGCCACCTTTTTGCCCGGGCTTGCCCTCTACTAAAACTCGTTTGACTTCGCCCTACCGTTTTGCTATGCTCTATTACAATTGAATAGGTAATAAGGGTGCCCGAGCGAGAGCGAGGGCTTAAATGGGAAGCAAGTGCGGTGCGAGTCCGCCACAGTCCCGCCTGCTGTAATTGAGGTCCCGACCTCATAAGTCAGAACACCAGCCCAAGTTCCAGTCGCCTCCGCGGAAAAGGGGGGGCAGATTATCGAGGATAATCCCCTTGTCCAGCAGACGAGGGGATTTTTTTATCAAATAAGCAGGTTTATAAATTGAAACGCCGTAACAAGATGATACTGGTTCTATCGCTGCTGGGGGTCTGCCTCATCGCCGCCCTCTTTCTGGGCAGCGCCTTCGGCGCCGTGTCCATCCCCATGTCCGACATCGGCAAGATGACGCTCAACAAGACGGCTATTTTCGATTTCCCCACCACCTGGACGGCCGCCGAGGAAACCATCATCTTCCAGATAAGAATGCCCCGCGTTATCGGCGGGGCGTTGGTGGGTATGGCGCTGGCCACGGCGGGGGTGCTCTTCCAGGGGCTGCTGCGCAACCCCATGGCCGACCCCTATATCATCGGCACCTCGGCGGGAGCCGCGCTGGGGGCTACCATCGCTATGATGCTGCCCATAAGCCTGGCTTTCCTGGGCTTCGGGCTGGTGCCCGTAGCCGCCTTTATCGGCGCCGTGGGCACGGTCTTCCTCGTCTATAACCTGGCGCGGGTGGGGGGCAAGACGCCTATTATAAGCATGCTCTTAGCCGGGGTGGTGGTCAGCGCTCTGATGGCGTCCATTATGGCGTTGCTGATAACGATAAGCGACCGCCTGCACCTGAGCCTGCAATCGGTCTATTCCTACCTGCTGGGACACATCTCGGTAACCGGTTGGGAGCAGCTGGCCGTTATCGCCCCGCTGGTTGTCGGCGGCGTTATCTTCGCCCGCTTTTTCGCCTTTCACCTCAATGCCTTGTCGCTGGGGGAGGAGGGAGCGGCTTATGTCGGGGTGAACGTGGAGAGGGATAAGATAGTCATCCTGGTCTTAGGCTCTTTACTCACCGCCGCCGCCGTTTCCATCAGCGGCTTAATCGGTTTTGTCGGGTTGGTGGTGCCCCACGCCATGCGCTTGAGCTTCGGACCCGACCACCGCCTGCTCCTGCCCGCGGCGGCGCTGGGCGGGGGTGCCTTTGTCATCATCGCCGACCTTATCGCCCGCACCGCCATGGCTCCGGCCGAGATTCCGGTGGGGGTGATTACGGCTATTATCGGCGCGCCTTTCTTCCTCTACCTGCTGAGGCGCACCAGGAAGGAGTATGCTTTCTGATGATTGGCTTACAGATTAACCAGGTCGACTTTTCCTACTTCGACGGGCTGGTTTTAGAGGACATCAACCTTTCCGTCAAGGCGGGGGAGATGGTGGGGCTGCTGGGGCCCAACGGCTCGGGGAAGACCACGCTGATTAAGCTCGCCAGCGGTATCTTAAAGCCCGCCCGCGGGGAAATCAGGCTCGACGGAAGCTGCATGACCAGCTTAAGCCGCAGGTTTATCGCCAGCAACGTGGCCGTGGTGCCGCAGCAGTTTCACATACCCTTCGCCTTCACCGTCAGCGAGGTGGTCATGCTGGGGCGGACTCCTTTCTTCAAAGCCCTGGCCGATGAAAGCGAAGACGACCGCCAGGTGGTCGATAACTCTTTGGAGTTGGTGGGCATCGAGGAGCTGGCCGAGCGCCGTTTCGACGAGTTGAGCGGCGGGGAGAGGCAAAAGGTAATCCTGGCTATGGCGCTGGCGCAGCAGCCCAAACTGCTGCTGCTCGACGAGCCCACCGTGCACCTGGACATCGCCCACCAGATGGAAATACTGGAACTGGTGCGGGAACTGAATATGGGGCGGGGGCTTACCATCGTCGCCGCCATGCACGACCTTAATCAGGCCTCGCTCTACTTCGACCGCCTTATCCTGCTCAAAGAGGGGCGGGTCTGGGCCGACGGCACGCCACAAGAGGTATTGACCGAGGTAGGGATAAGCGAGGTCTTCGCCGCCTCGGTGCGGGTGGAGGTGCACCCGCTGACCGGAGCGCCGCACATCGTGGTTATGCCCAGGCCTATTGTTAATAATAAAGCTACCAAGCCTCACTAACCGCTGATGGACAGGACTTAAGCTAAGGGATATAATCCGTGTAGTTATGGATTCAGAGGTCAAACTCAGCGTCCTCTTTACCGCCGAGCAGATAGCCGCCACCGTCAGCCGTCTGGCGGCTGAAATCAGGCGGGACTACCTCGATAAAAACCCCGTTCTAATCACCGTTCTCAAAGGCTCCTTTGTCTTTTTAGCCGACCTGGTGCGGCGGCTCGACTTCCCACTGGAGATAGAGTTCGCCCAGCTTTCCAGCTATGGTCACGGGAAGGAGAGCGCGGGCAAAATCAAGGTGGTGCAGGATATCCAGTGCGATATCAAGGGGCGGCACGTGCTGGTCGTCGAGGATATTATCGATACCGGCCTTACCGCCGACTTCTTCTTAAAGCATTTGAGTAAGAAACAGCCCGCTTCGCTGAAGCTCTGCTCGCTGACGGATAAGCCCTCGCGGACGCAGGTTAAGATAAATATCGACTACCTGGGGTTGACCGTCCCCGACAAGTTTATCGTCGGCTACGGCATCGACTGGGACGAAAAGTTCCGCTACCTCCCCGACATACGTACCATAGAGGACGGGGGTCGATGACCACCCTTGCCCGCCTGATGTCGGTGGCTAAGGGGGAGCTTCCCGCCGACCTACTGCTAACCAACGCCAAGATAATCAATGTCTTTACCGGCGAGATTGAAGACGGTAATGTCGCCATCTATGGGGACAGAATCGCCGGGATAGGCAACTATCAGGCAAAAGCGGTGGTGGATGTGGGGGGCAGGTACATCGCCCCCGGGCTCATCAACGGGCACATTCACCCCGAAAGCTCAATGTTGGATATCGGGCAGTACGCCCGCGCCGTGGTGCCCCACGGCACCACCACCCTGGTCACCGATTTGCACGAGATAGCCAACGTATACGGGCTGGAGGGGATAAAATATGTATTGGAGCGCGCCCGCCGCCTGCCCTTTAACCTCTTTTTGATGGCGCCTTCCTGCGTGCCCGCTACCAATCTTGAGACCTCGGGGGCAAACTTGGGTCCTGAGGAAATTCGACAGATTCTAAAATGGGAAGAATGCCTGGGGCTGGGGGAGGTCATGAACTTTCCCGGCGTCATCGGCGGCGACGAGGCGGTGCTCCAGAAAATCGAATACGCCCGCGGCAAGGTTATCGACGGCCATGCCCCCGGCTTAAGCGGCAGGGCTCTAAGCGCCTATATCGCCGCCGGCATCTATTCCGACCACGAATGCGTCGCGCTCGAAGAGGCCAAAGAGAAGCTGAGACAGGGCATGTTTATCATGCTCCGCGAAGGCTCCTCGGAGAAAAACCTGGAAGCCCTGCTGCCCCTGGTCACCGATAAAACCTGGCCGCGGTGCATGTTCGTCGTCGACGACCGCACTGGCGCCGACCTGCTCCGGGACGGCGATATCGACGCCGTGGTGCGTAAGGCTATCGGGTTAGGGCTTAACCCGGTGCGCGCCATCCAGCTGGCGACCATAAATACGGCGGGCTACTTCCGGCGGGAGGGGCTGGGGGGCATAGCCCCCGGCTATTTCGCCGACCTGATTGTGCTCAGCGACCTGAAAAAATTGCAGATTGACATGGTCTTTTATAAGGGAAAGCTGGTAGCTGAAGGGGGCAAGCCCCTGTTCCCCACCCCCCGAACCACCGACCGTAGACTGACCGACAGCGTCAACATCAAGCCCTTTCACATAGAGGTATTAAGGCTAACGCCTTCGGGTAAAGCCGAGCCCGTTATCGAGGTCGTCCCCGGGCAGATAATAACTAAAAAGTTAATGGAGAAACTGACGTCTATCCCCGACATAGAGAGGGACATCCTGAAACTGGTGGTGGTGGAGAGGCACAAAGCCACGGGGAACATCGGGGTGGGGCTGGTGCGGGGCTTCGGGCTGAAACGGGGGGCGCTGGCTTCGTCCATCGCCCACGATTCTCATAATATCATTGCCGTCGGCGCCAGCGATGAAGATATATTCGCCGCCGTCAAAGAGATTGAACGATTGCGCGGCGGGCTGGTGGCGGTGGGAGGCGGTAAGATATTAGCCAGTTTAGCGCTGCCCGTGGCCGGGCTACTCTCCGACGAGCCGCTGGAGACGGTAGTTAATGAATTAGAGAGATTGGAGAAAGTAGCCGCTAAGATGGGGGTAAAGCTGGCCTCGCCCTTCGCCACCCTTTCTTTCCTGGCGCTGCCGGTAATCCCCGAAATCAGGCTCACCGACCGGGGAGTGGTAGAACTATAAGCCGATAGCTATAGTTATGGGCACGAGTCCTGCGTTACCTTACAGTCAGGATAGCTAGTCTCAAAACTATAGCTACCCATTATATCGTCAAGGTCTTCAAGGTAAATCTCCAGGTCTTCAAGACTACTGGGGCAAGCCCCGTTCTCGCTGGTATAAACCATTGTGGCTGACTTCAATAACCGTTCTTCCATTTGACACGCCTCTTCCCGACCGCTTCCGGAGAGCAAGCCAAAGTTGGGCACAACTATGAGCGCTATAATACCCAGAATAGCCAGCACCAGCAGCAACTCAAGCAGGGTGAAGCCCTTCTCACCGCGACTAATACCTTGCCAGGCCCGTTTCGTTATCAATGCCCGCGCTCCTTCCTGGATTTAGTCGGCAAAAATCAGCTAAATATTCCCACTATCGGATATTGACCGCTGAAACCGCTTAGTATGGTGGCTAGCGCCTTTGGCTAACAATAAAGGCTCAGTGGTTTATTAAATAGTTTAGCAAGGAAACTCTTTTATAGCTTATTACGGTTCGCGTCTTCAATACAGTCACCTCCTCGGGGACATACTCGTACTTGGTGACCTCTCCATACTCTATTACTTCTCGATATTTAGTAACCTCTTCCTCTCTATATGACGGGTCGGGCTTTTGGGGAGCATCAACGGAATAGCTAAAGGAAGACAAGTCTTTCAAAAGTGACTGATGATATACTATGACCTTTTGCGTTTCACCTGCCTCTATATATTTCGACGCAGACACCGTGGCGTTGAAGTCCCCTTGCAATAGTAGAAGGAATTCCACGGTAAAAGTGCCGCCTATTACGTCTATGTTCTCGATATATAATTCAACACCACACCCCGTACCACCATAATAGTTGTAACCCTGTTCACTAACTATTACATAGTCAATCGGAATATATTCCTCGCAGGGCTCCTCGTCACAGTAGATTTCGATATCCGTATAGGGCTCCAGGACGGTATAAGAATCCTCCTCGGTATAGCTTTCTTCGACATAATAGATCTCGGTAGCCTGATACGTCTCTTCAGCCGTGTAAGAGACCCGCAAGATAGGCGCAAATAAAAAAACGAGCAAAATGACTACCACGAAAGCTATGACTATAGCTAACGCTTTCCCCGATTTAGTCAAGTTCTGCCACCTTCCGGTCAACTTCTGCCAAATGTTCTTCTTCTGCTTCATAACTATGATGATATGCTGATAACCATATTGGTGTCAAGACGCTACAATAGTGTTAAGCGATATGCTAAACTAATAACTGACTCTTTATACGGGGAAGTGTCGGAATTGGCAGACGAGCATGATTTAGGATCATGTGCCGCAAGGCGTGGGGGTTCAAATCCCCCCTTCCCCAGTTAGACTGAGGCAAAGGACAGCCATGAAAATAACCAGCTATACCGATACCAAGCCCACCCAGGAGCTTACCGGGGTATTGAAGCGGGAGGTTATCACCGCCCGGGACGGCGCCCCTAATTTCTGCATGCGGGTCTTCGAGGTCGAGCCGGGCAGCTCCACCCCCGACCATTCCCACCCCTGGGAACACGAGGTGTTTATCCTGTCGGGGCGGGGGGTGGTGAGGAACGAGCAGGGCGAAACCGACATCGGCGAAGGCAGCGTCGTCTTTATCGCCCCCGATGAACAGCACTGCTTCCTCAACACGGGCAAAAAGGTACTCCGCTTCATCTGCCTCATCCCGAATCAGGATTAGACGAGCGGACGGTTTCTAGCCACTTTTCCCAAACTCGTCCCAAAGGGTATTGACAAAAGTCCGCAATAGTGGTATTATGGTAGTTTGTATTATGCCTCTCCGATTTTCACCTTTTAAAGCCTCTGGGCTAACCACAGGTATGACTTTTGGTCGAACCGCACCGTGAGAGATTTTGCCGCTTTTTAGGCGTTGAGTAGAGCAGAAACGGATTATATGCCAATAGAAAACATTGAGTCGAGGGTGCCTCCCGTTCCCAGGAAATCCTACGCCAGCCTGCCACAGATTTTAGAGGTACCCAATTTAATTCAGGTCCAAACCGATTCCTTCCGCTGGTTCCAGGAGAAGGGGCTGCGCCAGTCGCTGGAGGAGATATCCCCTATTGAGGATTTTACCGGCAACCGTCTGGCGCTCAGCTTCGTGGACTACGAATTCCGCGAGCCCCACTACACCGAGCAGGAATGCCGCCAGAAAGACATGACCTATTCGGCTCCGCTCTATGTCAGGACGCAACTACTGGTTAAGGAAACCGGCGAAATCAAGGAGCAGGACCTATTTTTCGGCGACATCCCTCTGATGACGGCCAAGGGCACCTTTATCACCAGTGGCGCCGAGAGAGTAGCCGTAAGCCAGTTGCTGCGCTCGCCGGGCGTCTATTTCACCCTCGAAGAGGATGCCACCAGCGGCCGTTCCCTCTGCCACGCCAAGCTGATTCCTTCCCGCGGCGCCTGGCTGGAGTTCGAGACCAGCAACCGTGATGTCATCTCGGCCAAGATCAACGGCAAGCGCAAGATTCCCATTACCACCCTGATGCGGGCTATCGGTTACAGCAATGAGGAGAAACTGCTGGAGCTGTTCGCCGGCGAGGACAACGTGCCCGACCACCAGTTTATCAAGTCGACCATGGAGCGCGAGCCTATGGTTAAGGACGAGCCCGAAGCCCTGCTCGATATTTATCGAAAGCTGCGCCCGGGCGACCCGCCCAATATCGATAACGCCAAAAAGCTGATAAAGAACCTCTTCTTCGACCCCCTGCGCTACGACCTGGGGGAGGTGGGGCGATATAAGCTCAACAAGCGCCTGAAGCTCGAAATTCCCGAAGACACCCGCGCCCTGACCAAGGAAGATATCGTCGAGATAGTAAGACACATCGTTATGATTAATAACGGCTTCGATAACCCCGACGATATCGACCACCTGGGTAACCGGCGGGTGCGCACCGTCGGCGAGCTGATTCAGAACCAGTTCCGCATCGGATTGCTCAGGTTGCAGCGGGTGGTCAGGGAGAGAATGAGTATCATCGGCGCCGATGCGGCTACCCCCAGCGTCCTGGTCAACATCCGTCCCGTGGTGGCGGCGGTAAGGGAGTTCTTCGGGGGCTCGCAGCTGTCGCAGTTTATGGACCAGACCAACCCCCTGGCGGAATTGACCCATAAGCGCCGCCTTTCGGCAATGGGACCGGGGGGCCTATCCAGAGAGCGAGCCGGCTTCGAGGTGCGCGATGTGCACTTTTCCCACTATGGTAGAATCTGCCCCATCGAAACGCCTGAGGGGCCCAACATCGGTCTTATCGGCTCTCTGGCTACCTACGGGCGGATTAACCAGTACGGTTTTATCGAGACGCCCTACCGACGGGTAATTAACGAGCTGGATAATAGCTCCGAGGCCCTGGTGGGGCGAACGACCCGGGAGGCGGTGAGCAACAAAGAAGGCAAGACCATCGTCAAAGCCAGAACCACCATTACTCCCCAGCACGCCGCCAAGCTGGCCAAGTCGGCAGGAAAGATTAAGGTTATCCCCTTTGTCTCCGACGAGGTCAGCTACATGACCGCCGATAAAGAGGATGAGTACATTATCGCCCAGGCCAACGCCCGCCTCGATGAGAAGAACCAGTTTGTTGAGGAAAGGATTGAAGCCAGATGGGGTGACCACTATATGCTGGAAACCCCTGATAAGATAGATTACATCGACGTATCACCCAAGCAGATAGTCAGCGTTGCCACCGCCCTGATACCCTTCCTGGAGCATAACGACGCCAACCGCGCCCTGATGGGCTCCAACATGCAGCGGCAGGCGGTTCCCCTGCTCCGGCCCGAGGCGCCGGTGGTGGCAACGGGCATGGAAATAGAGGTCGCTAAACACAGCGGGCAGGTACTCTTCGCACAGCATCCCGGCGTGGTGACCTCGGTGACCAGCTCCCAGATTGTGGTCACCACCGGCAACAGCGACAACGACGTTTACCCGCTGATGAAATTCGTGCGCACCAACCAAGGCACCTGCATCAACCAGAAGTCCCTGGTGAGCCGGGGAGACCGGGTGGAGGCGGGGCAGGTGCTGGCCGACAGCTCCGCCACCGAATACGGCGAGCTGGCGCTGGGCCAGAACGTGACCTGCGCCTTCATGAGCTGGGAAGGCTATAACTTCGAGGATGCTATTATCATCAGCAACCGCCTGGTGGAGCAGGACAAGTTCGCCTCAATTCATATCGAGAAACACGAGGTGGAAGCCCGTGATACCAAGTTGGGTCCCGAAGAGATTACCCGCGACATACCCAACGTCGGCGAGGAGAGCCTGCGCGAGCTGGACGAAGAAGGCATCGTGCGGGTCGGAGCCGAGGTTGGGCCCGACGATATACTGGTGGGTAAGATTACCCCCAAGGGCGAGACCGAGCTCTCGGCGGAGGAGAAACTGCTGCGGGCTATTTTCGGTGAGAAAGCCAGAGAAGTGAAAGACACCTCGCTACGCGTGCCTCACGGCGAGTGGGGCAAGGTGATTAACGTCAAGGTCTTCTCCCGCGAGAATGGCGACGACCTGCCCGCCGGCGTCAACCAGTGGGTGCAGGCCTGGATCGCCCAGAAGCGCCGGGTTTCGGTAGGCGACAAGCTGGCCGGGCGGCATGGTAACAAGGGAGTCATCTCCATAATAGCGCCCGCCGAAGATATGCCCTTCCTTCCCGACGGAACACCGGTAGATATTATCCTTAATCCCATAGGTGTCCCCTCGCGAATGAACCTGGGGCAGGTGCTGGAAACCCACCTGGGCTGGGCTGCCCAACTGCTGGGCTTCCGGGCGATTACCCCCGTCTTCGACGGCGCCACTGACGCCGATATCGAAGACGCCTTAGCCAGAGCCTGGATTGCCCAGAGGAGTGGCGCCGTCAGCCTTAACCCCGATAACGACCACCCCACCCTGAAGCTGGAGCTGGCTATGGACTGGTTGAAAAAGAACGGCTATGACGGGAAAAAGGTGTTCAGCGATAACCACCCCGGCGAAGCCAAGGACGTTTGCCGCCGCCTGTGGCTGGAAGACATGGGCGTAAAGAGTAAAGGCCTCGGCGAAGAGAAGATGGCCGAAGCCATAGACAAGGTGAAAACGGAACGGAACCTGCTCCCACCTATCGTGGGCAAGGTCGCCCTCCGCGACGGGCGCACCGGCCAGCCCTTCGACCAACCGGTGACGGTGGGGAATATCTACATGATGAAGCTCATCCACCTGGTAGAGGATAAGGTCCACGCCCGCTCCACCGGACCCTACTCCCTGATTACGCAGCAGCCGCTGGGCGGTAAGGCTCAATTCGGCGGGCAGCGTTTCGGCGAGATGGAGGTATGGGCGCTGGAAGCCTACGGCGCCGCCCACAACCTGCAGGAAATCCTGACCATCAAGTCGGACGATGTCACCGGCCGAGCCAAGACCTACGAAGCCATAGTTAAGAACGAGGATATTCTCCAGCCAGGCGTGCCCGAATCTTTCAAGGTCCTGGTCAAGGAGCTGCAAAGCCTGGGGCTGGCTATCGAGGTGATTAACGAAGAGGAGAGAGCCAGCGCCGAGGAAGCCAAGGAAGCCAAGGAAGCCGCCGAGGGGGAGGGCGAAGAAGCCGAAATGCTCAAGCTGGAAGCAGCGCTAGAGGTCGCCGAAGGGACTGAAGAAGCTCCCAAGGCAGAGGTAGAGCCTGAGGCTGCCGAAGAGGAAAAAGCCGAAGCCCCTAAAGCAGAGACCGAGACCGAGGCTACTGAGCAGACTGAAGAAGCCCCCAAGTCAGAGGCAGAACCTGAGGCTACCGAAGAGGAAAAAGCCGAAGCCCCCAAGGCAGAGGTAGAGCCTGAGGCTGCCGAAGAGGAAAAAACCGAAGCCCCCAAGGCAGAGGTAGAACCTGAGGCTGCCGCCTCGGGAAAACCCAAAGCCAAGAAGGCTAAGGCTAAGGCTGCTGAAGAGGACGCCGAAGCCCCCAAGGCAGAGGCTACCGAGAAAAAACCAAAAGCAACCAAAGCAAAAGCCAAGGCTAAAGATAGTAAAGCTAAGCCAGAGGTAGAAGAGGAAAATGCTGGAAGTTAACGATTTTGACGCTATTCGTATCTCGCTGGCTTCGCCGGAACAGATTCGAAGCTGGTCTTACGGAGAGGTCACCAAGCCCGAGACGGTCAACTACCGCACCCTGAAACCGGAGAGGGACGGGCTTTTCTGCGAGCGCATCTTCGGCCCCACCAAGGACTTCGAATGCTATTGCGGCAAATATAAGAGAATACGCTACAAGGGCGTTATCTGCGATAAGTGCGGCGTCGAGGTTGCCCGCGCCAAAGTAAGACGTGAGCGCATGGGGCACATCGAGCTCGCCTGCCCGGTGAGCCATATCTGGTTCGCCAAGGGGATACCCAGCCGACTGGGGCTATTGCTCGACCTTTCGCCGCGTAGCCTGGAGCGCGTCCTCTACTTTTCGCACTATATTGTCACTTCCATAGATGAAGAGGCGCGCCAGGAAGCCGTCAAGCAGCTGGAGGAAAACTACCTGCATCAGGCGGAGGCCAAGCAGAGCGAGGTGGATGCCGCTATTGCCGAGGCGGAAAAGGCGGAGGCGACCGTAGAGGAAATCAACAAGATGCGGCAGGGCCTGACCGAGGAAAAGGCGCAAATGGAGGAGAAGCTCTCCGCCGACATCGAACAGCTGAGGGACCTGCGCAAGAACGTCCTGCTCACCGAGAGCCAGTACTTAGAGCTGAAACAAAAGTTTGAGCCGGCCTTTAACGCCAGCATGGGCGCCGAGGCCATCCTGCAGTTACTCAAGGACATCAACCTTAACGAAGTGCGCAACGAGCTGCTCATAGAGACACGTTCCGCTTCGGGGCAGCGCCGCCGCAAAGCGGCCAAGCAGCTGCAGGTGGTGGAGGCTTTCCGCCGCAGCGGCAATAAGCCGGAGTGGATGATTCTGACCGTGCTGCCCGTGCTGCCTCCCGACCTGAGGCCCATGGTGCAGCTGGACGGCGGCAGGTTCGCCACCAGCGACCTCAACGACCTCTACCGGAGGGTCATCAACCGCAATAACCGCCTGCGCCACCTGCTCGAAATAGAGGCGCCGGGGGTGATTATCCGCAACGAGAAGCGGATGCTCCAGGAAGCGGTTGACTCCCTTATCGATAACGGACGGCGGGGACGGGCAATCTCGGTGAGCGGCAACCACAAGCTGAAGTCGCTCTCCGACATGCTGCGGGGCAAACAGGGGCGCTTCCGCCAGAACCTGCTGGGCAAGCGGGTCGATTACAGCGGACGCTCGGTTATCGTGGTCGGTCCTGAGCTTAAGCTCAACCAGTGCGGGTTGCCGCGGCGGATGGCAGTGGAGCTGTTCAAGCCCTTTATCATGCGCCGCCTGATGGAACAGGGGCTTAGCCACAACATCAAGAGCGCCCGCCGCCTGGTGGAGAGAAATAAGCCCGAGGTATACGATATACTGGAAGAGGTGGTCAAGGAGCAGCCCGTATTGCTTAACCGCGCTCCCACCCTACACCGCCTCAGCATCCAGGCTTTCGAGCCGGTGCTTATCGACGGCAGCGCCATACAGATTCACCCGCTGGTATGTTCCGCCTTTAACGCCGACTTCGACGGCGACCAGATGGCCGTTCACGTTCCCCTGTCCAAGGCGGCGGTTAAGGGAGCCCGGGAAATCATGCTCAGCACACATAATATGCTGCTGCCCAGTTCGGGCGAGCCCATAGTGACCCCCACCCTCGACATGGTCCTCGGTTGCTACTACCTGACCACGGTCATACCTGGAGCTAAGGGTGAAGGCACTATACTGGGCAGCTTCGAAGAAGCCAAGCTAAGATACGAACTGGGGCAGATAGACCTCAGGGCCGAGATCGAGGTCAGGAAAGCGCCGGAGAACGGAAAAAGGATTAAGACCAGCGTGGGGCGCATCATCTTTAACGAGGTACTGCCCCCCGAGCTGGGCTTTTACAACGAAGGCATCAATAAGTCGAGCTTAAAGCAGATAGTCACCGATTGCTACAAGCTTTTGCCTAACGAGGAGACGGCGGAGGTGGTGGACAGCATCAAACACCTGGGCTTCCGCTACGCCACCAAATCGGGGACGACCATCGCCATGAGCGATGTTCAGGTCCCGCTGAGCAAGCCCAAGCTGCTGGAGGAGGCGGGAGAGAGGGTGGCTATTATCGAGAACCAGTATAACAAGGGCTTAATCACCGAGGACGAAAAGTATAATAATACCATCAGCGTCTGGATGGAGACCACCGACAAGATTACCGACGTCATCGCCCAGACCCTCGACCGCTACGGCGGCATTTATATGATGGCGACATCGGGCGCCAAGGGTAACATCTCCCAGATAAGGCAGATGGCGGGCATGCGCGGCTTGATGACCGACCCCGCGGGCAAAATTATCGACTTCCCCATTAAATCGGGGCTGCGCGAGGGCCTGAGCGTGCTGGAGTATTTCATCTCCACCCACGGCGCCCGCAAGGGTCTGGCCGATACGGCACTTCGGACTTCGGACAGCGGCTACCTCACCCGACGCCTTATCGACGTTGCCCAGGACGTTATCACCCGCGAAGAGGACTGCGGCACCACCGACGGCGTCTGGATAACGGAGCCGAAGGAAGGGGAACTGCTGCCGTCACTGGCTGAGCGAATAGTGGGCCGACTTGCCGCCACCAAGGTGGTCAAACCTAAGACCAAGAAGGTAATCGTTGACCGCAACGAGGAAATCGACGAGGAGAAGGCGAAAGAGATTACCGCCGCCGGTATCGCCAAGGTCCAGGTACGCTCTCCGCTGAGCTGCCATTCCCGGCACGGTGCCTGCCAGCGCTGCTACGGGCGAGACCTCGCCCGCGGGCACCTGGTTACACTCAACACCGCCGTGGGCATAATCGCCGCCGAGAGTATCGGCGAGCCGGGCACTCAGCTCACCCTGCGTACCTTCCACACCGGTGGGGTGGTGGGACTGGATATTACCAGCGGTCTGCCCCGGGTGGAAGAGCTTTTCGAAGCCAGGCCGCCCAAGGGCCAGGCTATTATCTCAGAGATAGACGGCGTCGCCGAGGTTATTGATAACGAAGAGGGCAAGCTGATAAAGGTCAGCAGCCTTGAGACCTACCGCGACGAATACCCGTTGCCACCTAAATGGAAGGTTATGGTGAAGAAGGATCAGTGGGTGGATATCGGCGCCGTGCTGGCCGACCCGCCGACCGAGAAGAAAACCAAAACTAAAGCCAAAGCCAAAACTAAAGCCAAGGCTAAAGAAGAGTCAGCCGAGCTGACCGCGGAAGATAAACCCATCCTGGCGCGCGTCGCCGGCGAAGTAACTATCGAGAAAAAGCAGCTGGTTATCAGCTACCACGAGGAGCAGCAGCAGGAGTACGCCGTGCCCGCCAGCGCCCATATTCGCGTCCAGGACAAGGAGCATATCAAGGCGGGGCAGCAGCTCACCGAGGGCTCTATCAACCCCCAGGATATACTCCATATTTTGGGAAAAGAAGCCGCCCAGCAGTACCTGGTGGACGAGGTGCAGAAGGTCTACCGCTCCCAGGGCGTGAACATCAATGACAAGCACATCGAGGTTATCGTCCACCGCATGCTCTCCAAGGTGCGTATTGATTCCTCGGGGGATACCGACCTAGTGCCCGGCGAGCTGATAGACATCTTCCGCCACGAAGATATCAACGCCAAGGTGCTGGCGGAGGGGGGCGAGCCCGCCACCGCGCACTCGGTGCTGATGGGCATAACCAGGGCTTCGCTCAATACCGACAGCTGGCTGGCGGCCGCTTCCTTCCAGGAGACGACCCGGGTGCTTACCGAAGCCGCGGTCAAGGGTGAAATCGACCGACTGGTCGGGCTTAAGGAGAACGTCATCATCGGCAAGCTCATCCCCGCCTACAGCCCGGTCTCCGAGGACGAGCCCGAACTGGAGGCCAGCGAAGAAGAAATACTAGGCCTTGAAGGTGGGGAGATGCCGACTCTGGAAGCCAGCCGAGAAGCACTGCCCGCCCTTGAAACCGAAGAAATGCCGAGCCTGGAAGCCAAAGTTGAAGCCCCCAAGGCAGAGGCTAAAGAGGAAGAGGAAGACAAAGCTCCTAAAGCTGAGGCTGAGGCTGCCGAGGAGACTGAAGAGACCAAAGAGGCCGAGGAGCCTGAGGAGCCGGAGGAGGCCGAGGAGCCTGAGGAGCCGGAGGATACCGAGACCGCTTAGGCATCCTGCGCTGACTTTTAGAGTTAAAATCGAGCCGCCCGAAAAAGGCGGCTCTTCGTTTTAGCCTGAATTATATGTGTTATAATGGGCAACGGAGGAAAGGGAAAATAGAGCGCATTATTTCGGGCAAGCCCAAGACCGAGGACACCACCCTCGACACCAGCCTCCGCCCCCGCCGCTTCGACGACTTCACCGGGCAGGATAAGGTCAAGGAAAACCTGAAGATAGCTATCACCGCGGCTAAAGGCAGGGGCGAATCGCTGGACCACGTCCTGCTCTACGGGCCGCCCGGGCTGGGCAAGACCACCTTGGCCTATATCATCGCCGCCGAGATGGGGGTCAACCTCAGGATTACCTCCGGCCCCGCGGTGGAGCGCACCGGAGACCTGGCGGCTATCCTCACTAATCTGCACAGCCACGATGTACTCTTTATCGACGAGATTCACCGCCTCAACCGGGCGGTGGAAGAGGTGCTATACCCGGCCATGGAGGACTTCGGGCTGGATATCGTTATCGGCAAGGGGGCTGGCGCCCGCAGCCTGCGCCTGAACCTGCCCGACTTTACCCTCATCGGCGCCACCACCCGCTTCGCCCTGCTCAGCCCCCCTTTGCGAGACCGCTTCGGCGCCGTTTACCGCCTTGATTTCTACGAGGAGCCATCCATAAAAACCATCCTGGAGCGCTCGGCGGCTATCCTCCAGGTAAAGGCGGATGGGGAGGGCTTAAGCGAGATAGCCCGTCGCGCCCGGGGCACGCCCCGCGTGGCTAACCGACTGCTGAAAAGGGTCAGGGACTACGCCCAGGTGATGGCCGAGGGCGTGGCTACCCAGCCGGTAGCCGTCGAGGCGTTATCCAAGCTGGAGGTAGACCCCATCGGCCTGGACGAGATAGACCACAAGGTGCTGCTCACCATAATCGAAAAATTCAACGGGGGGCCGGTGGGCTTAGATACCATCGCCGCCGCCATCAGTGAGGAAGCGGATACTATCATGGACGTCTATGAGCCCTATCTTTTGCAGCTCGGCTTCCTGGAACGGACGCCGAGAGGCAGATTAGCCACCCAGCTTGCTTACGAGCACCTGGGGCTGCCCTATAACAAGAAGCCACCGCAGGGAACGTTGCTCTAAATCTCTTCAACAACCCACTCCCCAACCCCACTCTGTTAGCGTAGGTCTTTCTATCCCACCCAATACCCACCCTATAGAGGTTAGACCTCTATAAACCTCTTATTTTGGGGGTGTTTTTAAGAGGGGGTGGAAACCCCCTCTTTACCTTAAAAGGGCGGTGGGCGGGAAAAGATTAAAATTGGGGTGGGGAGATTGCTTCGTCGCTAAGCTCCTCACAATGACATTACAGGGGGATTTTTATAAATTGATGTAAAAGGCACTTGACATTTAGTAATATATATCTTACAATATGTACTGTCTAGATTACTTGAGAAGGAGCAAATCATGGCACCATTACAGAAAAGAGCCTGGTGGGGACTGGGGATAGGGCTTGTTTTCGCCGTCGCCTTCGTGCTGGTCTTTATATTGATGGGGGGCATCGAGAGCTTCGACACCGACTCGAACTTCCGTCTGATTATTAACGTGCTCTGGCTAGGGGGTCTGGCGGCTAACCTGGTCATCATGGAGTTAACCCTGCGCAAGGCGATGGTGGACGAAAGGGATAAGCTGATTCGGGACCGGGCGTTCCGCATCCAGTGGTTGACAGTGGTCTTTACGCTGGTGGCCTGGGTTATCGCCCTCAACGAGGTCTACCAGGCGACCGGCCTCATACCCGTCGTATATCTCTACGTGATATTTATGTCCGTGCTTATTATGAGTACGCTGGCGCAGTGCCTGGGCATAGTCATCGGCTACCGGAGAGCGAATAAAAATGGCTAGAATAAATAATCAGATACGAAGGCTGCGCTTCGACCACGGCGAGATGACGCAGGAGGAGCTGTCCCAGCGCGCCGGCTGCACGCGGCAGACCATCATCGCCCTGGAGCAGGGCAAGTACGTGCCTTCCATCGAGCTGGCCTTTAAGATTGCCAAAGCCTTCGGCGTAGCGCTGGAAGAGGTCTTTCAGTACGAGTAATAGCGGAGGAAAAAGATGAACTTTAAACAATTCACCGTAATAAAGCTGGTCGTTATTATCATCATGGGCGGGCTTATCGGCTGGGCTGTATCCAACGGCAACTACTGGATACCGGTACCAGCCGTCATCGCCGCCCTGATGGTATTGCTCCTCTTCAGAAAAAGGGTCAAGGAGGTAGTCGTCGACGAGAGGGTCTACAGCATCGCTGAGAAGGCGTCTTACCTTGCCTTCCGTATCTTCGGCATCGCCGCGGCGGTAATCGGCGCCACCTTTGTGGCGCTGGGGCAGGGAACAGTGCCCGAGCTGCTCCCTATCGGCCTGACGCTGGCTTTCGCCGCCTGCGGACTGGTCTTGATTTACTATATCGCCTATACTTGTTATAAGAGGAAATACAGCGGTAAGAAATGAAGCCACAGCCTACTATTGTCACCGAGCGTTTGATACTCCGGCCCTATCGGATGGAGGATGTCGCCGAGCTGCAACGGCTTATCGGCGAGCGAGACGTCGTAGCGACGCTGACCGACGTACCTTACCCCTACGAAGACGGCATGGCCGAGGAGTGGATAAAGGGGAGGCAGGAGAGCTTTGAACAAGGCAAGTCGGTTGACCTCGCCATCACCCACCGTCAGGATGGCTTTCTCACCGGCGGCACCAGCCTCATGAACATCAACCAGCAGTCTGAGCGTGCCGAAATCGCCTACTGGTTGGGCAAGCCCTACTGGAGAAAGGGCTACGGCACCGAGGCGGCTAAAGCTATTGTGAAATACGGCTTCGAAACCCTGGGGCTGAACCGTATCAACGGGCGGCACTTCGGGAATAACCCGGCCTCGGGGCGAATCCTTAAGAAAATTGGCATGAAACACGAGGGTCGCCAGCGACAGGCCTTCAAGAAGTGGGGCAAATTCGAAGACTTCGAGCTTTACGGGATACTGAGAAGCGAATATGAAAAGGGCCTTAATCCATAGCTGCTGCGCCCACTGCGCCGCCTATACCATTGAGCACTGGCGGCAGCAGGGCTATGAGGTGAGCGCGCTCTGGTACAATCCCAACATCCACCCCTACACCGAGCACCAGCAGCGCCTGGAGGCGATGCAGACGCTGGCTGAGGAGATGGCGTTGCCCCTGATAAACACGGGCGGCTATGACATCGTCGAGTACTTCCGCGGGGTGGTGGGGCATGAAGCCGAGCGCTGCCGGCACTGCTTCAGGTTACGCCTGTCGAAGACGGCGGAAACGGCCAAAGAGATGGGCTTCGACGCCTTCACCACCACCCTGCTCATCAGCCCCCACCAGAAGCACGACTTGCTCAAGGAAATCGGGGAAGAGCTGGGCAGGGAAAAGGGTGTGGGCTTTCTCTACGCCGACCTGAGGAAGCGATACTCGGACAGCCGCCACATCACCAAGCCGATGAACCTGTACCGCCAGCAGTACTGCGGATGTGTCTATAGCGAGTGGGAGCGCTACGGCGACACAACCATAAAATAGAGAGAGGGTCTCTGAAAAGAGACCCTCTCTAACATCAGTCCTCGATAGCGTAAGCTACCTGGATAGTAAGGGTGAGCTCCAGCTCTCCGGGGCTGATCGAGGTGTTAACACCCTCAGCCACCGGCACTATGCCCCCCGCGTCTCTGTAGTCTACGGGAGAGTAGACGGTGCCTTCTGAGATATAGGTCGCCTTACCCAATTCGATTCCAGCCAGGTCGGCCAGCTGCTCGGCCTTGTCTTTGGCATCAGCCATTGCCTCTGCTCGTGCCTCTTCATAGTATTCCGAGGGGTCTTCGACCGAGAAGGCGATGTTGTTGATGCGGATTAAGTCTCCGCCGGCTTCAGCCACAGCGTCGATAATAGCGCCGACGTTATCTATCTCCCTTATCTTAACCGTCACCATATTGGTCACCCGGTAGCCGATGACAACGGGCTCGTCGTCATTCCAGCGGGTAACCTGGTCGATGCTGAAATACTGGGTCTGGATATCGTCCTCATCCACGCCGCTGTCGCTCAGGGCGTCCATGACGCCGTCCATAGCTTCCACGGCCTGAGCTTGAGCCTCGGCAACCGTGTCGGCCTGGGCCTCGACGCCTAAGTAAAGGGTAGCCAGGTCGGGGATGGCGGTGACCTTACCCTGCCCACTGACCCAGACGCCTTCCTGTTGAGTGTTCACGTCTACCGTGCCGATGGTGGTCGGGCCCGCCGTGCAGCCGGAAAAACCGACCAGGGATAAGACCAGCGCCAGACTTACAACCACCATACCCACTCCTAATAGTAAATTCCGTTTCATGATTCACCTCCTTTCCAGAATCGCTTTTATTGCTTCCACCTATATATAACGAAAAAGTCGCCGTTTGGTTAGCGGCGACCTTGGTGAATTTGGGGAAGGTGGGGATTATTCCAGGGCTTCGAGGACATTTTCGTAGCCGTTCTCAAGTACTGCAATCGCCTCCAGCAGAGCCGCTTTCACCGATTCGGGCACCTCTTCCAGCATTGCCCGCAGTACCGCGGGGTTATTAGCCGCTGAGTAAAACACATCCATAATGAGCTCATCCTCACTTTGAGCCTGACCTCTACCACCCCATATTCCTCCCCCCTCCTCTACCGTTACCGGCGACACCGGCTCTTCGGGCCCCGGCGAGTATCCGTCGGTGTCCTCAGTCGGCGCCGTAGGCTCTGTGGGCTCTGCCGGAGGCGTGGGTTCTGCCGGAGGCGCAGCGGCTTCTTCACCCCCCGACGTTGTAAACATAGCTTCGCCGTCCTTTAAATCATCTGCTTCCAGCTCCGAGACCAGAACGACCAGCGTCTCCAGGCGGTCGTCCAGGCGCTCGGTGATTACCTCCACTTCGTGAGCGTCGCCCTTCTCGGCCATATAGATTATCTCGGTCACCCTCCTATCGGCAAAGCCGGCGCAGAGCCGCACCTTGCTCAGCTGAGAGGTGGTCAGCGCCAGCTGCACATTCTCGGTGGCCAGCTTGACCGGGTAGAGGATGCTGTCGGGCATACTGTTGCTGGCGGCGGCAACGGTGCCTCCCCCCGCCAACAGCACGACGAGGACGATGGCCAGTGCCGTTGCCCACCTTGGTAGCCAGCCGAAGAAGGGACGGTGTTTGGGGGCAGCCTTCTCCCCCAGCGCCGAGCGGAACTGGTACCTGGCCCTGGCCTTGAACTCGGGCCTCGGCTCGACAGCCGACGCCGCCTTGACCGCCAGCACCGTCTCCAGCAAAGGCTTGAGCTCAGCCGCCTGCTCCGGATAATGCTCAAGGCACTGCTCCAGGGTCTCGCCGTCGACCACTATCCGCTCCAGGCATTCGTCTAAGATATTATTGAATTCTTTATCCTCTTTCATTGTTCCGTCACCAACATTGTCCGTCGCAGGGCGACGATGGCGCTGTGCTGCAACGCCTTTACCGCCCCCTGACTCTTGCCCATAACCCTGGCTACCTGAGCTATGGATAGCTCGCTGCTGAAGCGCAGCGAGATTACCTCGCGCTGCGCCTCGGTTAACCGCCTGGTCGCCACCAGCAGTTGTTCGATATCAATCTTGCGCTCGGTGGTGGAGTGGGGGCTATCCCCGCTGCTTACCAGCGACTCATCCAAGGGGACAGAGGCGCGCTTCGTCTTTCTTCTCAGGTGGTCAACCGCCTGGTTGTGGGCGATGCGGAAGAGCCAGGCGGAGAAGGGTACGCCCTTCCACCTGAAGGATGAGATTGACCGGAGCGCGTTGAGGAAGACCTGCTGAGTCATATCTTCCGCCTCCATCTCATTACCTATCCTCAGAGCTAGATAGCGGTAAATCTTATCGAAATACTCCTCGTACAGCTGGGCAAACGCCTCCTGGTCGTTTTTCTGCGCCCGCTGAACCAGGCTCTCTTCACCTTGCACCTGACAACCCCCTCTAGATTTAGGCAACTATGGCGTTATCCTGTGCATATAGTATAACGAGGGAAAGGGCAAAAAGATAGCTCGTAAAGCTCATAAATTCCCACCCCACCTTGTTTAGCGTAGGTATTGTTGTCCCACCCAGCCCGTCCTAATGAGTAAACTCCTTAACCTGTGGGTTACGACCTCTTCCCCACCTTTTGGGGGTTTTAAAGGGTGGTGGGTGGGAAAAGATTAAAACGGGGTGGGGAGGGACGAAAAACGCGGGGGGATATGATAGAATAACCCCGACACCATAACCTCTCCGAGGATGGGATTTAAACGTGCATCTGCGTTTGATGAGCCAGGAAGACGTCCCCCAGGTCACCGAGATTGACCGTGAAGCCTTCCCTACACTGTGGCCGCCAGCCAACTACCAGCGCGAGCTGAAAAACGGGCTGGCCCACTACATCGTCGCCTGTGGTGACGAGGCGGAGCATTATATCATCGGCTTCGCCGGCCTCTGGATGCTGGTGGACGAAGCCCACATAACTAACATCGCCGTGCGGGAAAAGCACCGCCGCCAGGGGATAGGAGAGACGCTGCTCATCGCCATTATCGAGCTGGCTATCGAGCTGGGGGCTTGCCTCATTACCCTGGAGGTGCGCGCCTCCAATACCGAAGCCCAGAAGCTCTACGCCAAATACGGCTTCGCTAGGGTGGGGTTGCGCCGCGGCTACTACACCGATAACCGTGAGGACGCGGTGCTGATGACCATAGAGGATGTCAAATCAGCTGAAGTGCGGGAAAAGCTGGAGCGCTTGAAGCGGGCGCACGCCGAGGAAACGGGCACCAGCCTATTGATAAAAAAGGAGCTATGAGGGCGAAGCTACCTCATCTTCGGGGGGCTTTTTTCTATCCTTATTCAAGGCGTACCATTCTTCAAGCCCCTGCCGGCTCTTAGCCAGCGGGTCTCTTAATCTATCCACCCTGATACCGGCCAGGTAGCTCACCGACTTTTGCTTCTTAGCCGTCTCTATTTCTCTATTGAAGCCCTCGACGATTTCATGGGTACTCGCCAGCGTAGCGCGCAGACTCTGGTCGATATAGTCCAGCTTGTTTTTATACCTCTTCCAGTTGCCCGTCTTAAACTTCTTGTATTGCCACTGGAGGAGGAAGGCTTCCATCAGCTTCTGGTTATAGTCTATATCGGCTATCAGGCCCTTAACCACCCCCAGCCGCCGCTTCTGCTCCTGCTGCTTGCGCATGAAAATATTGAAGATGACGAAGATAGCCACCGGTAGCAGGTAGGAGAGAATTTTAGCTATTTCTGCCCAGTCGAAGTCCACGAACCGCTCCTTATCCCCAATTCCAAGGTTAAATTAAATCACAAACCCCGTGCCGTGTCCATTAAGCCCGCGTCGTACCCATTAATATATATTTGACAAAAGCTGATAAAAGCTAATAGACTTCTATACAGACTATTCCAAAAAGCAGCTTTTTTCTCCTGACAAGCATAAAGCGGGGGTGATTCTAATGACCAGCACCGGGAAAGAAGTAAAGATAAGGCCCATGGAGCGCGGCGATATCGACGCCCTGATAGCCGTTTACAGCAAAATCAGGGAGGAAAAAATGCCCGGTGTTAAGCGCAGCCGCTTAAGCTACCGGGGCGCCATGACCTTCGACGAGGTAGCCTCGACCAACCCCGGCGGTCCGCTCGACCTGAGCTGCGTCGCCGAAATCGATGGCGAGGTCGTCGGCTTTATCTGGGGGCGGTTAGCCTTCGCCGGCATACCCGTCGATGAAGTGGGCATCATCCACCTGATAATCGTTGACCCCGACTACCAAAAGCAGGGTATCGCCGCCAAACTGGTCGACGCCCTGGCCTTGCGCTGCCACGACAGAGGGGTGAAGGCAGTGCGCGCCGTCATCGACGAGCGTCACTGGGAGCTAAAGGACTATTTCCAGAAGCTGGGCTTCCACCGCAGCGAGCTTGCCATCTACACCAAAACCGCTAAAGAAGATTAATCCCCGAGCCTCCTTGACGGTTAGTGATATAATATTTCTCAAAACCGCAAGGAGGAGAAAATGCCATCTTATTTCAAAGCTCTAGCCACAATTTCGGTCTGGGTGCTGTGGATTGTCGGCATGTTCATGGGATTCAGCACCTTTATTGTGGGCATTATCAATGAAGACCTGTTCAGCAGCACGTCAATACCAATGATATACCCTGCCATGTGGGCCGTTGCCCTTGCCTACGGGATTGGCGCCGTAGTGGTCATGATTCTCCGGAAGAAGATGGGATAAGGCAGTTATTAACCCTTCTTGACCAGCAGGCATATATTCCGGGAAAAGACTTTCAGCGGAAAGCGGTAGGCGCTTTCGGGGAAAGATTTTATTATCTCAAAGCCCGCCTCTTTTGCCAGCTTTTCCAGCTCGGCATAACTAAAGAGGTAGTAACGGCGATAGAGGGTCTTGCCCTTCTGCCGCCAGGGGACCTTCACCTCTTTGGGCTTGAACCAGAAGCGGGGCTGGCAGCGGTTCCAGACCGTGATAAAGGCCTCGCCACCGGGCTTTAGCACCCGTTTTAGTTCCTGCAATGCCTCTCGATGTTCCCCACCCCCCAGGTGGTGGTAGGTCGCCACCGAGATTGCCCAGTCGAAGCTCTCGTCGGGGTGGGGCAGCTTTCGGATATCGGCCAGCTTAAGCTCTACGGCAAAGCCGAATTTTTTAGCGTATTTTTCGGCGAACTTGAGCATCTCGGCGGAGAAGTCCACCCCGTATAGCTCGAAGCCGTCCTTAAAGGGCAGAAAGTCGGGCCCGTGGGCGCAGCCGACGTTGAGCAGCCGGCCCTTCTGCCAGCGCTGTGCCAGCGTCTCCAGCTCGGTTTGGAATATAGACCAGTGCCGGAAGTTATACCAGCTCGGGGCTATCCGGTCGAAGATTTCTTTATTATTCAATTATTCACCCAACCCCACTCTGTTAGCGTACGTTTTTCTTACCCACCCTACCCACCCTTAGAGGGGATCTTCCCTCTAGAATTCCTCCTGGCGGTTACGCACCCCTCCACCCCGTCATCGCGAGCGGAGCGAAGCAATCCCACCCCCACCTTTAAGAATCCCCCAAATAAGGAGTTAATAGAGGTCTAACCTCTATTGGGCGGGATGGGTGGGACGAAAAACCCATGTTCGCCAGGGTGGGATAGAGAGGTGGCATCCCCCCAATACTATGTTTCTGTTTCTCGGCCAAATTTGCTACACTGTTTATGGCATAAGATGAGGAAATTTGCAAGGACGATATCGGGGGTGACACCGGTGGCGGTGATGACCGAGCCGCTGAAATGCCCGGGGCAGTGCGTCTATTGCCCCACCTACCAGTCCACGCCCCAGAGCTACACTCCGGAGTCGCCGGCGGTACTGCGGGCGATAAGGTGCGACTACGACGCCGGGAAGCAGGTCCGCTCAAGGCTGAAAGCGCTGACGGAGATGGGGCACCCCACCGACAAGGTCGAGTTGATTGTGATGGGGGGCACCTTCCTGGCCTACCCCGAGGACTACCAATTCCGCTTCATCAAGGAGTGCCTTGACGGCCTGAACGGGGAGGATTCAGCCGACCTGGAAGAAGCCAAGCAGCGCAACCAGACGGCAAAGCACCGCTGCACCGGGCTTTGCATCGAGACCCGACCCGACTGGTGCGGCCAGGAGGAGATAGAGCGCATGCTTCGCTTCGGCACTACGCGGGTCGAGATGGGCGCGCAGATGCTGGACGACGAAATCTATCGCCTGACCCGACGTGGGCATAAGGTCGAAGACGTGGTCAGAGCTACCGCCCTTCTTAGGCAGCACGGCTTTAAGGTACACTACCACTGGATGCCGGGGCTGCCCGGTTCTACGCCGGAGCACGATTTGGAGCTATCGAGAATGCTTTTTGATGACGAGCGCTTTAAGCCCGACGGTCTGAAGCTCTATCCGACTATGGTGGTCGAGGGCACCGAGCTGGAGAGATGGTATCAGGAAAACCGCTACCAACCCTACGGAATCAAGACCATGGTCGAACTGCTGGTGGATATTAAGTCCATCGTGCCCAAATATGTCAGGATATCGCGGGTGCTGCGCGATATTCCGGCCAAGTTCATCACCGCCGGCTGCAAGGACTCGCTACGGGGAACCGTCAGGGAGCGTATGCAGCAAAAGGGAGTCGAATGCAAGTGCATCCGCTGCCGTGAGTATGGCCATCGGGCGCGGGAAGGTCGGGAAATAGGCGAGCCACGCCTGGTGAGGATGGACTACGGGGCGGCGGGGGGCAAGGAGATCTTCCTCTCTTTTGAGGATGAGGGCGAAACACTGTTCGCCATACTGCGGATGAGGATTCAGTCCGAGATTGAGACCAACGAAAATTCGGCCTTGATACGGGAACTGCATGTTTATGGGCCCGAGGTTCCCCTCGCCAAGCAGAACACAGAGGCGGCTCAACACAAGGGGCTGGGCAAAGCCCTGCTCCGGGAGGCGGAGCGAATCGCCGCCAAGGAATTTAAGGCACCGAGGATGACAATCTTGAGCGGCATCGGCGCCAGGGAATACTACCGCACCGAGTTCGGCTACAAGTCGCGGGAGGACTACATGGTCAGGGATTTAGAACAATAGCCAGAGAGGACGAGGCAAATCAGTATCCCCCCAGCTCCTTTAAGCGCCCGTCACCGATGCCGAAGTGGTGGGCTATCTCGTGGCGAACCACCCGGCCAATCTCAGCCGTAACCTTAGAATCGTCACGGCATTTGGCTTCAATCGGCCTCTGAAAGATGGTTACCTTATCGGGGGGCACCAGCCCGTAATGCCCGCCGCGCTTGGTCAGGGGCACGCCCTGGTAAAGACCGAGCAGCTCGTAGCGACTCCTTAGCCCTAATCTAGCCAGCTCATGGTGCGCCGGCCATTCTTCCACCACCACGTCAACATTCTCCAGCCGGGCGCGAAACTCCTCGGGCAGGCCTTCTACCGCCCTCTCCACCAGCCTTTCGAATCTTTCTCTGTCCATAGCCCCTTAGACCTTTTTGCCTTTACGAAAGCGCCAGACGACCCATAGAATCAGGCCACAGATAGCCACGCCACTGGCCATAAGCAGGCTGGCTATTAGCGGGCTGAATGGCGAAGATGCCCTGGGTGAGGAAACGAAGCGGATGAAGTGGATGGTGCTGCCGACGATGCCCCCACCAGCGATTACCGAGGCCAATATCGCCACCGGCAGGCTCGTGAGCTTTTTCAGGCTGGGCTTGATAGCCAGGTAGAGGAGCAGGGCGTAGGTGACACTAATAGCCACCATGAGCAGTATTATTATGGCTATGCTACCCCCGTGGCTGGCGGGGGTAATCCCCCAGGCCAGGCGGATAATAGCTGCCCCTAAAGCCAGGGTCAGCGCCACTATGACCCATATCCGCAGATGCCGGCTGTTCATACCGTTAGTTATTCCTCAGGTAGTCTATCGCCCACTGGATGGCGTCCTCGCCCTCAAGCTCGAGTTCATAGTCGGGGTATATACCTTCGCCCTCTATGAGGCGACCGTTGGGGGTAAGCCAGCGGGCGTTGGTGATATACAAACCCGAGCCGTCACCGAGCTGGTGCAGGATATTGACACTGCCCTTGCCGAAGGTCTTGGTTCCGGCGACGACGGCGAGCCCGTAATCTTGCAGGGCACCCGCCAGCACCTCGCTGCCGCTGGCGCTGTACTCATCGACCAGAACCACCAGGGGCAGGTCAGTGGTTATTCGGCCCGGCTTAACCGAGTAGACGTCATGATTCCCCTCATTATCTACCACATCAACCACCACCACTCCCTCCTCCAGGAAGAAGCCAGCGACATCGATAACCACGTCCAGTAAGCCACCGGGGTTACCGCGCAGGTCGATGATTATGCCCTCAGCCCCCTGCTGGTTTACCGCCTCCATCACCAGAGATAGCTCTTCGGCGGTGCGCTCGGAAAAATGGCTGATAATGATATAGGCGATTTCTTCCCTCATCTCGAACTCGACGCTGGACACCTCGATAACCGCCCGTATTATCGAAATCAACTCGGGTTCGGCCTCGTCTTCATGAAGGACGAGGAGGTCGACCTGCGTGCCTTCGGGACCCTGGACAAGGAGCACCGCCTCAACCAGGCTCATGCCCATAGTAGACTGGCCGTCGATTTCCAGAACCATATCACCCGCCCTGATGCCCGCCTTATCCGCCGGGGAATCGGCAATCGGAGAGATAATCATCAGTTGCTCGTCTTTAATAGTTACATAGGCGCCAATGCCCTCGAAGCTGCCTTCTAAGCTCCTCAGGCTAAGCCGGTAGGCTTCGGCATCGAGAAATGAGGTGTAAGGGTCGCCCAGCGCTTCCATCATGCCCCTGACCGCCCCCTGGGCCAGGGCTTCGGTGTCAAGCTGGTCGTTTTCCACATAATCCCGGAGTATTATCTCCCAAGCCTGCTCTATAATATCAAAGTCACTCTGCGGGGTGGTATTGTCACCGATAAAACAGCCCGCCGTGAAGGCCAGGGCAATAATTACCGCCAGAAATAGGCTCAGCGCTATTTTCACTTTCTTCGACATCGGACTCACTCTCCCTTAAAGCTTTATACCATTAAACAAGGCTATCTTATCAAAGAGGAAGAATAAAAGAAAGGTAAAAGAGCGAGCGGCTTAACTGGAGGCAGCGACGGTATCCACCAGGCGGATGGTGGCGTCGATGCTAGCCAGGCTGAAGGAAAGTCCCCGTTTTCTCAAGTCGGTATAGCCCAGCCCCCGGAAGAGCCGTTGCCCCGCCACCCGACACATCTCGTCGTAGAGGGCGGGCCAGCCTTTCCCCTGGCGCTGAAGGCAGAAGAGTATAAAATCGCGAACTATCGGGTCTACTGTCTCCATACCGGCTTTCTTAAAGAATTACCCTTCTGACATTCAACTATATGACCAACCCGACCCGACTGACAAACTCATTGAGGGCAACTGGCATCACATTTTTAGCCCCGATTACGCTTTAAAATGAGGTTTTACTCCCCTTTTCTCAACGCCAAGCGGAAAGGGAAAGAGTTGTGGCAAAGAGGTCAAGTAAACCTGTAAGCCGAGTTCTGTGTCCTTCACAAGTGAAGGACGGTGACCATCTATCTAGCCCTGATGTTACCACCAGGGTCAAGCGACCAACCCGGGGACAGGCCGGGCGTCCTTATGTCCCTCTATTTGGTCTTGCTCCGGATGGGGTTTACCCAGCCGACCGGTCACCCGGCCGCTGGTGAGCTCTTACCTCACCATTTCAACCTTACCCGCCTACGCTAAAGCTACGGCGGGCGGTATGTTTCTGTGGCACTCTCCGTAGGGTCACCCCTCCTGGCCGTTAGCCAGCATCTTGCCCGGTGGAGCTCGGACTTTCCTCCCCAAAAAATTTTAGGGCGGTCACCCGGTTTACTTGACCTAAGGATAGTGTAGTGGAGAGTCGGCGGTTAGTCAATAAGAGCCTTGTTGGCCAGTCTATCCGCTTCTCTGTTTTGTTCACGGGGAATGTGGGTGATGGTGAAGACTTCCAGCGAGCCGATGAGCTGGACTGCTTTTTGATATAAAGGTCTGAGAGTGGTTTTCTTTACCTTATACCGGCCGTTTATCTGTTGTACCACCAGCTCCGAGTCTGCCTTTAGCTCAACATGGGCAGCGCCTATTTTAATAGCTTCTTCCAGGGCGGCGATGATAGCCCGGTATTCCGCCTGGTTGTTGGTGGCTTTGCCGATGCGCTGAGAAATGGTGCCGGCTACTTTGCCCGTCTCGTCTTTAATAACGACGCCGATAGCCGCCGGGCCCGGGTTATTACGGGAGGCGCCGTCTGTATAGATTACCACTCTTTTTGGATTCATTGTGCTCTAGGGCAGAAAGAGGATGCGCCCGCAGCTGCTGCACTGCACCAGGTTGCCGCTTCTCGCCTGCTGCAGGTCGGTGGTGGGCAGCGATATCCGGCAGCCGCGGCATATCCCCTGCTCTACTCTAGCTACCGCTATCCCCTTCCCTTTTCTTAAACTCTGATAAAACTCAAGGGCCGATGGGTCAATCTCGCCCGCCAGCCGTTGACGCCTGTCTCTGAGGTCGGCGAGGGTGGTTTTGAGCTTTTCCACCTCGTCGGTCAGCTGCTTTTGCTGGCGCTCCCAGTCGGCGGTGAGTTTCTTCAGCTCGCTGTTTATCTTAGCCACACTGGCTTCGGACTGCTCCACCCGGTCTATTATCTCCAGGGCTTGCTCTTCGAGCTGGTTGCGCCGGGCTTTGAACGCCTCAACTTCGTGCTGGAGATTGGTCAGCTCCTTGGGAATCTTTACCCGCCCGCTGAAGAGCTGCTCTTCGGCAGCCACCAGCTTGGTGGTGACGTCGTCTATTTCCCATTCCGCCGAGTGCTGCTGGCGGCTCAATTCTTCCAGGCGCTTTTGTTCCAGCTCAAGCTGTTTCTGGGTTTTAATAACCGCCTGGCTGTCCCCAAGCTGACTGGTAACCTGCTCCAGCGCCCGCTCGCCGGACTCAATCTCCAGGTCAATCTCCTGGAGCCGATAGAGCTGTTTGGCAACACTCATTTGACAGCCTATTCTATAACGCCGATAGCCCTAATAGCAATATATGACAAAGGCTTATGGCTATATTAGAACATCTGTGCTACTATTTTGCCGAGGGTTAAGGCGTATCGGGGGGATTTGTTTCTTCTGATTATGTAAAGGAGGGGCTATGAGGCTGCTGAGATTAGCCGTTGAAATCCAGAGATGGGACCTGGCCGCCCATACCATCGTCCTGGCCAGCGCCAGGGTATTAAAGAATGGAGATAGACCGCATGACCGAAAAACCAAAGCGAAAAAGAAACGCCCCAAAGGGTAAAAAGCAAGGCTTCTACGCCAAGGTGCTGGACGAAGCCGAGCAGCTCGATTTCGAGCTGGCGGCAATCAACTCGGGACGGCTCAAGGTTTACAGCAAGGACGGCTCAGACGAATGTAGGGAGTTCTGGAGGGAGATGGAGGGGGCAAAGTGCCACTACCGCCCGTCGCAGACCCTAAATTTCTATGTCAGTGCGTCGGAAGGGCACGATGACTTCCTGATGAGCCTGGCTTTGCTGGTGGAGGCAGCGGAGAGGTACGAGCCGAGAGAAGCGAGGGGTGGGGTGAGGGGGGATTAGGGGGTAGGGGGATAAGTGTTATATACCCTCTTTTTATGGTAATTTCCAATCATCACTAACAGAGACAAACGTATATTGTGGGCCTACTCTATCACGCCGAAACGCACTTGCGCCTTTCCTGCCTCTCCTCCTACCCAACCTTGAAAGTTGATGCGCTATTTGCTCCATGGTTATTGGTGAATCTGGTTTTTTCACAGAAGACATATGCGCTCTTGAAATTGACGTGTCAAATTCTGGTCTCGAACTGTCAGTGCTCGGCCCAAATAACCGATAGTTTAAATCATCTTCAGAATTGCTCATTTTAATGCAAACAGGTGCTTCAGTAAAATGAAATACTTCTTCTTTGCTTTCCTCAATTAAATCAGTTTGTTGAGCGATTTGTTCCTTTATTATATATATGCGAGGTTCAGCTCGCAGAGCGGAAGGTTCCATAAGGAGAATAAGAGCCGGCCTTTGGAATATGTCTATCAAGAATCTAACATTTCTCCATACTTTACTTGCATAATTTGAAGGAATTTCATTTAAAACGTTGTAAATAAGCAATACGTCAGTTTTGGTGAGCCTATCACATTCATCAGCGAATGCAGGTATTGCGTTCTCTTTCAAATCTACTAGAATATTAATCGGATCAACATCCACTTTCGGAAAAGCATCTTTGAGGACTCTATTAAATACAATATGTTGGCTTGAATTCCATTCACGCTCTTTTTCTACAGAGTTTAATATCAAACGCAGTGGTCGCCGAGGTGCATCTGCTAAATAGAAAAGACATATACCATATAGTTCAACACAAGCTCCAGCTCCCAAAGAGGTAATTACCAACTCATTTCTTCTACCACGTGGCTTTGGAATTGCTTCAGGATTTTCACCGCTTACTTTCTTTAAATGTAAATAGGATAGATAAGAATGCTTTTCCCCAAAGGCACCTAAATACCCAGCCCTATTTTTCTTAAGGCGGTAATTTATTTTTGAAGGTTGGATAGTACCATGCTCACCCTTATGCCTATAAACACGTCGAACGTAAGAAATCGCTTCGCGTGTATTTTTAAGATGGAGTTTGCTAAGACGGTCTCCAGCTCCCCCCCAAATGTCCACAAGTACCTTCTCCAGTAATGATGGGAATATATTCTTGTCTTCTCTCACAGCATGTTCAAACTAAATTTTGTTATGTTAATTATACCATATTTGCCCAATAGTACTACGCACAGCAAGGTAGGAGTCAAATGGCAAAAACCACAAAGAGGGGCCTCTCGGCCCCTCTCTTTTCATGTTTTATGGGGTGGGGGGATAAGGGGGGCATTGACAAGTAAGAGAAAAAAGCAAAGAGGGAGCCTTTCAGCCCCCTCTCTTTTTATTGCGCAAGGGGTATTGACACTCCCTCAAAAGTGAATGGTTTTACATTAGAACTACGAGAGCCAGGCCAACAATTAGTAGCGAAATGCCCATCGCTAACAGGCTATATAGATTACGTAGTTTAAGAAGATTACTCACTTTGAATCCTCCTCCCGCTATAAACTTCTCCGAAAGATGCGAACTCTTGTCGAACGTGTTTTTCCTACACCGGGCGTAGAAGGCGCAAAACATTCACTACTTGTAACTATAGCTGTAGTTAGAACCGCCAGAACGCTGTGCTTTGTTTGCTCGGCGGCATGAGGGACAACGCTTGGGCTCATTGGTAAAGCCTTTTGATTCGAAGAACTCCTGCTCGCCCGCGGTGAAAGTGAAAGTAGTCCCACAGTCGGAACATTGGATTGACTTGTCTTGAAAACTCATTGGATGACCTCCTCTCTTCTGAATTTTAGTTAGAGCTCTGGTCATCCAATACGAAAATAAATCTCTGGGGATTCAAAGAAGCTTGTAATAACCTAAACTGAAACCACTATATATAGTATACACTAAAGGGAAGCACTTTGCAAATTATTGCAAGCATCCTCGTAAGAGAGGTTATTTTTATACAAGAATACCTCCCCTTGTAGTAACAATCTGACGTAACGTTTAATTCTAGGGGCGGGGAGGAGAAAGAAGAAACCACAAGAGGGGCCTTTTCGGCCCCTCTCTTTTATATATCGGGTTTAGCTAAATCAATCGTACTCACCAGTACTCACCACCACCGCCACCTCTCCTACCAATCCACAAGCCAATGAAGAAGAAGGCTATAGCAACCACCACCATTGTGACCCAGACCACCCAACCCGTGAATTCGAAGGAGAAGCCGACAGTGAAGGTACTGGCTTCAGACCAGCCACTGGCGTTGGAGGCGGCATCCACCGCCCTCACCCTCCAGTAATAGGGGGCTTCCTCATCGGTCGATTCCAGCTCTTCCTCATCGAGGAGGGTGTAGGTCGCTGTCGTCAGCCCCGTCTGATTGACCACGAGAGAAGCCTCGCCAAAGGTATCATCGATGGATACCTGTAGGTCATAGGTTACCGGGTCGCTGGCGGGGGAAACATCCTCGACGGCCCCCCATTCGAACAGCTTGTCCTTGAGCTTGGTATCCACCAGAGGCAAAGTCAGCTCCGGTGTCGGGGGCGGATTCGTTTCCATAATGAAGGTGAATGTTTTGGTGATAGTAACGTCGGTAACGGTTATGGTGTGCGCCCCACCCAGGCTAGGGGGAATGGTGAAAGGGATGGTGAAATTGCCGCTGGCG
>Ga0315553_10000189_pt1 | contig 55522 bp, 57 predicted proteins | sample SalMarSW160140MG_FD_203099 | JGI IMG/M metagenome (GOLD analysis project Ga0315553, IMG submission 203099) | Salt marsh sediment microbial communities from the Plum Island Ecosystem LTER, Massachusetts, United States - Salt Marsh Sediment SW1601-40 ...
GAGGGCGCCGAGCCGGCGTGAGGTTCCGGGGGGATTCGGGCGCGGGCCGGGAGGCCGGGGGGTCAACCTGAATCTGCCGAACGTCATCACATCCGGACGCATTCTCGCGGCGCCCCTGGTGGCGGTCCTCCTCCTCCAGCCGCACCCGGGCCTGCGCTTCCTCGCCTTCGGGATCTTCCTGGTGGCGGCCCTGTCGGACCTGTGGGACGGCCACCTGGCCCGCAGCCGTGATCAGGTGACGTCGTTCGGCAAGATGGTGGACCCCCTCGCCGACAAGCTCCTGCTCGTCTCGACCCTCGTTCCGCTGTACGCGGTGATGTCGAGCCAGCTCGAGCTGGGGGGGCTGCCGCTGTTCGACGCGATCCCGCTGTGGGTGGTGATCATCCTCCTCGGCCGTGAGCTCCTCATCACCACGCTGCGCTTCGTGGCGGCGCGACGCGGGCGAGTCGTGCCGGCCCGCGGCCTGGGCAAGCGGAAGGCGCTCGTCCAGAACATCTTCATCGGGGCCGCCATCCTGTGGGTGGGATTCCGCACCCCGGGCTTCGGCGCCCCGCGCGACCGGGCGTGGACCCTGTTCTCGGAGTTCCACGGCTGGTTCACGACCACCTGTCTCGCCGTGGCGCTCGTGCTGACGGTGGTATCCGCGGGGCTGTACCTGAACACCTTCTCGCGGATCCTCGCCCGCGAGCACACCTGACGTCCGTCTCGGGGTCACGCATGGCGTGTGCGACCACCGGCCCCAGCCGGCGGGCTTCGCGAACCGCGACCGGCGGTCGGTGATGTCCCCCGAGCGACTGGTGGATCTCCTGAAGACGCGCGGTCAGACCGTGGCCGTGGCCGAGAGCTGCACGGGTGGGCTCCTCGGCGGGGCCCTGACCCGCGTGCCGGGCGCGTCCGAGGTGTTCTGGGGAGGTGTGATCAGCTACGATGACGGGGCCAAGCGCGAGCTTCTCGGGGTCTCCCCGGATACCCTGACCGCCCACGGCGCCGTGTCGCGCGAAGTGGCCGTTGAGATGGCGCATGGCGTGCGGGAACGGGCCCGCACGACGTGGGCGGTGTCGGTCACCGGGATCGCCGGCCCGACCGGCGGGTCGCCCGGGAAGCCGGTCGGCACGGTGTGGATCGGGATCGACGGCCCGACGTCGGGCGCGAGATCGTTCCGGTTCGCCGGCGACCGCGCCGAGGTGCGCGCGGCCACGGTGCTCGCCGCGATGGAATGGCTGGCCGAGTGTGTATCATCCGAGGACGGCGAGTGGACGAGCGATGAGTGAAGATCCGAGCAAGCACGACGACATCGAGACGGCGTTCGCCGAGGGCGAGGAGATGGAGCCGGAGGCGGATGCCGCGTCCGGGTCGCGGGCCTCGGACGGCGGGGCCGGGGGCGATACGCCCGGCCACGTGGACGAGGTGGCGGTGAAGACCGCCGAGCTGGCCCCCGAGGAGGAGCTCGAGCAGCTCCACGATCGTCACTTGCGTCTCGCCGCGGAGTTCGACAACTACCGCCGCCGCACGCGGCGCGAGATCCTCGAGGTCGGTGAGGCGGCGCGCGCGGATCTGGCCAGGCGTCTGCTCGAGATCGTCGACGACCTGCAGCGCGTGGCGGACACGCCGTGCGACCCGGAGGCGCACGAGGCGCTCCACCAGGGCGTGGGGCTGATCGCGCGCAAGCTGCTCAAGACCCTCGGCGACACGGGCATGGCGGTGATCGACCCCGCGGGCCAGCGCTTCGATCCGAACTTCCACGAGGCCATCCTCATCACGCCCACCGACGACCCCGAGCAGGACGAGTTCGTGTCCCAGGTGCTCCTCACCGGCTATCGCCTGGGAGACCGTCTGTTGAGACCGGCCCAGGTGGCCGTGTTCCGTTACGAGCCGGAGGCGAGCTCGTAGGCGATGGCCACGCGCGCGAAGGACTACTACGAGATCCTCGGCGTCGCGGAGAACGCGACCGCGGACGAGATCAAGAAGGCGTATCGGAAGCTGGCCAAGCAGTACCACCCCGACACGAATCCGGGCAATCCGCAGGCAGCCGACACGTTCAAGGAGGTCTCGGAGGCGCACCGCGTCCTGTCGGACCCCGAGAAGCGGAAGAAGTACGATCAGGTGCGGAAGTACGGCGGGCTGGGCGCATTCACGAGCGGGGGCCGGCCGGGCGCGACGCACCCCGGCGATGGCCGGGGGTTCAGGTTCGAGGATCTCACCGATCTGGGGGGCCTGGGCGACATCTTCTCTTCCATCTTCGACCGCGGAACGAAGAAGAGCAGTCAGCGAGCGGGTCCCACGCGGGGGCGGAACGTCGAGTACCTGGTCGAGATCCCGCTCCGGACCGCCGCGCGGGGAGGCAAGGTCCGGGTCACCGTGCCGATCACCGAGGAATGTGCGACCTGCGGAGGGAGCGGGGCGGCGCCCGGGACGTCATTGAAGGATTGCCCGGAGTGCAAGGGACGGGGCGAAGTGACCTTCGGTCAGGGCGGCTTCTCCGTCACGCGCCCCTGCCCGGCCTGCCTCGGCCGCGGGAAGGTGCCCGAGACGCCGTGCGCGACCTGCGGCGGTCGCGGTCAGGTCCGCACGAGGAAGAAGCTCAGCGTGCGCGTGCCCTCGGGGGTCGAGAACGGATCCAAGCTCCGACTCTCCGCTCAGGGCGAGCGCGGACCGGGCGGCGGCAGGGCGGGAGATCTCATCATCAAGTTCCGGGTCGAGCCACACCGCTTCTTCACCCGCGAGGACCTGAACCTGGTGTGCGAGGTGCCGATCAACGTGGCGCAGGCCATCCTGGGCTCGAAGATCAAGGTCAAGACGATCGACGGGAAGAGCGTGGTGCTCAAGATCCCGCCCGGCACGCAGAGCGGGACCACCTTCCGCATCCGCGGTCAGGGTGTCCACAAGGGTGAGCACCGCGGCGACCAGCTCGTGCGGGTGGTCGTCCAGACGCCGGAGCTGTCCGACGAGGGCCGGCACGCGCTGGAGGAGCTCGCCGAGCAGGAAGGCCTCCGGCACTAGCCTCCGTCGCCCCGGACCGCGACGGGCCCGGACCCGCCGCGTCCCCCCCGGAGGATGGCTCAGCGAATGACCCCGCCGCCAACGACCACCCGGTCTTGGTACAGCACCGCGCTCTGTCCGGGGGTCACCGCCGACTGCGGGCGGACCATCTCCACCTCGAACTCGTCCGCGCCCGCCGCCAGCAGCCGCGCGTCGACGATCGGCGCCCCGTGCCGGATCCGCACCCCCAGCCGCTCGCCGGCGGCCGGCCGCGGCGCCAGCCAGTTGGCCGTGCCGGCCCGCACGCGCGTCGTGGCCAGCGCCTCGCGTGGCCCGATCACGACGGCACGCGTCTCGGGCCGGATCTCGAGCACGAACATCGGCTCGGGAAAACCTCCCGGAAGCCCCTTCCGCTGTCCCACCGTGAAGTGCGCGTACCCCGGGTGCTCGCCGACGTCGGTGCCGTCCTCGAGCCGGAACGGACCCGGGCTCAGGGCCGGGTGCCCCTCCGGCAGATGGCGGCGCAGGACACCCGCGTAGTCGTTGTCGGGAACGAAGCAGATCTCGAACGACTCGGGCTTCTCGGCCGTGTCGAGCCCCAGACGGCGCGCCTCCGCCCGCACCTCGGACTTCGTCATCTCGCCCACCGGAAGGAGAAGCCGATCGAGGACGGAGGCGGGGATGCCCCACAGGAAGTATGTCTGGTCCTTGCGCTCGTCCGCGCCGCGACACAGACGGGGCGACCCGTCCTCGACGCGCGCCACGCGCGCGTAGTGTCCCGTGGCGATCCACCGGCAGCCGAGGTCGTCGGCGCGCGCCACGAGGTCGCGGAACTTCGTGAAGCTGTTGCAGCGCACGCAGGGAATCGGGGTCCGCCCGGCCGCGTACTCCGACACGAAGTCATCGATCACGTCGACCGCGAAGCGCTCCTCCACGTCGAACACGAAGTGCGGCATGTCGAGCTGCGCGGCGACCGACTTCGCATCGGCGATCCCTTCCAGTCCGCAGCAGGTGCGGCTCGGCCCCTCGACGCCCGAGTAGCAGAACGTCTTCATCGTGACGCCGATCACCCGTCGCCCGTCGCGGGCGAGCCGCGCCGCGCTGAGCGACGAATCGACCCCGCCCGACATGGCGACGAGCACCGTGTCGTGGGGTGTGCGGGCCGGCGCGATCATGGGGTCGGGTACACCGGTGCCGGCGTGGGGAGCCTCACCCGCGCGATGGCCGCCCGGCCCTCACGACGAGGCGAGCGCGAGCACGCGCTCGGTGATCCGTGCCAGTGCATCGGCGGCCCGGTCGATGTCGGCGCGGGTCGTGTCGTGTCCGAAGCTGAAGCGCACGGTCGCGTAGGCGTCGCCGGTGGCGACGCCGAGCGCCTCGAGGACGCTCGATCCGGCCCCCGAGCCGCTGCTGCACGCAGAGCCGCCCGACAGGGCGATCCCCTCGAGGTCGAGCGACACGAGGACGGCGCCCCCGTCGCAGCCGGGGATGCCCACGCTCACGAGGTGCGGAAGGCGGTCCGTGGCCCCCGCCGCGTGGATGCGGGCCCCGGGGATCTCCGCGGTGACCCGCGCCTCGAGGTGGTCGCGGAGGGCGCGCCAGCGGGGCGCCTCCGACGACCGCTCGTCGAGCGCCAGCTCGAGGGCCGTGGCGAATCCGACCGCCCCGAGCGGGTTCTGGGTGCCCGGCCACATGGAGCGCTCCTGACCGCCCCCGTAGCCGAGCGGCTCGAGCTCGATCCCCCGCCCGCAGTACAGGAGTCCGATCCCCACCGGGCCACCGAGCTTGTGAGCCGTGGCCGTGAGCATGTCGACCGGCGTCCGGTCGACCCGAACCGGGACCTTGCCCATCGCCTGCACGGCGTCGGTGTGGACCAGGGCGCCGTGCCGGTGCGCGATCGAGACGATCCGCTCCATCGGCTGAACGGTGCCGACCTCGTTGTTGGCCCACATGACCGATACGAGGGTGGGCTCTCCCGATCCCGCCGCGAGCGCCCGCTCGAGCCACTCGAGGTCGAGCGTGCCGTCCGCGTGGACGGGGATTCGGTCCACCCGCGCCCCCTCGGCCGCCGCCCGGCCTGCCGAGCCCAGACACGCCTTGTGCTCGATCGCGGACACCAGGACGCGCGGCGAGCGCCCCGCCCGCGCCCGCGCGAAGCCGAGGATCGCCAGGTTGTCGGACTGCGTGCCGCCCCCGGTGAACATCACGCACACGCGGTCCACGCCGAGGAGATCGGCGATCTTGCCCCGCGCCACCTCCAGACAGCGGTGTGCCTGGCGGCCGAACGAGTGCGAGCTGGCCGGGTTGTAGGCCCGTCCGAGCTCCGCCCCCATGGCCGCCCACACCTCGGATCGGAGCGGGGACGTAGCCGCGTGGTCCAGGTAGATGTGCGGGCGCTCGCGCGTCGGGTTCATCGTCGTCGGTCGAAGGCTGTCGATCGTCGCGTCGGGAGGTCGCGATCCCGCGGCGCGGGCGTGCCGCCCTCCCGGGCCGCCGGGATACGGGTTAGAGAATCCCGGGCCGCCGGGATTTCGAGACGGCGGGCGACCGGCGCATATTGTGTCGATTCCGACCTGCGGACCGCAACTCGGACGGCACGATCACGAACCCCCCATCCACCTCCCTGCCACGCGATGGCGCGCCCGTGTTTCGCGCCACGGTGCACGGGCTTCCGTTCGGCGACCGCGCGCGGCACCTCGCCGACGTACAGCCCACGCAGGAGCTCCTCCTGGTCCCGGACCCGCCCGGGGCCGAGATCGAGGACGTGTGGGTCCATCTCGAGTGCGGCGAACTGCTCGGCCACCTGCCGCGCGAGATCGGAAGCTGGCTCGCCCCGTGGATGCGGTGCGGGGGGTCGGCGCAGGCGCGGGTGCTCAAGGTGGGCGACGAGAGCGTCCCGAGCTGGAAGCGCCTGCTCGTGGAGGTGACCTGCGGGGGATGAGGCGCGCCGCGGCCGGTATGCGGCACGCGCTCGTGTCGGAGCTCGCCGCCGCGGGCGGGGCCCTACATCGACCGCACGGGAAGCGCGACGACGTCGTCCACGGACACCGTCTCGTCGGTGAAGAAGGGCTCCCCGTAGGGCTCGCGGATCAGCGACCCGTACTGCCGGGTCTGGGTCTCCACGCGTTCGAGCAGGGGCTCGCCGGTGGGGAAGATCTCGCCCGCCGCCGTGGCGCCCTCGAACTGCGACGCGTAGCAGCGGATGGCCGCCAGCTTCTTGTCGAACTGCGAGGCCGACAACGGCACCACGAAGGTCGGCTTGACGGGGTCTTCCCGGTACGCGAGCGCGTAAAGGATCTTGTGCGGCCGCCGCGCGGGGCCGCCGTCGTAGTTCTCCAGGCCGGCGAGAAAGCAGGCGTCCCGCCCCAGTTCCGCGGCGATCCGGTGATCGGGGTGGCGGCCGCGGTGGAACGGGAGGATGACGACGCGGGGCCGGAGCGATCGCAGGTGCTCCACCACGATGCGCCGCGCCTCGTGGGAGTTCTCGAGATGAGCGTCGGGCAGCCCGGCGTTGGCTCTCACCGCCACCCCGAGCGCCGCTGCGGCGCGGGCCGCCTCCTCCGCCCGGAGCTCCGGCGTGCCGCGCGTGGCCGTCTCGCCCCGCGTGAGATCGAGGATCGCGGTCCGATGGCCCCGCTCGGCGGCGCGCGCCAGCGTCCCGCCACAGGTCAGCTCGGCGTCGTCGGGGTGGGGGGCGATGGCCAGCACGTCGACCGGATCGGGCATGGCTCAGCGCCGCCCGGGCCGGGAGGCGGATCGGCGGGGGCCGGAGAACACGCCGTCGCTACTCGTAGCGCAGCGCTGCGATCGGATCGAGCCGCGCGGCCCGCGACGCCGGGTACAGCCCGAACCCGACCCCCGTCAACGCCGAGGCGGCCAGCGCCGCGACGATGGCCCACATGGGAACGCTCGCCGGGACCGGGGTCCAGGCGTTGAGCGCGTAGACGATCCCTCCCCCCACCAGGAGACCCGCCCCGCCGCCCACCAGCGTGAGGGTGGCCGCCTCGACGAGAAACTGCCACATGATGTCGCGCCGCCGGGCCCCCATCGACTTCCGGAGCCCGATCTCCCTCGTCCGCTCGGTGACCGAGATCATCATGATCCCGATGACGCCCACGCCGCCGACCATGAGACCGATGCTCGACAGGCCGACCATCACGGTGAACAGGACGCCCGTGAGGCGGTTCCACAGGTCCACGATCTGGTCCTGCGTCATGATGGCGAAGTCGTCCTCCTCGCCGGGGCGCAGGTCCCGGAGCCGCCGCATGCGGGCGTGCACCACGTCGATCGCCTCCTGGAGCGGCGTGCCGGGCTCGGGCCGGATCACGAAGCTGATCATGCGGTCCCAGACACGCAGGTCCTTGTCGGCCGTCTCGAACGGGATCATCACGTAGTGCGTGTTGAACCCGGCGAACAGGTTTGCGGGCGGCCGGTAGACCCCGACCACCCGGAAGCTCGCCCCGTCCTGACGCCGGGCGATCCGGACATCCCGCCCCAGCGGATCGCGTCCGGGGAACAGGTCCGTGGCCGTCACCGAGTCGATCACGGCGACGGCGGCCCGGCGCTCCGCCTCGGCCTGCGTGAACCACCGTCCGTCGATCACGTCGCCGTTGTCGATCTCCAGGAAGTCCGCGCCCACGCCGATGAGCGATATGTCGAGGCGCTCCGAGGAGCCCAGCGAGCTCGACACGGCCTGGTATCCGGAGCCGCTCAGATCGACGTACGCCGCCACGCTCCGGATGCCCGGAAGCGACCCCAGGTCCCTCGTCCAGCGGGGATCGAGGGGGTCGTTCTTCATGAAGTCGTTCTCCTCTTCCTCCAGGCCGGTGTTGACTCCGCCGGCGCTGAAGTTGTAGTGGGCCAGATAGAACGTCGTGACCCCGCGCGACGAGATGATCTCCGTGAAGCTGTGGTTGATCCCCGTGATGACGCCGGCCATGACCATCACCACGAGCACGCCGATGGTCACCCCGAGGATCGTGAGCCCGCTGCGCACCTTGTTGGCGCTCAGCGAATCGAAGGCCACTGCCGTGCCCTCGGTGAACGTCGCCACGAGCCCCATGCCCCCGCCGATGCGCGACTTCATCGGGGTCTCACTCGAACCTCAGGGCTTCGATCGGGTCGAGCTTGGAGGCCCGGTAGGCCGGATACAGCCCCGACAGGATCCCGACCCCGAGCCCCATGAAGAGTGCGAGCAGGAGCCACGGCAGCGACACCGTGGCGGGGAGCGGCGAGAACTGCTCCACCAGCCTGGCGAGTCCCAAGCCGACCGCGATCCCGATCGCGGACCCGACGATCGACAGCGTGGAGGCCTCGGTGAGGAACTGGAACAGGATATCCCGGCGCTTGGCTCCCAGCGACTTCCTGAGCCCGATCTCGCGCGTCCGGTCGCTCACCGAGAGCAGCATGATGTTCATGATCACGATCCCGCCCACCACCAGGGACACCGACACGAGCCCCGGGATCGCCGCCAGCAGGATCGTGTTGATCGTGTTCCACGCGCTGAGCAGATCGTTGGACGTCTGGATCCAGAAGTCGTTCTCCTCGGCCGGGCGGAGGCGCCGGTCGCGGCGCAGGGCCTCCTCCACGCGGGCGATCGCCGGATCCAGTCGGTTCTCGGCCTCGACCTTGACGTTGATCTCCTCCACGCCCTCGCGCCGCTGCGACAGCGTCGCGTCGTAGGTGGAGAACGGGATCAGGATCGAGGCGTCCCGCACGTTTCCGATGAAGCCGCCCTGCTTCTCGAGCACGCCGACGACCCGGTAGCGGTACCCGCCCGTGCGAATCCGTTTGCCGAGCGGGGACGTGGTGGGGAAGAGCTTCTCGGCGATCTCCGACCCGATCACCGCGACAGGGAGGGCGCGCTGCTCGTCGAGCGCCGTGAGGCCGCGGCCCCTCTGGACCTTCCAGCCCTGGACGAGCTGATACTCCGAGGAGCCGCCGATCACACGGATGTTGCGGCGACTCTCCGCCCCGTACCGCACGTCGGGGAGACCGCGATCGGCCGAGTAGGCGAAGTACTTCGCATCGGGCACGGCCGCCCGGACGACCTCGACGTCGTGCATCGTGAGGTCGGGATTGCGGGCCTGCCGCCGCCGCCGCGCCTCGTCGGCGCGCCCGGTCTGCACCTGCTGGCGGCGCACCACCGAGAACGTGTTCACGCCGAACAGCGAGCCCGCGAAGTCCTCGCGCACGTACGTGTTCATGCCCTCGACGATCGTGATCACGGCGATCAGGAACGTGATGCCGATGATCACGCCGATGAGCGAGAAGAACGACTTGAGCTTCTGGGCCCGGATCTGCTGGAGCGCCATCCGGATCCCCTCCCACATGCTCATGGGGCTTCCTCGCTCCGGTTAGAAGGCGTGCGAGCCGACCTGGGTCGGAAGCTCCGCGTCGTGGGATGCGATCTTCCCGTCGACCAGGGTGACCACCCGCTCGGCGTGGCCGGCGATGTCGTACTCGTGCGTGACCATGATCACGGTCTGTCCCGACCCCCGGAGGTCCTCGAACACCTGCATGATCTCCGCGGATGTGTGCGAGTCGAGGTTCCCGGTGGGCTCGTCGGCCAGGATGATCGAGGGGTCGTTGACCAGGGCACGCGCGATCGCCACGCGCTGTCGCTGGCCCCCCGAGAGCTCGTTGGGCTTGTGGTCCATCCGGTCGGCCAGCGCCACCCGCTCGAGGGCCGCGGTGGCCTTTCTCTGGCGCTCCTTCGAGCCGACGCCGGCGTAGATCAGCGGCAGCTCCACGTTGTGGAGCGCGGTGGCGCGCGGCAGCAGGTTGAACGTCTGGAACACGAAGCCGATCTCGCGGTTCCGGATACGGGCCAGCTCGTCGTCATCGAGGTCCTGGACCGCCTGACCGTTGAGGATGTACTCCCCGCTCGTCGGCGTATCGAGACACCCGATGAGGTTCATGAGCGTCGACTTGCCCGAGCCCGACGGCCCCATGATGGCCACGTACTCGTTCCGTCGGATCTGGAGGTCGACGCCGTTGAGCGCCCGCACGGTCTCGGCGCCCATCACGTAGTGCTTCGTCAGGGCGCGCGTCGTGATCATCGCGTCGGCCGACTGCGGTGTGGTCATGCGCTAGCCTCCCTGACCGGGCCCCGCAGGGGCGCCGGATTCGGAGTCATCCGTGGCCTCCACCCGGATCCTGGCCCCGTCGGTCAGATCCCGGACCGCCTGGAACGAGCCCGACACCACCACCGTTCCGGGCTCGATTCCGGACAGGACCTCGAAGTAGTTCTCCCCGGCGATCCCGATCTCGACGGGTCGGAAGTGGACGATGTCGCCCTCCACCACGAACACCCCTTCGATGTCCCGGTTCCCGTTCGAGCGGGCGGAGTCCGGCAGCGTCTCGTTGGGGAGCGGCTCCACCTCGTCGGCGTCCATCAGCGTGAGCGAGGTGATCGGCACGGCCACGACACCCCGCCGGGTCGCCACCACGACATCGGCGGTGGCCGACAGGTCGGGTCGGATCGTCGAGGGGGGCTCGTTGAGCGTGATCCGCACCTCGAAGTCGATCGCCTGGTTTCCGGTCCCCTGCGCGGTGGGGCTGATCGGGACGATCGAGCTGTTGCCGATCTTGTTCACGACCCCCGCGAAGCGCCGGTTGGGGAACGCGTCGATCTCGACCGACGCCGAATCGCCGATCGCGATCTCGGGGATGTCGGTCTCGTCCACCTCGATCACGGCCTCCATCACCGTGAGGTCGGCGACCGTGAGCAGGAGGCTCCCCGGGTTGTTCATCGTCCCCACCACCGCCGTCTCGCCGCGCTCCACGTTGAGCCGCGTGACGCGGCCGTCCATGGGGGCGCGGATCGTCGTCTTCGCCAGCCGGTCCTGGGCCTGCTCGAGCGTGGCGCGGGCCTGGGCGACTTGGTGGTCGGCGGCCTCCCACAGCCGCTTCTGCACCTCGGCGTTGGTCACCGCTTGCTCGACCTCGGTCTCGGTCACGTAGTCGGTCCCCCGGTCGCGGAGCGCCGTGAAGCGGTCGGCGTCCCGCTGGGCCTGCACGTAGGCGGCGCTCTGTTGCGCCTCGGCCGCCTGCGCCTGCGACAGGGCGGCGCGCGCGCGGTTCACGTCGGCCTGGAATTGGGCGGGGTCGATCTGGAGCAGCAGGTCGCCCTCGCGCACGTCCTGGCCCTCCTCGATGGGGAGCTGGATGATGCGTCCCGCGACGTCGGTGGTGATGTCGACGGACGTCTTGGGCTCGATGTGCCCGGTGGCCGACACGATCGCGACGAGATCCCGGGTCGTGACCGTCTCCGTCCGGACCTCGACGACGTCGCCTCCCTGCCGGTTCAGCGCACCGACCGCCATCGCGACGATGACGGCGAGCACGACGACTCCGATGAGTACCTTCTTCTTCATGGTTCCACAGGGACCTTTATGACGACCCGCGCGTGACGGGGCCGGTTTCTGGATCGAGTACCCTACGTCGCGACATGACGGGGGGTTTCAGCCCATCTCCCGCGCGCCCCGCCTCCTGAGGCGGCCGTGGACGGTGGGGTGCGCCCTGCCGGAGGCTTCCGAAAGCTCGCGCAGCCGGTCGCCGGATGATACCCCCGGGCCGGCGGTCCATTCGCCGCCCGTCACCCCCCGGGGATGGCCGACACGGCCGCGAGGCACAGGTACAGGATCCCCAGGTACGCGACGGCGCCGCCCGCGGAGCGCCTCGGATAGATGCGCGACACGGCGATCCCCAGGACGAAGATCGTCCACACCGCGAAGATGTTGACCTTCCCGAGAAGCCGCGCCGCATAGCCACCGCCCAGATCCGGGAGGAGGAGGGCCGGCGACATGATGACCTGCTGGCCGCCCGCCGCCAGCAGCCCGAGCACGATCAGCCCGCCCGCGGTGAGGATCACGTACGCGTGTGCGGTGGCGCTGAACAGCTGCCGATAGGAGGCTTCGCCACCGAGCACCACGTTGTACGCGAGGATGAGGAGCCCGGACACGAGCGCGATCGAGGCCGGGGTCAGGATCACCCCCAGCAGAGGTCCGAACGTTCGCCAGAACCTGACAGCCCCCTCGATCTGCGCCGGGTCCGCGTCGCGCGGCATCTGCTGGGAGATCATGGTGCGGTAGGCCTCTTCCGGCACGAGGAGGCCCGCCACGACCCCCACGACGAGGAGCACGAGCAGGATGCCGATCCACACCGGCTTCGCCCTCAGCGCCTCGAACAGCCGGCCGGGAGAGACGAATACCTGGGCGATGCGCACCGGAAGGCTGGGGAGCGGCGCGTCGGCTCCGGACGACGAAGGTTCGTGCGGCTCGGACATGACCCCTCCTCTCGATTGACGCGGCGTCCGCGACCGCGAAGAAAAGGACGGGTGTCGAGCGCGAATGTCCAGAGCCGGCCGGGTTTCGCGGGATCCGGGCTCGGGAGCGAAACGGGTCCGGCTCGGTGCCCCGGTCCCGGCTCAGCCCCTCGCCGGGAGTCTCAACGCCTCCCAGCCCGAGGAGGGCTCGCTGACGCGCAGAAGCCGCCCCTCCGCGTCGAGCCACACGTCGTACACGTCCGAGCCGACCCGCACCTCGAAGCGGGTGGCGGCCACCGATCGGCCGTCGATCGTCACGCCGTCGGATCGCTCGCCACCGAGCTGGGCGCTCGCGGCCTCGCCGGCCGCCGGCATCACGACCCCCACGCGACCGCCGGTCTCCTGGAGGAGGAGCACGAGGACGAGGTAGTGGTGCGCGACGCCTTCCCCGAGCACCGTTCCGGCCCCGCGGGATGCGAGCTCCTTCCAGCGCTCGCCCTCGTCGGACACCATGTGCAGCCGCACGCGGTCCGCGCTCCACACCGCCTCGACCTCCCGCCGGCCGCCCACGCTGCGCTCGTAGCGGATGGGCCGATGATCGGCGTTGATCTGCAGCCCTACCTGGAACTCCCCGGGGCGGCCGCCGGGCGGCTCGACTGTCGCGATGGCGTTCAACGTCGATCCGGCGCGCCACACCCGGAAGTTCTCGATCCCGATCCGCTGCCCGCCGCGACGCAGCTCGAGACGACCGGAATCGACCTCCTGCGCCCGGGCGCCGCCCGCGAGGAGCGCGAGCCCCGTGCCCACGAGCGCCATCCCGCGCGCCGGCGGGACGCCGGGCCGGCGGCGCTCCTCCGAGAGGCGGCTAGCCATCCGCGTTCTCGCCGAACAGGCGATCGCCGATATACCGGACGAGATACTCATACAGTCGCTTTCCCTTCTCGGCCGTCGCGGCCGTCGGTCGTCCAACTACCCCCGCGGAGCCCGGAAGTGGCACGGGCTCGGTGCCCTGGAGGCGCCCCCGCAGCTCGCGGGTCCCGGGAACCTCGTCCACCGCCCGGTCCATGCGCACCGACGCCGGTGACAGATACAGGAGCAGCGAGGTCTCGATCTCGCCGCCCCGCTCCGGCATCGACGGCGTCCGCAGCACCGGCGACACATCGACCACGTTCGTGTCCACCGCCCGGATCTTGAGATCCCCCGCGATCACGCTCACCAGGGCCCGGTAGTTGGGCCCGTATCCGTTCGACGTCAGCAGCACGAGCTCCCTGAGACCCTGGGCCTCCCAATTGCCCGTCAGGTCGTTCAGGACCCGGTGCAGCGTCTTCGGCGCCAGGACCGCGGTTCCGGCGTACTCCCGATCCACGTCGCACCCCGATCCGAACGGCAAGCTCGGGGCCAGCAGCACGTGGTGGCGGGCCGCGATGCCCTCGGCCAGCGCGCCGGTGATGATCGCGTCGGTCTCGAGCGGGAGGTGCGGACCGTGCTGCATGAGCGAGGCGACCGGGAACAGGAGCCGCGGATCGCGCCGGAACCACTCCACCACCTCGGGCCACGCGAGCGCCGCCAGGCGGGGCGCCTGCGGTCGTCCGGCCATCTGCCGTCCCCCCCTTCGCTGCGGTCACCTCGCCTGAGGGTGGCCGACCCGCCACCGGCCGGCAAGGGCGGCTTGACGGCCCCTTGAGGGGCGCGAGCACCGTGGGTGTCGGCGTGCCGCCGGGGCGGCGCGAAAGGAGCGTGGAGCAAGGCGTGGATTCGTGATCCAGACCGTCGAGACGGCGTCCGTCACCGGGCTCGATGTCCACCCGGTCCGGGTCGAGGTGTCGATCACGCGCGGGACCCCCATGATCCAGATCGTGGGGCTCGCGCAAAGCGCCGTGCACGAGGGGCGGGAGCGGATCCGGGCCGCGGCCGCGCAGCTCGGGCTGCACGTGCCCGGGCTCCGGATCACGGTGAACCTCGCCCCGGCGGACCGCCCCAAGCAGGGCTCGGGCTTCGACCTGCCGATCATCCTCGGGATCCTGACCGCGGCCGGCGAGCTGCCGGCCGAGCGACTGGCCGGGACGCTGGTGGCCGGCGAGCTGGGGCTCGACGGTACCGTACGCCCCATCCGCGGCGTCCTGCCGATCGCGCTCCATGCGGCGCGCTCGGCGGCCGTCCGCCGGCTGATCGTGCCGTACGACAACCTGCGCGAGGCCTCGGCGGCCGGCGGCGTGGCCGCCCTCGGCAGCCGGTCGCTCGGCGAGGTGATCGCCTACCTGCGGGGCGGCAGCCTTCCGTCCGTGTCCGATCTCCCGTCGCGCCCCGCGACCGGGGCGCGACGGCCCGTCCCCGACCTGGCGAGCGTGCTGGGGCAGGGGACGGCGAAGCGGGCGCTCGAGATCGCCGCCGCGGGGGGCCACAACCTCCTGTTCATCGGCGCCCCCGGCTCGGGCAAGACGAGCCTCGCACGCTGTCTGCCGGGGCTCCTGCCGCCCCTCGGCACGGAGGAGGCCGTCGAGGTCACGGCCATCCACAGCGTCGCGGGCGTGCTGCCGGCCGATGCCGGTCTGGTGCGCGAGCGCCCTTTCCGGGCCCCGCACCACACGATCTCCGAGGCGGGGCTGATCGGCGGGGGCGGCATCCCGCGGCCCGGCGAGGCCTCGCTCGCCCATGCGGGGGTGCTGTTCCTCGACGAGCTGCCCGAGTTCGGCCGCCGTCCGCTCGAGGCCCTCCGGCAACCCATGGAGGAGGGCCGCGTGCACCTCGTGAGGGCCCGCGCCTCGGCGAGCTTCCCGGCCCGCTTCGCGCTCGTGGCCGCCATGAACCCGTGTCCGTGCGGGTACTTCGGGGTGCCCGAGCGCCCGTGCCGCTGCGGGGACGGCGCCATCCATGCGTACCGCCGCCGGGTGAGCGGCCCGCTGCTCGACCGCATCGACCTCCGGATCGAGGTCCCGCCGCTCACCTGGGGGGAGCTGTCGGGCGGTCCGGCGGCAGGCGGGGAGACGAGCCCCGCCGTCGCGGGGCGCGTGCGCGAGGCCCGGGGTCGCGCGGCCGGGCGCAGGGCGGCCGCCGGGCTGGAGGCCGTGGGGCGGCTCGACGCCGCGGGCCGCTCCCTCCTCCGGGTCGCGGTCGAGCGTCTGGGGCTGTCGGCGCGCGGCGTGACCCGCACGCTTCGCATCGCGCGCACGATCGCGGATCTGGCCGGCTCCGACGGGGTGGGGGAAGACCACGTCGCGGAGGCGATCCGGTACCGGGGTACGGAGCTTGGCCACCCCGCCTGACACGTCGATGGGTCGGGGCTCCCGGGCGTCCGAGGCCACACTCGTTGGTCCGGCAGCGGGCAGCGGTTACGTTTCGACGGCCGGCCGCGGGTCCCTCCACGCGGGCCACCGTGGTCGGCCATTCGACCCGCAGCGGACCCGATCCCGTTTCGCGAGCGAGCCGAGTGGAGCAGGAGAGGTCGGATGAAGTCTCGCTCGTTCGTCATCGGCCGACGTCTCGGGGCGGATACACGCCGTCCGCGTCGGCGTGCGCCCCAAGTCCCCCGAGCGGTGTTCGTCCTCCCGCTCTTCGCGACGGGACCCGCGATCGCCCCGCGCGTCACCCCCCGGCTGGCCGCGCAGGAGGTGCGTGGAACCGTCGTCGAAGCCGCCACGGCGCGGCCGATCGAGGGCGCGTTCGTGAGCCTGCTGGACGAGCGCGGCGTCGCCATCGCCTCGAACCTCGCGGGCGCCGATGGGGCGTACGTCCTCCGCACACCCGTCCCCGGGACCTATGTCCTGCGCGTCGAGCGCATCGGCTACGAGACCTGGAGCTCCGCACGCTTCCCTCTCCGCCGTGGCGAGTCGGTCACGAGCCGCCTGACGATCCCGATCCGGGCCGTCCGGCTGGAAGACCTCGCGGTCACCGTCGAGAGCAACTGCCGGCCCCGACCCGGCGCGGGCCCGGAGATGGCGCGGGTGTGGGAGGAGGCCCGCAAGGCGCTCGAGGTGAACCGTTGGACCGAGGAGGAGAGCCGCGTCCGGTTCGAGCTCCGGCGCTGGGAGCGCGACGTGGACGCGACGACCGGGAGGGTGGTGCGCGAGGAGACGCGCTCCGCCGAGCGGCGGGCGTGGCGGACGTTCGTGAGCGCGCCGCCCGAGGAGCTCGCCGCGCAGGGGTGGGTGCGCCGGGTCGAAGGGGGCGGCTGGCGGTACTTCGCGCCCGACGCCGAGGCGCTCCTCTCCGATGCGTTCGCGGACGGGCACTGCTTCACCCTCGAGCGAGGCCGGGGAGACGAGGAGGGGCTCGTAGGGCTCGCGTTCGAGCCGGTCGCGTATCGGCGGCCCGACGTCGCCGGCACGCTGTGGCTCGACCCCTCGACCGCCGAGCTCCGCCACCTCGACTACCGGTACACGGAGCTCGACCTCGGCATCCCCCGGCACGAGGCCGGGGGTCGGGTCGAGTTCGCGCGGCTCCCGACCGGCCACTGGTTCGTGCGGCGCTGGGTCATCCGCATGCCGATGCCCGGCGAGCGCACGGGGGTGGCGCTGCGGTCGGGCCCCGGAGGCCTCCCCTTCGAGCCGCGACGCGAGCTCGTACTTGCACGGTACAGGCACGCCGGGGGCGACGCGGTGCGAGCCGAGCTCCCGGGTGGTCGATCGCTGGACCTCGGCGAGTGGGGCGCGGTGGCCGGGATCGTACGGACCGCCGTCGGCTCCCCGCTGGCGGGGGTCGACGTCGAGCTCGCCGGTACGGCGTACCGGGACCGGACGGAAGACGATGGCCGTTTCCGCATCGTGTCGGTGCCGCCCGGCGACTACATGCTCGTGGCGCGTCACGCCGATCCGGCGGGCCTCGGCGTGCCGGGTGTGGAGACCCCCGTCACGGTCGGCGGGGACGAGACGGAGGTCGAGCTCGCGCTCGAGTCTGTCGAAGCGTTTCTCGCCGGTCTGTGCGCCGGGTCGGACCGGGACGCCGCCGGCGGCACGGACCGCGTCGCGTTCGGGATCGTGCGCGATCGGGCGACGGGGGAGCCGGTCGCCGGCGCCCGCGTGTGGATCGCGCGCACCGAGTGGGCGCTCCAGGAACGCGCGGGCGGGGTGTCCTTCGACCGGCGCTCGACCGGCCTCGAGGTCGAGACCGACATCTCCGGCAGGTTCATCGCGTGCGGCCTTCCCGCCGACGCCGACCTGCTCGCCCAGGCCGGTACCGGGACGGCGGCGAGCGAGCCGGCGCGCCTGCGCGGGCGCCTCCAGGGCCCCGCCCGCCTCGACCTCGAGCTCGTGGACGGGCGCCGGCCGCTGGCGCGCTTCGCCGCCATCGATGAGGAGGTCGATCTCAACGCCATCGTCGACGAGATCCTGGCGGCCGTACCGGCGGACGAGGACGGAGACACCGATCGCACGACGCTCGTCGGCACCGTCCGCTCCGCGGAGACCGGCCGGCCCGTGTCGGGCGCGCGGGTGCGGCTGATCGGCCGCGACGAGGAGCGCGTCACCGGCTCGCAGGGGACGTTCGTGATCTCCGACCTCCCGCGTGGCCGGTACCGCGTGGTCACCGAGCGGCTGGGGCTCGCGTCCGACACCGCCGAGGTGGACCTGCGGCTCGGCGCCGGGACCATGGCGTCGCTGCTCCTCGAGACGCGGCCCGTGCGGCTCCCGACGCTCGAGGTCGAGATCGAGCGCACGTTCCGCACCCGGCGGCTGGCGGGGTACTACGACCGCCTGAATCGGGGGCTCGGCGACTTCGTCACCCGCGAGGATCTGGAGCTCCGCGACGTGATCTCGAACTTCCGTCGCATCCCGAGCGTGCGGATCCAGCAGTGTGTGACCCCTGCCGGCCTGCGGACGGCGAACTGCTGGTACCTGAAGATCGCGCGCGGGTATGGCGGCGACCCCAGCGCGCCCTGTCCACCGCTCGTATACGTCGACGGGCAGCTCCTCTCCTCCCAGGTCGTTCAGGACAGTGGCTGGAGGTACGGCCCCAACGCATTCACGGTCCTCCAGGGGCTCCCGCGCGATATGCTCGAGGGGATCGAGGTGTACCGCAGCCCGGCCGCCGCCCCGGGACAGTACCGCATGCTCGGCGACGCGTGCGGGATCGTCCTCGTGTGGACGCGCGGGCGTTAGCTTCGGGCCTGTTCCTCCGGCTCCCCCGGCGCCGTCCGAATCGCGCGATCCGAGGAGGTCCCGCGTGGGTTCCATCCGACACGAATTCGAGGGGGCCTCGGGGGACACGCTCTCCGCGCGGCTCGACCTGCCGGCGGACGGGGAGCCGCGCGCGTACGCCGTGTTCGCGCACTGCCTCACCTGCTCCAAGAACCTGAACGCCGTCGTAAACATCGCGCGGGCCCTGACGGCGGGCGGGATCGCGGTGCTCCGGTTCGACTTCACCGGTCTGGGCGGCAGCGAGGGGAAGTTCGCGGACACGAACTTCACCTCCAACGTCGGGCACCTGCGCGCCGCGGCGCGCTTTCTCGAGGCGCGCTATCGGGCCCCGGAGCTCCCCGTCGGGCACTCGCTGGGCGGCGTGGCGGTCCTGAAGGCGGCCGCCGAGCTCGTCGGCTGACGCTCGTCCTCAGGCCGGGAGGATCTCCCGCGACGACGCCGCCTCGGCCAGGCCGGCGGCCGAGGGCGATTCGCCCCGGCCGAGCGCCAGGAAGTTTGCGAGCAGCCGGTGCCCGCCGAAGGTGAGCACGGCCTCGGGGTGGAACTGGACGCCCCACACCGGCAGGCGCTCGTGCTCGAGCGCCATGACCTCGCCGTCATCCGTCCGCGCGGTGATCCGCACGCCCTCCCCCGGCCGGTCGGGGTCGACCACCAGCGAGTGGTACCGGGTGACGGCGAGCGGCGAGGGCAGACCGTCGAACAGGCGCTCGCCCGCGTGCTCGATCCGCGACACCACGCCGTGCATGGGCCGTCGCCCGCGGCGGAGGACACCCCCGAAGGCCTCGGCGATACATTGGTGTCCGAGGCACACCCCGAGGATGGGGATGCTGCCGGCCAACTCGCGCACGACGTCGACCGACACGCCGGCCTCGGACGGGGTGCAGGGACCCGGCGAGAGCACCACGTGGCTGGGGGCCGCACGATGCACGTCGGCCGCGGTGAGGGCGTCGTTCCGGAGGACATCGACCGTCTCGCCCAGCTCCTCGAGGTAGCGGGCCAGGTTGAACACGAACGAATCGTAGTTGTCGATGAGGAGGATCATGCGTCTCGACCCCGGGGACCGATCCGCCGGATCGCGCGTCCGGCCGGCTGAGGATACGCCGCCGTCCGGCGCGGAGCGACCGGGGCCCTCACGACCGCGCGCCCGGCTGTTCGTGGCCATCCTGCTCCCACGCTCGGTGCGCGCCGAGATCGCGGCCGCCGTCGCGCCGCTCCGCGAGCGACTGCCGAACGTCCGCTGGGTGAGGACCGGGCAGCTCCACCTCACGCTCCGCTTCATCGGCGACGTCGAGCGCGCGCGGGTCGCGACGATCGGCGCCGCCCTGCGGCGCGCGCTCGCGCCGCTCCCGGAGCCGCGGCTCGCGCTGGAGGGAGGCGGAGCGTTCCCGTCCGCCGCCCGGCCCTCGGTGCTGTGGGTGGGGGTGCGCCCGAGCGAGCGGCTGTCCGCCCTCCATGGCGCCACCGAGGCCGCGCTCGGCTCGGTGGGAATCCCCCCCGAGGGGCGCGAGTTCCACCCACACGTCACGGTCGGTCGGGTGCCGCGCGGGCGCAGACCGCGGGGCGTGGGCGAGGCAATCGCCGACCTCGCGCTCGAGGCATCCACGCCGGTCCGAGAGGTGTCTCTCGTGGAGAGCGTCCTCGGTCGTGGAGGAGCGCGACATACCACGGTCGAGACGGTCCCGCTGTCGGACACGGGGTGATACCTTGGGCGCCTCGCGCGGAGCGAGGTCGCTAGGGAGGACGTATGGCGCTCATCCGAAACATGTTCGCCGGGATCGGTTGCCTCACGGTCGCCGTCGTGCTCGCGCTCGCGGCGTGGTTCTACCGCGACGAGATCGTCGAGTGGATCGACAGCCGCCACCAGATCGTCATGTCCGAGCCCAGCCCCGAGCTCGCCATGCGCGCCGAGGAGAAGATCCAGGATCTGTTGGATGGGAAGGGCGATCGGGAGACGCGATTCTCGGAGGTCGAGCTCCAGAGCTACGTCCAGTACCGGCTCGTCGACCGTCTTCCGCCGGGTGTGTACGAGCCGGCCCTCGATCTCAAGGACTCGACCATCGCGGTGAGCGCTCGCCTCGATCTGTCGCGGCTCCGGCTCGAGGGCGCGGCCGCCGAGAACCTGCGGCGCATGATCGGCGACTCGGCGCTCGTCACGGGCGAGGTGTATCCGAGCATCGCGAGCCCCGGACACGGCCGCGTGGAGGTCCTGAGCCTGCAGGCCGGGGTGTTCCCCGTCCCCCCGCTGCTCATCGGGACGGGGATCCAGCAGCTCGGGCTTCCCACGCAGGGACGTGCCGTGCTGTTCGACCTCCCGGAGGGTGTGACCGGCTTCCGGGTGGAGAACGAGGAGGTGGTCCTCATCCGGGACCGCTAGCGTGACGCATACGGAGGACGGGAGGATGGCAGAACGCTTTCGTAACCACATCGCCGGCGCGTGGGTCGAGCCCTCGAACGGCGAGTACGTGGAGAATCGGAACCCCGCCCGTACGTCCGATCTCATCGGCCTTTTCCCCGACACCCCGGCGGACGATCTGGACGCGGCCGTCGACTCGGCCCGCCGCGGCTTCGAGTCGTGGTCGCGGATCCCCGCGCCCGAGCGCGGGCTGGTGCTCAAGCGGGTGGGCGACCTGCTCGTGCGGGACAAGGAGGCGCTCGCCCGCATCATGACGCGCGAGATGGGGAAGGTCCTCGAGGAAACCCGCGGGGATGTGCAGGAAGCGATCGACACGGCGTACTACGCCGCCATGGAGGGCCGCCGTCTGTTCGGTCGCACCGTGCCGTCCGAGCTGCGGAGCAAGTGGGCCATGTCGTACCGGCGACCGATCGGCGTGTTCGGGATCATCACCCCGTTCAACTTCCCGATCGCGGTCCCGACCTGGAAGATCTTCCCGGCGCTCCTGTGCGGGAACGCGGTGATCTGGAAGCCGTCCGAGGACGTGCCGCACTCGGCCCACAGGCTCGTCGAGATCCTCCTCGAGGCGGGTCTCCCGCCCGATTGCATCCAGCTGTTGCACGGTCGCGGCGAGATTATCGGCAAGGCGCTCGTCGAGCACCCCGGCGTGCCGGGGCTGTCGTTCACCGGCTCGACCGCGACGGGGAGCGCGATCGGCGAGATCGCGGGCCGCATGCACAAGCGGCTGTCGCTCGAGATGGGGGGCAAGAACGCGCAGATCGTGATGGCGGACGCCGACCTGGGCCTCGCGATCGAGGGGGCCCTGTGGGGCGCGTTCGGGACCACGGGACAGCGGTGCACGGCGACCAGTCGCCTCCTGCTCCAGCGCGCCATCCACGACGAGCTCGTCGAGAAGCTCGTGTACGAGGCCGAGTCGCTCGAGCTGGGAGATGGGCTCGATGACCGGATCGACGTGGGTCCCATGATCCACGAGGCCGCGGTGGAGAAGTGCGAGAGGTACGTGGCGATCGCGCGCGAGGAGGGTGCCACAGTGTCGACCGGCGGGGCCCGCGCCGGGGGAGCGGGGTTGGAGGAGGGCTGGTTCTTCGAGCCGACGGTGCTCACCGGCGTCGATCGGGCACATCGCGCGGCGCGGGAGGAGATCTTCGGCCCCGTGCTGTCCGTGATCGCGTTCGACGATGTGGAGGAGGCATTCGCCATCAATAACGAGGTGGTTTACGGACTCTCTTCCTCGATCTACACTCGGGACGTGAACGTGGCCTTCCGCGCGATCGAGGAGCTCGACAACGGGATCACGTACGTGAACGCGCCGACGATCGGGGCCGAGGCCCACCTCCCGTTCGGGGGGGTGAAGGCGACCGGCAACGGCCACCGCGAAGGGGGGTGGGAGGTGTACGAGTTCTACACGGAGACCAAGGTCGCCTACGTCGACTACAGCGGCAGGCTGCAGCGGGCCCAGATCGACGTGGGGTGGTGACGCCGGGGTCCCGGTGAGAGTCGGTTGAGGGAAGGAGTTATGCTGGAGGAGCGGGTGGCGGAGCGCCGCAGTCAGGCGGGCCCCGAAACCCGCGCAACGTCCTTCGAGTAGTACCCGTACCAGACGTGACCGAAGCAGAACGGCCGATGCACGAACAATCGCCCGAAGGGATTCGACCCGATGCGGCGCCTGACGCCGCTCCCGCCACGGAGTCCAGCATGCGCCCAGATCCGTCGGGCCGACCGAGACAGTCGATCGGACGATGGATGTGGGAGTGGACGAAGTCGATCTTCATCGCCCTCCTCCTGTTCATGTTCGTGCGCACGTTCATGATCGAGGCGTTCCAGATCCCGACCGCGTCGATGGAGAACACCCTTCTGGTGGGCGACTTCCTCCTCGTGAACAAGATGGTGTACGGGGCCGAGATCCCCGGGACGCACCTCCAGCTTCCGGCGTTCGACGACCCGCAGCGCGGCGAGGTCGTAGTGTTCGAGCCGCCCCCGGCCGCGAGCCAGCCGCCCCACACCAACTACGTGAAGCGGATCGTGGGCGTCGGAGGCGATACCCTCGCGATGCGCAGCGCGCGCCTGTACGTGGACGGTGTCGAGGTCGAGGAGCCCTACGCCAAGTCGACGCGCAGGTTCGGGGACGTCCCCAGCTCGCATTTCGCGTGGCAGCGGGAGTACCTCGTGAACCGCTCCAGCCGGCGTTCGTACCGTCCCACCCGGGACAACTGGGGGCCGATCGTGGTTCCGCCGGGCCACTTCTTCGTGCTCGGCGACAACCGTTCGAACTCCGAGGACTCCCGCTACTGGGGCTTCGTTCCGCGGGCGGCCATCAAGGGGCGCCCGATGATCGTGTACTACTCCTACGACCGGAAGGTACCGACCACGACGGTGCCCTGGCTGACCGAGATCCGCTGGGACCGCATCCTCCACGGAATCAAGTAGAGCCCCGACGATGGTCCGTCTGTTCGACCGATATCTTCGCGATATCGGACGGGAGCCCCTGCTCTCGAGGGAAGAAGAGGCGCGTCTCGCGCGCCTGAGCCGCGAGGGCGACTCGGCCGCCCGCCACCGTCTGGTGAGCGCCAACCTGCGCTTCGTCGTGTCGGTGGCCCGTCATTACCAGGGGCGCGGCCTGCCGATCGCCGACCTCGTGAACGAGGGGAACCTCGGCCTCATGCAGGCCGCGGAGCGATTCGACGAGAGCCGGGGCGTGCGCTTCGTGAGCTATGCGCACTGGTGGGTGCGGCGGGCCATCCTCGAGGCCCTCAGGCGCGAGAGCCGGCCGCGGTCGGGGGGCGAGAACTCGCGCCACCCCATCTCGCTCGACGAGCCCATCGGCTCGCACGGCTCGAGCACGCTCCAGGAGGTCCTGGCCGACGAGCGACAGGTGCCCCCGGAGGGTCGTCTGCTCCGGCGGGCCATGCGCCGGTCGCTCGACGCGAGCCTGATCGATTTGCCCGAGCGCGAGCGCGAGGTGCTCCGCCGCTACTTCGGTCTCGACGCCGATCGCCCGGAAAGCCTGTCCGCGATCGCCGCCGATCTGGGGATCACCCGCGAGCGGGCGCGTCAGCTCAAGGATCGTGGTCTGGCCCGCCTGCGGGCGCACGCCCGGCGCCACGACCTGATTGCGTACCGGTCGGTCGTCGAGGACATGGAATAGCGCCGGGAGGGGATCGGCCCGAGCGAGCCTCCGCGGGGGGTGGCGGGCCCACGCCGGACTCGATCCCGAATCGGGCCGAACGCGCCGCCGGAGGCCCCGAACACCCCCCCGGGCCGCGAGCCGGCTCGATTGACTTTCCCCCATACGACGAATAGCTTCACCGGCTGTCACGTGCTTGGCTACCGCCCTGCAGGGGCGGTTTTTTTTCCACGGAAGGATTCATGAAAACGTACGCGGTGAAAGCGGGCGAGATCGAACGGGCCTGGTACGTGGTCGATGCCGCGGATCAGGTGCTCGGGCGTCTCGCCACTGAAGTCGCCCGCGTACTCCGGGGCAAGCACAAGCCGATCTACAGCCCGCACCTCGACACCGGCGACTACGTGGTGGTCGTCAACGCGGAGCGGGTGCGGTTGACCGGGAAGAAGGCCGAGCAAAAGGCGTATTTCCGGCATTCGGGCTACATGGGAGGCGAGCGGCTGATCCCGTTCCGGCGCATGAAGGAGCGGCACCCGGAGCGCGTCATCCAGCTGGCCGTGAAGGGCATGCTGCCAAAGAACACGCTGGGGCGGCACATGTTGAGGAAGCTCAAGGTGTATGCGGGACCCGAGCACCCGCACGAATCACAGGCCCCGCAGCCGTTCGAGACGGCGGTCGGATAGCGGAGGGCGGAAAGGTTGACAGGTAGCCAGCAGGTCCAGGCGGTCGGACGCCGGAAGACGTCGGTGGCCCGCATCATCATGCGGCCCGGGAAGGGCAGCGTGGTGGTCAACGGACGGCCGATCGAGGAGTACTTCCCGATCTCGCGACACCGTTCGAGCATCGAGGCGCCGTTACGCGCGGTGGATGCCGAGGGCGCCTACGACGTGCTGATCCGCGTGCGCGGCGGCGGGATCACGGGACAGGCCGAGGCGGCCCGGCTCGGGGTGGCGCGGGCGTTGCTCGCGCACGACGAGGACCGTCGCGCCGCACTGCGGGCGAATGGCCTGCTGACGCGCGATGCGCGGATCGTCGAGCGCAAGAAGCCCGGTCGGCCGAAGGCTCGCAAGCGGTTCCAATTCTCGAAGCGTTGATCGCGCCGGATCCAGGGGTCCGGGACCAATTTCGAAAAGGCGGACAAGAACTGGCATGGATGTCGGCTTGAAGGACCTCTTGAGGGCCGGTGTGCACTTCGGCCACCAGACGCACCGGTGGAATCCGAAGATGCGGAAGTACATCTTCGCCGAGCGCGGCGGGATCTACCTGATCGACCTCAAGAAGACGCTCCGAGAGCTCGAACGGGCCCAGGACCTCGTCCGGCGGACCGTGCTGGACGGCAAGTCCGTCCTGTTCGTGTGCACGAAGCCGCAGCTCGCGACCGTCGTGCGTGGCGAGGCGGAGCGTTGCGGAGCGTTCTACGTCACCGAGCGCTGGCTCGGCGGGATGCTCACGAACTTCCAGACGATCAAGAAGAACATCCGCCGTCTGAAGGAGCTCGAGCGCGGCGCCGAGGAAGGGGCCTTCGAGTACTACACCAAGAAGGAGCAGCTCCTGCTCGAACGGGAGAGGGTCAAGCTCGACCGCTACCTGTCCGGCATCAAGGACATGTCCAAGCTGCCCGGGGCGGTGTTCGTGGTGGATGCCAAGAAGGAGGAGATCGCGGTCAAGGAGGCGAATCGCCTCGAGATACCCGTCGTGGCGATCGCCGACACCAACGCCGATCCCGACCTCCTGACCGTGGCGATCGCGGGCAACGACGATGCGATCCGGTCGGTGTCGTTGATCACGCGCGCGATCGCGGACACGGTGGAGGCGGCCCGGCTGGAGGTGCCCGAGGCCCGCTCGGACGAGGAGTCCGGCGAGGCGTACACGTACTCGAGCGATGCGGGCGACGTGGAGGACTCGAGCAGCCGCCCGCGCCGCAAGCGTCCGCGGCGGCGTCCCGTCCCGGAGGCCATCGCCCAGCGGCTGCAGCACGCGGACGAGGAGTCCGCCGAGGAGTCGGAGGGGTCCGCCGAGGCCGGGGCGACCGAGAAGGGGTCGGCGAAGAAGAAGGAGAAGGGAGAGGCGTCCGCGACGGATGACGAACCGTCCGCGGACGCGGAGGACGGCGATTCGAAGGACGCGGGGGAGGATGCCTCCGCCGACGTCCCCGAGGAGGTCATGGCGGCGGCCGAGGCCGGCGTCGAGGACGGCGACGACGCCTCTTCCGAGACGTGATGATGTTCAGCAGCCCGGGATAGGGGCTGCACGCACCGAGGGCCACTTCGGTGGCCCTTTTTTTTGCCGTACCGCTTCGAGACGGGCTCGGGCGGGGTCCCGCCCGTAGCGGGGCGGGGCGAAGGCAGTGACTATCGAGATCGAACGGAGCATAGAGAATCATGGCGGAGATCACGGCTGCGGCGGTGAAGTCCCTCCGCGACCGGACGGGCGCGGGGATGATGGACTGCAAGAAGGCTCTCCAGGAGGCCGAGGGCGACGAGGAGCGCGCCATCGATCTGCTACGGCAGCGCGGTGCGGCGAAGGCCGCCAGGCGCGCGACCCGGGAGGTGTCCGAGGGCACGGTCCAGATCGCGTCCGGCGACGGCTCGGCGGCGATGGTGGAGGTCCTCACGGAGACCGACTTCGTGGCGCGCAGCGACGCGTTCGAGGCGTTCGCGGCCGAGGCGGCCGAGACGATCCTCGGGCTCCCGCTGCCCGACGGCGCGGTCGTGCGCGGCGAGGAGGTGTTCGCGGTGGAGGGTGGTGAGGGTCTCGAGGGCGCGTTGAACGAGCTGCGTCTGAAGGTGGGCGAGAACGTCCAGCTCGGCCGTGCCGTGCGCTTCGAGATCCCCGACGGCGAGACGGCGGGCAGCTACCTGCACTTCGGCAGCCGCATCGGCGTCCTCGTCGGGGTCGGCGGGTCGGGGGAGGCGGCACGCGAGACGGCGAACGCGATCGCCATGCACGCGGCGGCCACGAACCCGGCCGGGGTGTCGCCGGACGACATCCCGGACGAGGTCGTCGAGCGCGAGCGGGCCGTCCTCGTCGAGCAGGCGAAGGGCGAGGGCAAGCCGCCCCAGATCGCCGAGAAGATCGTGGAGGGTCGGATGAGGAAGTTCTTCGAGGAGAACGCCCTCCTGTGGCAGGCGTTCGTGAAGGACCCGGACAGGACGATCGCCGACCTGCTCGCCGAGGGCGGCGACGATCTGACCGTGCGTCGCTTCGCCCGCTTCGAGGTGGGCGACTGATGAATGCTCCGTGCCGGCTCCCGTGTCGGGGGCCGGCACGCACCCCCCCGGGGCCCGATGCGGGCCCCGGACCGAGGAGTTGATGAGCGAGAGCGATCCGAGCCGCTCCCTGACGGGGCTGAAGTACGGCAGGGCGCTGGTCAAGATCTCCGGCGAATCGCTGGCCGGGGAACGGGGCTTCGGGATCGACCCGCCCGCGATCGAGGAGCTGACGCGCGAGATCCGGACGGTGTGCGATGCCGGCGTGAGCCTCGGGCTCGTGGTCGGAGGCGGGAACATCATCCGCGGCACGGTGGCCAGCGAGCGCGGCATGGACCGGGTGACCGCCGACTACATGGGCATGCTGTCCACCGTGATCAACGCCCTCGCCCTGCAGGACATGCTCGAGAACCACGGCGTCGAGACCCGCGTGATGACGGCCATCCGCATGGAGCAGCTCGCGGAGCCATACATCCGGCGACGCGCCCTCCGCCACCTGGAGAAGGGCCGCGTGGTCATCTTCGCCGGGGGTACCGGCAATCCCTACTTTTCCACCGACACCGCGGCGGTGCTCCGCGCCATCGAGGTGGAGGCCGATGTGATCCTCAAGGCCACCAAGGTAGATGGCGTGTTCACGTCGGATCCGCTGGCCGACCCGGAGGCCGAGTTCATCGAGGAGATCTCGTATCTCGAGGTGATGACGCGGGAGCTCGCGGTGATGGACGCGGCGGCCATCTCGCTGTGCAAGGACAACGATCTGCCGGTCGTGGTCCTCAACATCAAGCGTCAGGGAGCCATCCTCGCCGCCCTCAAGGGGGAACGGATCGGCACCCTGGTGGCCTGAGTCACCGGCCTTCGGGCCACGCCCCGTCCGCGCGTCCTCAACCGCTGCTTCCAAGGGAGGAGACGATGCCCGAGAAGACGCTCAACAGTGCGGAACAGGCCATGGACAAGGCGCTCGAGGCGTTGTCGCGCGAGTTCTCGACCGTTCGGACCGGGAAGGCGGCCCCCGCGCTGCTCGATCAGGTGCGGGTGGAGGCCTACGGATCGCTGGTGTCGCTCAAGCAGGTGGCCAACGTCGGCGCCCCCGAGCCGCAGATGCTGCTCGTCCAGCCCTACGATCCCAACATCGCCGGCGCGATCGCGAAGGCGATTCGCACGGCCGATCTCGGTCTCAACCCGTCGGCGGATGGAGGGTTGATTCGTGTGCCCATCCCGCCGCTCACCGAGGAGCGCCGCAGGGAGATGGTGAAGATCCTGCATCGGATGGCGGAAGAGGCGAGGGTCTCGGTGCGCCACGCCCGTCAGGAGGGCCGCGGTGCGCTCCACGCGATGCAGAAGGACGGCCGGATCGGCGAAGACGTGTGCCGGCGCATGGAGGTCCGTCTCCAGGAGGCGACGGACGAGCACGTGAAACGGATCGACGGGATGCTCGCCGCCAAGGAGGGGGAGGTCATGGAGGTATGAAGGGCCACCGACCGTGGCGCGATGCCATCGAGGCGTACCGTCGCGGCCACGACCGCGTGTGGGAGAACGAGCGCATGCGGCCCCTCCCTTCGCCGGCCGACAGCGAGGAGACGGAATGGGCCGGGGCGCCCCCGCCGCCACGTTTCGGGATCCCCGTGTCGGAGCTGCTCGACTTCCACCGCGGCCCCGACACGTGGCGTTCCCGCGAAGCATCGGGAGGACAACGCGCCGGCCGCGACTGACCCCACGGCCGGGGCCGCCCGTCCATCGTCGCTCCTCGAGCGGCTGACGGCGGTGCTCGAGCGTGCACCGGAGCTCCTCCCCGCGGGGTCCACCGTGCTCGTCGCCGTGTCGGGGGGGTGCGACTCGATGGCCCTGCTCCACCTGCTCGCCGATCTGGCGCCGGCCCGTGCGCTCGACCTGCGCGCCGGGCACTTCGACCACGCGCTACGTGCCGAATCCGCCGCGGAAGCCGATCGGGTGCGCACCTGGTGCGAGGACCTCGGCGTCCCGTGCGCGGTCGGACGCGCCTCCGACCCCGGCACCCATCAGGCGGCCTACCGGGCGGCGCGCTACGGATTCCTGAGCGGCGAGGCGCACCGCACGGACGCGAGTCGCGTGGCGCTCGCCCACCAGCGGGACGACCAGCTCGAGACGCTCCTCCACCGGCTGATGCGCGGAACGGCACTTCGTGGACTGCGGGGCATCCCGGCCCGCCGCGGCCCGTACGTCCGGCCCCTGCTCGGGTTCCGGCGCTCGGAGCTGCGCGTCGAGCTGGAGCGCCGCGGGATCGCCTGGCTGCGCGATCCGAGCAACGACGACCCACACTACGCGCGCGCGCGCATCCGGCACCGATTGATCCCGCGACTGGAGGCGGTGGCGATCGCCGGGTCACTCGCGGATCGCACGACGCGTCTGGCGATCGACGCCGCGCGGGCCGATCGCGGGCTCGATGCGCGCGCATCCGACGCGCTCGCCTCCGCGGGGGTCGCCGGACGGGACTCGGGGGGCGGCGCGCAAATTGCTCGCTCCCGACTGGCCGCGTATCATCGAGCCGAGCAGGCCCGGATGCTCCGGATCCTCGCGAGAAATCAAGGCTTCGAGCTGTCGCGAGGCGGAACCCGGTCCGGTGTGGAGTTTATCAAGCGGGGCGTCAGCGGAGGGGGTGTGGATCTGGCGGATGGGCTTCGTCTGACGCGTGAGTACGATCGGCTCCTGCTGGGTCCGCCTGCCGCCGCGCCGGCGGATCGCGAGCTGTCGATCGAGGATGCCGGACCCGGTGAAGGGGCCGCCGAGCTCGGCGGCCGCGTCGTCTTGGTACGCTGGGGTGCCGCGCGTTCGGCGCCGCGGGAGACCTCGTCTCCCTGGTCCGTGGACCTGCCGGTGGCGGGTCTCGCCTTTCCGCTCCGCTTGCGGGGGCCGCGGCCCGGCGATCGAATCCGGACAGGCGCCGGGACGCGCAAGCTCAAGAAGCTGTGGAACGAGCGCAGGGTGCCGCGCTCGCGACGGGCACAGGTGCCCGTCCTGGCGGCCGCCGATGGAACGGTCGTCTGGGTGGTAGGCCACGCGGTCGCCGTGCTCGAGACGGCCGATCGACAGCGGGAGAGGTTCTGGATTGGAGTCGGCGAGCACTGACACGGTGCCCGAGCGGCGGGCGCGCGACCGCGAGGCGGCCGAGCGGCTGTTCCCGGAGTACACGGGCGGCCGGCGGCCGCGACGCATCGTGTATTCGGAGGAGGAGATCGCCGCGCGCGTGCGTGCGATGGGCGCGGAGATCGCCGCCTACTATCCTCCCGACGCGAGCATCCTGCTGCTCGGTCTGCTCAAGGGCTCCTTCGTGTTCATCGGCGATCTGGTGCGCTGCATCCGGCGGCCGATCCACGTGGACTTTCTCGTCGCGGCGAGCTACGGCAGCGGAACGACGACATCGGGTGAGGTGAAGCTGCTGTACGATCCCAGCGCACCCATGGCCGACCGGCACCTGGTCGTGGTCGAGGACATCGTCGACAGCGGGACGACGCTGAACCGGCTGAAGGGCGCGCTCGAGGAACGCGAGCCCGCATCGATCGAGGTATGCGCGCTGTTGCACAAGCACGTGGCCGAAGACCTTGCGTGGGAGCCGCGCTGGGTCGGTTTCGACGCGCCGCGGGAGTTCCTCGTCGGGTATGGCCTCGATCATGCCGAGGATTTCAGACACCTGCCCTTCATCGCCAGTCTGCCGGCGGAGTGAGGCGCGGAGAGATACATGGACAAGATGCGTGGTGACAACGGGCACCAGCCCCCCGACAAGAACGGCTCGTCCGGCCGGATGAACCGCATCCTGCGCACGGCATCGTTCTGGGCGCTTCTCGTGCTCATCCCGGTCGCCATCCTGCAGCTGATGAACTCCGCCCGCGGTCAGCAGGAGACGCTCGACTACACCGAGTTTCGCGCCGAGCTGGAGGCCGGCAACATCCAGTCGGTCACCATTCGCGAGGGCGTCAGCGTCGAGGGCCGTCTCAAGCGGCCCATCCAGCGCGACCAGGCCCAGATCGACCGCTTCCAGACCCGGCTGCCGACCGAGCTCACCGAGGAGCTCGAAGGGGAGCTGCGCGCCCAGAACGTACAGATCGAGGCGCGTCCGGCGGGCAACAACTGGATCAACATCCTGGTCGGCCTGCTGCCCTGGGTGCTCATCATCGGCCTGTGGCTGTTCGTGTTCCGTCAGATGCAGGCCGGAGGGTCGCGGGCGTTCAGCTTCGGCAAGTCGAAGGCGCGCCTCCTGAGTGGTGACACGCCCAAGGTCACGTTCGCCGACGTGGCGGGGTGCGACGAGGCCAAGAACGAGCTCGAGGAGATCATCGAGTTCCTCAAGGACCCGCAGAAGTTCTCGCGCCTCGGTGGTCGGCTCCCCAAGGGCGCCCTGCTCGTCGGGCCTCCGGGGACCGGGAAGACGCTCCTCGCCCGCGCCGTCGCCGGGGAGGCCGGACGGCCGTTCTTCTCCATGTCGGGCTCCGACTTCGTCGAGATGTTCGTAGGGGTGGGGGCGAGCAGGGTCAGGGATCTCTTCGAGCAGGGGAAGGCCCACGCGCCCTGCATCATCTTCATCGACGAGATCGACGCGGTGGGCCGCCACCGGGGCGCCGGGCTCGGAGGTGGGCACGATGAGCGCGAGCAGACGCTGAACCAGCTCCTGGTCGAGATGGACGGGTTCGAGTCCAACGAGGGCGTGATCCTGCTGGCCGCCACGAACCGGCCGGATGTGCTCGATCCGGCGCTCCTGCGTCCGGGGCGCTTCGACCGGCAGATCGTGGTCGACAACCCCGATGTGAAGGGCCGCGAGGGGATCTTCCGCGTCCACACGCAGGACATCCCGCTCGCCGAGGACGTCGATCTCACCGTGCTGGCGAAGGGCACGCCGGGGCTGTCGGGAGCGGACATCGAGAACGTGGTCAACGAGGCCGCGCTCCTGGCCGCGCGCGAGGACAAGGACCGCGTGTACATGGACCAGTTCGAGCGCGCCAAGGACAAGGTCATGCTGGGCACCGAGCGCCGCAGCATGGTGATCTCCGAGGAGGAGCGGAGGGTGACCGCCTACCACGAGGCGGGCCACGCGGTGATCGCGCTCCGCGTGCCCGGGCTCGATCCGCTCCACAAGGTGACGATCGTGCCCCGCGGTCGGGCGCTGGGCATCACCGCGTCGCTCCCCGAGGAGGACCGGCACAACTATACGAAGGACTGGCTGGAGGGACAGCTCAAGATGCTGTTCGGCGGGCGCGTGGCCGAGGAGATCTCCTTCGGCAAGGCCAAGATCACCACGGGCGCCGGCAACGATATCGAGCGGGCCACCGATCTGGCGCGCCGCATGGTCACGCAGTTCGGCATGTCCCCGGCGGTCGGGCCGATGGCGGTGGGCGATCGCGAGCAGGAGGTGTTCCTGGGGCGGGACATCTCCCACCGGCGCGAAGTGAGCGGCAAGACGGCCGAGCTGGTGGACGCCGAGGTCAAACGCATCCTGGACGAGTCCTACGAGGCCACCCGTCAGGTGCTGGAGGCGAACTCCGAGCTCCTCGAGCGCATCGCCGAGTCGCTGCTCGAGCGCGAGACGCTGGACGTGGACGACATTGCGTTGCTCGAGCAGGGTCGTCCCCTCCCGCCGGCCGCGATCCGGATGACGGAACCGCCCTCGGGCCCCAAGAAGAAGGAGGCAAAGACGCCCATCGAGCGTCCGATCGAGGGCGCCGGAGGCGAGCCTGCCCCGGCCCCGGCCTGACCCGGCCCCGCCCGCCCGGCTCCGCGGCGCCCCCCACGCGGTGAGTCGACCGTGAGCGATGGGGGCGCGGCCGCGATCGCGACCCGGTGGCGAGTTCGGGACGCCACCATCGAGCTGGACCGCCCGGTGATCGCCGGGATCCTGAACGTGACGCCCGATTCGTTCTCCGACGGGGGACAGTTCCTCGACCCGGTGGCGGCGCGCGACCACGCGGCGCTGATGATCGCCGAGGGGGCGGATCTGATCGACGTCGGGGCCGAGTCCACGCGGCCGCGCGCCGTCGCCGTGCCGGCCGAAGAGGAGTGGCGGCGGCTCGAGCCGGTGCTCGAGTCGGTGACCCGGCTGGGCGTCCCGGTGTCGGTCGACACCACGAAGCAGGCGGTGGCGGAGCGTGCCCTCGACGCCGGAGCCTCCGCGATCAACGACATCTCGGGCCTCAGGAGCGACCCGGGGCTGGCCCGGCTGGCGGCCCGCACCGGGGCCGGGCTCGTGTTGATGCACATGCGCGGCACGCCCCGTACGATGCAGCGCGACACCCGCTACGAAGACGTCGTGGCGGAGGTGGCCGCCGCGCTCGCCGTCGCGCGGCGCGCGGCCCTCGACGCGGGGTGCGAGCCCGACCGGGTCGCGATCGACCCGGGGATCGGGTTCGGGAAGTCACTGGAGGGGAACCTGGAGCTGATCGCCCGTCTCGACGAGCTGACGCGGTTGGGGGCGCCCGTGTGGATCGGACCCTCGCGGAAGTCGTTCCTCGGGACGCTGCTCGACGTGCCGCCCTCGGAGCGCGTCGAGGGGACGATCGCCGCCTGCATCGAGGGGCTCGCCCGGGGCGCCCGGGTATTCCGGGTGCACGACGTGAGGTCCGTGCGCCGGGCGCTCGACGTGGCGTGGGCCGTGGAGCGGGCCGGCCAGGCGCGCCACTCGCCTCGGGAGGCGGACGGGCGGTCCCGCGGCGAGCGTCGGCCGGAAGAGCCGGTGAAAACCCGATGAGCGGTCTCCTCGACTGGTTCCGCGTCCTCCAGGTCGGGTGGCCCGATCTCGTCGAGATCACGCTGGTCGGCTACCTGATCTACCGGGTCCTCATCCTGTGGGCCGGCACGCGCGCGTTCCAGATCCTGTTCGGGCTCGTGCTGCTCGTCGGGGTGTACGCGCTGGCGCGCTTCCTCCAGTTCGATCTCATCGAGTACATCCTGTCGCAGGCGTTCACATACGGCGCCTTCGCGCTCATCGTCGTGTTCCAACCCGAGCTTCGCAGCGCGCTGGCGCGACTGGGCCGCAGCCGCGTGCTCAACGTGCTCACGCGTCTCGAGGAGCGCGGCCAGGAGGTGGCCGACGAGATCGCGCGCGCCGCGGAGCGGCTGTCGAGGGCGCGGATCGGGGCGATCATCGCCATCGAGCGCGAGCTGGCGCTCGACGAGTACATCGAAAAGGAGGGCACGGAGCTCAAGGCCGACGTATCTGCCGACCTCCTGGTGACCATCTTCACACCGCGCTCGCCCCTGCACGACGGCGCGGTCGTCGTCCGCGGCGGGGAGATCATCGCCGCCGGCGTGACCCTGCCGCTGACGCAGTACCCCACCGGGGACAAATCGCTGGGCACCCGGCACCGCGCCGCCCTGGGCCTCTCCGAGGAGACGGATGCGTACGTGATCGTGGTGTCGGAGGAGACGAGTCAGATCTCGCTGGCCCGGCGCGGCGTGCTACGACGCGGGCTCACCCCCGAGCAGCTCCGGGCCCGCCTGTCGGCGGAGGCCGTCGGAGCCGAGCGCTCCGCAGGGACCCTCACCGGCACCCCCGAGTCACTGGCTCCGGGCACGCCGGAGGAAGAGGTCATCGTGACGTCCGGCGCGGTGGCCGCGAGCGAGCCGGAGACGCCCCAGAAGCGGGCGTTCGAGGGCGAGGACGGCACGCCCCAGGCGGTTTGACGGTCTCTTGCCCTCGCCCTACAATCATCCGTTAGCCGGACAGGCGGGGACTCTCGTCCCGCCGCCACACGCGTCGAGGCGGCCGGAACCCTTTGCGGGCAGGCGAGATTGAACAATCAGTACGAGTTGATGACGCTGTTCAACGATGGCGGATTCATGATGTATCCGCTCATCCTCTGCTCGCTGATCGCGGTCGGCGTCATGATCGCGAAGGGGTGGACCCTGTGGGTCGCGCACCACGAGTCCCGGAAGCTTCTCGACGGCATCGAGGACCTCACCCAGAGCGGCCGCCTCGAGGATGCGATCGCCATGGCGGAAGATACGCGCGGGCCCGTCGCCGCGATCCTGCTGGCAGGCCTCCGACGCGTGGAGGAGCGCCAGTCCGGGGGGCACAGCAGCGGATCGGACGTCCAGAAGGCCATCGCCACCACGGGCGTCATCGAGCTCGATTTCCTCGAGCGCGGGCTGGCGGTGCTGGGGACGATCGCCAACGTGGCGCCCATGCTGGGCTTCCTCGGCACGGTGATCGGGATGATCCTCGCCTTCCAGGCGATCGAGATCGCCGGCCAGGTCGATCCATCCCTCGTGGCCAGCGGGATCAAGGTGGCCCTCATCACCACCGCCGCCGGGCTCGCGATCGCCATACCGGTCAACGTGGGGTACAACTTCTTCGTCACCCGGATCGATCGTCTGATCCAGGACATGGAGGAGGGCGCCCAGAAGGTCCTCAACCTCATCTGGAGCCTCGAGGACCGCGAAGGGTACGGAAGAGCGGGCTGATTCCAGTCGCGGCGCCCCCGCCGCCCCGGAGAAAGCCCCGAAACGGCGCGAAAGAGACGACGCATGGCCATCATGAAGCGCAAGCAGAAGGTGTCGGACGAGATCCCGACCGCCTCGCTCGCCGACATCGCGTTCCTCCTCCTCATCTTCTTCCTCACCACGACGGTCTTCAACGAGGAGAAGGGCCTTCCGATCGTGCTCCCCGAGCAGTCCGAGGAGCAGGAGGTGTCCCCCAAGAACCTGATCTTCTTCATCATCCAGCCCGACGGCCGCGTGATCGTGCGACGCGGCGAGAGCGAGCAGGAGCAGACGGTGAGCTACAACCAGGTCGAGGGGATCCTGAGGGCCGAGCTGGCGCAGAATCCGAACCTGATCGCGGCGATCCAGACGGACCCACGGGCCGCCTACCGGCATATGGTGAACGTGCTCGACGAGGTGAAGAGCGCGGGCGCGGAACGAATCTCGCTCCAGGAGCTGGAGAACTAGATGGCGATCAAGGGCGGTGGCTTCAGCCGGAAGTCCGGGGCCGGGAGCGAGATCCCGACATCGTCGCTGGCCGACATCGCGTTCCTGCTCCTCATCTTCTTCATGGTCACGACGGTGTTCCGCAAGGAGAAGAAGCGGACCATCGAATGGGTCGAGGCCCGCGCCACCGAGAAGATCGACGAGAAGCGCAAGAACATCCTGCACATCTGGATCGAGCGTGACGGTGTCGTGTACATCAACGACGTGCGGACTCCGTTCGAGGACATATCGGAGATCGTGCGTCCCATCTACGCCGACAACCGGGAGCTGGTCGTGGCGATACGTGGGGATCGCGATGTGCCCTACAGCCAGATCAACACGATCACCGAGGAGCTGCAGGAAGCGGGAGCCGTGCGGGTGACGTTCGCCACGCGGATCGAGCAGCGCGCCGGGCGCGCGCGACGCTAGGAGCCCGTCCAGGTCGACGGCTCCGGAACCCCTCCGGTACGGCCGGGAGGAGAGAACGATGGAAGAGACCCACGTCCGAAAGACCGCGAACGACGAGTTCAAGCGGACCTCGAGCATGTGGACGCAGATCGGACTGCTCGCCGCCGTCATGCTCCATTTCGGCCTATTCGTCCTCGTCCGCCCGTTCGAGGCTGCCGACCTCGGCTCGGTCGGCGACGAACTTGAGGCGGTGACGCTCCCGCCCGAGGTGAGGATTCCGCCGCCGCCGGAGCAGATCGCGCGACCGGCGACGCCCAAGGTGGCCTCGGTGGACGTGGCAGAGGACGTCACGATCGCGCCGACCACGTTCGACACGAATCCGGTCGAGAACCTCCCGCCGCCGCCGAGCGGCGGGAGTCCGGCCGACCGGCCTTCGTTCATCCCGTACGACACGCCGCCGAGCATGCGGAACCGCGGCGAGATCCAGCAGCTCCTGCAGCGCTACTATCCGCGCAACCTCAAGGACGCGGGAATCGGCGGTCGCGTGGAGCTGTGGCTGTACGTCAACGAGCAGGGGACGGTGGAGAAGAGCGAAGTCAAGACCTCCTCCGGCAACACCCTGCTCGACGACGCGGCGCAGCGCGTGGCCTCGGAGATGCGGTTCAGCCCGGCGAAGAACCGGGACAAGGTGACCGCCGTGTGGGTCTCGCAGTGGGTGACGTTCGAGGTCGTGTGATCTAGGGACGGCCACTCCGGCGCGGGACGCCGGGGCCGAGGCCGACCGGTACGGAGCGCCCGTTCATCGCCCTCCCGATGGACGGGCGCTCGTGCGTGCGGGGGGGGCGGCCGGCCCCGATTCGCCCCCGTCCGGCGTGGGGCCCGGGACGAACCCCCGCTCCACGAGCACGCGGTGCAGCTCCCCCGCCACCCAGCTGTTTCCGGACACGGAATAGTGCCCCTGGGCCGGGTCACCCGGGGGGAGGAAGAGAGCGGATCGCAGCGCGGGGGGCACGCTCCTGAGCGAGTCGGTCAGATCGACGAACGGATACCCGAGCCCGTCGAGGATCTCCGTCGCCCTGGCCCGCCACGCCAGATCCGCGTCCACGTCGTGCAACGTGGGCAGGTAGGCGAACAGCACGGCCCCGCCACGGCGCTCGACCAGGGCCCGGGTGGCGCGGAAGACGTTGGTGGCCACGCGCTCGAGATCCGGATCGGTCGACGCCCGCCGATCGGCGAGGGCCCGGAACGGCCGGGCGAGCCCCCGGTTCGCCAGCTCGATGAGGCGGAGGTGCTCGGTCCACCGCGTCACCGTCCGTCCGATCGCCGGGAGCGCGCGGGGCGGCGGGACGTGGGTCGCCTCCACGCCCTCCCCGGCGGCCCGCAGGAGAGGCTTCGCGTATCCGTTCCGTGACCGCAGGCCCAGACGGACGAAATCGTCCCCGATGAACGCGAACAGGACGATCGAGTGCTCGAAGGGCTCCGCATCGCGTTCGTAGCGGAGATACGCCTGACCCACCCCGTAGCCGGGCAGCGCCAGGTTGATCGTCTGCAGCGTGGAATCGACGACGCCCAGCCGGTGACACCATGCATCCCGGTCGTCCACCCCGTCGCCGAACACGAATGAGTCCCCCAGGCACAGGACCCTGAGGCGTCCCGCGGGCTCCTCCGCCTCGATCTCCTCGGTGCCGCGGAAGCCGCGCGAGTTGGTGTGCACGCCGCGCCGCCAGCCCCAGTGCGCAGGCAGGTCAACGAGAGGGCGACCCGTCCAGCCCAACAGGGTATCGTACACGTTGATGCCGACCGATGACGGGCCGACGGTCCGATAGGTCGCCAGCGCGATACTGCTTGCGCCCTCGAGGAGGACGAACAGCAGCGCGCTCGCCACGAGGACGCCTGCGATCCGATGCAGACGCTTTCGGGCCCCGGCGGGGGCGCCACGGGGTGGTGAATCCGGCCGTGACTTCGATTCGGACGACGATTCCTGGTTCACGTCACTCCTCGCTCGGCTGGACCACGACGCGCGGACGAAGGTACCGCAAGACCGACACCGTCACCCGACCTCTCTTTGCGCCGGTGGCGGCCATGGCTCGCTTCGTGCCGCAGGTTGGGGTAGACTGTGCCGCGTGGACAGGGAGCGCATCGAAGCCCGGCTGGCCGTGGTCGAGGAGCGGATCGCCCGGGCCGCCGAGCGTGTCGGCCGGGACCCGGGGGCGGTCGAGCTGCTTCCCGTCACCAAGGGACACCCGGTCGCGGCGATCGAGGTCGCCCGGGCGCTGGGGCTGGCGCGCGTCGGCGAGAACCGGGTCGGCGAGGCCGGGTCGAAGCAGACGGAGCTCGGTGGCCGGGCCGGTCTCATGTGGCATATGATCGGCCACCTGCAGCGGAACAAGGCCCGCCCGGCCCTGGCGTGGTTCGATGTGATCGAGTCCGTCGACAGCCTGCGGCTGGCGCGCACCCTCGACCGGCTCGCCGGGGACGACGGACACGACCCCGTCGAGGTTCTCGTACAGGTGAACACCTCCGGTGAGGAGGCGAAGGCCGGCTTCGAGCGCGGCGACGCGCTGGACGGCGTGCGCCAGGTGTGTGGATTGCAGGGACTGCGCGTGGCGGGGCTCATGACGATGGCCCCGTTCACCGACGACGCGACGGTCCTCAGGAGTACGTTCCGGAGGGTGCGCGAGCTCTCCGAGCGGTGCGCCGACGCGATCCCGGGGTACGAGGGGCGCGTGCTCTCGATGGGGATGAGCAACGATTTCGAGATCGCCATCGAGGAGGGGAGCACCCGGGTGCGGTTGGGCACGGCGTTATGGGGGGAGCGATGATCGACCTGACTCCGCTGGACGTCAGAAAGAAAAAGCAGGACTTCAAGCGGTCGGTGAGGGGCTACGACGCCGCACAGGTCGATTCGTTCCTCGAGATCGTGGCGGATCGGCTGGAGCAACTCGTGCGGGAGCACGGCTCGCTCAGCGATCGCGTGGCGAGCATGCAGCGCCAGCTCGACACGTACCAGGAGCGGGAGCGGGCGCTCAACGAGGCGCTGCTCGCCGCGCAGGAACTGCGCGAGGAGGCCCGCTCGCAGGCCGAGCGGGATGCGCAGGTGCGCCTGCGCGAGGCCGAGACACACGCCGAGGCGATCCTGCTCGACGCCGACCAGGCGATCCGGCATTCGCAACGGCGGCTCGAAGACCTCCGCGCCCGACGTCGTCACTTCCTCAAGTCGCTGCGCAGCGTGATGGAGCGCTTCGAGGACTATCTCGAGCTGGAGGAGACGCGGCTCGAAAGCGAGCCCGAGGATCTGGGCGATCTGATCGAGCGCCTCGAGAGCGACCTCGGGGAGCCCTCGATGAACGACGGCGTCCGTGGCAGGAAGGGCAGGAAGAGGGGCACGGCGACGTCACGGGATGTGCTCCCGGACAACGCCCGGAACGGACAGGTCGACGACGACGCGTCCGCCGAGGACCGAAGCACGGAGGAGGCAGACTCCGGGTCGCGCATCGCGACCCCCACCTCGATTACCCCCGCCGAATCCGGAGGGTCGGGGGCGTCGACGGCCTGATCGGGGCCCGGCGCCGCCGACATCTGCCACTCATCTGTACAGCACGGAGCACGAACATGGCCTATCGGCCACTGCACGAGTCCGTCTCCGGACTCGAAGAAGAAGTCCTGCGCACGTGGGAAGAGGAAGACACCTTCCGCCTCGGCCTCGAGGATCGGGCCGGGGCTCCCGACTTCGTGTTCTTCGAGGGGCCGCCTACGGCCAACGGCCGCCCCGGCGTACACCACATCCTCGCGCGCACCATCAAGGACCTGATCGCCCGGTTCCGCACCATGACGGGCCATCGCGTGACGCGCATCGCCGGCTGGGACACGCACGGGCTCCCCGTCGAGCTCGAGGCCGAGAAGGAGCTCGGGATCTCGGGAAAGCCCGACATCGAGCGTCTGGGAATCGCCGAGTTCAACCGCGTTTGCCGCAAGAACATCTTCACCTACAAGGAGGAGTGGGAGAAGCTCTCGCTCCGCATCGGCTACTGGCTCGACTACGATCACCCGTACGTGACGTGCGAGCCCGACTACATCGAATCGGTGTGGTGGGCGCTGTCGGAGATCGAGGACCGGGGGCTTCTGTACCGCGGGTATCGCATCGTCCCGTACTGTCCGCGTTGCGGGACGGGGCTCTCGAGCCACGAGGTCGCGCAGGGATATCAGGATGTCGAGGAGCCGGCGGTGGTGGTGAAGTTCCACCTGCTCGACGATCCGGACGACGCCCGCATCCTGAGCTGGACGACGACGCCGTGGACGCTGCCCGGCAACCTGGCGCTCGCCGTGGGTCCCGACATCGACTACGTCCGCGTGCGGATCACCGAGCCCGGCGCCGAGGGCTCGCGCGAGTCCGGACGCGAGCACCACGGCCCCGGCGGCGCGAAGCCGGGCGAGGTCCTCATCGTCGCGAGGGAGCGCGCGGGACACGTGCTCTCCCACCCGCACGTGGTCGTGGGCGAGCTCGAGGGTCGCGACCTCGTCGGCGCCCGCTACCGGCCCCTCTTCCCGGGCGCGGTCGAGGCGGCGGGGTCGGATGCCGCGTGGACGGTGCTCGACGCCGATTTCGTGACCGTCGAGGAAGGTACGGGCGTCGTGCACACGGCCGTCATGTATGGCGAGGACGACTTCCGCCTCGGGGTGCAGGCCGGTCTTCCGCAGCACCACACGGTGGACGAGCAGGGGCGCTTCGTGGATCGGGTCCCTGGCGGCCTGGCCGGGCGCCCCGTGAAGGACCGGGATACCGAACGGGCCATCCGGGACTGGCTCGTCGAGCACGACCTCCTGTACGAGCGCGACATGTACCGGCACGCCTATCCGCACTGCTGGCGATGCGACAGCGCGCTCCTCTACATGGCGCGTCACTCGTGGTACGTGCGCACCACGGCCGTGAAGGACGGGCTGCTCGCGCACAACGCCTCGGTGGATTGGCACCCGCCCGAGATCGGCTCGGGCCGCATGGGAGAGTGGCTCCAGAACAACGTGGACTGGGCCCTGTCGCGCGAGCGCTACTGGGGAACGCCGCTCCCCATCTGGCTGTGCTCGGAGGACGAGACGCACCGTCGCGTGGTGGGATCGTTCGAGGAGTTGGGATCGCTTGTCGGCGGGCTCGATGACGGTTTCGACCCGCACCGGCCCGAGATCGACGCGCTCGAATGGGACTGCCCGGAGGAGAGGTGCACGGGGCGCATGAGACGCGTGCCGGAAGTGGCCGATGCCTGGTTCGACTCGGGCTCCATGCCGTTCGCCCAATGGCACTACCCGTTCGCGAACGCCGACCAGTTCGAGCGACACTTCCCGGCCGACTACATCGCCGAAGGCGTGGACCAGACGCGCGGATGGTTCTACTCGCTGCTCGCCATCGCGACGATCCTGTTCGAGCGCGCCCCGTACCGCTCCGTGGTGGTGAACGACCTGGTGCTCGATGCCGACGGACAGAAGATGTCCAAGTCGCGGGGCAACGTCGTGGACCCGTGGGCGTCGATCGCCGAGCACGGGGCGGACGTGATCCGCTACTACCTGATCGCCGGCTCGAACCCGTGGATCCCCAAGCGCTGGGACCCCGGCGCGTTGCGTGAGACCGACCGCAAGCTGTTCGCGACGCTCAGGCACACGTACCGCTTCTTCGCGTTGTACGCGAACGAGGAGGGCTGGTCGCACGATACGCACGATGCTCCACCATGCGAGCGACGCTCCGACCTCGATCGCTGGATCCTGGGCCGGCTCGACTCCCTGTCGGCGGACGTTCGTGGGGATCTGGAGGCCTACGATCTCACGCGCGCGGCGCGGAGGCTGCAGACGTTCGTGCTGGACGATCTGTCGAACTGGTACGTGCGGCGGAGCCGCGACCGCTTCTGGGCGACGCGTCCGGACGCGAGCCCCGACGAAACGCGGGCCGCGTTCGCCACGCTGCACGAATGCCTCGTCACGAGCGCGGCGCTGCTGGCTCCGTTCGCGCCCTTCCTGTCCGACTGGCTGCACCGCGCGTTGACCGGGGGACGGTCGGCGCACAGGGCCGATTTTCCGCTCCCCAAGGGTCGGCACGACGGGGGTCTTGATCGGGCCATGGAAGACGTGCGGCGGCTGGCGACGCTGGGCCGGGCGGCGCGCGAGGAGGCCGGAGTGCGGACGCGTCAACCCCTCGCCGCCCTCCACGCGGTGGTGCCGGGAGGCCGCCGTCTGGCGGCGCCCATGGTCGCCCTGCTCGCCGACGAGCTCAACGTGAAAAAGGTTGTGTTTCTGGGGGACAGCGGCGATCTTGTAAGGCTGTCCGCGAAGCCGAATTTCGGCGCGCTGGGCCCCAGATACGGGGCCCGCACGAAGGCGGTGGCGAGCGCGATCTCGGCGTTGTCGGGAGCGCCGCTGGCGCGCCTCCGGGACGGCGAGACGGTGCAGATCGAGGTGGAGGGGTCGTCCGTCGCCGTCGTACCGGGCGACGTCCGGGTCCTCGAGGAGGCCCAGACCGACCTGGCCATGGCCAGCGCGGAGGGTTACGTGGCGGCGCTCGACACCGACATCGACGAGACGTTGCGGGCGGAGGGTCTGGCGCGCGAGATCGTGAGCCGCGTACAGCGGCTGCGCCGCGACCGGGGCTTCGAGGTGGCGGACCGCATCCGGGTGAGGATCGCCGGGGCGGACGCGGTGGAGAAAGCGGCGTCGGAGCACCGCGAGTACATCGCCGGCGAGACGCTTGCCGTGGAGGTTCTCCTCGGTGCCGCGGACGACGCGCAGCTGTCGTCCGTCGACATCGACGAGTACGCGGCGATGATCGGGGTGGAGCGCGTGGAGTCTTGAGCAACGCGATACGACGGAGCCGGGGACCCGACACGGTCCCCGCCATAAGGGTGCAGCGTCGAATGAACAAGAAAGAACGACAGCATCTGGAGCAGAGGCTGCTCAAGGAGCGCTCCCGGGTGCTGAAGGAGCTCGGTCATTACGACGAGTCCTTCGCCAACACGCCCCAGGGGGCCGACGGAGACCTGTCCGCCTACAGCTTCCACATGGCGGACCAGGGCACCGATGCCATGGAGCGCGAAAAGGCATTCCTGTTCGCGAGCAAGGAGGGGCGGCTCCTGTACCACATCGATGAGGCGCTCAGACGCCTGTATCGGAGCCCGAAGGAGTTCGGGAAATGCGAGGAGTGTGGCGACCCGATCTCGTTCGAACGTCTCGATGCCCTGCCGCACGCGCGTCTATGCATCAAGTGCAAAGAGCGCGAGGAGACCGGTGCCAGCCGCTGAGTCGGCGGCGGCCGACCGCGGGGCCGTCGAAATGGCCGATTCCCCGCCGTCCGCTGCGACGGGGGGCGGGCCATCGAAGACGGCCATCACGCTGACCGCCATCGGCGTGGTCCTCCTGCTCGACATCCTCACCAAGCTGTGGGTCGTCCGTACTTTCGACCTGTACGAGTCGACGCCGGTGCTCGGCGACTTCTTCCGGTTCACCTACACACACAACCGCGGCGCGGCGTTCGGGATCGACATCGGCCAGCATTCCCGACTGTTCTTCCTCGGGTTGTCGCTGGTGGCGCTCGGCGTGCTGGGCGCCATCTACCGGACCACACCGGCCTGGGACAGACTGCGCATCCTCGCCCTCTCCCTGGTGGCCGGGGGAGCGCTCGGCAACATCCTCGACCGTATCCGCTTCGAGGCGGGCGTGGTGGACTTCCTCGACTTCGGGATCGGGGCGAGCCGATTCCCCGTGTTCAACGTGGCCGACACCGCCGTGTCCATCGGCGCCATGCTTCTCCTGATCTCGTTCTGGCTCGAGGGCCGCAGGGACCGGGCGGCGGAAGACGCGAGCCCCGCGGATCCCGTCTGAGGACCGCGCGCCCGCGATCCATGCCGCCCGCCGCGGCCGACGGGCCCCGCGACACCGGGGGCACCACGCACCGGATCCTGATCGATCACCCGCTCGAGGACCGCCTCGACCGCTTTCTCGCCGATCGACTGTCGCTCAGCCGCACGCGGGTCCAGCAGCTGATCGCCGGGGGCCGCGTGACAGTGAACGGCAAGCCCCCCCAGAAACGCTACGTGCCCGCGCCGGGCGATGAGATCCTGGTCCGGGTCCCGCCGGCCCGCCACACCACGCTCGAGTCCGAGGACATCCCGATCACGGTCCGCTACGAGGACGATGACCTCGCGGTCGTCGAGAAGCCGGCGGGGCTCGTGGTGCACCCGGCTCCCGGACACGAAAGCGGCACCCTGGTGAACGCGCTCCTCCATCGGCTGGGGCGGCTGTCGGCCACCGGCGGCGACCGACGGCCGGGCATCGTCCACCGGCTGGACAAGGACACGAGCGGGCTCCTGGTGGTCGCGAAGCGCGACGACGCGCACCGGGCGCTGTCGGAGGCGCTGGCGCGGCGAGAGATCCGGCGCGGCTACCTTGCCGCGGTGTGGGGGCACGTCGACGAGGACCGCTACACGATCGACCGGCCGCTGGGCCGGGACCCGGCAGACCGCAAGCGCATGGCGGTGCGCCCGGAGGGCGAAGGGCGCCGCGCCGTCACGCACGTGAGGCGCCTGGAGCGCTGGATCGCCGCCGACCTGTTGGCCATCCGGCTCCAGACCGGACGCACGCACCAGATTCGGGCCCACATGCTGGCCGACGGCCACCCCGTGGTGGCCGACCCCGTGTATGGCGCTGGCCGTGAGCGCGGGTTCGCCGGGGCCGGGAGTCGGTGGGCAGGAGAGCTGTCGCGCCGCGCGGGCCGCCTCTTCCTGCACGCCGCACACCTTTCGTTCGCGCACCCCCGCACCCGGGAGCTCCTGTCGTTCACGGCGCCCCTCCCGCCGGATCTGGCGGCGGCCGTCGAGTGGGCCCGGTCGACATCGAGCCCGGCGTGAGCGACGCCGCGCAGGGCCCGTCGGCCGGACTCGGCCCCCGGCGGGCCGGCGCGCCGGGCGTTGACGTCCCCCCAGCCCCGATCTAAGGTGGCCGCCATGGCAGAGGCGAGGAAGGCGAAGGGACGAAAGGCGGGCGCCCGCGGCGACCGGGAGACCCGGCGGGGCTTTCGCTTCGGGCCCCTGAACTACGCCGTGTTCGGCGCGGGGTTCGCGACCATCGTGCTCGGCTACGTGCTGCTCGACGCCGGATCGGTCACCGCCGCGCCCTTCCTCCTCATCCTCGGCTACGCGATCCTCCTTCCCCTCGGGCTCCTCATCGGCTGGAAGAAGCTCGGCGCGGGGGACTGAGTCCCCGTCGGGCAGTGGCCGCCTTCAGGCCCGCTTGCGCGACATCAGCCATCCCCGACGCAGCAGGCGATCGTCCTGGATCGAGACGAACGCGTCCGGCGCGATGCGATCGACGACCTGCATGGCGCGCGGGACGGCGCGACGCCGGAGCGACGACATGAGGACGTCGACGGAGCCGTCGCGACCCTCGCCGACCCAGCGCGTCACGCCGAATCCCTCGTGCCGGAGCGCGGCCGCCAGCTCCCGTCCCGCGATACGGGTCACCACCTGCATGCTCGACAGACCGAGGGCGAGCTTGCGCTCCACCCACAGCCCGACGCCCGTGCCAGCCGAGAAGCCGGCCGCGTACCCGATCACGTGCCACGGATCGTTCAGGTTCCGGACCGCCGAGCCCACGGCGAGGATCCAGATGAGGATCTCCACGAAGCCGATGATCGGTGGCAGGACGCGCTCGCCGCGCACCGAGAGGACCATGCGCACCGTCGCGAGCGACACGTCGCATATTCGAAGCCCGAAGATCAACAGCGGCCCCCACGGACCCGCCAGGAGCTCCACCATGTTCCACGTCCTCCACCGGTTCGAGTCGGTGCCAGCGTCGAGTCTCCGGGTCAATCGAACGCGGCCGCCGTCGGAGTGCGAGGGCGTCCCGGGTCTCGGCCGTCGGGTCTTGATCGAGCCTGGCGATCGTGCCAGACTCGGAAGTCACCCCGGCACCCGGAGGCTGCCCATGCGCCGCTGCTCGACCGCCCTCGCGTTTTCCGTCATCATCGCCGCCTGCTCGCCCCCTCCGGACGCCGGTGCAGCGGACCGGGAGTCGGTCAACAAGCAGCTCGTCGAGCGCTTTGTCGCCGCGATCAACGCGCGCGACCTGGCCGCGCTCGACACCCTCGTCGCGCCGGACGTCGTGCGCCGCAGCCCTTCGACCCCCGGGGTGACCGTCAACAGCCTCGAGGAGCTGAAGGCGTTCCTGCGGCAGGATCTGGCCGCCGTCCCCGACAACGTCCAGACGATCCAGACCCTCGTGGCCGAGGGCGATTGGGTGGCGATCTGGGCCACCTACGCCGGCACGCAGACCGGTCCGCTGGGGCCGTTCCCGGCGAGCGGGAAGCGCGTCGATCTGGAGTTCTCGGCCATGCTGCGCATCGAGAACGGCCGCATCGCCGACATCCGCGTCGTGTGGGACAACGTCGCGATGCTCACGCAACTCGGGCACATGACGCCGCCGGGAGCCGCCGGGACCTGAGCGTCACGGCGCGTCTCGGACGTCGCTTCGTCAGCGAAATCGGCCGGGCCGCTTAGCCCGGCTGACGTCCCGCTACCCCGCCTTCCCGGGGCTCGAGGTCCGCTCACGGGTCTGATAGGTCGTCTCGATACGGGACACAATGTCCCGTACGGGGGCGGCGCTCCGGGCGGCCCCGGCGGCCGTCTCCCCGCGCAGAACAACGACTTCTGCCGCCCCGGGGCCCGTGCGGCCCGGGGCGCACGCGACGTGCGAGGCGGAGAAGACGTGGATCCCCCTTCGAGAACGGGGATGAGGGCGTCGTTTCCCCGGCGAGGAGCACCGTCGTGCCCGGCGAAACCGACAGCGCCCTGACGCGGATCGTCGAGCTCGAGGAGGAGCTTGGGGAGCTCGTGGGGCGAGCCCGGACGCGGGCGGAGGCCATGATCGCCGAGGCCCGGCGGCTGGCCGACGCGCGTCGCTCGCGCGAACGGGAGGGAATCGAGGCCGATGCGGCCGCCCTCGCGAGATCGGTGGCGGCGGAACGCGAGCGACGGCTCGCCGGGATCCGCGAGAGGGGCCGCCGCGAGCTCGCCCGCTTCACCGCTGTGGAGGAAGGCACCGTCGAGGAGCTGGCCGCCCTGGTCGTGGCGCGCGTGGCGGCCGACGGGGAGGCCTGATGGAACCGGGCGAGGGGCGGACGGGGGGGGCGTCGTGATCGTCTCGATGAGCCACATTCGCATCCTGGGGCCTCGAGAAGACCTCGAGGTCGCGCTCTCCACCCTTCAGGACCTCGGCGTCCTACACCTGACTCCTCCCGAGCCGCGTCAACCGCTCGGCCCCTTGCCCCGCTCAACGGCTCGGGTGCGCGAGCGGGAGCACCTCGAGCGGATCGCCGGGGACATCGAGACGACGTTCGGGCTGCTTCCGGGCGGCGCGCGTCCGGAGCTCCCGGCGCAGGCGCCGCCCCCGGCCTTTCCTCGCTGGGCGCGGCTGGCCCGACGCGCGCGGCGCGAGGTCGAGGCCCTGGCGGGAGAGCGGACGCGTCTCGACGAGGAGAGGGCGCTCATCGCCCGCTACCGGTCCTACTTCGAGGCCTTCGAGCCGCTTCTCAGGGCGCAGCCCGAGTGGCCCGACGCCCGTTCGTATCACCTCATCCTGCACGGCAGTGACGCCGGCCTCCTCCCGGAGCTCGAGGCGAGGATGTCGGAGGCGCTCCGGGGTCGGTTCGGGCTCCTCACCTCACGCCTCGAAGGCGGTGACGTGGCCGTCGCGCTCCTGGTGCCGGCGGCGGCCTCCTCCCGGGTGGAGGGGTTCCTGCGCGAGGCCGGTGTCCAGGAGATCCCCATCCCCCCCGGCTACGGTGGGGATTCGCTTGCCACCGTCATGCCCCGCATGGAAACGCGGCGCGCCGAGGTCATCGCCGGGTTGCGGGAGATCCGGACCGCGCTTCGAAAGGTCGCCCGGGAGCGCGGGCCCGAGCTGGCCGGGGCGCTGATCGCCACGCGCGATCGGCTGCTCGAGCTCGACGCCCTCGCGAAGGCCGCGTGCACCGAGGGTGCGTTCGTGCTCGAGGGGTGGCTGCCCGCCGCCCAGGTCCCGCGGCTCGAGCGCCGCCTGGAGAGCGACTTCGCCGGACGGGTCATCGCCGAGCACATCGCCACCGAGAAGTGGAGCGGGGACGCCCCGGTGGTGCTCACGAACCCGCGGATCTTCCGCCCCTTCGAGGCGATCACGCGGCTGTTCCCACTTCCGCGATACGGGAGCATCGACCCCACGCCGTTCGTGGCCGTGTTCTTTCCGATGTTCTTCGGGCTCATCCTGGGCGACATCGGCTACGGTGTGGCGCTCGTGGTGCTCGCGCTCGTCCTGCGCGCGAAGAGCGAGCCCGGGACGCCGCTCCGCTCGGTGTCGGAAATCGCGGGGGCTTGTGCCGTGTTCACGATCATCTTCGGGCTCCTGTACGGCGAGCTGCTCGGGGACCTGGGCCGCCGGCTCCTGGGTCTGCGCCCGCTCGCGTTCGACCGCCAGGAGGCGTTCATGCCGTTTCTCGTCCTCGCGGTCGGGCTCGGCGTCATCCACATCGTCCTCGGTCTCGTGCTCGGCGCGCTGGCGGCGTTCCGCGGCAGTCGCAGGGAGTCGTTGGGGCGGGGGATCGCCGCGCTCATGGTGACGCTCGCGGCCGTGGCCCTGCTCGCGGCGATGCGCATCCTGCCCGGGGGCTTCTTCACGCCGAGCGTTATCGCGCTCCTCATCGCGTTCCCGATCCTGGTGATCGTGGAAGGGGTCCTCGCGCCGGTAGAGCTCGTATCGACACTCGGCAACATCCTGTCCTACGCCCGCATCATGGCGCTGGGGACGGCATCCGTGATGATGGCCGTGGTCGCCAACCGCATGGTGGGCGCCGTGGGTAGCGCCGTGGTGGGCGTCCTGTTCGGGCTCATCTTCCACATCGTCAACTTCGCCCTCGGCATCTTCGCCCCCACCGTGCACGGGCTCAGGCTCCACTACGTGGAGTTCTTCGGGAAGTTCTACAGCCCCGGGGGCGTCGCGTACGACCCGTTCGGACACTGGCGTTCGAACGGTGCCACCTGACCGGACTCCGGAAAGGACATCGGCCGATGGAGATTCTCTGGCTTGGCTTGAGCGCCGCGCTCGCTGTCGGGCTCACCGCCCTCGCCACCGCGTGGGCCCAGTCTCGGATCGGAGCCGCCGCGGCGGCGACGCTGGCCGAGCGACCCGAGCTCAACACGACGACCATCCTCATGATCGCGATCCCGGAGACCATGGTCGTGCTCGGGTTCGTGGTCGCGCTCATGATTCTGCTCCAGGGCGGCGCCGCCTGATCGGGTAGCGGAGCACACCGATGGCGATCGACGCGCTGGTCGAGACGCTGCGGGCCAACGGGCGCCGACGCGCGGCCGGCGTTCTCCGGGAGGCCCGCGCCGAGGTGCGGGCGATCCGCCTCCGTGCGGAGCGGGAGGAGACGCGGCGGCGCGGAGAGGTCCTCGCCCGCCGCCAAGGCGAGCTGCGCGCCGAGCTGGCGGGGGACATCGCCCGGGCCCGCGCCGAGGCCCGCAGGGACGTGCTCGAGGCGCGACGGGCACTCCTCGCGCGGGTATTCGCGCGTGCCGTAGCCGCCCTGCCGGCGGCCATCGAGTCATCGGCGTACGTGGACGGGCTTCCCGGCCGCATCGAGCTCGCCGCGCGGTACGTGTCGATCGCGGACGCGGTGCTCGAGTGTCCACCGGGGCTGGCGCCTGCCCTGCGCGCGGCCGCGGGGACGACCGGCCCCTCGGTCGAGCCGCACCTCGATGCGGATGCCGGCTTCCGGCTGCGCTCGGCCGATGGGCATGTCGTGGTGGACGACACGCTGGCGAGCCGCCTGGCGCGTCTGCGGCCCACGCTCGAGATCGAGCTGGTCGAGCGCCTGCAGGAAGGCGGGCCGGGACCATGAGGACCGACTGGTCGGACGTGAACGCCCGCGTGGCCGGCCTCACGACGCGGCTCTTGAGCCCGCGCACGCTGCGCGAGCTCCGCGCGACACGAAGCCTGTCCGAGTTCGTCGCCCGGCTGGCGGCGACACGGGCACTCGCGTCCGCCCCGGCCGCGGATGCCCCGGTGGCCGCGATCGAAGAGGGGGTGCGGCGCGTCGCCGCCGATCGGCTGCGTCTGCTCGAGCGCTGGCTCGGCCCGAGGCGCGACGCCGTGCGCGTCGTGTACGAGGACGAGGAGCGGCGTGCCGTCCGCGCGCTCCTCCGTGGTGCGGCGCAGGGAGCCCCGCCCGAGCAGCGTGTGGCGGGCCTGCTCCCCACGACGGTCCTCGACGAGACGACCCTCGCGCGGTTGGAAAAGTGCGCCGACCCGCCCGCCGTGCTCGCGGTCCTCGAATCGATCGGGCACCCGTTCGCGACCGATCTGCGCGACGTAGGGGTCGGCGCGACCACCGACCTGTATCGGCTCGAGCTGGCGCTGGACCGAGCGTTCGCGCGCCGGGCCCGGACCGCCTCGCGCCACCCGGGGCTGAGCACGTACGTGACCCGGGTTCTGGATCTCCGTAACGCGTGGGCCGCCCTGCTCACGCCGCCGGGCCGTGCGATCCTGTCGCGTCCCGATCCCTTCGTGGAAGGTGGCCGCCTGCTGGATCGGGGGGCGCTCGCCGACATCGCGAGCCGCGGGGACGTGGGCGAACGTCGGCGGCTGCTCGCCGAGCGGTTCCGGGGGAGCGGACTGTCCGGCGTGTTCGAGCCCTCGAGCGGCGAGCTGGCGTCGCTCGAACGAATGGCGCTCGAGGCCCTCATCCGCGAGCAGGACAAGGCGAGGAGACGCGACCCGTCGGGTCCGCTCGCCCTGGTGGTGTACACGCTCCGCCTGCGGCGCGAGCTGCTCGAGCTTGGGGGCGTCCTGTGGGGGCTCGCGCTCGGCCGGCCGACCATCGGATCGGGGGGCGAACCGGCCCGGGTGCGCGCATGACCGATCGCGCGCGCGTCCTGTGCACGCCCCCCGTGGCGCCGGGGTTCCGGCTGGCCGGACTGGAGCCCGTCGAGGCGCTGCCCGGCGAGGACGGCACGGCCCGACTGGCCCGGCTGCGCGAGCGCCCCGAGGTGGGGGTGATCCTCATCGAGCAGAGCCTGTACGAGGGTCTCCCCGAGCCCGCGTTGCGCGCTCTGGAGCGGGAGGCTCGCCCGCTGGTCGTCCCGTTTCCAGGCCCGGTGTGGGCCCCGCCCCCGTCGCCCGAGGACTACGTGGTCGAGCTCCTCCGTCGGGCGATCGGCTACCGGGTGAAGCTCCGATGAGCGCCCCGCGCTCGTCCACCCTGCCGGGAGCGGAAACGGAGGCGGGGGCCGGGGTCCGGGGCGAGCCGGCCCGGCTCGTCCGCGTCGTGGGGACATTGGTGGAAGCGCGACCGTGCCTGGAGGCCTCGCTGTACGAGCTGGTCCGGGTGGGCGAGCGGTCGCTGCTCGGCGAGGTGATCCGGGTCGAGGGGGACCGGGCCACCATCCAGGTGTTCGAGGAGACCTCGGGTCTGGCGCTGGGCGAGCCGGTGGTGTGCACGGGCGCGCCGCTCGCCGCGGAGCTCGGCCCGGGTCTGCTCGGCTCGGTGCTCGACGGGGTGGGGCGGCCGCTCGAGCGGCTCGCGGAGCGGTACGGGCGCTTCATCGCGCCCGGCGGCACCATCCCCATGCTGGGGCGCGAGCGCGAGTGGGACTTCGAGCCCCTGCTCGAACCCGGGGCGGTCGTGTCGGGTGGCGATTTCCTGGGGCGGGTGGAGGAACGCCCGGGACTCGCTCAGGGCGTTCCCGTGCCACCCGGAGTGGCGGGGACGCTGGCGGAGCTCGCGGGAGGTCCGTTCCGGGTCGACGAGCCGGTGGGCTTCCTCGAGGACGGGAGGCCGCTTTTTCTCCACCACACGTGGCCCGTGCGGCGTCCGCGGCCCGCGGCCCGTCGGCTCCCGGGCGACCGGCCGCTGGTGACCGGGCAGCGGGTGTTCGATCTCCTGTTCCCGCTCGCGGAGGGGGGGACCGTCGCGGTGCCCGGCGGATTCGGCACCGGCAAGACGATCATCGAGCAAGCGCTGGCCAAGTACGTGTCGGCCGATGTCGTCGTCTACATCGGCTGTGGCGAGCGCGGCAACGAGATGGCCGAGCTGCTCGAGGAGTTCCCGCGGCTCGAGGACCCGCGCTCGGGCCGCTCGCTCATGGAGCGCACGGTGCTCATCGTCAACACGTCGAACATGCCGGTGGCCGCGCGGGAGGCATCCATCTACCTGGGGATCACGGCGGCCGAGTACTATCGCGATCTCGGCTACCGGGTCGCCGTGATGGCGGATTCGCTGTCGCGCTGGGCCGAGGCGCTGCGCGAGATCGGGTCCCGGCTCGGCGAGCTCCCCGGCGAGGAGGGCTATCCCACCTATCTCGGCAATCGGCTCGCCAAGGCGTACGAGCGGGCGGGCCGGGTGCGTGCGCTCGGACGGCCCGAGCGCGACGGCGCCCTGACGTTCATCAGCGCGATCTCGCCTCCGGGCGGCGACTTCTCCGAGCCCGTGACGCAGGCGTCGCTCCGCGTCGTGGGCGGCCTGTGGGCGCTGGAGTCGGCCCTCGCCCAGCAGCGTCAGTTTCCCGCCGTGAGCTGGGAGCGGAGCTACAGCCTGTACGGCGACCGGGCCGCCGGGTGGTTCGGAGCCGAGGTGGGGGGCGACTGGCCGCGGGTGCGTCGCGAGATGTTCGCGCTGCTCCAGCGCGACGCCGAGCTGCGAGAGATCGCCGCCCTCGTCGGAACGGAGTCGCTCGAGGATCGGGACCGGCTCGCGGTCGCGGTGGCCCGCATCGCCCGCGAGCTCGTGCTGGGTCAGAGCGCGTTCCACCCGGTAGACGCGTACTCACCCCCCGCCAGGACGTTCGCGCTCGCCTCGTTCGTCCTCGCGCTGTTCGAGGTGGCCGGGAGGGCGCTCGCGGCGGGCGGCACCCCCGACCTCGAGCGGGTGCGGGCGGCCCTCGTGGCGCTCCGCGAAGCGCCCGAGCAGGAGATCGAGGTGCGCGCCGCCGCGGTATCGGCGGCCATCGAGAGTCTGGGGGCCCCCGCCGGCACGGAGAGCGGGCCGCCGGCCGAAGCCCGACCGGACGATCGGATGCCGCCCGCCCCGGTCGTGGAGCGGAGGATGGAGTCATGAGCTCCATGCCCCGCACGTACGCGGGGGCAGCGGCCGCCTCGGGCCCGCTCCTCTATCTGCCCGCCACGCCGGGGGCGGCGCTGGGCGAGCTGGTGGATATCGACGCGCCGGGCGGCATCCGGCTCTCCGGTCAGGTGATCGATGCGGGTCTCGAGCTGACCGTCGTCCAGGTGCTCGAAGACACGCTGGGACTCGAACCGAACCGGGCGAGGGTCACCCTCACCAGCGAGCTGGCACGCGCCGTGGTGGGGCGCGAGCTCCTCGGCCGGGTGCTGTCGGGGATGGGACGACCGCTCGACGGCCTCCCGCCCCCGGTGGGCGAGGCCCGACCGCCGCTGTGGGGGGCGCCCATCAACCCGACCCGCCGCCGCCCGCCGAGCGACTTCATCGAAACCGGCATCTCCGCTATCGATGGCCTGAACACGCTCGTCCGCGGCCAGAAGCTGCCGGTGTTCAGCGGTGCCGGTCTGCCGGGGCTCGAGCTCGCGGCGCACATCGTCGAGAGCGCCCGCGCACCCCGCGGCGAGGCGTTCGCCGTCGTGTTCGTGGCGATCGGGATCACCGAGCGCGAGACGGCGAGCTTCATGGAGCGCTTCGGGACCGCCGAGGCGCTGGAGCGCACCGTACTGTACCTCAATCGGGCCAGCGATCCGACGATCGAACGGTTGCTGGCGCCGCGGATCGCCCTTACGGAGGCCGAGTTCCTCGCGTTCGAGGCGGGCCTGCAGGTGCTGGTCGTGATGGCCGACATGACCCACTACTGCGAGGCGCTGCGCGAGATCGGCGCGGCGCGTGAGGAGATCCCGGGTCGGCGCGGATATCCGGGGTACCTGTACACCGACCTCGCCACCCTGTTCGAGCGGGCCGGCGTGCTGCACGGGGGCGAGGGGTCGGTGACGCAGATCCCCGTCCTCACGATGCCCGACGACGACATCACGCACCCCATCCCGGACCTCACCGGCTACATCACCGAGGGGCAGCTCGTGCTCGACCGCGAGCTCCACCGGAAGGGCGTGTTTCCGCCGGTGGACGTCCTGCCATCGCTGTCGCGTCTGATGAACGCCGGGATCGGCACCGGACGCACGGTGCCGGAGCATCGGCAGTGGGCCGATCAGCTCTACGCGCTGTACGCGGCCGGGCGCGAGGCTCGGCTCACCGCCGCGATCGTGGGCGAGGCCGGGCTCACCGACCCGGACCGCCGCGCACTTTCGTTCGCCGATCGCTTCGAGCGCGAGCTGGTGGGGCAGGGAGCGATCCGGCGGGAGATCGGCGACACGATCGAGATCGGCTGGCGGCTGCTGGAGGGGCTGCCGCGCGAGGATCTGGGACGCATCGGGGACGCCCAATGGGAGGCGCGACGGGCGCGAGCGCGCGAGTCGAGCGAGGATCCGCCACGTGAACGGGTGACGGGTGCCGGACCGGGATCGACGGACGGTGCCGAACCGCGATCGGCGGAGGCCGCGCCGTGAGCCCGGGTCAGCAGCGCGTCCCGGCCACGCGCTCGAACCTCCTCTTGGCCCGGAACCGGCTCGAACGCGTTCGGGGCGGCGCCCGGCTCCTCACCCAAAAACGACGCGCGCTCGTCTCGGAGCTGTTCGAGCTCGTGAGCCCGGCGGCCGACGCGCGGGTGCGCGTGGGCGAGCGGGCCGCCACCGCCTATCCGGCGCTCCTCGAGGCACTCGCCGCCGCGGGGAGCTCCGGGCTCCGCGCGCTCGGGTGGCCGAGCCGCGACATCGAGGTCACACTGCGCTCGGTCCAGGTGTGGGGGCTCGGAGTGGCCGAGATCGCAGAGCGCTCCGTGATCCGCCGCACGCCCGCGGCACGGGGAACATCCCCGGCGAGCACCGGACCGGCCGCCGTGGCTGCGGCGGACGAGTTCGAGACGCTCATCGAGCTCCTGCTGGACGCGGCCAGCCGCGAGGCGCTGGTCCGACGACTCGGCCGCG